>OLNF01000319.1_pt1 | contig 41268 bp, 39 predicted proteins | sample 1673061 | NCBI WGS metagenome assembly OLNF01 (sample SAMEA3136751, study PRJEB25190) | human gut metagenome
TTAAACCACATGTTCCTCCGCTTGTGCGGGCCCCCGTCAATTCCTTTGAGTTTCATCGTTGCCGACGTACTCCCCAGGTGGATGGCTTATCGCTTTCGCTTGGCCACCGACAGTGTGTCGCCGGCGGTTAGCCATCATCGTTTACGGCGTGGAATACCAGGGTATCTAATCCTGTTCTATCCCCACGCTTTCGTGCCTCAGCGTCAGTTACGGATTCGCCAGATGCCTTCGCAATCGGTGTTCTGAGTGATATCTAAGCATTTCACCGCTACACCACTCATTCCTCCGGCGGCATCCGCACTCCAGCGCGACAGTATCAAGGGCAGCCCCGGTGTTGAGCACCGGAATTTCACCCCCGACTTGACGCACAGCCTACGCACCCTTTAAACCCAATGAATCCGGATAACGCTCGCATCCCCCGTATTACCGCGGCTGCTGGCACGGAGTTAGCCGATGCTTATTCGCCTGGTACTCTCATCGGACGTGCGCGACGCCCTTATTGCCCCCAGGCAAAAGCGGTTCACAGCCCATAGGGCCTCCTTCCCGCACGCGGCATGGCTGGTTCAGGCTTCCGCCCATTGACCAATATTCCTCACTGCTGCCTCCCGTAGGAGTATGGGCCGTGTCTCAGTCCCATTGTGGGGGGCCTTCCTCTCAGAACCCCTACCGATCGTAGCCTTGGTGGGCCGTTACCCCGCCAACAAGCTAATCGGACGCGAGCCAATCCGTCGCCGCCGTAACTTTCAATACAATGCCATGAAGCATCGTATCCCATCGGGGATTAGTCGGCGTTTCCACCGGTTGTCCCCGGGCAACGGGCATGTCGCTCACGCGTTACGCACCCTTCCGCCGGTCGCCGCCAGGATATTGCTATCCCGCGCTGCCCCTCGACTTGCATGTGTTAAGCCTGCCGCTAGCGTTCATCCTGAGCCAGGATCAAACTCTTCTTTGTATATACACTTTATCTCTCAAGTTCGACCCCGACAACTTCATTCTTCTAAAAAAAAGAATCAACGCTCTCATTTCGTTCTCGGTACTTGTTGTACTAATCTTTCAATATTGTCAATGAACTTTCCCGTTATTTCCGAAACGGGCTGCAAAGATAGCGACTTTTTCGTTCCCTCCAAACTTTTTTTGACTTTTTTTTCATTTTCACGCAAAAATTAGCGAAAAGAGCACCGATTCTCCGAAAAATAAAGAAAATAACTTGCCCCACTCATAGCGATGAAGCAAGTTATTTCCGATCTCTTATCAAAAGGAGCATCCTAATACCAGACGGCCGGCTCCGCCCCCATTTCAAAGACAAGTTCCCCGCCTTTGACAATGTCGGAATATTCAATGTAAGCCTTATCGTAAGGTTTACCGTTCAAGGTGACGCTCTGGATATAGCGGTTCGCATCACTTAAACCGGAGGCCTTGATCTTGAACGTGCCTCCAGCGACCTTCAAATCAACCGCCTCAAACGCCGGAGCGCCGAACCAGAACCTTGTTGAAGCAGGCTCGATCTCATAGAAGCCCAAAGCGGAAAGGGCGTACCAGGCGGACATCTGGCCGGCATCCTCATTGCCGCAGAGACCGTCATCGGCGTTCTTATAAAACTCTGAATATATCCGGCGTGCCAGATCGGCTGTCTTGTACGGCTCGCCTGCCATAGTATAGAAATAGATGACGTGGTGGCTCGGCTCGTTGCCGTGGGCGTACTGACCGATGAGGCCGGAGATGTCAGGAGAAGCGTTCTCACCGTCTATTCTGGAATCAGCGGCGAAAAGCGAGTCAAGCCTCTCGACAAACTTCTCGCGGGAGCCGTAGAAATCAACCAGGCCGGAATAGTCGTGCGGAGCGAGCCAGGTATATTGCCAGGCGTTTCCCTCACAATAATCATTAGCGCGATGCTCCGAGGAATATGGATTGAACGGAGTCCTCCAGCTGCCGTCTGTCATCTTTCCTCTTGCGAACAAAGTCTCCGGATCCATATAATTGCGGTAGGAATGGCTGCTGTTACGGAAATGTTCAGCGTCATCCGGCTTGCCAAGGTAATCAGCGGCGGCGGCCACAGCTGCATCCGCAATGGCATATTCCATATCAAAGGCTATTGACTCAAGCATTGTGTCTGAAGGAATATACCCGTACTTCTGACGGTAGTTCAGGCCGCGGATGGTGTCCGTCATAGTCGCCTTCATCGCTTCCCAGGCGAGGTCACGGTCAAAGCCGTCGAAGCCTTTCACGACAGCGTCGGCGACGGCGATGACACCAGGGTTGCCGACCATACAGTCCGTCTCGTTGCCGACCAGATGCCAAACTGGAAGACGGCCCTGCTTCCGGTAGATCTTAAGCATCGAAGCGACCATATCGTTCTCCCTTTCCGGATGCAGGATTGTCATCAGCGGCATCTGGGCGCGATAAGTATCCCAAAGGGAGAATGTGGTATATTCAGCCCTCGGATCATCCAGATCACTGAATATCGAAGGCATTATCATCGTGTGGTAAAGCGCTGTGTAGAAAATTGTTCTGGCTTCAGGATCATCAGTGGACACCTTAGCCTTGGAGAGTTCCGCGTTCCAAGCCTCGCGGGCTGCATCGACCGTGGCCTCGAAGTCCCAGCCCGGAAGTTCCGCCGACATATTCAAAGCCGCCTTTTCCTCGCTGGCCGGGGAGACCGCGACCTTCAGCATCACCTGCTCGCCTTCGGTGGTGTGGAAGTCGGCGCGGAAGTAGTTCACTGAATATTCCTTACCCTCAACGGGATATTCCTTGGCGGTGATTTCGTCGATGGAGTCGAACGGCTTTGAGAATTGGGCGCGGAAATAGATTTTCTGGTCTTTAGCCCAACCCGTAGAGAACCTGTAACCCTCTATGGTACAACTGTCTATGACGGTGAATTTCGTATCGTATGCCCTGTCCCAACAGCCGCCGTTCTCAAGGTCGAAGACCACCGCTGAGCTGTCGGAAGCCGGGAAAGTGTAACGGCTGAGGCCGACCCTTGTCGTGGCCGTCATCTCGGCGGTGATGCCGTAGCGGGTCAGAGGAACGCTATAGTAACCTGGTTTGGCGATCTCTTTCGTCCTGTCGGCGTAGGACCACATTCCTGAGGCCTGCGCGGCGGCGATCGCTTCCGGCGAAGCGTCTTTCGGTTCCTCCCCTCTTGAATATCTCACCGTGCCGACCACCGGCATCACGGTGATGTCGAAGAGGTCTCCGATTCCGGTTCCGCTCAAGTGTGTGTGCGAGAATCCGATGACCGTGGAGTCACTGGAATGGTAGCCGGAGCACCAATCCCATTGCTGAGGGATGCTCGTAGGTCCCAACTGCACCGCGCCGAAAGGCACGCTCGCCCCGACAAACACGTGCCCGTGCCCGCCTGAGCCAATCCTGACATTAACGTACTCCGTGTAGTCCTCCAGTTCCGTCGTGGCCGGAGAACAAGCCGCCAAAGCACCGAGGGCGGCGATGATTATTGTCCTTATCGTTTTCATCAATGACGATTGAATATTATCGTTCCGCTAAGATACCCATTCTTTTTTGTTGGAGCAAACACGGAATGACATCATTATTATTTCCGGGTCCTATATAGGAGTTGGCTAACATTTCTTTTATAGCACTGATATTTAAACAATTGCGCACCATTGATAGTCCTGCGCAAGAATCGGTATGTAAAGGACGATAATCTCCATCGTTGTCATATAAGACAAGGTGTGGCAGAAGATCCCGGGCTTATGAATCGGGTGAAAAAAGTGGCTTTCCGCACCCGACTCCAATCAGTGATGTCTCCCCGGGTGTATAACCACCATTTTTTCACCCGGAATAATAGTTGTTTGGATCTGAAACGACAATGCCGCACCTAAGGTTGATGGATGTGAATCAGGAATGACACCTACTGTTCTGCCACAGTTTCCTTCCACTGGCCCGAAACTGATGTCTTGTCCTTGTTGGTACACCAGAAGCGCGTTTCCTGTACCAACGGCATCTTTTTGTCCATTTGGTACACCAGTGTCGGCACGATATGGAGGAAGGTAGTCAACTTGTATATATTTCCCAAAAACAATTATGGCCCGAACTTATTCAAATGATTTCTTCGATTCTGTCATAGACTGCTATCATTGTTACACTGACGGTAACCGCGCTGATGTGATGTTCCCGGACACTGACGCTAAAGTCTATGGGATGAATGTGATCCCTGCTTTGGTTCGGAAAGCCGGGACCGTTGTGCTTGCGTTTGTTCTGATGGATAATCACGTGCACTTTTGCCTTAATGGGCATGAGGAGAACTGTCGTCGGTTTATGAAACTGTATGTTTTCGCCGTGGCCAACTATTTGACCAAACGTTTCGGTCAGGAGTACAGAGGGCGAGGGTTCAAGTTTTCGGCTCTGGCGATCACCACGAAAGGGCAACTTATGAAGACAATAGCTTACATATTCAGAAATCCGTTGGCGGCTGGATTTGACAGGATGCCTTCAGAGTACAGGTGGTCCAACGCACCGGATTGTTTTACAGGAAGTGGCTCAGTTTCAAGTGGGAATATAATTGGACGTCCCTATGTTGCGACGATGGATCCAACGCATGCGCGGCGATTGGAATATGCTGATGTTGGCGATCCCTCCAGTGGATATGTGGCGCCGCACCATTTCAGAGACATACGCACTATCGGAGACCTGACGATGGTTGAGCGAAGGAATATCTTGAAAGTCAGGCATCAGTATCCGGCGGACTGGACTTTTGATGAATATGGCGTTGCGTTGAAGTGTGAGGACGAGGTTAATGATTCTATGCTTAGGAATACGGGCGCTTTCTTGAGTGATGCCGATGTCCGTGAGAAAGCCAAGGCTTTGAGTCCTTATGCCGCCTAACCATCCTGAAGGCATAGGTGGCATATAACACACATTCAGCTTCCAAAACATTTTATTTCACTGCGTGAAACCTGAAGGCATAGGTGGCATATAACACACATTCAGCCTGTGTGTATTGAAGGTGGTTATGCCGCCGTTTTGTAAAAAGGAGCAGCCGATGCGCTGAATGAGCAGCCGATGCGTAGCAAAACAAAAAAAACAACCGATGCGGTTGTCGGAAACCACATCGGTTGGCATATTCATTACCTTTGTTTGTTGTTGAGGGGGCGATCCTCAAGATGTCTCTGTTTACTTCCGGTCGTTGAGGAAGGAGAGGTAGTAGAGTAGCGTGGCGAGGGAGCCGACAGCGGCTATGACGTAGGTGTAGGCGGCCCATTTGAGAGCGTCTATCGCCATCGGGCGTGTCTCGTAGTTGGTGATGCCGGCGTTCTCAAGCCAATTGACGGCCCTGTGGCTGGCGTTGATCTCGACAGGAAGGGTGACGAAACTGAAAAGTGTGGTCAAAGCGAAGAGAACCACTCCGGCGATCAGGACCGGATAACTGTGGAACATCGAAACGAGAATGACTCCAGCCAAAAGAACCCACTGCACGATTCTGCTTGAGAAACTTACGACCGGCACGAGAGCCGTGCGGAGTTGCAGCGGCAGATAGCCTTTGGCGTGCTGAAGGACGTGGCCGCATTCGTGAGCCGCCACAGCGGCCGCCGCGACACTGCTCGAATTGTAAACCGCCTCGCTGAGGTTCACGGTCTTTGTCTGCGGATTGTAGTGGTCTGTCAGACGACCCGGAATGCAGGTTACCTTGACATCGGTGATCCCGTTGTCCGCCAACATCTTGGTGGCGATCTCCGCACCCGTCATCCGATTGTTGGTCGGAACGCGGGAATATTTCTCAAATCTGCTCTGAAGCATGCTTTGGATGATCTGACTGAGGATCATAACCACAATCATGATGATCCAGATTAATCCAGTGCTCATACTCTATAAATTATTCAATTCAACTTTTGCAAGTAGGCAATTACCTGCGGAAAACAACCTTTAGCCGGTGACTACCCACCACTGGACATCTCATCAAGCATCAGGCCAGATGTCAAATATAGAGATTTTGGCGGATATTATGGCAGAAAAACAGTAATTTTGTCAGAATTTCGATAGTGATATGTCAAACGGCGTAACAGATTTCTCAAGACTGGAACTGAATCTCCAGAATTGTCTCGGCAACTACAGGTACTTCCGCTCAAAGTTGAGGCGTACCACCAAACTATTGGTGCTGGTGAAGGCCAACGCCTACGGTCATGGGGCCGTGGAGTTCGCTCTGATGATGCAGAACGCCGGAGCGGACTATCTGGCGGTGGCGCTTCCGGTTGAGGGAATGGAACTGCGGCAGTCTGGTATCAGCCTGCCGATTCTTGTGCTGACAGCCGGCACGGACTATTTCGATGAGATCATCGATAACCGTCTTGAACCCGGAATCCCGAATATTTATACCTTGAAGGCCCTTGTCGCCACCCTGCAGAGCCGCGGCATCGAGGGCTTCCCGATCCACATCAAACTCGACACTGGAATGCACCGCCTCGGCTTCATGACCAGCGAGTTGGATGAATTGATTGAATATCTTAGGACTCATTCAGAGGTGAAGGTCAAGTCGGTATATTCACACCTCGCGGTCGCCGAGGATCCGTCCATGGACCAGTTCACGCTGGGGCAGATTTCGATGTTCGAGAGCAACGCCGCGAGGATTGACGAGGCTCTTGGCTACCATCCGATGTGGCATATTCTAAACTCCGCGGGAATCGAGCGTTTCCCGCGTTTCCAGCATGACATGGTGCGTCTTGGGGTGGGAATATATGGGATCAGCGCTCTGCCGGAAGTGCGTCTTAAGCCTGTCGCCTCTCTGAAAGTGAAGATTTTGCAGATCAAGGAACTGAAGCCGGAGGATGGCGCCATCGGCTATGGACAGCATGGCTTGATCGCCCATGAAGATACCCGGATCGCCACAATTCCGGTGGGCTATGCCGACGGAATCGACAGACACCTTGGCTGCGGCAACGCCAGTTTCGCTCTGAATGGCCATCGTGTGCCCACGATCGGCAACATCTGCATGGACATGTGCATGGTCGATGTGACCGGAGTACCAGCCGAAGTGGGGGACACCGTGACAATATTCGGTGAGGATCCTACAGTCAGTGAGCTCGCGCGCATCCTGGACACCATTCCGTACGAGATCATGACCTCGGTTCCCCGCCGCATTGAAAGGGTCATTGTCCGCCGGTAGGAGCCGTCACTCGGAGAGCGTTTTTTTGCTCACGGTGACGGTATTCTGTCTTCATACCTGTCGGTTGCGCCGCCATTAGGCCTACCATAAATGCCGTGGCGGCTAAGATGTTTATTATTAGTGTGTTGTGAAATGCTGATGGTCGAAATGAGAGGCCAGCATTTTGTAACCGATTGAGAGTCAACGGTTGATTCTCCACCGGCTTCCGACAATTTGTATATGATAAGCCTATTCTATTGTCGGTTTGTCAGTGGCATTCGTGGCTACTGGATGATCTTCCAGCCGTTGATGCGACGGGAGGTGGTGGAGAAGTTCACTCCGGTTTTGAATATTCTTCTGTGATTATGGGCTAACTGACAGGAGTAGCATTTCTCCTTGGTCTATGGGGATGCGCTTTCGGCCTCTTTTGCTCCTCAAGAGTGTATTCCGCACTCTTGGGAAACGTTTTCTTCGCTTTTCGTCTCTCAAGGGTGTTGTCGAGCACTCATGGGCAACGTTATTTCCCATTTTTGCTACTGAAGTGGCGGATGAAGGGGTAGTCCGGGTTGAGGAAGAGCGGAAGTGCGGCCGTTGGAAGTCGCGCGCTCCACTTCGACATATTCGCCCATCAGTTCAAGGATTATGTACATCATGGCAAGTTTTTGTCGGCATTCATCTTCCGAAAGGCCATTGGCCTCGGCGAGTTTCTTGATGCTTTCCGCTTCATCGACCAGGATGACTACCTGGCGGCCGGATCTTCGCTAGGCGGCCTCAATCACATTTCCGAAACGGATACCAGGAATGTCCGAGCGGTTTTCGCTGCCATATTCCTTTTCCCATTTACGCAACGCGTCGTCGAGGGTCTTGGCGACCACGTCCATCTCATTGTAAGCCCGTCCGCTGAAGTCCAAATGCAGCACTGGATATTCAATCCAGTTCTTCTCCAGCGAGGCGACCGCCAGTCCGTCAAAAAGTTCCTTTTTCCCTTGGAAATATGCCTCCATCGTTGAAATCAGCAGACTCTTGCCGAACCGCCTCTGGCGGCCCAGGACGTAATATTTCCCAGTAGATGCCAACTTGTATATGAGAGCAGTCTTGTCAACATAGACATACCCGCCTCTGCGGATATCCTCAAGGTTCTGTCTTCCGATCGGGTAAAGCATACCGCCTTTTCTTTGGTTCATTCTCTGCAAAGAGAAGTCTTACAAATCGGAAATCCAATCTGTTTACTTCGATTTCTGTTGGATTATGCAAAATGAAGTCCAGTGTGAAAAACTTTTGGGAACTATATAGGAGTTGACTAACTTAATCTTATAGGAACGTTGTCCCTGGTGTGGTGTTCCTGACTTCCAGGTGCGTAAAACCCTACGCACCTGAAATGACATCCGTTTGACAGTCAGCGAGTTTGTGTCCCAGGTGCGGAGATGTTCACGCACCTAAGAGTCGTCGTCCCCGGTACAGGGCATCCTGTTGGTGTTCCTTACTTCCAGGTGCGAAAAACTATGCGTACCTGAAAGTGCTTCTGCTTGATAATGAGTGGCTTTCTGTTCCAGGTGCGAAAGGATTCGCTCACCTGGGAGTCAGCAGGCTCGGTACAAGGATAATGCTCCCGATGTTATTGACGCGGCTTCCCGTGCTCCCGTGCGGCGTTGGTTTGCGGACTCACATCAGACATCGCTTCACGTACGGAGACCTACGCATAATATTCTCGATTGGCGGTCTGGAGTCTGCTTGCCGATGAATGGGGCGCATCAAAGTCGTCTTGCCTCTTTCATTACCTTTGGGGCGAGGGAAAAGACGGCGATCATATTCGGAAAGGCCATCAGGGCGAAGGCAAGATCCATTAGACTGACGGCGACATCCAGAGTGATGACACTTGCGAGAACGATTGTCGCGACATAGAAGTAGCGGTACTTCTGAGCATGTCTCGTGCCCCAGAGGTAAGATGTGCACATCGTTCCGTAGTAGGAATATGAGAACATCGTCGAGAAGGCGAAGATGATTACCACGAATTCGAGAAGATAGCGTCCTGCGAACGGAATCAGGGCGTCGTAAGTGTTCAGCGCGATGGACAGTCCCTTTATGCTGTCAGTGCTGTAGAGACCGGCCATAATCATCGGAATCGCGGACAGGGTGCAGACAAGGCCGGAGTCTATCGCCGGCCCAAGCATAGCCACGAGTCCCTCCCTCACAGGCTCGGCGTTCATCGAGGCTCCGTGCATCATCCCGGCGGTTCCGACACCGGCCTCGTTGACGAACATCGCTCTCCTCGCTCCGGTCAGAGCCACGGCGGTGAAGGCTCCGAAACCAGCCTTCCAGCATAAAGCACCTTCGAAGATGGCTTCAAACACGGAGGGCAGACGGTCGTGATAGACAACCATAATGCCCACCACCATAAGGAAATAGAATCCAACCATAAATGGTACGATCTTCGATGAAACCTGCGAGATCCGCTTTATCCCACCAAAAATGACGAGACTCACTATGCCGCCGATCACAAGACCGATTACCAGAAACACCCATCTTGATTCGGGCACTCCAAGCGGCTCAAGGATCACTGAATATAACGACTCGGAGAGTTGGTTTGCCTGCATCACAGGAAGGCCGCTGAACAAAGCGCAGAATGCGAACATTACAGCCAACGGCTTCATCTTCCTGCCGATTCCTTCGGTCAGGACGAACATCGGTCCTCCTTGGGCTACTCCCTTGTCATCCTTCCCTTTATACATTACGGCGAGGGTGCCCTCAAAGAACTTTGTGGCCATTCCAAGCAAAGCGCTGACCCACATCCAGAAGATGGCTCCGGGCCCACCGACACATAGTGCTATCGCAACCCCGGCGATGTTCCCCATCCCGACTGTGCTGCTGATGGTGTTCATCAGAGCCTGAAAGGAACTGACCTGTCCCTCTCCTTTCTTCTTCATTTTCAGAGAACTGACCGCCATTCCCAACTTCCTTAGCGGCAATGCTCTTGAATATATGAACAGGAATATTCCTCCTCCTATCAGAAGTGTAAACAACGGCCATCCGCAGACGAAGTCCGTGAATTTGATAATATACTCTTTAATCAGGTCCAACATTTTCTACATTGTTCTATGTCTGTTCCATATTACCTTTGCAGGAGGCTTGCTTGGGCGGGGGCTACTTGATCCTGTACGGCTGGTCGTCATAGAGGCTGTAGCGTTTTGCCTTGCGGATCCATTTCTGCTCTTCCAGTTTGACGTGTTCGCGCAGATCCTGGTATTGAATCTCTCCTTGGAGGTAACTCAGCATGACATGGTCGGCTATCTTGGACTCAAAACCGTCAAGCAGCTCGAACTGCGAGTATCTTTCCCGGAAATATCGCATCAACTGAAGCGTGTGGAGCAGTGAATGGTATTCCGTACCTGGTTGGAGCATGATCTGGTAGCCGTTGCATCGTTGGCCTTCGTAGCGTCCTGTGGACGGGGTGAAGGTGCAGGGGCGCATCAGGACTCCGGCGGGGGCGGGGAGGACTTCCAGACGGTTGTGCCGGATGAAGGGGGCTCCGAGATATTCATAAGGCCTGGCTGTTCCGATGGCGGGGGTGATGGTGGTGTTGTTCCAGAGGCCGCCGCCGCTGTACATCTCGCAGGTGAACATTCCTGGAATATCCGAGGCTGGGGCTATCGTCCACGGGAGCAGCTGGCGGGTGGAGTCGCTGGCCAGGGCTGAGATGACGTGAAGGGCGAATGTGGCTCCGATCTCGTTGTACCATAGGTCACAGAGCTCGCCGAGGGTGAGTCCGTGCCTGTGGGCGATTTTCGGAGTGTGCGGCTCGACCGTGCCGGAGGGCATCGAGCCTTCGACGATTCTGCCGGCGGGGTTGATGTGGTCCACGATGTAGAGGGACGGTGGGTTCTCCATCACCGCGAGAATCACCATCAGGTGGAACACGTCCTTCGTGTAGTTGAAGTACCGTGCCCCCGCATCCTGAATCTCCACAACGATCGCGTCCAGTTCCGTCAGCGCCTCAGCGTCAAACGAGATATGGTTCGTTCCCGGAGTCAGCTCCGCCCCCATAGGGCTGAACACTGCCTTCAGGTTCCCTCGCTCCGTGAACAGATCGTACATATACCTTCCGTGCGCCGTGTCCCAGCAGTTCTGGGTGCAGAAGCACCCGACCCGCCCGTCCAGCAACGCCTTGTCCAGCTGATCCTCCATGCCGGCGGTGAACTGGATGTCCACGATGTCCGGGAAGTAGGTCTTCATCATGTCGTCGACCACCAGGCCCAGCTCGGTGGGCATGAGCCGCTTGTTTTCGCGGGTCACGTAAGAGCGCGCCAGGATGGTGGCGATGGAATGGGGCGTGTAGTATTCGGCGTATTTGCCGCTGTCCTTGTTGTAATCCTTGATGAGATATTCAAAAATATCCGCAAAGAAATCATACTTCTGCTCAAACACGCCGGTGAAGGAATCATTGACCAGCTTGCCGATCATGGCCTTGCAGAAGGCGTCCCGCTTTTCTTCCTCGATCACATAGGGCGACAGGGCGTCGAACAGCTTGATTTTGGACGCGCCGCCCGCCTGAACGGAGAAGATGTCCATGTTGTCGTTGGAGATCGCCACCAGGGTTTTATCGAACAGATCATGGAATTTGTCATCGTTCTGGTGGTTGAACAAATAGGAAATGAACTGTTTAGGGTGCAGCTTGGCCGTGGAGCCGCCAATATCCATCAGCGCCATTTCATATTCATCTTCGGATAAAGCGGATAAGCGCTGCTCCACCTCGGTGTCCGTCAAATCAGCATAGGCAGGATTCACCTTTTTCATTTCATAAATGAATTTATCATTCAGGAATTTATAGAGGAAAACCTCTGTGATGATCTTGTATTCGCTGGCGGCGTTGCCCAGGCCGAAATTGGTACAGACGGCTTTCAGGCCGTCGATCATGGCTTTGGTTTGCTGGGTGATTTCCACTGTATTCATTGTGCCCATGTCCTTTCATGGAAGTATTCCTGGGATAGCGTCGCCCCGACGAACTTGAGCTGCGGCAGGGTGAAGGGCAAGCCGTGGGCCTGCAGCGCCTGCTTGATGGCGGGCATCATTTCTGCCGTAAAGTAGGGCTCGTTTTGCAGCATCCGCTGATTGGCCAGCACCCGACTGTCCGCCAGGCGCTTCAAATCCATCAGCACCGGGAAAATCTGCGCGTCTGTGCCGATGGGCGGCGGATTGCTCATCAAGCGTTTATGGATGCGCATGAACTTTGGATCATCCGCGTATTTGTGGGTCAGCAGGGCGTCCCGCTGGTTCAGCGCTGCCGCACGGGAGCGGATGCGCTCCAGCTCCTGCATATGCTCCTTCATTTCATCGGCGTTCAATTCCTCGATATGCTTTTTCTGGAACAGCCGCTGCAGTTCCTCCAGCAGGGTGATGTATTCGGGGTCCTGCGGATCGAAAGTGTGCTGCATTTCCCGATGGGTCTTATCCAGCGCATCCCGGAAGGCATCGGCAATTACCATTTCATCCTTGGACACCCGCTTGAAAACGAACTGAATCTCGCTCATGGCCAGGTTCAGCACGGCGGTCATATCCTGGGGATCGTTAAGGGCGTTCTTGGCGTTGACCAGAGCGATACGGTTTTGCACTTCATTGGATAGCTTGTTGGCGTTCTCCAACGTAAACTTGTCCGCCAACTCCTCATAACCGAACAAACGGGCAATGTTCTGCAATTCCTTGTAGCTTTCCAAGGCTTTGCGCAGGGAAAGCAGCTCCTCTTTATCTTCGATGGCCGAAATCTGCTGCGTGAAAAGCGATACGTTTTCCGTATCATACAGGAATAGCTTCTGCTGAATCTCCTGTAACGCTGCGGTGATATCTTCCGGCGTCATGAAGATGCTGTCATATTGGTGGAAGGCATCGCCCAACTCGGCCTGGAGCTCGTCAAAATAGGCTTTATTCGTTTTATCGAATTCCGCCCGAATATCGGCGAAGTCCACCACAAAACCATAGCGATGCTTTTTATAGGGACGGTTGACGCGGGTCAACGCCTGCAAGAGGCTGTGATCCTTGATCACACGGCCCAGATACAGTTTTTTCAGGCGCGGCGCGTCAAAGCCGGTCAGCAGCATATTGTAAACCACCAGCAGATCTATGGTGCCTTTTTTGAAATGATCGACTTCCTTTTCCCGGGTTTCTTTGTCGTCCTGATCGTGCAGGATCAGGGCGGAGGTCAGATCATAGTCTTCCAGCTGATGGAACACTTCCCGTGCCTGCTCAGAAGAATCGCAGACGATCATGCCGCCAATGGAGCTGTCTCCCAGCGCAATACGACTGCGCCGGAAATCCTCCACGATGTATTTCACCAGATCCCGCACATAGGCGGGATGAGCGTATAAGTCCTTTCGGTCAATGGAGCCCTTCAGGGCCTTGATGCTTTCCAATATGCCCTGCAATTGGGTGCGGTATTCAGTACGGATGCCCTCGCGGATCAGGCGCAGAGTGTAGCCATCCTTGATGGATCGATTGTAATAGTACTTATGAATGTAAGCGCCAAATACGTCTTTGGTATTGTAGCCGTCACCGATCAACGGCGTGCCCGTCAAAGCGATCATGACAGCTTCCCTGTCAGAGGAAAGCAGGTTGGACAGGAAGGAGCCCTTTGGGTTATAGCTGCGGTGTGCTTCATCCATAAAGTACACGCGCTGCACGTTCACATTATAATCGCTGGGGCGGGAGATGGAATCAGTGGAGAATTTTTGTATATTAACGACCGTGATGGATAATTCGCCGGAAGCGTTTGCTTCGCCGGTCTGGCCGATGGCTTTGGTGAAATCTTCTTTTGACTCCACCGTATCCACATGGAGACCCCGTGCACGGAATTCATCGGCGGCCTGCTTCAATAGGTCGAGCCGATCGACAATGAAATAGAACTTGGCGATGATGCCCTGCTTTTGATAATAGTCTGTCAAATAGCGGACGTTGAAATAGGCCAGCGCTGTTTTGCCGCTACCTTGGGTATGCCAAATGACGCCGTGCTTATCGTTGTGATTCAGTTTTTCTTCGATGGCTTTCGTGGCAAAGATCTGCGGATAACGCATCACATGCTTTTCCAGATGCTTGATGCCGTTATCGTCTGTTCGTTCCACATATGCCAGGCCATAGCGCAGCAGGAACAGCAACCGATCTTTGCTGAAAAGAGAAGTCAGCATCCGATGGGTCGGTGTCATCGGGCTGGTATTGGTCTGATAATCCGGCGCGGATTTAATGGTGACCAGATTGGTGTCAGTCAGAATTTTCGATTCGATCGTTTCATCCAACGGAGCAACACGGGTGAAGATACTATCGTCTTCCTCCCGGAAGTGGCTGAAGAATAGTTTCTCATATCCGATGGTTGCGTAATATGCGCCTTCCAACGGAACAGCTTCGTTATCGTCATATTCTCCATTGTTGGAGAACACCATCAGCTGCGTCATATTGATGAAGCGGCGGAATTTTCTGTTTTGCACGCGCCGGTTCATCCGATCATATTCCGCTTGGATTCCGTCCTTATTATTAGGGCGTTTCACTTCGATAAATGCCAGCGGGATGCCATTGATCAGGATCGTGATGTCAGGGCGGAATTCGTCCTGACCATTGACGCAGGGAAGCTCGGTTGCTATTTGCCAAGTGTTTCTTTCCGGATGATTGAAGTCAATCAGCGTAACGCCATTGTATCCTTTGAGCAAATAATTGTAGAATTGCTTACCCAAATCTTCTGTGTCCAGCACCTGCTTGAAATCCTGGAGCATTGTATTGATTTCGGCATCGGAAAAAGAGTAGTCATTCAAACGGCAGACGGCGTCTCGAAATACATCGACAAAGATATCGGTATCTCCGTCGTAAGCATTCTCTTTGAGAGAAACGTATTGATATCCCAGCCTCGTCAGGTGAAGAAGGGCTGGGATCTTTACGCGCTCATCCTCCGGTCTGCTCATCCATGTCACCTCTGTACGATTGAATAATACCTATAATATACCATTTTCATTATACCATTTTTCTGCTATAGCAGCAATACAAACAGTCTGTCTCTTGGATTTTTCTTTTCTTTGGAAAAGGTTTCAAATTGCGGTTTAGCGTAAGACATAGTGGCAAGCAGGGCAAATGTACTACATTTGCATAGCTGCAAGCAATGCAATCCGGGCCGAATTGCAAAAAGCTTGTTGAGGGCTCCGCCCCCAAACCCCTGAAAACCAGAACTATGTTCTGTGGTTGTAGTATCTTTCTGCGCCAGATGCGTTTCCGCCAATGGGCAGACATGAAAGAAACCGTCATGTCTGACTCTTGCGTTTTACACGCAATACTGGCATGGCGGCTTTCTCTTTTCGTAAAGATAACCACAGCGCTTGCGCTGGCTGGCAGGGGCTTGGGGGCGGAGCCTACCAACAAGCTTTTGCAGAAGTTATTAACTCTGCATTGCTTGCCACAACCATTTTCTCATCTGGACAGCGTTATATTTTCAACGGATTGCAAGTTTGTGATCCGTGCTATCGCGGCATTATTTTGCTGTTGTTGATTCATCTGAATCAAGGGCAGTGTTTTTCTTGCGCCACTTTTTCGTCGGTTCCCGCTTCCCGCATTTATCGCAAGTATAAGGCCAGCCGATTTTCCACTCGAAGTATTCTTCCCTTGTAATAATTCCTGCCTTCAGCTCCTGCTGATGATAAAGCCATTCCCGGAAAAATCCATTCATCAGGTTGTTGTCGATCCACAATCCACACGGAGAATGAGCAGGCCAGGAATCACTATCTTGATAATACACATTCTCGTCTTCTGTTGCTTCCGCATCATAATCACTTAGGTCAGTTCGCTGCATTTGAAACGCATGGAACATGCCGGGATGTTCTTCCTCCAACCAGAAAAACATCATCATCAATTCTTCCACATTCTGCCCGGTCACATCCATGAGTGCCAGCGGATTACAGTCCAAAACCTCCGCCATTGTCTTCAAAAGTTTCGGAGATGGCACACGATATCCGGACTCATATTGCGCAATTCTTGGCGCTGCGTTTTCGCCCATGCCGACCATAATGGCAAACTCCGGCTGGTTGTATCCGCGAAATTTGCGGATGCGTTTTAGCTTCTCTCCGGTTTTCATGTGATCCTCCGATCCTGATGTAAAGATGACATGCGCAGCTTACGATGAAATCGTTTGTAGCTCCATCTGCATTATACAGGCGAACCAAATTCTCGTCAAGAAAAATTTATCAAATATGCGAAATGCTTGTTGACAGACTTCTTTTGATATGATAATATATATTTAGCAAATATGCGAAACTTATTTTAAGGAGGTTTTTACCAAACGCATGCGCTACACCATCCCCCAAGAAATGGACTACGAGTATCTCAATGACCTAATCGCTTCCGGCTATGAGCCCTTCGATTGGGCAGCTGTCTATGATTATCCGCCCGACATTCCTCCAACCGAATTGGTGGAAGCCTGGGAGAAGATCTGGTCGGCATACGATACATTCCACGGCATCATCGAACGAAAGATCGGCAACACCCGGTACTCGATCCTGACCGATTGCGACGGCAAAGAAAGCCTGGTCGGTAAGGTGAAACGCCTGATCTTCTCTGAATCTTTACCCCGTATGGAGGCTATTCCCAGATGACGAATTTCCTGAACTATGCTATGATTCCTATGAGCACTACGGTTCTGCCGACTGATTCCCGAAAGGAGGAAAATGATTTGAATCAGCAGCAGATCACCGCGTTATATTGCAGACTCAGCAACGAAGACGATCTGGATGGAGAGTCCAACTCCATCCAAAACCAGAGAACATTGCTTCAAAAGTATGCTGACGATCACGGCTTCACCCACACGAAATTCTTCGCGGACGACGGCTATACTAGCACCAACTTCAACCGTCCGGCGATGCAGGAATTGCTCTCTCTGGTGGAAGCGGGGCAGGTCGGCACGATCATTGTGAAGGACATGAGCCGCTTCGGCAGGGACTATCTGCAAGTTGGACACTACACAGAGATCGTATTCCCCAGCATGAATGTGCGATTCATCGCCGTGAACGACGGCGTGGATTCCGAACATGGCGACAGTGATTTTACCCCGGTCCGCAACCTGTTCAACAACTTCTATGCCAAGGATACCAGCCGGAAAGTGCGCGCCGTCATCAAGGCCAAGGGAATGCGCGGCGAGCATCTCAACCGTCCACCCTATGGCTATCTGGAAGATCCGATGCGAAAAGGACACTGGATCATCGATCCGGAAACTGCGCCGGTGGTAAGACGAATCTTTGACCTGGCAATGCAGGGAAAAGGCCCGGAGAGCATTGCCTCGATCCTGGAGAAAGAAAGAATCCTGATGCCCTCTGCCGTGTATAACCAGTGGCAAGGGAACCCGCTTTCGGCTCATCCGTATCACTGGTCAGACGCTACTGTGTGCGCTATCCTTGAACGCATCGAGTACACCGGCTGCACCTGCAACTTCAAGACGTATTCCAAATCCTATAAGCTGAAGAAGCGCATCCACAACAAGCCGGAGGACATGGTGATTACGGAAAACACGCAGGAAGCTATCGTTCCAAAGGAGCTATGGGATAGGGTGCAGGAGCTTCGTCAGCAGCGGCATCGCAGCATCCAGCGAGCAGAACGGGAAGGCATGTTTGCCGGTATCACCTACTGCGCGGACTGCGGAGGGCGAATGCACTTTGCCACCTGCAAGAGCTTTGAAGGGAAGCAGGATCATTACAGGTGTTCCAGCTATAAAGATAATCGTGGCGAATGCACATGCCACTACATCCGAGAGGAAGTATTGCGGGACATTGTGCTGGAACGCATTCGCGCAGTGACCGCCTACGTCCGGGAGGATGCGGAGGGCTTTCAGCAGGAGTGGATGCAATCCACCCGCAAGGCGCAGGACAGCAGCATCCAACAGAACCAGAAGCAGCTGGCACAGGCAAAGAAGCGTTTGGAGGACATTGATAAGCTGATCACACGGCTGTACGAAGATCACGTTCTCGGCACGCTCTCGGATGATCGCTATCAGAAAATGATGGCGGATTATGAAGAAGAGCAGGAGCGGCTCAAGACCGAGATCACCGTCATGGAAGAACTGATCGACCAGCAGCGAGAAGACAGCGACAACTACGACCGCTTCGCCGCTCTGGTGGAAAAGTACGTGGATATCCCCGAGCTGACCACCGCCATCGTGAACGAATTCATCAAGAAGATCATTGTCCATGAAGCGGATAAATCCAGCGGTCACCGCAGGCAGACGGTGGAAATCGTCTTCAACTTTGTCGGCCAGATCGAAATCCCCATCCTGACTGAGCCGATCACCCTGGAAGCATCCCCAAAACAAAGGAAAACCGCGTAGCTACATCGACTACGCGGTATCCCCAAGGATTAGTTCCTTATGAATGGAAACCCTTTCATTATTGACATTTTTTTGAAAGCGTACTAGTATTAAAAAAGAGAATCATAGGAGGGGTTTAAGTGAAACGTTTTCTTGCAACACTATTCTTAGCCACTATTTGCATAACAATGGTTGCCGATTGTTGTTATGCAGATGAATATGATATTCCAAACATGACAACAGCACAATTGAACGAATTAAAAGAAAAAATCAACAAAGAGCTGGAACTGAATCATGAGCCGACAAATGATCAGGAAGCTGGTATAAGAAATGCTGTGCAGAGCTATGTTGAGAATCTATATGGCTCAGAAAATGTTTCTTGGGCATGGTTTGACTATTCCTATAAAAGAGAATGGAACTTTATTACAATGAAAACTCATGCCGATATACGAAAAAAAGATGGCGGCAAAGCACAGTATGATGTTTATGGCGAAGCTGTGGCGAATTCAAATGAGTACACACTTGCTTATTTGCAAATTGGAACAGAGACTATTCTGGATAGACGAAATGTATATATTTTCGATTCACGAGTACTGGCAATGTTGAATGTTAAAGGCAATACCTCAGCAGCGTCTGCCTCCCAAAACAGTACATTACAGACGCAGCATGCTTCTACTCCAACGCCTCAGCCGATTCGTGTGCCGTCGTATACTGCTCAAGAATTATATGCATTATATGAAAACAATCAGATTAGTGCAGATGCAGATGTAAAAGGAAAAACTATTCAGGTAAGTGGCAGAATAGATAGAATTGATACTGTTTGGGGAACACCGTACATCTACCTGAAGGCAGATGACTATGGTTTTACTACAGTGAGTTGTAGATTTGATAAAAAAGATACGGATAAACTGGCAACTCTTTCAAAGAACGATTCTGTAACGATTCGAGGAATATGTGACGGCGAGTCGTTTTTGTCTGTTATTCTGGATGAATGCAGTTTGGTAAGATAAGCGTTTGCTTCATTAAGAAGAAAATAATATGGAGATAATACAGGCATGACTGAAAATCATGCCTGTTATTTATTGAAACCGGTTTACAGCCATGCCTGCCGGTGCTATAATGAAGCGCTGCTTTACCGACAAAGGAGGAACTGCGTATGCCCGTGTCTCAAAAGCGTTCGCAGGTAATGGACTACATCATCGTGGCGGCGTTGGCCATGCTGATGGCGCTCAACTATCAGGTATTCATTCTCAACAATGCCTTCGCCCCCGCAGGGCTGGGCGGCATCAACACGATGATTCAGTACGTGTTCAACTTCAGCGTTGGTTACATGTCGCTGCTCATCAACATTCCCCTCTTCGCCATGGCATTTTGGCGTGTTGACCGCGACTTCGCCCTGAAAACGCTGGTAAACGTGCTGGTTTTTTCCGGCACGCTGCTCTTGATGCAGAACAACATCATCGACGTTCGCCGCTTCATGTATCACACAAGCGATGGCCGCAGCACGATTCTTGCTCCCGTGGCTGCGGGCACCATCAACGGCTTTATCTTTGCCAATTCCATCAAGCATGGCGGCAGCACGGGCGGCATGGATTACGTATCGGCCATGATCCACAAAAGAAAGCCCGAGTTTTCCATGGTGCACATCACCTTTGCCATCAACCTGTGCGTAGCCGGCATTTCGTACTTTGTGTACGATTTCAAGATCGAGCCAGTGATCCTGTGCGTGGTCTACTGCTACCTGACCACCCGCGTGAGCGATCATATTCTCAAGGGCGGCAAGGAAGCCCTGAAGGTGGAAATGATTACCGCCCACCCCGACGAAATCACTCAGCACGTCATCCGCGATCTGCGCCACAGCGCCACCATTATCCACGCGGAAGGCGGCTATTCCCATCAGGGCAAAACCATGCTCATCTGCATCATCAACAAGCATCAGATTACCGAGTTTACCAAGATCATCAGCCAGTATCCCGATACCTTCGCCTGCGTTTCCAGCGTAAGCGAAACGCTTGGCAACTTCAAGAAAATTAAATAAGGAGTTCTCTATGAGACTGGATAAATACCTGAAGGTGTCGCGCATCATCAAGCGCCGCACCGTAGCGAAGGAGGCTTGTGACGGCGGCCGCGTATCCATCAACGGAAATGTTGCGAAGGCCGGAGCCGAAGTAAAGGAGGGCGACGTGCTGGAGATTCGCTTTGGCGCACGCCTGGGACGATATCAGATTACCGATGTGCGCGAGGTGGTGCGCAAGGAAAGCGCGGCGGAAATGTACCGCGTGCTGGAGGAGGATGAGGAAACCCTCCGGCAGAGGCAGTAACCATGCCGTATATTGACGTTCAAGGTCTGACAAAGACCTTTACCGTCCGCAAAAAGCGAGACGGTCATTTGCTGCGCGAAAAAAGCACGGTTTGCGCGCTGGATCATGTTTCCTTCCAAGTAGAGCAGGGCGAGCTGCTGGGCTATATCGGCCCCAACGGCGCGGGCAAAAGCACCACGGTAAAGCTGCTGTGCGGCATCCTGACCGCCGACGATGGCACAGCCACGGTGGGCGGCCTGATACCCTGGCAAAGCCGTAAGCAGCACGCGCAAAGCATCGGCGTGGTGTTCGGCCAGCGCTCTCAGCTATGGTGGGACGTGCCGGTAATCGACAGCTATCAGCTGCTGCGCGATATCTACCGCGTTCCCGGACAAAAATACCAAAAACGGCTATGCGAGCTGACCGACGCGCTGGCGCTGGGCGATTTTCTGCATACCCCGCTGCGGCTGCTCAGCCTGGGGCAGCGCATGCGCGCGGAGCTGGGCGGCAGCCTGCTGCATTCGCCCAAGCTTCTGTTCCTGGATGAGCCGACCATCGGCCTGGATGCGGTAAGCAAGCTGCAATTGCGCGATTTCCTGCTGAGCGAAAACCACGCGCATGGCACCACCATCATGCTGACCACGCATGATATGGAGGATATCTCGGCCCTGTGCCGCCGCGTGCTGGTGCTGGGGCACGGCAAAAAGCTGTTTGACGGCGAACTGCCCACGCTGCTTGCGCGCTATGATACGATGCGCACGCTGCGTGTACGCTATGCCGGGGAGATCACCCTGTCTGCGCTGCCGGAAAGCGTGCAGATCAGCCGCGACGGCGATTTCTATGTGCTGGCCTATCCGCAGCAGCAGGTACCCACCGATCATATCCTATCCCTGCTGCAAAGCGCCGGCCCCATTGCGGAGCTGACGCTGCACGAGCGCAGCATGGATCGCATGATCGCCGACATGTATCAGGAGATGGCGCTATGAAAACCTATTGGGCCGCTTTCCTGATGCGCGCCAAGATGGAAGCGCAGTATCGCGCCGCCGCCCTGAGCGGGCTGGCCACGCAGCTGTTTTTCGGGCTGATCCTGGTGTATCTCTATCGCGCGTTATACGGCGCGGGCGCCGATTTGGCCGCACTGGCCTCCACAGCCACCTATGTATGGATTCAGCAGGCGTTTTTCCGCATGGTCTGCGCGGACGACAACACGCTGACTGCCGCCATTATCAAGGGCGATATGGCCTACCAGCTGGTGCGCCCGGTGGATCAATACAATTTCTGGTTTGCGCGCAACCTGGCCATGAAGCTGGTGGGCGCGCTGATGCGTGCCTTCCCCTTGCTGCTGATTGCGGCGCTGCTGCCCACGGGCGTCGGCCTGTCCGCGCCTGCCAGCTTTGGCGCGCTGATGCTCTCGCTCCTGTCGCTCCTGCTGGGGCTTGTCGCCGTGACCGCGCTGTCCAACATCAGCGCAGGGCTGGTACTGGTCACGCTGGACAACCGCGGAGTAAACGCGGTCATCACCTTTTTGATCCTGTTTCTGTGCGGCAATATCCTCCCGCTGACGCTCTTTCCCGACCGCTGGCAGCGCTTTATTCAATGGCAGCCCTTCGCGCAGATTTTGGACGCGCCCATTCGCCTGTACACAGGTGAGTACGCGCTGCGCGGCTTTCCGCAGATCGCGCTGATGCAGGTTTTCTGGATTGTGCTATTGGTGCTGATTGGCCGGATGCTGTGGCGGCATACGCTGCGGCGCATCGTAATACAGGGAGGCTGAGCAGCATGATCAATTCACTTTGCCTGTATTTCAAATCCTGCCGCATGCTGATACGCAGCCAGATGCAGTATCGCGCGTCTTTTCTGATGCAAACCTTCACCCAGCTGGTGATGATGGTGACTGAGCTGCTGGCTGTGTTGATCCTGATGGATCGCTTTTCCGTGCTGGGTCAATGGAACCGTGGGGAAATCCTGTTCTTCTTCGGGGTCATCTCCACATCATTCTACCTGTGCGAGTGCTTTGCGCGCGGCATCACGCAGTTCCCGCCGCTGATTGCGCAGGGCGATCTGGACAGCATGCTCATCCGCCCGCGCGGCGTGCTGTTTCAGGTTATTTGCAGCCGCGCCGATCCCCGCCGCTTTGGCGCCATTCTGATCGGCGTGCTGGCGTTGATCCTGGGCAGCGTAAGCGCGCAGATTCACTGGACGTCCTTCAAAATGCTGCTGCTGATCTGGACCATTCTGGGCGGCATGGCGCTGGTGTGCGGGCTGTTTCTCATCGAAGCCACGCTGTCCTTCTTCTCCGTCAAGCGCATTGAGCTCGTCAATATCCTCACCTACGGCGGGCGCAGCACCTGCCAGTATCCCATCGATATCTATCCAAGGGGGCTGCAGCTGCTGTTCACGCTGGTTGCGCCCTTCGCTCTGACTACGCATTTGCCCACCGCGTACATCCTGGATAAGCCCCTTTGGGGCGCGGGCGCAGGCTGGTCGCTGCTTGCGCCGCTGAGCGGCTTTGCGTTTTTAGGGCTGATGACATTTGTTTTCTATCGCGGCCTGCGCCGCTACCGTTCCACAGGGAGCTGATTGCATGGCCTCCTATTCCATCGAGGGCATTGTGCTGCGGCACGCGGATTACCGCGAGAATGACCGCATGCTCACCCTGCTGACCCCGTGCGGGCGCGTGGACGCGCTGTCCCGCGGCTGCAAGCGCCCCAAATCCCCCCTGCTGCCATGCAGCGAGGTGTTCACGCTGGGCAATTACGAGCTGCTGGGCAGCAAGAATCACTGCGTGATCACCAGTTGCCTGCTGACGGACAGCTTTTATCCCCTGCGGCTGGATATCGACAAGCTATCCTGCGCCGCCTACATGGCCAACGTCTGCGAGGCCACCGTGCAGCCAGAGGAGGACGCGCGCCGCCCCTTCCTGCTGCTGGCGCGGGCGCTGGGGTGCCTGAGCTATCAAAACGTCGCGCCGCGCAAGGTGCTGTCCGTGTTTCTATTGCACTATGCCGTCGCCATGGGCTACCGGCCGCGCCTGAAGCACTGCGTGCTGTGCGGCGAAAGACTGCCGGAGGAGGACAGCGTGCTGTTTGACATCGAGCAGGGCGGCGTGGTATGCTCACGCTGCGCAGGACAATCGCGGCGCGCCGCCATGCTTTCGCCCGCCGAGCGCGCCTGGCTGGCCGAGGCGCTGGCCCAGGGTGTGCGCGGCGAGCTGCCGCCCGAGGATGCGCCGTTGCCCCTGCTGCAAGCCTATCTGGAATCGCGGCTGGAAAAACGCATTCCGCCGCTGCTGACGCCCTTGTAATTTTTTCAAAAGACAGGAGGAAAATAACCATGAAAATCTCAAACGATGTACGTTATATCGGCGTAAACGACCACGAGGTCGATCTGTTTGAAGGCCAATATCATGTGCCCAACGGTATGAGCTACAATTCCTATGTGATTCTGGATGAGCAGATCGCCGTGATGGACACGGTGGACGCGCGCTTTGGCTCACAGTGGCTATGCAATCTGGAATCCGCGCTATCCGGCCGCACACCCGATTATCTGGTAGTGCAGCACATGGAGCCCGATCACTCGGCCAACATCAACGTCTTTATGGCGCGCTATCCCGCCGCGCGCGTGGTAGCCAGCGCCAAGGCGTTTGCCATGATGCGCCAGTTCTACGGCCAGGATTACGCCCAGCGCCGCGTCGTCGTAGGCGAGGGCGATATCTTGCCCCTGGGCAAGCATACGCTGTCCTTTGTCGCTGCGCCCATGGTGCACTGGCCCGAGGTAATTGTTACCTATGATGCGGTAGATAAGATTCTCTACTCCGCCGACGCCTTCGGCAAGTTTGGCGCGCTGGATGCGGACGAGCCCTGGGATGATGAGGCCCGGCGCTACTATATCGGCATCGTGGGCAAATACGGCGCGCAGGTGCAAGCGCTGCTCAAAAAGGCGGCGGCGCTGGATATCGCCGCAATCTGCCCGCTGCACGGCCCCGTGCTGCGCGAGAATCTGGCGCATTATCTGCATCTGTATCAATGCTGGTCGGGCTATGTACCCGAGGCTTCCGGCACGGTGATCGCCTGCGCCAGCATTTATGGTCATACCTGGGTCGCTGCGCAGGGGTTGGCCGCGCAGTTGCGCGCCGCCGGGCGCACGGTAGCGCTGTATGATCTGGCGCGCTGCGATCTGCCCCAGGCAGTGGCGGACGCTTTCCGCTACGATCAGTTAGTGCTGTGCAGCAGCACATACAATGCCGATGTGTTTCCGTGCATGCGCGCCTTTATCGAGCATCTGGCTGAGCGCGGCTATCGCAACCGCACCGTCGCGCTGGTGGAAAACGGCACCTGGGCGCCCATGGCGGCCAAGGTGATGCAGAGGATGCTGGAGAGCTGCAAGGGACTGACCTACACTGAGAACACGGTGCGCATCCTGTCCGCCCTAAACGACGACAGCCGTGCGCAGATCGGCGTTCTGGCGCAGGAATTGCTGGTAAAAGCCAACTAAAGCATCAAAAAAACCTGCCTGGCAAGGGTTCTCCGCACCAGGCAGGTTTTGTTTTCTCTTTTTAAGCTTTACCATGCGGCACCAGCGCGCCAAACACCGCCTCCCGGTCATAGGTATCATCCGTAAAGCCGGGAACTTCCTTATACGCCTTGCATAAAGCCAGGCTATAATGGGTAAAGATGCGGCGAATCTGCTCGTCCGTGTACGAGCATGCGCCGCTTACAATCAACGACGCCAGGCCGTGCGCCACCAGCAGCATATCAAAAGCGTAGCGCTCAGCCGCAGCTTCATCCAGATGATAAAACGCCTGCAGCGACGGGCGCAGCAGCGCCACCGATTGCCGCATGGCTGCGCCCACGCCGCTGTTTTCATCCGCAGCAGGGGTCAAAAACAGCAGCCGGTACAGTTGCGGCTCCTCGCGGGCAAAGCGAATGTACTCCATGCCCACGCCCAAAAAGGGAATGGGCTCAGCCAGGCCGCGCTGCACATACCGCTCATAAACGACCTCCGCCGCTTTGCGGATTTCGGCGCGCACCTCCTCCATGGTATCAAAATAGGTAAAAATGGGCCGTGTGGACACCTGCAGCTCGGCTGCGATATCGCGCGTACTGACGCTGGACGCGCCCTTGACGCGGGCAACATTGAGCGCAGCCTGGATGATTTCGTCCTTGGTAAACTTCACCTTGGGCGGCATAAGTACAACCTCCCTTGCGCAGGATAGATAACATCTGTCATTATACCCATCCTCAAGCAAATTGTCAACTGCAGCTCCCCAGGCTTCCGCTTTTTTGTATACAAAAAGCCGCTCCTATCGCAACGGATAGGAGCGGCTTTGCTTGATAAAGGATATTTACTCGAAGGAGCTTACTCGGCCTTAGGGGCGGAGAAGGAGATGGGGGTCGCGCCGGTCATGGCCTCGGCAGCCAGCAACGTAACGGGAGCCGTTTCAACGCCAAGCGTCTCCATCGCAGCCGTATAGCCGCTCTCGGTGGTGAAGGACAGCGTCAGAGCGCCATGGGGATCCACATCGCCGCTTACGGTGAAGGCGATCACCTTAACGGCGTCGGCGGGAACGTCCATCGCAACCACGGTCTTTTCGCCCGTCGCATTGATGGTCAGGGAAAGCTCCTTCACGGTTTCACCGGTCTTGTTGTACACGGTGTAGTAACCGGTCTGGTTATTGGCAGCCTTGGCGGCAGCCAGCAGGCCCTGCAGGTAGCCCAGCGTGTCAACCAGCGTGCAGCTGGATACGGCGTCCACCATTTCGTCCTTGCTCTTGCTGTCGATGGCAGCCTCCAGCTCGGTGATGGTCTTCCCGGTGGCAAAGGCTTCGATCGCCTTGTAGCCCACGCCCAGCGGCATGGTCGCGCCGGCCTTGTTGACCATGTTGGTGCTGTACATGCCGTTATTGACAACCTTGGAGGCCAGAACCTTGCCTTCGGGGAAATTTTTGCCAAAGGATTCGCTGGAGTTCGGCACGCCCTCAGCAGAGGCGGCATCCAGGAACTGGAATTCATCGATATGCGCGGCCACGATGGTATCGCCATCCAGGGCAACGGTCATCACGGCAAAGCAGGAGGTGCCATGCGCAGCGTAATCCACCTGGCCGATTTTGATTTCGGCAACAGCGGCGGCAGAGGTGCACAGCAGCAGGGCGGCAAGAAGCAGAGCGACGAACTTTTTCATAGGAAATCTCTTCTCCTTAAATGAAATGGTACTCGGCAGGAAGCCTGCCGGAAAATTTCATTATACGGGTTTTCCCTGCGTTTGTAAAGTAGAATTGTCAAAAAAATTGGTCAATTTGCGCATGTTACACATTCTGAATGGATGCCCAAATACTGAAAAAGCCACCTTCCGGTATCGGAAAGCAGCTTTTTGTTTTGTTCTATCGTTTTCTCTATACTATCTTTTTCCTGATCAGGCGGCCTTTTTCTGCCTGCCGATGGGCAGCTGCGCAATCATCACAGCGGCCAGCATCAGCGCGCAGCCAAGCATTTCGCGGGGCTGCAGCGTTTCATGCAGGATAATAGCCCCGGCAATGGCGGAAAAGACAGATTCCAGACTCATCGTCAGCGAGGCAATGGCAGGCGGGGTATCCTTCTGTCCTACAATCTGCAATGTATAGGCCACGCCGCAGCTAAGCACGCCCGCATACAGCAGCGCCCACTTGGCCTCCCAAATGCCCGCAAGAGGAATGTGCTCAGTCAGGAACGCAATGGGCAGCGTCATCAGGCCCGCCACAAAGAACTGCGCGCAGCTGAGCGCAACGCCATCCGCCTGGGGCGCAAAGTGCCCTACCACCACAATGTGGCAGGCAAACAGCAGCGCGCTGGCCAGCATCAGCCAATCGCCCCGGCCCAGTGAAAAGCCCTCACCGGATACCGAAGCTATCAGGTACATGCCCAGCACCGACAGCGGCACGCCGATCCACACGCCCTTTTCGGGCTTGCGGCCCAGCAGCAGGCCGATCAAGGGCACCAGCACCACATAGAGCGAGCTGATAAAGCCCGCCTTGCTGGCCGTGGTGTACTGCAGGCCGATCTGCTGCACGGTGGAAGCCACCGCCAGCACCGCGCCGCAGGACAGGCTGGCCTTCACAGTAGGCATGGGGCCGCTTTTGCCCGCGCGCTTGCGCAATAGCACCAGCGGCAGCAGCGACAAAAAGCCCAGCAGCGCGCGAATGGACTGGAAGGCAATGGGGCCCAGGTGATCCATGCCTGTCCGCTGAGCGACAAACGCCGTGCCCCAAATCAGCGCGGTCAGCAACAGCAGCAGGGTTCCGCTTGTTTTTTTCATGTTTTTATTTTACCACGTTTTTACGCTTTTCACAACCCCACAAAAATGGGGAAATAGCGCAAAAATACGGCAACAACGCTTTATTTTTTGCTGTCGATAGATCCCGCGAACACCACGAATTTTTGATACGGATACTCGGTGGCAAAGTTGAGCAGCATGTTCAGCAGCGTCACCAGGTATTCATTCCAAGCCAGCGTATCGCTGAGCCAGTGCCCCAGCCATGTGGACAGCGGCGTAAACACCGCATAATAGGCCAGCACCTTGAGCATGGCCACGGGCACGTTGGCGGCGGATTGGAAGGTAAAGCGGCGGTTGAAGGTGAAATTCCAAAGCACAGACAGCGTCAGCGCGATCAGGTAGCAGGGCCAGTACGGCCAGGGTGTGCAGGCGCTCAGCAGCGAAAAGCTGCCAAACTCAATCAGCCCCGCGCTGGCGGAGAACAGCAAAAACTTAATAAAGCGCAGTGTTTCTTTCTTCTTTTGCGGATTCATAGGGTTGTTCCCCATTTTTTATTTCTGCCCATAATAGGCGTTGGGGCCGTGCTTGCGCAGGTAGTGCTTATCCTGAATATGCTGCGGCGCGGACGCGGCGGCAGGATTGATCTGCACGGTGTAGAGCGCCATGCGGGCAACCTCCTCCAGCACCACGGCGTGATATACCGCCTGTGCGGCGCTTTTGCCCCAGGTGAAGGGGCCGTGGCTGGCACAGATCACGCCCGGCACAGCCACGGGATCCAGATTGCGCTGCGCAAAGGTCTCAATAATCACCTTGCCCGTGTTGCGCTCATAATCCTCGTCGATCTCAGCCTCGGTCAGCTGTCGGGTGCAGGGAACCGCGCCATAAAAATAATCGGCGTGCGTGGTGCCAAAGCAGGGAATATCGCGCTGCGCCTGCGCCCAGCCCACCGCGTGCGCGCTGTGGGTATGCACAATGCCGCCCAGCGCCGGAAATGCGCGGTACAGCTCCAGGTGCGTCTTGGTATCGGAGGAAGGGTTCAGCTTGCCCTCCACAATGCGGCCATCCAGATCCAGCACCACCAGGTCGTCGGGGGTCAGCGCATCGTATTCCACCCCGGAGGGCTTGATCACCACCAGCCCCTGCGCACGGTCAATCCCGGATACGTTGCCCCAGGTATAGGTAACCAGCCCGCGGCGGGGCAATTCCATATTGGCCTGATAAACCTGCTGTTTGAGTGCTTCCAGCATGCTGCTTCTCCTTAAAAAAATAGCAAAATTTCGTTTCCTAATATAGCATTTGCGGCCCGCAATGTCAATGCGCGCAAAAAGCATGTTTGCAATGCATGCCGGCGGCAGATACTATCGCGGGAGGGAGACGCATGCTGACAATTTTCTTTCGCGCAGTCATTCTCTACACCGTTTCCGTGGCGGCGGTGCGCCTGATGGGCAAGCGGCAGATCGGCCAGCTTCAGCCCTACGAGCTGGTGCTGGCTATCCTGATTGCCGACCTGGCCGCCGGCCCCATGTCCGGCGCCGAAACCCCGCTGGCCTACGGCCTGGTGCCCATTGCCGCGCTGGTGATCATGCACAGCGCCGCCAGCCTGCTGGGCATGAAAAGCCCACCCTTTCGCCGCCTGCTCAACGGCACGGCGCGCGTGCTGATTCTGAACGGCAGCATCCAATACGACGAGCTCAAGCGCGTATGCATGACGGTATCCGACCTGTTGGAGGCCGTGCGCGCCAATGGGGTGATGAACATCCATGAAGTCGGCACGGCGGTGCTGGAAACAAACGGTACGCTCAGCGTGTTCCCGCTCTCAGCCAAGCGTGCGGTATCCCCCGAGGATATGAACCTGACCGTGCCGCCGGACGATCCGGCCTCCGTGCTGATTGCCGACGGCGAGCGCCGCGAGCAGACCATCGCCCAGGCAGGGCTGAGCGACCGACAGGTAGCCGATTTTCTGCACGCGCAGGGCGTGGATGATCCGGCAAGCGTATTACTGCTGGCGCTGGACAATACGGGCGAAGTCTATCTGCAAACCAATGCCGAGGGCGCGCAGGCTGTGCGCGCGCACATGGACGTGCCGGTGCAGCAGGGATGAAGCGGCAGCTGATTATCACCGTCATCGCCACCGTACTGGTGCTGACGCTGGGCATTGTGTGCGAAACCGCCAGCTACCGCATCAGCACAGCCTACCGGCAGCGCATCCTCACCGTAGGCGCGGCGCTGGGCAGGGGCAATTGGCAGGACGCCCTGCAACGCACGCTGGAAATCTCCGAGCAATGGGAAAAGCAGTGCGGCATCGTGCAGCTGTGGATCAACCACGGCGATACCGATCAGGTGACGCAGGGGCTTTTGCAGCTCCGCGCGGCCATTTTATATCAGGATGAATTAGAGGCGCTGGAGGCTTTTGATGCCTGCATGGAAAATTTCGGTCATTTACACCACCGGGATGCATTTACATTGAAAAACATATTGTGATATAATGGTCAAGTTGAAGTATGCCCTAACGGAAGACAAAGGAGAACGCGACATGTCCGACAGCAAACGCAGGCTCTGGACGATCCCCAATGTACTGACCCTGATCCGCCTGATTTTGGTGCCCGTATACTGGGTGCTGATGCTTGGGTATCATCTGGATTATTGGGCGTTGGGCGCATTCCTGCTGGCCAGCGCCACCGATATGCTGGATGGCTTTCTGGCGCGGCGCATGCAGTGCATTACGGATTTCGGCAAGCTGATGGATCCGCTGGCGGATAAGCTGATGGTGCTTTCGGTGCTCTTTACCCTGCTGATTCGCGGCATCATCCCATGGGAGCCGGTGGCGCTGCTGGGCGGCAAGGAGCTGCTGATGGTCATCGGTGGCGCGTGCCTGTACAACCGAAAGATCGTTGTGCACAGCCTGTTCGTAGGCAAGTTTGCGCAGACAGCTGTGTCCATGGCGCTGATCCTCAGCTTCTTCCACTGCCGCTTTGAGCAGTTGGCGCTGCCGCTGCACATCATCCTTTTGTGGATCGGCGTAGGCGCGGCCTATACGGCGCTGGTGGTCTATGTGCGCTCGGTTGTTCGCCAGCTGCGCGGCGTTGAAAACACCTACAACGAAAGAAAATAAAAATACGCGCTTTTACACGCGATATTGGAGGAATGCCCCTATGCCGGAAAAGAAAACCTATTACATCACCACCCCCATCTATTATCCCAGCGGCAACATGCACATCGGCCATACCTACACCACCGTGGCGGCCGACACCATGGCGCGCTTTAAGAAAATGCAGGGCTACGATACCTATTTTCTGACCGGCACGGACGAGCACGGCCAGAAGATCGAGCTAAAGGCCGAGGAAAAGGGCGTTACCCCCAAGGCTTATGTGGATGAAATCGTGGCCAACGCCAAGGATCTGTGGAAGCTGATGGAGGTGGAATACAACGACTTCATCCGCACCACCGACGAGCGCCATGAAAAGGTTGTGCAGAAGATTTTCCGCCAGTTCTACGAGCAGGGCGATATCTACAAGGGCTCCTATGAGGGTCTGTACTGCACGCCCTGCGAGGCCTTCTGGACCCCCACGCAGGTGGTGGAAAAGGACGGCGTAAAGTGCTGCCCGGACTGCGGCCGTCCCGTGGAGCCCATGCAGGAGGAAAGCTACTTCTTCCGCATGAGCAAATATCAGGATTGGCTGCTGGACTATCTGCAAACGCATCCCGATTTCATCCAGCCCGCCTCCCGCGCCAACGAGATGATCAACAATTTTCTCAAGCCCGGCCTGCAGGATCTGTGCGTATCCCGCACCAGCTTCAAATGGGGCGTACCGGTGGACTTTGATCCCAAGCATGTGGTCTATGTGTGGATCGACGCGCTGTCCAACTACATCTCCGCCCTGGGCTATGATACGCCCGATGATCATCTGTTCCGCAAGTACTGGCCGGCAGATGTGCATCTGGTTGGCAAGGAAATCGTGCGCTTCCACACCATTTACTGGCCGATCATGCTGCACGCGCTGGGTCTGCCCCTGCCCAAGCAGGTGTTCGCCCACGGCTGGCTGCTGTTTGGCAATGATAAGATGAGCAAATCCAAGGGCAACGTGGTATACGCGCAGCCCATCGTGGCTCGCTACGGCGCGGACGCGCTGCGCTATTATCTGCTGCGCGAAATGCCCTTCGGCGCGGACGGTAACTACACCAATGAGGCCTTCCTCACCCGCGTAAACGCCGATCTGGCCAACGACCTGGGCAACCTGGTCAGCCGCACGGTGGCCATGATTGAAAAGTACTTTGACGGCGCGCTGCCCGCCTGGACGGACGCTGTGGACAAGGATATGGATCTGCCCCTGCAGCAGCACTGCGCGCAGCTGCCCGCCCTGGTCAGCGAGCAGATGGATAAGCTGCAGTTCTCCCAGGCGCTGACCGAGATCTGGAAGGTCATCGGCGAATGCAACAAGTATATCGACGCGACGCAGCCCTGGGTGCTGGGCCGCAGCGAGGAAAGCCGTCCCCGCCTGGCAAACGTGCTGCTGACGCTGGCTGAATGCGTGCGCTATGCCGCAGTGCTGATCTCTCCCTTCATGCCCCGTACGCCCGAGCGCATTTTCGCGCAGCTGGGCATTGCAGACGAGGCGCTCAAAACCTGGGATTCACTGGATACCTTCGGCAAGCTCCCCGCGGGCCTGAAGGTTTGCAAGGGCGAAGCGCTGTTCCCGCGTCTGGATATCAAGAAGGAGCTGGAAGCCCTGGCCGCCGAGGCCGAGGCCAACGCGCCCAAGCTGCCCGAAAAGAAGTCCGAGCCGGAAAAGAAACCCGAAAAGAAGGAAAAAGAAAAGCCCGCGCTGCCCGAGGGCTGCGTAAGCGCCGATGATTTCTTCAAATGCCAGCTGCGGGTAGCCAAGGTGATCAGCTGCGAGCATGTAAAGAAATCCGAAAAGCTGCTCAAGTTTGATCTGGATCTGGGCGGCGAGCATCGCACCATTCTCAGCGGTATCGCCAAGTTCTACGAACCGGAACAGCTGATCGGCAAGAACCTGGTCATCATCGCCAACCTGCCTCCGCGCAAGATGATGGGCATCGAAAGCAACGGCATGATTCTCTCCGCCGTGGAAGAAAAAGAAGACGGCAGCGAATATCTGCGCGTGCTGACGGTGGACGGTGACGTCGCCCCCGGCAGCGAAGTAGGCTGATTCGAAAGCTGTAAATCAAGATAAAACCTCCCCGCTTCTATAATAGAAGCGGGGAGGTTTTATATATAGGAGGACAGCAATCTTCTTCCTTCTTACGGCTGAATGGCTACGCTCACGCCGTTCACTTCCACACCCTCTTCGGCACGAATCAGGATATACCGCGCGCCGTTGATCACGCGGGTTTCCACCAGGTCGCTGTGGGCAGGATCCACCTTGATCACCACATTGGGCGTGCGCACCTCAAACTGCTTGACATCCACCACGTTGGCGGCGCTCACATCCATGCCTGCGCCAAAACGCTGGGTATACTGCTCCTCGAAAGCATCAGCCTTTTCCTCCGGCACGCCGCAGGCTGCCAGCGCCTGCCGCACCTCGGGCACGGATACCCGCAGGGGCTCAGCGTTCTTTTCAGCCTTCTGCTCGGCAATGCGGTCGCGCATCTGCTCATGCATGGTCTGCACCACCTCCAGGCTGCACTCCTCCGCCAGGGTATCCTGCAAGATTTCCTGGAAGATCTCCTTTTGCTCCTCGGCCGGCATGGGCGGCTCAGCGCCGAACACCGCGTGTACAAAGCCCTCATGGCTCTGGGCAGGATCGCGGGTATAGCACAGCGCGCTGTAGATATTGGCCGCGCGCTCCTCAAAGCAGGGGAACATAAAGCCCAGCTCGGGCGCGCCCACCACCCAGTCCGGCTCGCTGGGATGGAACAGGTTATCCGCCGCGCAATAGCTCAGCGAAGCCTTGGACAGCTTGACCGGGCACACAGCGCAAATTATGTACTTGAACACCTCGTCGCTCATCTCATTATTGCGCTCACCGTTATGATTGCGGAAGGGCACGTCGTAAGCGTCGTGCGCCAGCAGGATCAAAAAGCTGCCCTCCTGCGGCAGGCCCGCCAGTACGCGCTGGAAAAACACCTCAGCCATATCGTCATCCGTGATGGCCGTATCGCGCAGCGCGGTCAGCAGCTTATGCTCGTCGCTCACGCCCACCGCCTCGTTGGCAAAGGGAATCTCCACCAGGTTTTTATCGGGCGTGCCTGACAGCGCCTTTTTGAACAGGGACAGATAGCGGTCGCCCTCCTCGGGCGGCAGGGATACGGGCGGCAGCTTGAACATGGAAATGATCTCGCGCTTTTCGCTGACATAGCAGCCGCGGATGCAGGTCAGGTTGGTATTATCCACCGTAAAACGGCGGCGAATTTCATTCAGGGCTTTGCTGTTCATCACTATTGTCTTCCTTAAAATACTTAATCAGCACAAATTGCCGGAGCCTATTATATCACAATATCGGCTTCAGTCAAAAAAATTTTCTTTTTTCAGTGGCTTTATATTACCACAAAATTGCCAAAAAGTCAAGTCTTGTATTGTCCCTGCGCGCGTGCTACCCTGTGGCGGAGGTGAATGAAATGAACGAATTATCCATGTTCTCCGCCGTATCCGCCCGGGCTTTGCAGGCCGAGCTGGCCGATTGCAACCGTCTGACCGAAGCCCAGGGGCTGACCCTGACGGAGGGCGATATGCGCGCGCTTTCGCGTCGCCGCGAGGAAGCGCTGCGCGATACCGGGCGTGTGGAGTTTACCGGCGGCATCTTCCGCAAGCTGGCCTATGCCTTCTGCGATTCCGCCTACATCACGCCCGCCAACTATGCCGATACGCTCAGCGAGCTGGTCGCGCTGTTCTACGCCTTCAAAAGCGATATCGAGGATGAAATGACCGACGACGAGCTGATTGAGGCCATGCAGCGCATCTTCGACGGCCGCGCGCAGGGCGATCTGACCTACCTGGCCGATATCACGCTGGGCGACCTGTGCCGGCCGCAGCGGGAGGAAATTGCCTATGCCGATCAGGAGGATGACGAATGGTAACGGAGCTTTCACAAGCCCTGACCCTTGACGAGCAGGCCCAGCTTCGGGAACGGCTGATGCTGCTGCTGGCCTCCCGCGTGCGCTATGCCACGCAGGGCGATTCGTCCTCTGTATCCCAGGAATACGCGCAGGCGCTGCTGGATGGCGTTGTATTCGCCTTGCAAACGCATCTGCAAGCCCAAGGGCTGCCCGCCCGCGCGCTGCTGGAACCCCCTCTGCAAGCCCTGTATGAGGAAGCGCTATCTACCCTGCAAGGACTGCTGGATCAGGTGCGGGCGCTTTATTTGCGCGCCTGCGAAACCGCGCCGGTGTTTCCCAATCGCGCGCTGCATGATACACTGCAAGCCATCGAGGGCTTTTTAGGCAAGTACGACTACCGCATGTTCCCGCAGGACAGCCACTGCACATTGGATTATCCCCTCTGCCTGCCCATCGCCGCCGATTTGCAGGGCGTGCAGCGCATTCACGCTTATTTGCAGCATCTTTGCCTGGAAAACGCCTTTTTGCTGCGATTTCCACCCGATGCGCAGGCTCACGTATACCACGCTCTTTCTCCCGATCCCAGAGATCTGCTGATCAGCCTGTATGAATGTGCGGCGGATCAGGCGCTTGGCTGCATGCTGTGCGGCGGCGATCTGCAATCGCTGACGCTGGGCGCAAACGGCCATGCCGTGCTGGTGCAGCGTCTTGCCCCGCTAACACTGCCCGATCTGCGCGCATGCCTGGCAGCCGCTGCGCAGGATGCAGCCGACCGCCTGCACATGACCGCGCCCGCCGAGCGGCAATACCTGCAGGGCGCTGCCATCGCGCTGTCCCCGCGCCTGCACGCCGCGCTGGGCTTCGGCAGCGTTCGACACATATTTTCATAAATCGTTTATTTGTATCTATCATCGCCATTTTGGCCATTCCCTTTTTGCCGTGCCGCCGCTATAATATCCGATGGCTCGATTTTTGCATGTAGAGGAGGGCGTGCGATGCTGTTCGCCGGCATTCAAAAGCTGACGCTGCTGGACTATCCCCAGCATGTAGCCTGCACCCTCTTTACCCAGGGCTGCGGCTACCGCTGCCCGTTCTGCCACAATTCCTCTCTGTTGCCCTTGGGCACGCCCGAGCAGCCGATGACGGAGGAAACCGTGCTGGCCTTTTTAAAAAAACGCCAAGGCACGCTGGACGGCGTATGCTTCACCGGCGGTGAACCGCTGATGCAGGACGATCTGTCTGACTTCATTGGCCGGGTGCGGAAGCTGGGCTTTCTCATCAAGCTGGATACCAACGGCAGCCAGCCCGAAAAACTGCACGCGCTGATCGACGCAGGGCTGGTGGACATGGTAGCCATGGATATCAAGAACTCCCCTGCGCACTATGCGCGCACGGTTGGCCTGCCGCATTTCGATCTTTCCCCCGTGCAGCAAAGCGCCGCCATGCTGATGGCAGGCAGCCTGCCCTTTGAGTTTCGCACCACAGTGGTGGACGAGCTGCACACGCAGGAGGACATGACCGCCATCGGGCAATGGCTGGCTGGGACGGAAAACTACTATCTACAATATTTTGTAGATGAGGACAGTGTGCTGCGCCCCGGCCTGCACGCGCCGTCCAAGGAAAAAATGCAGGCGTTTTTGCAGATTCTGCGCCAAACCATCCCAAACGCCCACATTCGCGGCGAAGAAAACGATTGATTTGATGCATTTCACAATGACCACAACATATTGTGGTCATTGTTTTTATTTTGCCCAGCATATTGACAGAAGCCACAAGATATGGTAGCATAGACAGCGTTATGAAAATATTATGCACACCATAAGGAGAGCATTCATGTACAAGGTTATGAAGCGCGACGGCACCATCGCCGAGTTTGACATCGCCAAGATCTCCAAGGCCATCACCAAGGCCTTTGAAGCCGAAAAGTGCGAATTCCACCCTACCGTCATCGATCTGCTGGCGCTGAAGGTCACCAGCGACTTTTCTCCCAAGATCAAGGATGGCATCATCAATGTAGAGGATATTCAGGACAGCGTGGAGCGCGTACTCAGCCAGGCCGGCTATACCGACGTAGCCAAGGCCTATATTCTGTACCGCAAGCAGCGTGAAAAGGTGCGCAACGTCAAGGCCACCATGCTCAACTATAAGGATCTGGTGGACAGCTACCTGGATTCCAGCGACTGGCGTGTGAAGGAAAACTCCACCGTCACCTATTCCGTGGGCGGCCTGATCCTGAGCAACAGCGGCGCGATTACCGCCAACTACTGGCTCAGCGAAATCTACGATGAGGAAATTGCCGACGCGCACCGCAGCGCGGCCATCCACCTGCACGACCTGTCCATGCTGACGGGCTACTGCGCAGGCTGGTCCATCAAGCAGCTGATCCAGGAGGGCTTGGGCGGCGTGGGCGGCAAGATCACCTCCAAGCCCGCCAAGCACCTGGCCTCGCTGTGCAACCAGATGGTCAACTTCCTGGGCATTATGCAGAACGAATGGGCGGGCGCGCAGGCGTTCTCCTCCTTCGATACCTACCTGGCCCCCTTCGTCAAGGTCGATCATCTGTCCTATTACGATGTAAAAAAATGCATCGAATCCTTCATTTACGGCGTTAACACTCCCAGCCGCTGGGGCACGCAGGCGCCCTTCTCCAACATCACGCTGGACTGGACCGTGCCTAACGACCTGAAAAATATCCCCGCCATCGTGGGCGGCCAGGATATGGATTTCACCTATGGCGACTGCCAGGCTGAAATGGATATGGTCAACAAGGCCTTCATCGAAATCATGATCGAAGGCGACGCCAACGGCCGCGGCTTCCAGTACCCCATCCCCACCTATTCCATCACCAAGAATTTTGACTGGTCGGAGAGTGAGAACAACCGCCTGCTCTTTGAGATGACCGCCAAGTACGGCACGCCCTATTTCTCCAACTACATCAACAGCGATATGGAACCCAACGATGTGCGCTCCATGTGCTGCCGTCTGCGCCTGGATCTGCGCGAGCTGCGCAAAAAGAGCGGCGGATTTTTCGGAAGCGGCGAAAGCACGGGCTCGGTGGGCGTAGTCACCATCAACCTGCCGCGCATCGCCTACCTTGCCAAGGATGAAAAGGACTTCTACGCCAAGCTGGATCACATGATGGACGTGTCCGCGCGGTCGCTGAAGATCAAGCGCACCGTCATCACCAAGCTGATGAACGAGGGTCTTTACCCCTATACCCGCCGGTATCTGGGCACGTTTGACAATCACTTCTCCACCATCGGCCTGGTGGGCATGAACGAAGCCTGCCTGAATGCCAAGTGGCTGCATGAGGATCTGACCCACGAGGCCGCGCAGCGCTTCTCCCGCGATGTGCTTAACCACATGCGCGAACGCCTGAGCGACTATCAGGAAAAATACGGCGACCTGTATAACCTGGAAGCCACCCCGGCGGAGTCCACCTCCTACCGTCTGGCCAAGCACGACGTGGCGCTGTATCCCGATATCATCACCGCCAACGAGCACGGCACGCCCTACTACACCAATTCCTCCCATCTGCCGGTGGGCTATACCGAGGATATCTTCACCGCCCTGGACGTGCAGGACGAATTGCAGACCTTGTACACCTCCGGTACGGTGTTCCACGCCTTCCTGGGCGAAAAGCTGCCCGATTGGCGCGCCGCCGCCACGCTGGTGCGTAAGATCGCCGAAAACTATCGCCTGCCCTACTACACCATGTCGCCTACCTATTCCATCTGCAAGAACCACGGCTACCTCGCCGGCGAGCATTACACCTGCCCCGAGTGCGGTGAAAAAACCGAGGTATACAGCCGCATCACCGGCTATTACCGCCCCGTGCAGAACTGGAACAACGGCAAGGCGCAGGAATTCAAGGATCGCAAGGTATACAACATCGGTGCGTCTCACCTGACCCATCAGGGCCCGCTGGAGCCCGCCCCTGCCTGCGCCCCCGCCCAGATGGACACCAACGAGCCGGACGAGCTGCTTCTGTTCACCACCAAGACCTGCCCCAACTGCCGCATGGCCTGCATGATGCTGGATAAGGCGGGTATCCCCTATCAGAAGATCGATGCGGAAGCCGACGTGGCATTGACCCGCCGCCACAATGTGCAGCAGGCCCCCACGCTGGTGTATGTGCACGGCGGCGAGGCGACCAACATCGCCAACGCCTCCAATATCAAGGCCTTCATCGAGGAATACACGGCGCAGAAAGCCTGAGGGGTTTCATGACGGATCTATTGATTATCGGCGGCGGTATGGCTGGGCTAACCGCCGCCATCTATGCCTTGCGCGCGGGCAAAAGCGTGCTGCTGACCGAAAAGGAAACCTTCGGCGGACAGATCACCTCCGCCCCAAGGGTAGAAAACTATCCCGGCATGCCCGGCGTGAGCGGCAATCAGCTGACCGACGCGGCGCTCAGCCAGGCCTTGGATCTGGGGCTGGAAATCGAACTGGAGGATATCACCTCCCTGCACAAGCTGGAGGACGGCAGCTTTATCGCCTCCACCGGCAAGCGCGAATACGCGGCCAAGGCCGTCATCCTGGCCACCGGCGCCAAGCACCGCCCGTTGGGCGTGGCACGCGAGGAGGAGTTGACTGGCCACGGCGTATCCTACTGCGCACTGTGTGACGGCGCGTTTCACAAGGGCGAGGATGTGGCCGTGGTGGGCGGCGGCAACAGCGCGGCGCAGGCAGCCGTTTTTCTGGCCGATCTGTGCAAAAGCGTTACCGTCATCCAGAATTTTGATCATTTCACCTGCGATCAGCGCGATCTGGACGCCATGCGCGCGCGGGAGAACATTCACTTCTGCCTCAGCAGCCGCGTAACCGCGCTGGAAGGCGACGAGCGCCTGCGCGCCGTGCGCCTGACCCACGAGCAATCTGGCGCGGCGACCGAGCTGCCTGTGACCGGGCTGTTCATCTGCATCGGCCGCATGGCGGATAACGCGCCCTTTGACAATCTGGTTGTGCTGGATCCGCAAGGCTTCATTCTTGCGGGCGAGGACTGCCGCACCAACGTGCCCGGACTGTTCGCCGCGGGCGATTGTCGCGCCAAGGCAGTGCGCCAGCTAACCACCGCCGCTGCGGACGGCGCAATCGCCGCCACCGCCGCATGCCAGTATATCGGATAATCAAAAAGGCATACAAAAACCCTCGGCTGAACGAATGCGCTTTCCGTTCAGCCGAGGGTTTTTTCGCGCTTTATGCTTGCCCGCGCCCCAGCAGCTCAGCAATCTGCACGGCGTTTGTCGCCGCGCCCTTGCGCACCTGATCGCCGCAGCACCACAGCGCCAGGCCGTGATCACCGCTGATCAGGTCGCGGCGAATGCGGCCTACATACACCAGATCCTGATCGGAGGTATCCAATGGCGTAGGATAGTTGCGGCCGTCCAGATCGTCCACCAGCACACAGCCGGGCGCAGCGGCCACGGCTTGGCGCGCGTCCTCCACGCTGATGGGATCGCGCGTAACCAGCTGCACAGCAATGGAATGCGAGCGCATGACCGGCACGCGCACGCAGGTGCAGCATACCCGCAGCTCAGGCAGGTGCATGATCTTGCGCCCCTCATTTTGCATTTTCATTTCCTCGGTGGTATAGCCGTTATCGCACTCGCTGCCAATTTGCGGGATGACGTTAGACACGATCTGGCAGGGGAAGACGTGCGGCTGCACCGGCTCGCCCAGCGTGACGGCGCGCAGCTGATCCTGCAGCTCCGTAATGCCCTGCTGCCCCGCGCCCGACACCGCCTGATAGGTGCAGGCTACCATCTTATCGATGGCCGTCAGGCGGCGAATACCGCCCAGCGCCACCATGGTGATGATGGTGGAGCAGTTGGGATTGGCAACGATGCCATGGTGCTGGAAGGCGTCCTCGGGGTTGATCTCCGGCACCACCAACGGCACATCCTCGCGCAGGCGGAAGGCCGAGGAGTTGTCAATAAACACCGCGCCGCTATCCTGAATGGCGGGCGCAAAGCGCTTGGCCATTTCATTGCTGACCGCGCCCAGCACGATATCCATGCCGGCAAAGGAGGCTTCCGTCGCCTCCTCAATGCTCAGCGCTTCGCCGCGAAACGCAAGCTGCTTTCCCGCGCTGCGCGCGCTGGCCAGCGGCAGCAGCCGCTTCACCGGGAAATTGCGCTCCTCCAGCACCTTCATCATCTGCTGTCCCACCGCGCCCGTTGCGCCCAGCACCGCTACATTATATTCTTTCATGCCTTGCTGCCTCCCTCATGCATAAAGCCGTCATAGAGCGTGCGTATGGTACGCTCAAAGTCCTTATTATCCACGCC
>OLNF01000324.1_pt1 | contig 40951 bp, 50 predicted proteins | sample 1673061 | NCBI WGS metagenome assembly OLNF01 (sample SAMEA3136751, study PRJEB25190) | human gut metagenome
TTCATGGGAATCGGCGCCTGCGGGATCGTTTGCTCCCATCGACCAATCGACTCCCACTCGCTTCTATCGTCGCCGCGTTTCCTCTTTCCCTCTTCCGAACGTGTTTTCGCACTTGCGCGTAGCTGCCTTCTCCTCAGCCGGTATTCTCTGCCACGTCAACGGTCGCGAGGCGTTTCGTCGCAACTTGCCATCGTAGTGTTTTCCCGCGGTTCTCCCCCAGAGGCGTCATCTCTCCCGACCAATCCGCGACGGCTGCCTCCTCTCCGCTCCTTTACCAGTATTCCCGCCAACTCTCTCCGACCTAGTTCCGCGGTTATGATGACCGAATCGCCGTCTGTGATCGCCTGCGAGGTTCACGAGGAGGCGTTTCATCCGACCCATAACGACACTTTTTTCGGCGTGGCGCATTTCCTGACCGCCAATTCCCGCGGGGAGTCGAAACTCGTCGATTGGACATTGCGATATTCCCGCGGGGAATCGTCGATGGATGTGATTTGCGACGATGACGAACGAACGTCGTTTGCGCTGGAGACGGCGAGTTGGCTTCAGTTTAATGTCCCGCGGGAATCGTAGGTGTGGATGAGGGGAGTTCCGCGGGGAGGAGCATGTGACGCAGTATTCCATCGCGGTCCCGCGGGGAGTCGAATGGGCGCCGATTGCGTGGCAGTTGGAGGGAAGCAAAAATGGGGAGAATTGGGTCATTTTGGACGCGCGGGAAAATCCGGGGTATTTCCGCACGCGCAGACCGGCGTTTTTTCCACCTGCTGAATTTTCGACTTCTCCGGTTCCTGCCGGGATTGAAGCTCCGCTTTGAGATTGTCCCATTTCTCCTTTCTGATGCGTTCCGCACGTTCCACCTGCCGGGCTATTTCCGCCGGGCTTCCGTTCTTGACGGCATTAAGATAGTCGAAGCTTTCCTCCGGCTCCCGGTCAAACCCCATGCGCCGATCAAAAGAGCTTTCACACTTCCGGAAAAAATCCGTCCGGTCAAAACCTCCCTTCACGTTGCCGCAGTTCTTCTTTCCGGTGTGGTTCGTTTTAGGGCTTAACTTTTTGGTGTTGCTCCGGTCTTTCCGACTGACGATGATATGTGCGTGCATATCGCTGTCACTGTCACCGTCCCGATTGAAATGGATCTTTGCGTAATATTCCACATCATCGCTTCTCAAGCCTTTTCCGAAGCCCTCCGCATAGTTTCTCATCACGTCCTGCCGGATGTACCACTGCAAGGCTTCCGCACGCTCCTGCGGAGTCCTGCCCATGCAGCGCAGCTCTTTCTCTGAAGGGCTGACGGTAATAACATAGAACTTTGCGTCAGTCTGGCTTAACTTAGCCTTGTTGTTGTCTATCTTGAATGTGACCTCCCTTGAGCTCACGTAGTCCCGGAACTGGTTGAAGAACGGCTGCACCTCCTCCCCTTTCTTCATCCTCTCCAAATCCTCATGCTGGAGATAGTTCGTCACCGCAACACAACTGCCTGTATTGGCGTATGTGCCGTTACCGCCTCCCTGTATCTTCACGTTCATATCTTTTCCCTTTTGTTCTTCTCGTCCTTGTACAAGGCTTTTATATCATCGAAAAGCCCGGCTTTTCCTTTCGCATCGATGTAGCTTGCGATATAGGAGAAGATCTTCTCCTGCCTTTGCGTCACAGCGTCCAGCCTTGCATAAATGGCTTGTTGGTTCTTCAGAAGCATATCCCTCGACTGACCGACTGCCTTTTCCGTCCGGTCCAAAGCCTGCTCCCTTATCCCGGCAAGGCTTGCAAGATCACGCATGAATAGGTCATTGTCCTTTTGGTATTGGCTGAACTTTTTTTCCGTAAGTATCGAGTCCATACTCATGGTCACTCTCATGCTTGTACTGCCCATGGCTTCACAAGCCGGACGCAAGAAATCCTGCTCCTGCTTCCTGATGAACGCTATCACCTGATCACAGCGTTTGATAAGTTTCTGCATTTCCTTTGCCGGACTCTCATGCTCAACCGGGTTGATTCCGTACTTCTCGAAGTACTCCAGCGCACAGGAAAGGAAGTCTTTCTTTGATACATTATTGGACTTTGCCAGCCTGTCAAGCCGGGCAAACGTTTTTCGGTCAATGGTGACAGAAGTAGTGGTTTCCTTATCCATACAATTGCTGTTTTAATTGCTAATTATATTATTAAATCTCTGATTTACAAAGGTATGATTTTAACCACAATTTCAAACTAATTGCGGTTAAAAAACTTAAACGGCTGATATTCAGCCGTAACCCCGTAGGGCAAGAGGAAAAACAGGGCAAAGCCCGGTTTCCTCTTGCTGTTCTTTCGACTGCCGAGCAATCGAAAGAACACCCTCCCCTGCGGTACGGCGAAAGCTCGTACAAGGGGGACGGGGAGAAGTCGGAGCGAGGCACTAAGAAAGAACCTATTCCACAAACAAAAAAACACATTAAAACGGCACAACAGGCTGCATAAAATAAATATATTTTGTTTCCATATAATGAAACAAAATATTATCTTTGCAACACTAAAAAACTTTATATGGAAGCAAAATCAAGATTCAAGGTCAAATTATCCAACGAAGCCCAAGAGTTTTTAGACGGATTGCCCAACAAGGTACGTGAGAAGATCATTAGCAATATTCGTAAATCCACCTTTGTACTTGATCCAGATTTATTCAAGAAATTGGATGATACGGATATTTGGGAATTCAGAACGTTCTATAACAAAACCAAGTACAGGCTTCTTGCTTTTTGGGATAAGGACGATAAGATAAACACTCTGGTAATCGCAACACATGGGTTTATCAAGAAAACCCAAAAGACACCTCCCAAAGAAATAGCCAAAGCCGAAGAGATTAGAAAAGATTATTTTAATTCAAAAAGATAAAGCGTATGGAAGCAAAGAAATTTTATACACTCGAAGAAATCGAGGATAAATACATCGGAGAAAAAGGTACTCCCAAACGTGATGCCTACGAAGAAGAACTTAACTCTTTTTTGATAGGTGAAGCCATTAAACAGGCTCGCCAATCAAAGAACTTAACCCAAGAGGAATTAGGTAATCTGATAGGAGTGCAACGAGCTCAAATCTCCCGAATTGAAAACGGTAAGAATTTAACCTTTTCCACCATTGCAAGAGTTTTTAAGGCTATGGGAATAAGTGTTAAACTTGAAATCGGAAGCATGGGTAAAGTTGCGTTATGGTAACTAACTATACAACAAAAAATTACATTAAATCCGGGATGCGTTTTCGCTCTCGGAAACTTCTCGTTTTATACATTTAAAGTCACATTTATACAAAATTTAACACGCCAGAAAATCTTCCTAATCCGTTGCACTTGGCTTTACCTGTTTCCACTCTCTCCCATTCTCCGGAAATTCGTCGTATCAAAAAACACGCTGAAAAGTGGAGCGAAGCGACCTCTATAAACCAAAAAAGAAACACTCCATTGCTTTACGGTAATTTTTAGTTTCTTTTTAGTTACTTTTATGGCATAGCATAACACATTGTGCTATAATATCTTACAAAGGTCATCTACGACAAATTTCCGAGCATCTACGACAAATTTCCGAGCATCTACGACAAATTTCCGAAAAAAACGGCTATCTACGACAAATATTCTACGTCAAATATTTGTTTTTGTCGTAGATAAATATTTCCTTTGCGAAAAGCATTAAAGTCATGGAGAAGAAAGACAAGAAACAGAGGGATATAGTCCTGTCGCAAGACAATGCGCTGACTACCGCACGCTACAAGTTCGACCTTATCGAAAAACGTGCCCTATACTCCATTATACGAAATATCCGGGCGCAATACATCGAGAACGAGAACGGCAGACGGGACTTATTCGATGATCTGATTATCACCATACACGAGGAAGAACTAAAAAAATGCGGTGACAATACCAAGATGCAAAACATCTACGATGCGCTAAAACGGCTTAGAAATCGCGATATAGAAATTAACAACGAAAAGATGTGGCTAAGTATCGGTTTTGTCAATTACGTCAAGCATATCAAAAATAAATCGTATTTTGAGGTGCAAGTTTCCAAAGAGGTACTACCCTATTACGTGGAACTCGCCCAAAACTTCACGAGTTACTCCATGACGGTAGCAATCGCACTCAAAAGCACATTCTCGCAAAGGTTTTACGAACTGTGCTGCCAATACCGAAACGCCGGGTTCTTCTTCTACACAGTCGAAAAGCTCCGGGAAATGTTCATGTTGGAAAAGAAATACAAACGGGGATGCGATTTCAAAAGGCGTGTACTTGACGATCCGCAAAAGGAACTCCGGGAGTTGTACAATGCCGGACAATGCGATTTATATTTCGAGTTCGAACCAAAGAGCTACAAAGGCAAGGAAGTGACCGAATACAAATTTTACGTTTACACAAGGCAAACCGAACAACAAAAGCTATTGGAATACGAAAGCGCCAAACAGGCGATCATCTACATAACAACCACTATTTCGAGGTTCTCCAAAAGTGACAAAGGATATGTTAAGCGTGTAGTGAACGCCGTACAGTTACACCCGGAAATAGCCGTACAGGTGGCGCAAAAGATACAAAAGAAGTTTGAGCAATATATAGACAAGCCAGCCAAACAGATAGGGGCTATCATCCGGGTTTGCTTAATGGAAGATTTTGGAATAGAATAAAAAAATACAAGTATGAAAACAGGTGATAAAGTTATCGTACCAGCCGAAATTAACGGCTATGGCAGGGATTTACGGGCAATGGTTACAGAGATAGAGAAGTTCGCCGGGGCAATATTCGTAACAGTGATATTCACTGAACCATGTCCGGAAGCCTGCGGAAGAAAAGGGGGCGTTTACCATGACTTCCAGCTAATAACAGAGTGATTTATTTTGCTATAACCGCAATAAATTGCAATAACATTTGCGATAAGCTGCAATAACAAAACTTATAACTACCTTTGCAACAGAATATAGCATTTTACAACAATGGAAAAAGGACAAGAAAGCAAGCAAAAGAGGAAAACACCGCTTACCACCATAGCGATAAGCCAAGAGTACGCCCAAAAATTAGATGAATATTTAAAGGGTACGGGCATAACCCGCAAAGAATTTGTTGAGTTGTCCGTTGATTATTTCCAAAGAACCGGGTTCGACCTCCTGGGTGAAGCATTTGACCTCTCCCCATTAGAAAAGGTTGCCGGGCGGCTGGAACAATCCGCAAAGATCATGGAACAACACAACGAGGAAACGGAAGCGGTGCGCCTGCTTCTCCAAACTGTCCGGGAACAGACCGCCAAGCAACTCCCTGCGCCGGAACTGATCGCCCATGCTGCCGAAGAAAAAGCAAAGGCAGAAGCCAAAAGCGAAGAACAAGAACGGGAGATTGCCCGGCTGCGCTCCGAAAACTCCGCTTTGCTAGAATACAAGGAAAAGGCACACCGGGAACTGTGCCGGGTACGTGACGAACAAAAAACAATAGGGAAAATAAAAGTAAACACCGAATTATAATGAAAGGAACTATTAAATTTATAGACCTCTTTGCTGGAATTGGTGGCATTCGATGTGGCTTAGAATTAGCCGCACACGAAGCTGGTTATAAAACAGAGTGTGTATTTACTTCTGAAATCAAGAAACATGCCATAAAGGTTTTAAAACAAAATCATCCTAACGAGTTAATAAACGGAGATATTACACAAGTTAATGAAAAAGAAATTCCAGATTTTGACATTTGTTGTGCAGGTTTTCCATGCCAATCTTTTTCCGGCGGCGGAAAAAGATTGGGCTTTACAGAAACACGTGGTACTTTGTTTTTTGATGTTGAAAGAATTTTAAAGAAAAAGGAACCTGCTGGTTTTATCCTCGAAAACGTTGAAGGACTTGTATCATTCATATTAACAAATCTTGCAACCAAAGATGAAAACCATTAACTGAGGCATATTGACCTACCATGTCTATGTAGTTAATCGCATACGACAAGTCCACTTCATAACCATAAAAATCTATTAAGTCTTGTATTAATTCTTCTGGGGTAATCATAATGTTACTTTTTATTCTAAAGAACGATTGTCCATAATCGCTTGAAGCATATTAGAACATTTTTCATATTCTTCTTTATGTTCAATTCTAAATTCGCTACATTCAATGGCTATATTTATCCACATTTCATTACCTCTTAGTTTAAGAAATTTTTCCCATTCTTTAGGCGAGAAGTAGGAATCTGGTAAATTATCAAATTCTTCCATAGATGAGAGAGAATATCCTTTGTGAGCTAAGAACATATCTTGGATAATCCAATTATGAAACATATCGTAATACTCTGTATATTGATTTACTTTTAGTTCATTGCGAGATAAGAAGGTTTTGATTAATGCAGCAGATTCAGAAATCCATTCACCTAAAATCATTCCATCTTCACAGAAACCTCTAGCTAAATCTTCTAATTCAGGTTTTATACATCCAATGTGGTTATTGCGTAAATAAAATAATTTTATTATATCAAGGGATGTGTATTGCTTCTCATCCTTATTTAGTTCCAAGAAACGTTCAATGTAACGTTCAAAGAAATGGGAAGAAAAAATCAGTAACACATTTGTCCCTTTAAGCGGATAAGCTGCCCATGTAGTTCCTCCATACCTAAAAGTAATGTAGGCATGAGGAATTACAACGTTAGCATCCTCTTTAGATTGTGCATAAAAGCTGAAGAACCATTTATTATTTTTCTTTGTAATAATCTCTGTATTCCATATCCATGGATAATATGTTTGCTTCAATCTCATTTTATTGAATTTGGGATTAAATTTAGTCCAGCGTGCATGGACTTCCTTGTAATCAGACTGAATTTCCTTTGCCAATTCGGTCAATGTCATTGTTGGTAAAATCATATTAACAAATATTTAGAATTGAGATTAATAATCACACAACCAAACATATTATAGCGAAGATAATGATTATAATTAGAATAATACGCATTTTATTGCTGTTTCCCTTAATATCAGAATTTGTGACTTCCACTTGAGAGTTATTTTGTTTATCCATGCAATTAAATGATACAAACTTCTCGCCAGTGTTTAACCAACTAATTTGGCTTGGTACTAAATTCTTTACTCCTTTTGTTGTATTAACAATCTTAAGATTGGCTGATTTAGGATTAATTATATTTTTCATTGGCATTATCCACATTCCAGAACATTCAAAGGCATGATTTAAAGTTACCACAATTAAATAATCTGCATTTTTGCCTATTAGATTGTTTATTCTTCTTGTTTCAGAAGTCCGTCTTTCACTATCATATACTCGCCTTGTTTTGATTTCAAAAGTTAATCCTCCTTGACCTATTGCATCCAGTCCCTTCTCATTCTTATTGCTAGATAATTTTAGGTTCAAGCGTTTACAAGCATAATATTCTCCAATATCCCCTACTACTTTACGGCTTCTAATAATCCCTTCTTTTTGTAAATTCAAGTAACTTTGAGCAAAATTTCTGATAGCGACTTGTTCTTTTTGAAGTAATTTTAATCGAGCTATATTCTGAGAAAATGAATGCACAGAAGAAGCGCCAATAATGTATTCTTCCGTATTAATTTTATTAGAAGGGATTTTTAATATGGATATAGGATTGTAATATATATCAAAATATACAACTACGAGATAGTCAAAATCTTGATATTTTAGATTAGAAATATGATGAGTAAGATTATTGTTAGATATAACTTTAGATTTAATTTGATATTTATAGCCTTTAGGACATACTCCATCGTATGCTTTTGTGGATTTACCAGCTAAACTTAGTTTAAAATACTTGGAGGCAATAAATTCTCCTATTTCTCCAGTAAAGCTATCTGTACGAATTATTCCTAAAGTGAAAAGTTTATCACTGCAATTGGCAAATTCTTTTAATAAAGTTTCTCTAACTGCTGTTTGCTTTTCCATGAATAAAATTTTATTGTTTTATTAATGGCTATAAAGGTAGAAATAAATAAAGTATTAGCAAATTTTGGATTCTTATAATTAGTCCATCTAAATTATTGATGAATTGATTTACTATTGTGTTTATGCCCAACTCAAAAATATAGGTACTTAAAATCACACCCCTCCCCCTTTAGTTCTGGGAAGTGTTTCCATATAAGGTACAGAGCCATATAGGGTAGAATTACTGGCAGTAGAAAAACGGTTGGCATGTATATCCATATCTGGTGTATGTCTTAAGCGCTTCTGTTGTGTTACCCCTAACTACCCTCACCGTATCTTTAGGGGAAATGAACACCAGATACGAAATCACCTTCCAGTCCCAAACGCTTGAAATTCTGTAACAGCCATTACGGGCAGATACAGATTTATTACAGAAATACACATGCGTACAAGGCTGGGAGGCTTTTTGTTTCTGGTTATCATTCCCTTTTAATTCACTCATTACTAATCATAAATTATCGCTTATGGAAGATTTGAAGGCAATTCTGACGGTTGGTGCAATACTCGTTGTACCGTTCATTGCAGCACCAAAGGCAATGTTTGCCATAGTGCTGTACATTATCATTTATATGGCATTCAGATGGAGAAATTTCTAATTATCAACTTAATAATTTACAGATTATGGAAGCATTACAGATTATGCCAGTCATGGCACAGAGAAGGAACAGCAATTTAGGAGAATTTGCAGAGGATGCAACGGTAGTTGTGGAAGAAACAGCAAAACCAAGTATTACTTTCTTGGAAGCCAATACAGATTCTATTACACTGGAAGAACTTGCAAACAAATGTGTTGTGCCTACTTGGGCAAACCAGGAATTAACCGTTGCACACCAAGACTTTGTTTCTTGTGTGCATGAGGCTGCAAGCTCATTCTATGCAGGTGAAAAGGTGAACTTTCCAGAAATAAGAGTTTCACATATAGTACGTGGCAGAATACCGTCCGCACTAGGCAAGAAAGCAAGTGAACTGTTAGAATGTGAAAAGACACAATTCTATCAAAGACTTGCTTTTGCCTTTACCGTTCCAACCATTTTTGAAACGATAAGAGGGCAAAGGCTTGAATTGTGCATAGGTGGGGTAAGGAATTACAGTGATTTGAATTTGTACCGTTCTTCCAAAGGCTTGGAAAAGTTTTCCGTCTTTATTGGCTGGAGAATGAAAATCTGTTCCAATCAGATTCTTACTGGTGAAGGTGTGAGGTTCAACATGGAAGTAACCAATATCAGTGAGCTTTACAGAAATGTACTGGAATTGTTTAACAGCTTCAATGCCGCCAAAGAAATACATTTGATGCAGACATTATCAGATATTTATCTGTCTGAAACACAGTTTGCACAAGTGATAGGCAGAATGCGAATGTACCAAGCTCTTTCACCAGCGAGACAGAAAGCAATACCAAGACTTTTAATCACTGACAGCCAGATAAACAGTGTTTGTCGCGAGTATTACACGAATGAAGTGTTTGGAGTGAAAGATAATGCTATTTCAATGTTCGATTTCCATAACCTTTTGACACAAGCAAACAAAATGAGTTATGTGGACGCTTATCTGCAACGGGCTGTAAATGCTACAGAACTGGCAACGGGTATTGCATCCGCTCTGCATGGTGATGAAAAATACAGCTGGTTTCTTTCTTAGCTGTATCTGGAATTATATCCTATTACTGGTTTCTCAAAACTGGAGATTATGCTACGGAATTTATTCTATGTGTTACTGGCTACTTTGGTATTCTTCATTGCAATGGCATTGTTTCCATTTATAGCGGTGGGATATATCCTGCTATTGGGCTATGCCATTGTTAAAGGATAGCTTAGTATGGAGGGCATCTATATAATAAGGTATAGGTGCTCTTTTTATTTATAAACCTCTTAAATATTAAAAGATATGGTAATAGAAGACAGTCGCGAATACAAGGCAGCGCAAGAACTTGAAAGAGCCTTGAACGATTATAGTTGGAATCCTAAAAGGTTTGCAGAGAGTACGAGGTATTATCACCGTACACTACAGCAGGAGCTTATGAGAACCATTGTGGCAATCATTCAGATGGTTGGTGATGAAAGCTATGGTACAGACCTTAGAAATCAAGCCTCACATGAACTTTGCAAAAAGATTATTGAGAGCGGTGCATTGGATGAAGCCTATTTGCCGTTTATATAGGCTTGAACGTAACAAAGGACATCATTAACTTGGTGTCCTTTTTTTATTATATTCACTTCTTTACAAAGTGAATGTTTCTTTGATTATCAATAAGTTGTATATTCCAACTTAAAAATGACATTCACTTTTATTCATTTACATACAAAACTGAACATTATGAGTTTAAAATATTCAAGCACTACAGCAGATTATCTGCAATGGAGCGAGGCAATGAACTTGATAAGGAAGTTAGCCAAAGACGGGAATTATAAAATCTCGCTTCTTGTTGCTCTGGGCTGTTTTACTGGCTTAAGAATATCTGATATTCTGGCTTTACACTGGAAGCAGATACTAAATACCAGTGAATTTACAGTGATAGAGAAAAAGACAGATAAGGTAAGAACTATTAGGATAAACGCCCAACTTGGGCAGCACATTAAAGAGTGCTATGAACAGATAAAGCCTATAGGGATTAACGCACCTATTTTAGTGAGCCAGAAAGGGACTGTTTTCACTATCCAAAGAATCAATGTGATACTAAAAGAGGTGAAAAAGAAGTATAAATTAAAGGTTAAGAACTTTAGTTGTCATTCACTTAGAAAGACTTTTGGCAGACAAGTTTATAATATGAACAGTGATAATTCAGAGCTTGCCCTAGTAAAACTCATGGAACTGTTCAATCATAGTTCTGTAACCATTACTAAAAGATACTTAGGTTTGAGGCAGGAAGAACTACTAAATACCTATGACTGCCTTAGTTTTTAACACACAAGTTTAGTTCTAATACAAACGCTTTCCGTATATTTGTGTCGTTCCAGTAATGGAATAACATATTTATTTAACGAAAGGCGTTTTGCATTATCCTTGTCTCTAAAGTTCGCCAAAATTTTACACTACGAGGATATGCACAACGCCCATACTTGGCTATATACCTGCTTTCTGGCAGTATATCATAGTCTAGGTGTGGGCAACTTGTGTGTATTTGTAGTGTGGGTGTTTGGCGATACCTAGAGACAGATATGCTGATAGTTCCCACACCTTTTTTGTATGTAGAAATTGCATCTTTGGGAACTGGATGTACAATTAAATGCAAGAATTATGAAACACATATCCATACAGTTGTCCCCAACCTTGTTTGTGCTTTGCATGGCAGGTGAAATGTTAAATCCTTTACAAATTCATAGATTAGGCATTTTTATCTAAAAATCTTTGTGCAGGAATGTAATTTAATTAATATCTTTGAAAACAAATAAGAAGGCATTGCATTAGCCTTTTTCATAGAGGCTATTTCAGTCCTCCAGTGCCTTGAATACTATGTGAAACAACTTCTGAAAGGGGACAAGGAAGTAGAAATTTACATTTAGAGGGAAGAGGTTATTTAACTAATCTGTAAATGAGAATTCTATACTAAAGTAGAAATATAATTTATCTAATGAATATATAGTTATATGGCACCAACTTTTCGTTTAAGTCCAGAAAGCCTGCAAATGATTGAGAATATCTGTAATGGCTTTAGAAGATTTGAGAATTATCATATTGTAACAACTGATGATAATTGGAGTACTGGAACATTTCATGTTGATGTTTATCACATGGGACGCTTTTGTTCTAAATATATGTTTTGTCCCACTCTGAATGGTAAAATTGGTTCAATAGCCATATATGGCGTTGGACTACCTGACCATCTAAAAAAAATACAAGCATCTATGAACTGTTTTGGTTTAAGTGTTGCAGAAGTTTCCATAGACAAAGAAGGAATGTCTCCTTATGTGGATGTAGTGCTAGCTCCTTATTAAAGTGTGTATACCTATAATATGATAAATATTTATTCCTTTCTAATATTTTGATTTGCAGATTGTAATATTCAATTTGTATATTATGGATTAATATTAGTAATGATTGGGTAAAACTAAGTGATTTTAAACAAATGTAAGTATAAATCTTTATTTTTAATACAATGACAGACTTTTATAAGAATTTAATGAACAGTATCAATTCTGAAAAGGAAAGAAACGCCAAAATGATGGGAGCGTTAAGAATTGAGGATAAAGCTGCAATTTTACAGCTTGTATGCCAATTGATTATTTCTGCGGATGGCGGTATGATAGAAGAAAGGGACGATTGTGTGGTAGATTATGTTCTGAAAGAGTTAGGATATGATACAGACACTAGCTCTGGGGCAACGGACGGCAATTTATTATGGAATCGTGCTACTGAATTCAACCCATTTGAAGCATTCCAAATAGTATCAGAACTTGATAGGGATGTGAAAAATATGGTTAAGACCATATTACTACAAATTTGTAAAATGGGAGGCAATTTTGTAAATAGAGTGGATATTGCCCAACAGATATTTCAAAGAACAAATATTGAATATTATCCAGTAAACTTGACATTATGATAACACGGGCAGAAGCTCAACAAATAACCGTTTCTTCTTATAATGACTTATGTAATAGGCATGGAGGAACGGTTAGAGGAAATGATACTATCTCTGATATAGTGAATGTTGGATGTCACTACCTCTTGTCCCATTACAAGGATATTGTACAAACTGCTGATAAAGACGAAGTATATGACTTGGTTCCTCTGAACTATAAATATATGGCAGAAGCAAAAATTATAGCAGGGGCAATGAAACAATGGTTGCCAGATTTATTGACTCAACAACATATTGATGGTATTGCTTCCATGATTATCCTCAATATAGGTTGGTCTGGAATGTGGAATTTTTTATGCGATTATTTTAAGCAAGAGCATGATAGAGTAATATGAAAACATTCTTACTGGACAGCTTTAACAGATATAAAAGATTTAGTGAGGAATTGGATGTTAGGACTATATTGTGTAATAAGCCTTGGCTGATATTCAATGATTGTGGGGACAAGGAATTATATGTTTTTCAAGAAGACGGTTCTCTCATTGCATCAGTAAATGGTAATGTTACCAATGCTAAATGGCAATATATACCTGCCAATAAATCTCTTGTTGTTTCTTTCAAGGAACAATCATATATGTTTCATCCTTCATTTATTAATAACGTCATATTCGCTTTACAGCAAGATGGCACAGAAAGGTTTGCCTTTATGATAAGTGAAGAGCAAAGTGAATCTTTTTATCCTAAATCTCTTAAAGAGCTGAATAACTATTTTGAAGGAATAGAACGTAAAAGAAACGAAGCGAAAGAACAAGAGAAAAGATGGCTGATTGAACAGCAACAGAAAGAGCAGCAACGAATAGAGGAAGAGAATAAAAGACAGCAACAATATCGTATAGAGCTGGAAAGACAACGACAAGAGGAAGCTAGAAGAGCAGAGGAGGAGCGAAGAAGAGAAGAAGAAAAACTTGCAGAAATCAAGAAAGAGAATGATATATTAAAACAATACAAATTATTTTTGGCTGCAAAAGTTTTAGGCTATAATTTAATAGGAATTATTACTGTAACACTCACAATTTTAACATATAATAGCGCCACTGACGGGGTTTGGGTTATTGTTCCTCTTATAGTTTTCTGTATATCATATTATCTTCATAAAGCAATTATTTCATGGCTACGGAGAAGAATAATATCTAATCATTTACAAACTAAAAAGAAGAAAAAAGAAAAGGAAGATAGAAAGAGAGAAGAAGAATGGGGAAAGTATATAAAGCAGAGAGACCAAAGAGATTTTGAACAAATTGAAAAGCATAGAATGGAAAGAGAAAGACAAGAAAAAAGAATGAGAAGAAAAAATTATAAAATTACGAGGTGGCTTAATAAAATGCTTTTGAAGTGATTGAATTAAATGAGGTGAAATCAACAATTAGAATCACTTTAAGACTTGTTTGGAATAACATACCCGTCTATAAAATCATTTTAATAAATGGAGAATGAAAATATTTAGAATATTAATAGTATTGATGGTATTGGCTTCTGGATTTTATGCTTGTGTAAATAAAGAAAACGAAACTAGAGATAATGCCATTGACAGTACATTACAGACCAGTGCTACTGCCATACTGGAAAGCAAGTTGTCTGAACTTAATGCCCAATCTGGGCAGGTAATTGTTATGGAAGTCCAAACTGGACAAATAAAGGCTCTGGTTGGACTTGAAAGGAAAGACAGCGCAGACTACCAACCATGCGAGAACTTCTCTGTACAACAGCCTACTGGCTTGATGCAGGGTGTTTCACTGTTGGCTGCACTGGAAACTGGAAAGGTGAAAATGAGTGATAGGGTGAATGTAGGCAATGGCATTTATGTCTGCAAGGGGGATACAGTTTTCGACCATAACTGGCATAGAGGCGGCTATGGTGAAATTACGGTAAAGCAAGGACTGGCTAGCGGTTCAAACATTGCTACAGTCAAGACTATGGAGAATGCTTTTGGTAACAATGCACAAGCATACTTTGATGTATTGTCAAGAATGAGCTATGGCAAGCCAGACAGTATCAATGGCATTCTGCAACCTTATAGGATTACAGAAAAAAATATCACTTGGAACTGCATAGGATATGGACTGTCTGTTTCTCCTATTCAAGTCCTTACATTCTACAATGCTATCGCCAATAACGGGAAAATGGTGCAGCCTCAACTATACAAGGACAGTGTAGTGGTTATCAATCCCCAGATAGCAGATAAGGCTAGTATTGACAGCTTGAAACTGGCACTGGCATATAATGTAACAGACGGACTGGGGCAACCTGCCAAGTCAGATAAGACTACCGTAGCAGGAAAACAAGGCACTATCATAGTCTCTACAGATAATGGCAATACGATGTATGCAGTGGAGTTCTGTGGTTACTTCCCTACTGACAATCCCAAGTATAGTGTTGTTGTATCTATTAATAAGACTGGTTTGCCTGCTAGTGGTGGACTGATGGCAGGTGACGTGTTTAAGAAGATAGTTAACAGTGTGGTATTTGAATAATAACAAGATATAATATGGAAGGTTGGATAGTTTTGGGCATAATACTTATAGTTGCTGCTTATTTCTTTGGTAGGATTGGCTATTCATTTAATGACGAAGACCAAGAACAGTCTGGCTATACTAAAATGAATGAGGCTGTAGATGCGGCTATTGATGCAGAAGATAATAAAACAAGAAATTTGGTTATTAAGACCTTGAAAGAAATTGGATGTCGTTCAGAAGAAAATAAAGAAACGAGAAGGATAAGATTTATATATCAAGGAGAATATTTTTCTATTGATGCAGAGAATGAATCTCCATTTATTACAATTTGGGATACATACTGGGCAAGAATAAGTTTAGCAAATCTGGAAATAAATAAACTAAAAGATGCTATTAATGAAACGAATATTAGTATGAGACCCACAATCTTTTATTCTGTTGAAAAAGAAGAAAGTGAAGTTTGTTTACATTGTAAATATGTTATGCCATTTATTATAGGAATACCCAATATTGCCAGTTACCTTCAAGCTAATTTAGACAATTTCTTCATTGCTTACCGATGTCTACAAGAGGAGTTCAAGAATTTGAATGGAGAGCAAGAATTACAAAAGACTAAAGAACGAATCATTATAAAGGGTTTTAATACCAAACGTGATGATGCATAAGAAGAAAGGCAGCATTTGACGTTTATTCGTCGTTAGTTTTCTGTTATTGGCATGGAAGTGATTGATTGTATAATTCTTAGTAATAGAATATCATGGAAGCAATTTTAGTAATAGTAATCACTGCAATCCTTTTCTACTTTTTTATAAAGCAAGGGAATGCTGCCACTAGTAAGCAAGATAATAATATTAGTAAATATATAGTACCTAATAAGAATATACCTAGTGAGAAGGATGGTGTTGTGAGAGCCATTTGTGTTAACAATTATGATGGCTGGCTTGAACAGAAACACAAGAATCTGAAGATTGGTAAACAATACACTATAGAATACGCTATAATAGGAAGTTCGACAAGCCGTGTTTACTTAAGTGAATTAAAGGAACAACTGTTTGGCTATAGCCTTTTCAATTGTTATATAAACGGACAAGAAATAGGCTTGATAGAGGATGCACGAATATTTTGGAATGTATCACAACAAGATATGCCAACAAGAAGTACGCGTATCCTACAATATCGTGGAGCAACAAAAGAAGGACTTAAATACATAAGGAATTTTTTTCCTAATGTTCCCATTATTGACCGTTCTAATATGAATAAGCTAACTTTACCTCCAATACCAGACATTAAAGAGATAAAACAATTTGCAATCAATGGTTGGACACTTGGAGAAATTCATGGTTTGTCACATTGGCAAAGAGTAGAGCGTAATGGCATTTTATTGAGTTTAATCATGTGTAATGGTGAACTATGTTTCCGTAAAGAGGTGAATATAAAAGTGGTATGCTTATTTGCCTATCTACACGATAAATGCAGGTTGAATAATGAAACAGACTTAAAGCATGGCGAGAGGGCAGCAGATATGCTTTATACAATGAGAGATACCTTGCTAAAAGATTTGGACAATAAGGAGTTCTCTTTATTGGAACAAGCTTGCAGACTGCATACAACAATACATAAAACGGGCAATCCAACTATTGATATTTGTTTTGACGCAGACCGTTTGGATTTAAAGCGGGTTGGTATAACTCCATGTCCAGACAAAATGGCAACATCTTGTGGAGAGTATTATGCAATGGACACACTCCGTTTTATGGCATTAGATATGAATATTCCACCAATTACCACTGATGTTTGATTACAAAGTTAGTTATATAGATGAGGTGTGATATTGTCAAATACTTTACAGATTGGAAAACTGCATATCTTATTTGGATAGTATGCAGTTGGTTGCTTATTAATAAACCGTCACCCAACTATTACGGTTATCTATTTGAGGAATACGAGTTGGCATGGTGGATTATTGGTTGTATTATCACACTGATTGCGGTCTGGCATTTATACAAAAGAAACTGGATGCAGGCAACCTTATTGTTTTTGCTATTTGCAGTGCCTAAGTTCCTTGTGTATATAGGTAATATGGAAATAGTAAGTGAATCCATCTTTGAAGTATTGGGTATATGAAATATCTAAAACAGATAGAATATTCTATACTGGCTGCCATGACATTCAGTTTGATTAGAACGTTTGTTCACAGTCTGATAAGCGAACAGAATAGATACAGTCGTATATACCAAGCAGTTTTTAAAAGACGGTTAGACTATATTGACAACCTTGAAACTTGGATTTGTGCTGCTAGTATGATGATACTTCTTGTACCATTGATTTACAAATTGGTAAATAAGGAATGGAAGGATGCAGGGGTGCTACTGTTATTTTCATTGCTACTTATACCGTGGGTATTTAATGCCTACTGCATTAAATAAAAAAATATGGGAGAAATAAAACAATATGAATGTCCTAAATGCGGCTACACAACACCAGTACTGCATTTTGGTTGTGGGTTCAGAGACTATTACGAAGTTTATGTTTGTAAGACTTGTCAAACAATACAGAGTTCTTTGGTTGCAACAGAGGATTGTATGTCTGAGTTTGATGAAGAAAGTGAACTTGATAATGTTAACCTAGTAACAGTCTATGGTGAGGATTACAACAATAAGGAATTGGTAGAATATAGCAAAAGAGAGAAAGCTAAAAAGTGCAATCACTGTTCATCACAAGTTATTTCTGAAATTCCGTATCAAATAGAAATAGACTTTCAGAATATGACAGATGTTGACAAGAGATTACCACACATGAAGTACTATACAACTTCAAAAGACATTGTTAGAATGATAAGAAGAGGTAAGAAGCAAATTATTCATTGTAATGATTGTAACAATGATGTGACTTATAATAGTTTTGTGGATGATTTCAATATCAAATGTGTTCATTGTGGTAGTATTCAATTAGAAGTTTGGGATGAAAAGCATTGTCCTAAATGTGGTGAAAAAATGGTATGGGGTGGAGACTGGGGAAGGAATATACTTGAAGCATTTTGGGATTAATATTAACAGATAAATATCTCATATATCCATTAATAGGAACTACACTAATAGGAGGAATGAATTATGATAAGAATGACAAGTAATGATTATTATGACTTCTTGGAGAAGGTTTTAGAGAGATATGAAGCAGGAGAGCTATCAGAGGAGGAAGCAAGACAAATGATAAACGATGTTGATGTCAGAGACTACAAAGCAGACCCACGTCCAATAGCTGACATTCCTGCCGAATGGTCTACAATAATAGCAACGCCAATTATAGCTAATAAAACTAATGATTATGAGTTCACTAAGAATGTTAAATAACATATTTGAGGAGTATGACTTGTCCGAGGAAGAGTTTATCAAAGACCCTTATGGGTTTATAAATAAACTAGAAGATGAGAAGTTAAAGTGGCTATTATTAATAGCAATGGAGATACAGGATTAATAACTACAAATCTAATAAATGAATTAATATGGATAATGAACTATCAGAACTAATTTATGAGGATTATGGTAAATTCCAAGTTCTGAATGAAGCTAACATTATACGTACTGACGAAGAGATAAAAGAATTGTTTAATTGTAAAGGAGAATGGGAAGTTACAGATGGAGTTACAGATATGCGCTTCTAGTTATTAATATATTCATCCATAGGAGGAACGACTTATGAACTTAATGGAAGAAATGTGGATAAGCAAACCACAAAGAAGAATAACTAAATTATCTGATTTATCAGACGGAGTTATAGCAAGAATAAAGTTTTATAATGCTAATAAGGAATATACTGTAGAAAACTTTAAAATGATATTTTTTGAATATCAGAGGTCTATATACTGCAATCAAGAAGTTGTAGAAGTAGTCCGTTCCATTAATGACTATGGCTGTATTGTGGATTATATTAATAATTCCCATTTCAGAAATGAATTGGATATATTTACCCCAGAATTTGATAAAAAGCGTACTCACCATATGACATCTTATAGGTCAAATGAAGATGTATTACAAGTAAGAGTAATTTCCAATGAAGGAGTTATAAAAAGCTATGATATGTCTGCAATAGGAATTACATTTAAAGATATATTTCACATTATAGATAAAGAACGTAATAACTAATAAATCTAATGAATTAATATGGCTGGTAAACTAATGCCCAATAAACAACCGGAGTTTTTCACTCCCAATGCTCCAATTAAATACGCAATGGCAGGAGGAAGAGGAGTAATGATAGGTTGCGGAATTATGACAGCCTTATATGTCATAGGTGTAATTATAGGGCTATGCTTGGGCTATGGTTGGAGCAGCCTATTTTTCCCCATACTTCCATTTATCATCATAGGTGTTATGGTGGAATTTCCATGCTGTATATGGAAAGGCTTTAAGAAGTTCTACAATCTGGGATATGATAAGGAACGTAGAATATAGCAAAGTAAAAACAAGACAAATGTAAGGTAGTAAGTGAAATTTCATTTACTGCCTTATTTTTTATAATACAGTGAACTGGAATATTGGATAAATTTGTTTCTTTGCAGCCATTGATTTTAAAAGATAATACCATGAATGAATATGTAGATTTTTATATGCAGAGATGCTTGCAGGTAGCCACAAGCATAGATGACAAAAGCAAACATATTATATTGAACAATATCAAGGCTATAAATTATGAGGAAGCTGTAAAACTCGCTGAAACCATAATCATAGATGATAACAAACGAAAATTATTGCTAAGTGAAGAAGTCTTTGTTAACGATAGCACTCTAGCTCAATATTTAGAAAAAGAAGAACTGGATGCGTTAAAATTATGGAGATTATCCGTATTGCTGTACGCTATGATAATGGGATGTAATGTTGCTGAACTATCCATATCTATAGCAGACCAATATTTAGACTTGTTCAACCACCTAAACGATGGAATGAAGGTTGCAAGTATTAGTATTGAAGTAGTGAGTAGGTTGCCAACAGAAACGAAGAAAGGTAAATCGCCAGTTAAAACCAAAAAGTTTACTATCTCTAGTCAACTACTGATTAATAAAATAAAACAAGCTTATTTAGAACTGCAAGATGATATTGTAACAGTAGATAACTTGAAGCATTATACAATTGAGAGGATTACCACTATGAATGAAATAGCAAACAAAAGAATCTTGAACTATTATTTTGCACAAGAATTGCAAGCCTTCTTGAGCAAATACAAAGGTGGAAAAATGTCCTCAAACAGAAAGATGCTTGTTTTATACATCCTATACTTGTTTGGTCGTTTCAAGAACAATGTTCCAGTAAATACAGATAATTATAGAGCATTAATGCGCGACTATAATAAATCTCCAATAAAACTTTCTCTATTCACAGTAAACGGGCAGTCGTTCCCCTTAATCTTACTGCCTAATCCAGAAATTGAAAAAATAAGGTCTAAATATAGAAAGTTCATAGAGGAAATGTGAAATTTCGAGATAATCTGATTCTTCACGAAAAGTAATTTATGGCTCCTTATCTTTGCCACCATAAAAACATGGTGAGCTAGATACCAAAATAAATCCCAAGGGCATGGGTACTATAAAATGAAAGAAGAATTTGTTCTTCAAGTTTTAACGCTAGCAGTGCTAGCAAGTAAAGGAATCAAGATAGCTAGGCTATCGGGTAACCGCAAGTTTGATGAAAAGGTGGTCAAATCCAAAATGAAGTCCATGAAGAAGAATGGCATGTTAGTCCCTGCTATCATTGTAGATGCAAAGGAAGCCATTAAAGCCGGATTGGAGATTGTGGACTTTGGAACGGGAGAAACTATTAACGAATCCGATGCTGAATATTATGTTGTATTGGTTGACGCTAACCATCGCTACCAAGCTCACCTGAATCTTCTTAAAGAGAATGAAGGTTTGAAAGAAGAAGAACAGTATAAAGGTGAGTTTTATCTTATTTATGCTTTGAATGACAAGCTTGCCATCTCAAAGCTGTTATCAGAAATCAACATTTGTACAAATCCATGGCGAGGTAATGATTTTCCTAAAAGTGTTAAAATGGCAAATAAAGAGAATCTGCCACTACTTGATTTCATTGACGAGCTTACAAATGATGATTGGTCTTTAGCAGCCGCTTCCAAATGGGCAACTTTTAAAAGTGACATTACTAAAGAGATACTAGCGGATGCGGCAGATAATAAAATTAGCGAGAAGCTAAGGAATACCAGTGGTATAGAACGAGGACGTAAATTATTGGAAGCTGCCAAGAAAAGCTTTTCGGTCAAATTCCTTAAAAGCCGGAACATCATTGATTGGCTCATAGCCCAATATGACAAAGCTAATGATGATAATAAAACGGCTACCGTTAACCAACTGGCTAAATTCCTAGAAAGCTTAGGTCGGGATAAAGCTGAATTAATTGAGAAAACTAAAGGACAGCGAGGTGGCGATACCAAAGAGACCATTATAAATCGTCTTCTTAACAATTTCTACGAGCAGTTCACACAATCTCAAAGAACTTCTACTGATGAGTAAAATTAAAAGCCGGTTATCGAGATGATAGCTGGCTTTTTTATCTCTATTACAAGTGATACCAAGAAATTATATCGTGAACCAACTAGTCATTGTTATGTTGGAAGAATGTCGTATAGAATATTCTGATAGGATAAATGTTTTATTTTAATTGCTTTCTTTTCTTAAATAATTGGCTGTTATGGCTAGAAGATGTATTTTTGTAGCGGTTGAGGTGAGATATTTGTTACGGAATTTAATAACCATATGTTTAATCGCTTGGTAATCAGTATGGGTAATAAAGATAGCTTGTTTTTATTACTTTTGTCGCATTGACAAGCGAAATATTTCCTAAGATGCGCAAAGTTTACTACATTTATAATCCCCAGACGCAGACGTACGACCGTATTTATCCTACCGTGAGGCAGCGGGCGCTGAGCATTCTCCGCCGTTTGTTCATCGGTATGGGGCTGGGTGCGGGCAGTTTCATCGTATTGCTGCTTATCTTCGGCTCTCCGTCGGAGAAGGAGTTGCGAAAGGAGAACAGCAAACTGCAGGCGCAGTACAACGTCCTCTCCCGCCGGCTGGACGAGGCTATGGGAGTGCTGCAAGACATACAGCAGCGTGATGACAATCTGTACCGGGTGATTTTCATGGCCGACCCTATTCCTTCTGCCATCCGTCAGGCTGGATACGGCGGTACCAACCGCTATGAGCATCTGATGGATATGGCTAACTCCGACTTGGTTATCAATACCACGCAGAAAATGGATATGATTAGCAAGCAACTCTATATCCAGTCCCGCTCCTTTGACGATGTGGTGGAGATGTGCAAGAATCATGATGAAATGCTGCGCTGCATTCCTGCCATACAGCCGGTTTCCAATAAAGACCTCCGTAAGACCGCTTCGGGTTACGGTACGCGTATCGACCCCATTTATGGTACCAGCAAGTTCCATGAGGGTATGGACTTTTCGGCTCCCCAGGGCACGGATGTCTATGCCACGGGAGATGGCACCGTGGTGCAGATGGGCTGGCAATCGGGCTATGGCAACAGAATTGTGATAGACCACGGCTTCGGTTATCAGACGGTGTATGCACACTTGCGCGATTTCCGGACGAAGTTGGGCAAGAAAGTGGTACGTGGTGAGGTCATTGGCGGGGTAGGCAGTACGGGCAAGAGTACTGGTCCGCACTTGCACTACGAAGTACACGTCAAGGGAAAGGTTGTGAATCCCGTCAACTACTACTTCATGGATCTCAGTGCCGAGGATTATGACCGCATGATACAGATTGCGGCGAACCATGGTAAGGTGCTTGATTGACGGATGATTTATAGAGAAAGGATTACATCATGCTGAATACAGATAAGAATTTAAAGTTATATTACTCCATCAGCGAGGTGGCTGCCATGTTCGATGTCAACGAATCACTGCTCCGTTTCTGGGAAAAGGAGTTTCCGCAACTCAATCCGAAGAAGGGGGGGCGGGGAATACGCCAGTACCGTAAGGAGGACATTGAGACAGTGAAACTTATCTATCATCTGGTGAAGGAGCGCGGAATGACCTTGCCCGGCGCCCGCCAACGGATGAAAGACAATAAAGAAGCTACGATACGCAACTTTGAAATCGTAGATCGCCTGAGAGCTATCCGCGAAGAACTGGTAGGCATGAAACTGGCATTGGATGAGTTTACTTACGAGGATGTGGAGAGCTTGAAGGAAAATATTCAAGGACTGAAGTAGAATAAATACCACTCCGTTTATTCCTCTACTCTCGTCACTTGTTTTATATTCTGTATCTGCTTCAGGTTATTGCAGATAGTGCGCACGTCGTCCACATCGTGTACATAGAGTTGTATCTTTCCTTCGAAGATACCGTCGTTGGTTTCGATGGTCAGTTTACGGATATTCACGTTGAGCTGGCGGGAGATGACTTGAGTTACTTCGTTCAGCAATCCCATGCTGTCTATACCTTTTATATATATGGTGACGAGGAACGACAAATCCTTGTGAGTGTCCCACTCGGTGGCGATGATACGGTTTCCGTAGCTACTCTTAAGGCGGGTGGCAACGGGGCATTGGCGCTTGTGGATGACAACACGGTTTTGCTCGTCGATGTATCCCAGTACGTCGTCACCCGGAATGGGATGGCAACAGTCGGCCATAATATAGTTCTTTGAGATGGTCTCTTCCGTCAGCTTCAGAATCTGCTTAGTGTTGATTTTCTCTTGCGGTGTTTTCTCTTCCGGTTGTTCTTTGGCATCCTTGTTGTCCTTGTTACCGAAGGAGAAGGTCAGGAACTTCTTCCAGTTGCTGTTCTGCTTTTCCTTGAACACGTTCTTGTCGGCATCGCCCAGCACAACCCGTTTGTTGCCGATGGCAACGAGCAGCTCGTCGCGGGTGTGGAAGCCGTGCAGCCTGGTCAGCTTGTCCAGAGCAGCATCATCCATACGTATATCCTCGTTTTTGAAGAATTCGTTCAGTATGGTTTCACCTTCTTTCTGATAGGCTTTCGCCTCTTTGCGCAGGATGGCGGCAATCTTGGCGCGGGCGCGGGCGGTGGTGGCATACACTTCCCACTCCGGCTGCACGCGTTGCGATTTGGAGGTCAATATCTCTACCTGGTCACCGCTTTGCAGTTTGTGGCTTAGGGGAACCAGTTTGTGGTTTACCTTGGCGCCGATGCAGTGGCTGCCGATGTCGGTATGCAAGGAGAAGGCAAAGTCCAGTGCCGTAGAGTTCTGCGGCATGGTCTTGAGGTCGCCTTTCGGGGTGAAGACGAAAATTTCCGATGCAAACAAGTTCAGTTTGATGGTATCGAGAAAATCGATGGCGTCCGGTTGTGGGTCGTCCAGAATTTCCTTGATGGTACGCAACCATTTCTCCAGTTCGCCTTCATCTTCGCTGCCTCCGCCTTCTTTGTATTTCCAGTGGGCGGCAAAGCCTTGTTCGGCAACGTCATTCATGCGTTCACTGCGGATTTGTACTTCAATCCATTGCCCGTTGTTACCCATAAGGGTGACGTGCAGGGCTTGGTAGCCGTTGGCTTTGGGATGGCTCACCCAGTCGCGCAGGCGGTCGGGGTGGGGCTTGTATATCTTGGATATGGAGACGTAAATGTCGAAGCAGTCGTTTAGCTCTTCCTCTATATTGCGGGGCTCGAAGATGATGCGGACAGCAAGCAAATCATAGATTTCCTCGAAGGGGACATGCTTGGTCTGCATTTTGTTCCAGATGGAGTAGATGGACTTTACACGGGCAAGGATACGGTATTTCAGTCCCATTTTGTCCAGTTGCGCCCGTATCGGAGCGGTGAACTCATTGAATACCTTGTCGCGTTCCACGGCGGTGGCTTCCAGTTTCTCTTCTATCTCGTGGTACTCTTCCGGATGTTCGTACTTGAAACTCAGGTTTTCCAGTTCTGTCTTGATTTTGTACAAGCCGAGGCGGTTGGCGAGCGGGGCATAAATATAGAGTGTTTCGCCTGCAATCTTGAACTGCTTGTTGGGCAGCATGGAGCCGAGTGTACGCATGTTATGCAGACGGTCGGCTATCTTGATGAGGATAACCCGGATATCGTCGGACATGGTGAGCAGCAGCTTCTTGAAGTTCTCTGCCTGCGCCGAGGCACGGTCGCCGAAGATACCGCCGGAAATCTTTGTCAGCCCGTCTACAATCTGGGCGATTTTGGGACCGAAGATGTTTTCAATATCCTCTACGGTGTAGTCGGTGTCCTCCACCACATCATGCAGCAATGCCGAGCATATGGAAGTAGACCCCAGTCCTATCTCATTACAGACAATCTTTGCCACAGCAATGGGGTGCATGATGTAGGGCTCGCCGGAACGACGCTTAATGCCCTTATGCGCCTGGTTGGCAAAGTTGAATGCTTTGGTTATTATTTCGACGCGCTTGCGGTGCTTGGTGGCCAAATAGTCGTTCAACAGTTCTTGGAATGCCTGTTCGATCATTTCCTCTTCGGCTTTTTCCTTTTCCTTCTGACTTATATTTTCTTCCATATACTGCTTTCTCCTTTCTTCACTTCACTTTTTGCAAAAATAAGCAATTTTCAACACCGGGCAAGCGTTTATGTCTTTATTTATAAATCTTCAAGCGCTTTCCTGCGGAGATTCTGGTACTGCGCAATCCATTCCAACTTTTTAACTGATTGACAGTGACGCCGTATTTCCGTGCAATGCTGCCGAGATTCTCGCCACTGCGTATCTTGTGGTAGGTGACATTCCCCGTAGCGGTACTGCCTTTGCTGCTACGTGCCGTCGAGCGTGTATTGGAAACGGCCACGACTCTGCGGTTCTTGAACAGCTCGTTACTGCGGTGGGCATAGATGGTGTCTTGCTTGTCAATGAAGGCACTGATGTAGTTGATGGGGAGGCGTAGCGTCTGCGGCTTGCTCTCTCCGGGGATGATGCTTTTCTTGAATTGGGGATTTAGGCTCTTTATCTGGTCCAGGCTGATGCCGCATAGGTCGGAAATCTGCTCGAAATGAAGGTTACGGCTTACTTGCACCGTATCGGTTGCTTCCGGAATGTCGGTTTCCATGGGGCAGATGTTGTGCTTGCAGTAGTAGGTCATTACGTAGTTGGCGGCAATGAAGGCGGGCACGTAGCCGCGTGTCTCTTTGGGCAGATAGTTGTAGATTTCCCAATAATCGGTTTTCCCTCCCGAGCGGCGGATGGCTTTGTTGATGGTGCCCGGACCGCAGTTGTAGGCGGCAATCACCAGGTTCCAGTCTTTGTAAATGTCATACATGTCCTTCAGGTAGCGTGCTGCCGCCCAGGTCGCCTTTATCGGGTCACGGCGTTCGTCTACGAGGCTGTTGCTTTCCAGTCCGTATATCTTTCCGGTGGCGAGCATAAACTGCCATAGTCCGCAGGCTCCCGCGCGGGATACGGCAGAAGGGTTGAGAGCGGATTCTATGATGGGCAGGTATTTCAGCTCGAGCGGCAGGCCGTAGGCATCCAGCGCTTCTTCGAAGATGGGCATATAGAAGTTGCAGGCGCTCAGCATGAAGGCAACCTGGTTGCGCAGACGTCCGGCATACATGTCGATGAACTTGCGCACAATCTCGTTGTATGGCATTTCCATGACGGTCGGCATGCGCGACAACCGGTCTATGTATACAGAGTCACTGAACATCGGGTTTACGGTAGAGGTGCTGCAGTCTTTTCCCAAGTCTATGTAATTCTTGGCTTTCCAGTCATTGAGCAGGCTGTCCAGCGGATAGGTCATGCTTTTGGGCAGCTCGATGGATTCCTGGCGTTCCGTGCCGTTTTCGCGGATAAGCACTTCCACGCTTTCTTGCGCATGCATGGCCGGAGCGGTGAAGAGGGCGCAAAACAGAAGCGAGGAACCGAGAATAATTCTTTTCATATATATGGCCTTGTGTGTCATTAGGTAATAATTTATGCTTTAATTTTCGTTTCTAGAATCGGAAACTGCATTGCACGCCGACGTTCTTATTAGAGGAACCAGTCATCTGGCTGTTGATTATGGCAGGTTCCACTTTCATGCTGAGGTCGGGGGTGATGTCAAAGTTGGACAGCTCTGCGTCTACGTATGCGTCGACAACGGACAGCAGGTATACACCGATAAAGGCGAAGATGCTCAAGTCGCGGTATCGTCGGAAGGTATCCTTACGCTTCCGTAGTGTCTCCGTCAGCTGGCTTTCGGTATAGTTATAGTTGGGAGGCAGCAGGTCGGTAATGGTACTGGAGTTGAAATTACCATTTACGGCATCCTTGTAGGCGGCCGAATAGTCCTTATACATCTTGCTGTTCCACGTAAGGGCATAGGCACAACCGGCAAATCCTCCATAGAAGATGGGCAGTTTCCAATACTTGCGGTTGTAAATTTGTCCACCGCCGGGAATGACGAGGGCAAGCCAGGTGGCTTTTGTGGGATTAGGTACCCACCTTTTGGGGTCGATGGCCTTTTGCAGACTGTCTGTAGGCACGGGCTGTTCCTTCAGGTCGGGGCTGGCAGTCATTTCCAGCATCTTCCGCTTGTTTTCGGCTGCAAGACTGTCGGCAACAGTGAGGCTGTCCCGGTTCACCACGGTGTTGAGTGTATCGGTCTGATGCCGCTGCGCACGCTTGGAAGCGGCACGTGGACGGTCCTGACCATACATAGCAATCCCTGCCATCTGTAAAAAACAGAGCAGCAGGGCAATGGCTAACTGATATATTCTTCCTTTTTTCCTCATTTATTTCTTCAGCGTATCAAGAATGCCGATGATACGTTCCAATTCTTCTTCGTTATTGAACGGGATACTGATTTTACCTTTTCCTTTCTCCGAGCAGGTTAGCTGCACCTTGGTACTGAAAAAGCCCGAGAGCTGTTGTTTCAGCATATTGAATTCTTCGGGCAGTTTGGCGCGCTTGGGGGCAATCTTACGACCACCGCTCTTCACGCTTTCGCCTTCACTCAGTGACTTTACGATTTCTTCCACTTTGCGTACGGAATACCCGTGCTCCAGGATTTCTTCGAAAATCTTCACTTGCAGTTTGGGATCGCCAAGCGTTACCAACGCGCGGGCATGTCCCATGTCTATCTGCTTGTTCTGCAGTCCCATCTGGACGGGGGCGGGCAGTTTGAGCAGGCGCAGGTAGTTGGCAATGGTGGTACGCTTCTTACCTACGCGTTCGCTGAGGCGTTCCTGCGTCAGTCCGTATTGTTCCAACAGATGCTGGTAAGCGAGGGCTATTTCTACGGAGTTCAAGTCTTCGCGCTGTATGTTTTCGATGAGCGCCATTTCCATGACGTTCTCGTCATCTGCAGTGCGGATATAGGCAGGGATGCTTGTCAGTCCGGCAAGCTGCGAAGCACGGAAACGACGCTCGCCGGCGATAATCTGGTATTCGTCGTCGCTAAGCTTGCGCAGGGTGATGGGCTGTATGATGCCGATTTCGGAGATGGAATCGGCTAACTCCTGCAACGCAACCGGATCGAATTCATGACGGGGCTGGTTGGGATTGACCGTAATCTTCGACAGCTCTATCTCATTGATAGAGGAGGAGCCTTCGGTCTTTACTTCATCCATGGAGAAGAGGGCGTCCAGCCCGCGTCCTAATGCATTTCTTTGTGCCATCTGTTTATTTACTATTTGACGATTTACAATTTAACCATACGGGATGATTTGTTTGTGCATTGTAAATATGGTATTTATCACTAATCATTAATCACTAACCACTATAATCACTTCTTTTCGTTTCTGCTTATCAATTCCTTGGCAAGTGCCATGTGGTTTTTGGCTCCGGTTGAGTCTGCGTCATAGAGAATGGTGGGCAGGCCGTAGCTGGGAGCTTCGCTCAGTTTCACATTGCGCTGGATGACGGTGTTGAATACCAATTCCTGGAAGTGGCGTTTCACTTCATCGTAAATCTGGTTGGCCTGGCGCAGGCGCGAGTCGTACATCGTCAGCAGGAAGCCTTCGATTTCGAGGGCAGGGTTCAGCTTGGACTTGATGATTTTAATGGTATTCAGCAATTTGCTGATGCCTTCCAGTGCAAAATATTCCGCTTGTACGGGGATGATTACCGAATCGGCGGCAGTCAGTGCGTTGACCGTAATCAGACCCAAAGACGGGGAACAGTCTATCAAGATATAATCAAACTCATTCTTCAGCGGAGCGAGTACTTCTTTCAGTATCTTTTCGCGGTTTTTCAGATTGAGCATCTCTATTTCGGCACCTACCAGATTGATGTGGGAGGAGATTACCTTCAGTGTGTCTATCTCCGTGTCATGAAGGGCCTCGCGTACGTCTGCACGGTCAATAATGCACTCGTAGATAGTACATTCCGACTGCTTGATGTCCACACCCAATCCTGAGGAGGCATTGGCCTGCGGGTCGGCATCTACAACGAGCACTTTCTTTTCAAGCGTGGCGAGTGAGGCTGCGAGGTTGATTGTCGTCGTAGTCTTGCCTACACCACCCTTTTGGTTAGCCATAGCAATTATTTTTCCCATAATCTCAATATTTATTGGCAGCGAAATAAGTGATAATTCCGGATAGCGCCTACAAATTTGGAGAAAGATTGCAAAAACGGTTGATAAGTCGGCTGTTTTGTTAATAACTCACAGACGTTTACCGCTGTTTTTCTTCTTGTAAATTGCGCGTAAAGCGTTCTTTCTCTGTTTAGTGGGCAAATATACGTATTTATCTTGAAATGAAGCTGATTTTTTGTCTCGCTTGCAGAAGATTAAGATTTGTAAACCAATGGAAGACATTGGCTTGGACTATTCTCTCTACTTGCATGAGATGTACATCTCGTGTTGTTTGAAACGTGCATCTCATGTTGCTCGAGATGTACATCTCATGCAGATGGACTACCGTGTGGAAGATGGTCGGGGGATAAGTTGTTCCCGGGCAGAAGGAGAGGAGCTGGTGTCAGACCAAGGCTTTGACGAACTCCCAGCAGAAGTACGCACACATCACACATTTCACTACTGTGCCCAGCAAGAATCCAAGCAGCGAGCCCAGCCCCGATTTCAAGGCCTGGTCTGTCTTGCTGCCTCCCATCAGTTCGCCGGCAAAGGCTCCGAGAAAGGGGCCGAGGATGATGCCCCAAGGCATGAAGAACAACCCTACGATGGTGCCTATGAGGCAGCCGCGCGTTCCCCACCGACTGCCTCCGCTGTATTTGCTGCCCAGCATCGGGACGAAATAATCCAGTATCTGTACAAGGACGACTGCTGCCAGCCATAAAAGTAACTGCGTGGTGGAAAACTGCGCCTTGTCCGTGAAATGTAGAAGCAACAAGCCTGCATAGGCTACGGGCGGTCCCGGAATCATAGGCAGGATGCAGCCTGCCAATCCGACAATCAGGCAGAGGATGCCCAAGATGATGAGAAGAATGTCCATAGGTGTATCGTTTCTGTTGGTGAAGATGACAGCGGTTGTTCCCTGCTACTCGAATCGGTTGTATATGACAATGGGGCGGGAGCGGCGTGTGCTCATCGACGGGAACCATATATCGTCGGCTGTGAGGCCGCATTGCTTGATGGCTTCGGCGCAGTATTCCAGTCGTCCGAAGTCGGCATCGACATTGTTTGTACCGAATGTGAGTTTGATTCCACGTGCTTTGGCGCGACGGATAATCTCGAAACTGGGAATCCGGTAGCGTGCATTGATTTCCAGAGCGATTCCATGTTGTTGCAATACATTCAATACGCGTTCAATGCGTCCGTCCGTCCAGTACTTGTCGTAATCATGCGCCATAGTATCGGGCAAGAAGGTAGGGTTGGCATAAATGTCGGCTGGCTCGTTGGTCAGAATCAGGACTGTTTGGTCGACAAGGTGGTCCATATACTGTTCAAGCGTAATGTCATCAAAGAGTGCTTCTTCGGCCCGGTAGATGCGCGAGTTACGTCCCTTGTGGTCTATGATGGTCATGGCGTCGGTAAACAGGTAATCGAAAATCCCCAAGGCTTCCTGCGAGAAAGTTGCCGTCCATTTGCGTCCCTCACCTTGTACACCGCACAGGAATGGCATCCCTTTTACTTCATTAAAATAGTCGTACACTTCTTTGTCATCGGCCAGCATACGTCCTACGCCTCCTTCTCCGGCATTGGGGGCGACACCATAGTTGATACCGTAATTCATGGACATGGCGTGTGCCATTTCCTTCGTCAGCCCTCCTTTCAAGTGAACGTGATAGTCTATAACTGGGAAATCGTGCTGCTGTAGCCTGATTATCTCATCCGTGCGCTCGTCTACCGGAGCAAGCGTGTCGGCTTCGTTGCGTGCTTCCTTGGCAAGCCGTTCGATGGCGAGATTCCGGAATGACACTTCGCCGTGTATGCCTTGCAGGGCAATGGAACCTTGACTCAGCAGTTGCCGGGCGTGCTCCTCTGTGCGATATGGGTGTCCGGGTTCGGTATAGCAAACAACTTCGGTTCCGTTAATGCAGACAATGATGTTTTGTCCGCGTACGGTTATCTCGAAGTCAAACCATTCTCCATCTTTTGCGAGTGAGCGATAGAGGTTGCGCACCGAGGCGAGTGAGCCGCTCTTGCGTGTGCCGTCGATGTCTCCGTTACGGAATATCACTTCATAACCGGACTCGCCGTCCGTATGAAAGAGGAGGCCTGCTTCGGAGCCGGGTTGTGTGAGGGCTTCTCCGGTGAGCCGGAAATTTTGGTATTCTTTGTCGTTGAAGAGCTTCCGGCCTTCTGCAATGACCGGGTCTGCCGTGTGAAGCGTAGATGTCCCGTCATTCCATTGGTCAAGTGGCTCGGGAGAACTGCTCCTGCCACAGCTTGTCAGGGTTGTTAGAAACAGAATAATTGCGGCAGCTGCCGTCTCGATGCGTGCAGCAATGGTAGAATGGCAAAAAGTGTTCATTATAGCATGGATTTTATGAATGATTATATTCCAACTATTGTCGGTACAAAGTTAGCCTTTTCTGAAAATATCTTTGAATACAAAAGAATTATTATCTTTGTAGTATTCTGTTTAAAGCCTTTTTAGCTACTTTTGCACGATAATAAAAAAGAAAGTTATGGAAAATCAGAGACCTTTGATATTGATTTCCAATGATGACGGCATCATTGCGAAAGGTATTAGCGAGTTAATCAAATTCCTCCGTCCGCTGGGCGAGATTGTGGTAATGGCGCCGGATGCACCCCGCTCTGGAAGTGCGTGTGCGCTGACTGTAACGGAACCTATCCACTACCAGTTGGTCCGTAAGGATGTTGGGCTGACGGTATACAAGTGTTCCGGTACGCCGACCGATTGTGTGAAGCTGGCTTTTCATACGGTGCTCGACCGCAAGCCCGACTTGGTGGTAGGCGGCATCAACCACGGCGACAATTCTTCTGTAAACCTGCATTATTCCGGTACGATGGGCGTTGTGATAGAGGGATGCCTGAAAGGAGTGCCTTCCATCGGATTCTCCCTTTGCAACCATGAGCCGAACGCTGATTTTGAACCTGCAGGTCCTTACATCCGCGAGATAGCCCGGCTGGTATTGGAGAAAGGACTCCCTCCGTTGACATGCCTCAATGTCAACTTCCCCGATACCAAAGAATTGAAGGGTGTGAAGATTTGCGAACAAACCAAGGGGCAATGGACCAATGAATGGGAAAACTTTGCCCATAGAGGAGATGCCCATTACTACTGGCTGACCGGCGAGTTTGAGAACAACGATGCCGAAAATGAGAAGAATGACCATTGGGCGCTTGATAACGGTTATGTGGCAATCACCCCGACCACGGTGGATGCAACGGCATACGGCTTGATTGATGAACTGAAAACATGGTTCTGAATTAATTGACAATTATCAATTGATATGAAGTATTACTTGATTGTCGGTGAAGCTTCCGGCGACCTGCATGCCTCCCATCTGATGGCTGCATTGAAGGAGGAGGACTCGCAAGCGGAGTTCCGTTTCTTCGGAGGCGACCTCATGGCTGCAGTGGGCGGTGTGATGGTGAAGCATTACAAAGAGTTGGCGTATATGGGGTTCATTCCCGTATTGCTGCATCTGCGCACCATCTTTGCCAATATGAAGCGCTGCAAGGAGGATATTGTTGCGTGGCAGCCGGATGTGCTGATTTTGGTGGACTATCCGGGCTTTAATCTGGATATAGCCAAGTTTGTCCATGCCAACACAAGGATTCCTGTCTTTTATTATATTTCTCCCAAGATTTGGGCATGGAAGGAATACCGCATCAAGAATATTAAACGGGATGTGGATGAGCTGTTCTCCATCCTACCGTTCGAGGTGGAGTTTTTTGAAGGGAAGCACGGGTATCCGATACATTATGTCGGCAATCCGACAGTGGATGAAGTGACGGCTTTTCTTGCTTCCAGCTCAGAGACATTCGACGACTTTGTCCGGGCAAACGGACTTTCGGCCAAACCCGTCATTGCTCTGCTGGCCGGTAGCCGCAAGCAGGAAATCAAGGACAATCTGCCGGACATGCTTCGTGCGGCAGCTTCTTTTCCCGATTATCAACTGGTGCTGGCCGGTGCTCCGGGCATTTCTCCCGAGTATTACAAACGTTATGTGGGTGGGGCGGACGTGAAGATTATCTTCAACAAGACATTTCCTTTGTTGAGGCAGGCAGAGGCTGCACTGGTCACTTCGGGGACAGCAACGCTGGAAACTGCTCTGTTCCGTGTGCCGCAAGCGGTGTGCTACCATACTCCGATAGGGAAGGTTATCGCTTTCCTGAAACGGCATGTACTGAAAGTGAAGTACATTTCCCTGGTCAATCTCATAGCCAACCGGGAGGTGGTGAAAGAGCTGGTTGCAGATACCATGACGGTAGAGCAGGTACGCTCGGAGCTGAACCGCATTTTGTACGATAAGGAATACCGCCGTCAGATGCTCGAGGGATATGAGTATATGGCATCCCGTCTGGGAGAGGCAGGGGCACCCAAACATGCTGCCCGCAAGATGGTGGCATTACTGAAGAGCAGGGAGGAATAGTCGAAAAATTAAGAATTTGTTAAAATGGGGAAAGCCGGTGCAGTAAATGCCCGGCTTTTGTATTTTCTATACAGAAACAAATGAAAAGAACTTTGATTATGAAAAAGCTACATTGGTTATTTATGGCAATATGTTTGGCAGTGATGCCCGCTTTGCAATCATGTGATGATAACGACGGATATTCTTTGGGTGATTTTACCCCGCCTTTGTGGGCTACTGTGCGTGTTACGGGAAATGCCTTTTATTTAAACTGCGATGTCTGGGGGACACTCTGGCCGGTAAATACGGACATTGGGTGGTATGATGCCGTGGATGGGCAGCGTGTGATTACCGTGTTCAATCCTTTGTGGGACAACTATGCAGGATATGATCATGCTGTGAAGCTGCTGCGTCTGCAGAACGTTTTGACGAAAGAGGTGGAGACGCTGACTCCCGAAACCGAAGAGGAATTCGGTAATGACCCCGTGCGTATATATAAAGGTGATATTACCATCAGTGGTGGCTATATGAACATTTTTTTCATGCAGAACCTGCCATCTTCGACTGATAATAAACACCGTATCAGCCTGGTGCGTCCGCAAGAAGATGATGCTTTGTATGGCGAAGATGGATACGTCCATTTGGAACTCCGCTATAACGACTATGATGACCTGACGGGACGTCGTAGTCCTGGTGCTGTCTCCTATAACTTGAACAGTCTGGATATCCCCTCTGAAACCAAAGGCATCAAGTTGAAACTCAATTCAGAAGAGAATGGAGAGGTGGAAGTAACCTTTGATTTGAAAACTGCGGGGAGTAATGAAAAGCTGACTACTAATGTGGATTTGTCCAATATGCAGTTGAAGTAAGAAAGAGTTTGCGAGAGTATATAGTTAGAAAGAGCACCCGTGATTTTGATGTCATTCATCTTGCCCGGGTGCTCTTTTTATATCTGTTTTATGTAAGTTTGGTCATGTGAGCCGTCGTTAGAACATCGTCAAGGCATATAGATAAACGACTGCTGCGGGAATTGCCATCAGGGCACTGTCGAAACGGTCGAGCATTCCTCCATGCCCCGGCAGAATGTTACCGGAATCCTTGATGCCCAATTGGCGTTTCATGAGTGATTCGGTCAGATCGCCCCAAGTGCCGAAAATGACGACAACGATTGCCAGACCTACCCATTGCCATCCTGGCATAAAAGGAAAGAAATGTGCAAAGCCAAGAGAGGAAGCGATGGAGAATATTCCGCCGCCGATGCTGCCCTCCCAGGATTTTTTAGGTGAGATGCGTTCGAACAGACGGTGTTTGCCTATCAGCGAACCTACGCAATAGGCACCTGTATCGCTCAACCAGATAAATACGAAAATGGAAAGCGGTAGAATAGGGTTGTAGGTCACACTGCTCGTTTCCGGGGAGTTCTGAAAAGCAAGTACGTTCAGCAGGGCAAAGGGGAGTGCCACGTACAATTGGCTTAGCATGGAGTAGGCCCAGTTACCCGTTGGGTTCTTTTTCTTGAGGTAAAGTTCCGTAATCATCATGTAGAGCAATAGTCCCAAATAAGGAAGGAATACCCGTACTCCTACAGACTGCTGGGTACAGAAACTCATTAATGCAAGGAAAAGGTAGGCTCCTCCCAATGCAGTGATGGTCTTGTTTATGTTTACTTCGCCGCTCTTGCTGACTAATTGGGCAAACTCATGTACGCTCAGTGCGCTGATAATGGTGAACAGTATACCGAACGAAAGGGGGCTGTAAAGAATACAGCCCACCAATACTATGACGAATAACACGCCGGTAACGGCACGTTGGATAAAGTTATTTTTCATGCTTTTCTTCTTCCTTAACTTCCTTTTCTGCTTCTATGGCTTTTTGCTCTTCTTCTTGCTCCGCTTTTTTCAGTTCGGCAGCAGTCTTGTTTGCACTGATTTCCTCCGAACGGGAAGCCCATGGACGTTTCCCAAAGATGTGTTCAACGTCTTCGGCAAAGATTACTTCTTTGTCAATCAGCAGTTGTGCCAGCCGGTTGTGTCCTTCTTGGTTTTCGGACAATATTTTCTTGGCACGTTCGTACTGTTCGTTGACCATCTGCTTCACTTCTTCGTCAATCAGTTCCGCAGTCTTTTCGCTATACGGGCGGTTGAAGGAATATTCCTCATTATTATAGTAGCAGAGGTTGGGGAGTTTTTCGCTCATACCCAGATAGGCAATCATACCGTACGCCTGCTTGGTCACGCGTTCCAAGTCATTCATGGCTCCGGTGGATATTCTACCTAAGAATAGGTCTTCGGCGGCACGTCCTCCCAAGGTGGCACACATCTCATCGAGCATCTGTTCCTTGGTGGTGATTTGCCGTTCTTCCGGCAGATACCAAGCCGCGCCCAAAGCACGTCCACGGGGTACAATGGTTACTTTAATCAGTGGATTGGCGTATTCCAGTAACCAGGAGATAGTGGCATGGCCGGCTTCGTGTATGGCAATGGAACGGCGTTCGGCCTCGGTAGTGATTTTGGTTTTCTTTTCTAATCCCCCCACAATACGGTCTACGGCATCCAGGAAGTCTTGCTTTCCGACGAACTTCTTGCCGTGGCGGGCGGCTATCAAAGCTGCTTCGTTACATACATTGGCAATGTCTGCCCCCGAGAATCCGGGAGTCTGGCGTGCCAGAAGGTCTACATCCACACTATTGTCTATCTTGATGGGGCGCAGGTGTACACCGAATACTTCCTTACGCTCATTAAGGTCGGGTAGGTCTACATGTATCTGGCGGTCAAAACGTCCGGCGCGCAGCAATGCCTTATCCAAAACGTCCACACGGTTGGTGGCGGCTAAGATGATAACACCACTATTGGAGCCGAAACCGTCCATCTCGGTCAGTAACTGGTTCAATGTGTTCTCGCGCTCGTCGTTGCCACCCATAGCGGCTGCTTTGGCACGGGCACGCCCTACAGCGTCAATCTCGTCGATGAACACGATACAAGGCGCTTTTTCCTTTGCTTGGCGGAACAAATCGCGGACACGGGAAGCTCCCACGCCGACAAACATTTCCACAAAGTCGGAACCTGCCAAAGAGAAGAAAGGTACGTTGGCTTCTCCGGCCACGGCCTTTGCAAGCAGGGTCTTTCCGGTTCCCGGAGGGCCTACCAGCAAGGCGCCCTTGGGTATCTTACCTCCCAAATCGGTATATTTCTGGGGCTCTTTCAAGAACTCGACAATTTCTTCTACCTCTTGCTTGGCTTCAGCAAGTCCTGCCACATCCTTGAATGTAATCTTGATGGGGGAACCTTTTTCAAACAATTGGGCCTTGGACTTTCCTACGCTGAAGATGCCTCCACCTCCGCCCATGCCTCCACCACCGCTCATGCGGCGGGACATGAAAATCCAGAAACCGATAAGGAATGCAAAGGGGAGAATCTGCCACAAAATGGCACCGAAGTAGTTCCGCTTTTTTTCGTAGTTAATGGAGCCGTCAAAGTGGGCGTCGTCTCTTTCCTTTTGCAGGAAATTACCTAGGCTCTCGCGTGAGGGGGCCTCGGTCGTAATAAGCGGATTCTTGCCTACGCGGCTGGAGTCCTGACGAAATACGTTTCCTACGTGCTGGGGTTTGACGTATGCTTCGACGGAATTGTCGTCGTAGCCGATGACTTTGCTTATATAACCGTCTCGTACATATTGCTGGAATTCATCATAAGAGATGTTTTTAGTTGCCGTACCACTTTCATTGGTCAGGTACAACCCCAGCAACATCATCGCTATAATCATATACAGCCAGTTCAGGTTGAACTTGGGCATATTCACTTTATTGGGTTTCTTGTTGGTATTATTGTCCATACGTTTTGATTAATCGAGGTCAGGAATTTGAGTTAATTTGGCGTCTGCCCATAGGTGCTCCAGATTGTAGAATTCCCTTGTTTCAGGCAGGAAGACATGCACCAATATGTCCGAGTAGTCCATAGCTACCCATTCGGCATTGCGCAGCCCGTCTACGGCAAAGGGCTTGGTATCGGCACCCTTGCGTGTGAAGTCCCTGATGGATTCTACAATGGCTGTCACTTGGCTGGGAGAGTTTCCTTGGCAGATGACGAAATAATTGCATATTGTATCGTCGATTTTTGTCAGGTCTGCGATGACGATTTTTTTTCCTTTTTTATCTTGAATACCTTCTGTTATCTGTTGAATCAGTTTCTTCGTTTCGTTCATTATACATTATTATATTAAAACAGTTGACAAATATACGTTGATTTCTCATATCAAACACGCAAAAGAGGAAAACTCTTTCAATTTTTGATTTTTTTTAGTTATATAATCCTTTGGATTACGGTATCTTATCAGTTTTTTGCGAAAAAAATACTCGTTTTTGTTTTGATTTATAGAAATCTTTGTATCTTTGCAACCGCAAAACGGAAATAATAACAATTGGGCTATGGTGTAATGGTAACACTACAGATTCTGGTCCTGTCATTCCTGGTTCGAATCCAGGTAGCCCAACGAACTTACCTTATTTAAGTCAAAAAACCACTAAAATCGCAAGTTTTAGTGGTTTTTTGTTGCTTTTCGACCATGTACGAAAATTTCAGTGTAGGCATTCGGTGGCAAATTCAGTGACAAGGCTTCTGTAAGCCGGAAATATTCTGTAAATTTGTAGCATTTCAACATTAAAGCAGAATTTTATGGCAAAAGAATTAGCACTGAAGTACGGCTGTAACCCTAACCAGAAGCCGGCTCGCATTTTCATGCAGGAGGGGGAGTTACCTATTGAGGTTTTGAATGGACGTCCGGGGTATATTAATTTTATGGATGCCTTGAATGGATGGCAGTTGGTAAAGGAACTGAAAGAGGCGACCGGTATGCCTGCTGCAACTTCATTCAAACACGTCAGTCCGGCGGGTGCCGCCATCGGCTTGGAACTCAACGAGACAATGAAGAAGATTTATTTTGTGGATAATCTTCCGCTCTCTCCGCTTGCTTGCGCATATGTGCGTGCCCGCGGTGCCGACCGTATGTCTTCCTATGGTGACTTTATCGCTTTGAGTGATGTGTGCGACGAGGCTACTGCACGTTTTATTAACCGCGAGGTCTCGGATGGCGTTATTGCTCCGGGGTATACGGACGAAGCACTGGCTATCTTGAGGGAAAAGCGTAAAGGAACTTACAATGTGATTCAGATAAGTCCCGGCTATAAGCCTGCCCCGATTGAACATAAGGATGTCTTTGGTATCACGTTTGAGCAGGGACGTAATGAGATAAAGCTGAATGGAGATGAACTCTTTGCGAATATTCCTACTCGGAATAAGAATTTCCCGGAAGCAGCGAAACGTGATTTGATGATAGCCCTTATCACTTTGAAATATACGCAGTCGAATTCTGTATGCTATGTGAAGGACGGTCAGGCTATCGGTATTGGTGCCGGCCAGCAGAGCCGTATCCACTGTACTCGCTTGGCGGGCAACAAGGCCGACATTTGGTATTTACGCCAGCATCCGAAGGTGTTGAATTTGCCATGGGTAGAGAAAATCCGCCGTGCCGACCGTGATAATACGATTGATGTCTATATCAGTGAAGACCATGACGATGTGCTGGCTAACGGTGTTTGGCAGCAGTTCTTTACGGAGAAACCTGAAGTGCTGACCCGTGAAGAAAAACGGGCTTGGTTGGATACATTGAAAGGTGTTTCTTTGGGTTCGGATGCATTCTTCCCTTTTGGAGACAATATTGAGCGTGCCCATAAGAGTGGAGTAGATTACATTGCCCAAGCGGGTGGTTCTGTACGCGATGACCATGTGATTGAAACTTGCGATAAATATGGCATTGCCATGTCGTTCACGGGTATCCGTCTGTTCCATCATTGATAAGGGGTATAAAAGTAGGCCCGCCCCCACGGCTGCATAGCTGTAGGGGCGGGTTCCTTTTTTATTAAGTCTTATCTTGTTACGTTATCCTTGGTTTTTGATGTTCTCGTCCACCACTTTTATCTTTTCTTTCACAAGCTCGATGTCTGCTTTCAGCTTTTCCACCTTGCGGTTGATTTCTGTCAGCAGACTATTTCCCTTCTTGGAAGAAGTGGTCAGGAAGCCGAGATTGTTTTCATATGTCTGGAGCTCGTTCTTCATATTGTCGAAGGCACGTACCAGCTTCTCACGTTCCCGGTAAAGGGCTTGTGGACTACCTTCCTGAATGGAGCTGATAGTCGACTTGAAATTGCTTAGCTTCTTGTTGGAGGCACTGATGTTGAAGCGTTCAAACAATTTGTCTATCTGACTATGGTATTGCTTATAGATTCGGTCTTTCTCTTTGAAAGGTACATGTCCTACGCCGTTCCACTCTTTCATGAGGTCGCGTACCAATTGGGTAGCTCCCTCCGTATCCATTTGGTCATCAATAGCATTCAGTTTCTCGATGATGTTTTTTTTCTTTTCCAGATTTTCCTGCTCTACGCTGCGCTGTGAAGAAGTGGCTTTGTTCTTTTGTTCGAAGAAGTAGTCACAAGCGGAGATGAAACGTTTCCATACGGCATCCGAATATTTCTTTGCTACCGGACCGATGGTTTTCCATTCTTTCTGAAGTTTGGTCAGTTCATCGGCAGTTACTTTCCAGTCGGTACTGTCCTTAAGAGCTTCTGCTTTTTCGCACAAGGCACGCTTCTTTTCCAGGTTTTCGTTCATACCTTCCTTCAGGGTCTTGAAGAACTCTCCCTTTTTACGGAAGAACTCGTCGCACGCTTTGCGGAAACGTTCGAAAATCTTCACGTTCATTTTTTGCGGAGCGAAACCGATGGTCTTCCATTTGTTTTGAAGTGCGATGACTTCTTGCGTTTTGCTCTCCCAAGAAGCAAAGTTTGTCAGTTCTTTGTAGTCGATGGCTTCTATGATTTCGCAAATTACGGTCTTTTGGTCAAGATTGTGTTGTTCCACTTCCTTCAACGCTTCGAAATGTTGCTGGTGACGTCGGTTTACGGTTGTAGAGGCAGCTTTGAAACGTGCCCAGATTTCGTCGCGTAGTTCCTTGGCTACCGGCCCTGTATCACGAAATTCTTGATGTAGCTTCTGTAACTGATGGAAAGCT
>OLNF01000333.1_pt1 | contig 40604 bp, 37 predicted proteins | sample 1673061 | NCBI WGS metagenome assembly OLNF01 (sample SAMEA3136751, study PRJEB25190) | human gut metagenome
ACAGTAACAGCATTGTAAACCAGAAGAAAATGCTTGAAAAGTATGCCAAAGAACAGGGGTTTACGAACCTTGCTCACTATACCGATGATGGGTATAGCGGCACAAACTTTGACAGACCGGATTGGAAGCAATTGACTGCTGACATTGAAGAAAGAAATATTGGATGTGTTATCGTCAAGGATATGAGCCGAATCGGCAGAAATTATCTGGAAGTAGGCTTTTATACGGAAGTTCTATTCCGAGAAAAAGGCGTCCGCTTTATAGCCATTTCCAATGGTGTTGACAGTTCACATTCTGAATCCAATGAATTTGCACCATTCTTAAACATTATGAATGAATGGTATATGCGTGATACCAGCAGAAAAATCAAGTCTGTACTTCGCAATAAAGGTATGGAAGGCAAGCATCTGACTTCTAATGCCATCTACAGATACAAAAAAGACCCGGAAGATAACAACCACTGGCTTGTTGATGAAGAAGCCGATGCTGTGGTAAGACGTATTTTCCAGTTGATTATTGAAGGGAATGGACCGATGCAGGTTGCCAGAATACTCACAAACGAAAAGGTTGAACGTCCTTCCTACTATCTTGCAAAGTAGGGACTCGGCACTTGCAGAGGTAAATGTGATATGACAAGACCTTATTCATGGACTGCTACCACCATCTGAAAAAGAAAAAGCAGCTTTAGAAGCTGCAACTGATACTGACAAATCTAAAAAGGGAGCATAAAGAAACCCGGTACATAAAGTACCGGGAAAGAAAAATTTTCGTTATTTAATTTGTCTACTTGACGGGTAGCATACCAAAATCAATGCTTGCAGCCGTTTTTTGTTTCGCAGCGATATGTGCTATTGTGCTATATTTTTTACACTATGGTAAATTTATTTCTTTTGTCTGCTTGATGATGCTTCGCATCGTAGATTTTTTGATGAATTCATAATCAGTCCGAAAACCGAAAGTTCGGTGTAAAGAATCTGTTATTTCAGTTCTGGTGTAAGAGGGAACATAGCCATTAGCGGTATTTAACAGAGTCATTTTCATAGAGCGCAAAGTCTCGATGATCTGCTCTGCTGTATAGCGATTTCCTATGTTCTTTTCTAACAGACGGTAGAGAAGAAGGCTGATGTAACAGGTCATGAAGTGTGCCTTGATCCGGTCATCTCTTCTGACATACACAGGTCTGGCTTCGAATTCAGTTTTCATGATTCTGAAGTTCTCCTCGATTTCCCAGCGCTGCTTGTTAATCTTTATGATTTCCTCGATATTTCCCTCAAGATTTGTCATTACTGCGTAGAAACCATCGTAAAGTTCTTCTTTGGCAATCTGTTCCTCATCAAGCTCATATACTTTCTTTTCTGCAATTTCGCCATCATCTGTTACAGAAGTCTTTTTTACAAAGCGCATAGGATCATTTTGATTTTTCCCCTTTCTCTTTTTGCAAGGAGAACTGATAATCCTCTCTGCGCGCTCAATTTGGCGTGACCGGATTCTTTGCTGATAAGCTTTATATTTCGGAGAGTATGTAACGATTAGCGTCTCATCCAGACTTCCTGTGACAACAGGAACTTCCTTGTAGTAAATAGAGTTAAAAACTTCTTCATCAGTCTCGTCCAAAGTGCTGATATCTATAAAATCTGCCGAACCGACTTTTCTGAACTGTGTTGGATTCAGGGCAATATCACGGTCTTCCTGCTTCATCTTTTTAAGGGAATGCGTGATGACATAAGCCCGATTCCCGATGCTGTTAAACGCTCGGTTATTTGCACTTCCGAGACCGGCATCCGAACAGAAAATAAATTCACTACAGTTAAAATCTTTTATGATTTTCTTCTCCAGAGGCTTAAGCGTCGTTTGCTCGTTTTGATTACCTTGAAAAATATCAAATGCAAGTGGAATGCCATCAGCATCCATAAACAGCCCCATACCAACAATCGGATTTGGGCGGTTCTCTTTACTTTTTCCATAGTGCTTCAAACCGCTTTCTTCCTCAATCTCAAAGTAATAATTCGTACAGTCATAGTAAAGTATCTTCTGATTTCTTGGATGGATGAAGTTTGAATTTTTGTATAGTTCACTTTGGATAAAATCCGACTCTTCTGCGATTACAGACAAAGCTCTGTAAACATCCTGAATCTCATACTTTGGTGGTTCAAGAAGCGTTTTGCAAAAGTTATAACTGCTGAGCTTGCTTGAAGGAGAGAGAACCCTTGCGTAAACGAGATCAGTAAGAATCGCATGGAAGTCATACTTAAATTTATGGTGTCCTTTAATTACACGGCAGATGTTATCAATGCGTAGCTCTGTACATAATTGTTGAAGAAATAAATAGCCGGCATGAAAAGAACGTGCCTCGTTCATAGGAATGCAGGCAGCCTGGGAGAATTCAACCGTTACTTTCCCCGTACGTTCATTGTAGAGAGCTGTTTCTTTGGCAGCTTCGATTTTCGCCCAAGCCATAAGTTTTTCATTATCACCATCAAACTGTTCCAGCAAAGTGTTGTATTTTCCAAGTTTTTTATAGATGCGAGATGATGATTTTCCGTCCTTTTTTCGGAATGATTGATAAATGTAAACGTCTTTATTATTTTTACTACCTGTAACTGCAATATACATAATATAAACCTCTTTTTCTTTTAAGTATACAACACTATTACAAACAAGTACATACTAAAACGAAAAAATTGACATAAAAAATGCAGGTTTTATGCGACCTGCGATAACTTTTTTGAATATTCAACTGTCAAACTCCCGGCAATACACCAAATTTGCAAACATGGAAAAACAGTAGAAAAAGACGAACGATGCAGATGCAGACGGAAAACCGCCTGTATCTGTTTTTTTCTGTCATATTTTCACGATGAAAAATTCTTGTAAACGTTCTATGCTCTGATATAATCCCATCTTTGACAGTTGGAAAGTAAAAAAACGGTTGTGAAGCCAGTAAAATCAAGGCTTACAGCCGTTTTTTGTTTCGCAGCGATATGTGCTATTGTGCTATATTTTTACACTATGGTAAATTTATTTCTTTTGTCTGCTTGATGATGCTTCGCATCGTAGATTTTTTGATGAATTCATAATCAGTCCGAAAACCGAAAGTTCGGTGTAAAGAATCTGTTATTTCAGTTCTGGTGTAAGAGGGAACATAGCCATTAGCGGTATTTAACAGAGTCATTTTCATAGAGCGCAAAGTCTCGATGATCTGCTCTGCTGTATAGCGATTTCCTATGTTCTTTTCTAACAGACGGTAGAGAAGAAGGCTGATGTAACAGGTCATGAAGTGTGCCTTGATCCGGTCATCTCTTCTGACATACACAGGTCTGGCTTCGAATTCAGTTTTCATGATTCTAAAGTTCTCTTCAATTTCCCAGCGCTGCTTATTAATCTTTATAATCTCCTCGATATTTCCCTCAAGATTTGTCATAACCGCATAGATTTTTCACATCGACGGCTTTCTCTCGTAAAGCAATAAACTGTCGAGCTTCGTTTTAATTTGTACTGGATACACTGGTATAACCATAAATTTTCCATTATTTCCTCCAATAGTGAAAGGGCTTATCTATGCAAACCGCATAGACAAGCCCTTAAATTATAAAAAATCTAATTCAACTGTAAATCAGCGTTCTAACTCATATCATTTTCCCGCATTTGAATTTAACGATATTTATTACATTCAGCAACATACATTCCAGAAGCAAATAATAGGGCTAACCGCAATTAGTGGTTGAAAACAATCCGAGATATAAAACATATACATGAGGTATGGTGGTTGAAACCATGTACCGTCAACAAAGCGGAGCCACCAACCTTTGGCGTCCTTCATCCAATGGCTGTAGCCATCATTCACGGTCTGATTGGCTGTGCCGGTGATGACGCCCTGTTCCACATTTCTGTAGCCCTTCTGGCTGTCTATTGTCACCTTGTTGGACGGTTCCGGGGTTACTTTAACACTACTTTCGTTCGGATCGTTGCGATTGGAGCCGCTGCCTCCGGGCGTGTTATTTCCGGAAGTATTTCCGGGAATTACCGCCAGATGAACTTTCTTTCGGTTTTACCGTCACCGTGACGGTTTGTACCTTATCCTTGAAATTCGCCATGGACGCTTTCACATATACCAGATATGTTCCCGCATCGGTAAAGCCCGGAATCTCTTTCTGATAATCCACACCATCCGTAGAATAGGTAAATACCGCATCCGGGCGAACATTTTTAAGTCCGATTTTCACAGAAGCATTGATCTTCGGCTGCTGCTCGGTGCCGTTGTAGGTGAGCGGGTCTGCCGATACCATCATAGACGCGAAATCACGTGGCTTGATCCTTCCTTTATGTGATACCTTCGATTCTGTCAGCTCATAATTCTCTGCCTGTTCACCTGCTAACAAGATGTTCTTCGCAACTATATCGTGCTCTCCAACATCTGCACTCTGATATGCCCACTGCACCTGATCTGTATGAACATCCTTAAGTGCAGGAGTATTATTATTGCCGTCGCAAAGCTTAATTGCCAGATTCTGCTCCTCTGTAATATTCGTAGTCCCATCATAGACTTTATCGAAGGAACCTGTTATCTGTGCTTTTAATTTACACTTGCTAATCTGCGTTTTATTTTGGGAACAAAATACTTTTGACTCATAATTATCTGTTATCACCTTTACAAATACATACTGGCCAGACTCATTTACATTTACAATCTTAGGGCACTCTGACTTCCACTTATCTGGTAATTTACTGCTGTCCGATATTCTGGACAGTTGATATTGATAGTCATACTCCACATTCTCTGGTATACCAGCCGCTTTAATTGTAGCTGCCTGATATCCCTTAGCGCCATTATATACACCGCTTGCGGCTTTCACCGTCAGGTCCCATCCGGCAGGAAACTCTGCTTTATCAACAGTCAATGTTATATAAACCGGAGTACCTTCTTGATAAATTCCACTTGCCTGTGTCATAACCTTAATTTTAAAACCACCAGCCTTGTTTACCTTTAGCTGACCTGTTGACCCATCAATCGTTCCTTCACCCTTAGATTCACTTCCTGTATATTCAGCAAGTTCATAGTGCAGAGCTCCGGCATTCGTCGGTTGCTGAATGTGTGCAAGCTGTTGAACGTTAATTTTATTTTCGCTATATACAGCCTCTATTTTCTCGCTATAACCTGTTATTCCTGTCGGTTTCTGCTTTGCAGAATCCGGCACACTTCCGGTTCCGCTGATTGTACCATTGTTTTCTAATGTTCCAATATTGCCCTTATTGCCAGCCACCACCGGCCCATTTACAGTTAAATTTCCTTTATTTATCAGCTTACTTCCCTCTTCAAGCACTACTTTATTATTCACGGTCAGAATTGCGTTATTCTCTACCGTCACCATTCTGCTTTCATCAACATCAAGAATATCCACCGTTAACTTTCCCGGAGCCTTAATCACCGTGGAAGTTCCATCAGCAACAAACCCTAAGGAACCAGGGTTTTTTGTAGAAACAGTCATCTCACCTCCAGATAATTCAAACTCACCAAATGTATACAATCCCTGACAATCGTTTCCAATTACTTCCATCTTACCACCAGTCATGATAAACTGGCCTCTTACACACATGCCATATCTGGTATTTCCCCCATCCCTGGTTGCGCTTGCAGTAATATTTCCACCCGTAACCCGTAACGTTCCATTCATCCCAATCAGAATTCCCGATGCTCTTCCATCATCCACACCTCCAAGCGACTGTGATGCACTTGCATTAATAGTACCACTCTCAATAGTTAAATCTCCCATAAGATTGATACCAGATCCTGCATTTCTTCCATACACATTTAAAGCACCATCACCGTTAATTGTTACTGTCGTTCCTTCACCAATCCAGAGGGCGTTAGTGCTTTTATTTGAAGCTGTTGCATCTAACGTATTGTCCCCTTCTAACTTAATAATCCAGTTTGAATAACCACCCAAGTATAAATAATTCATTTTTACATTGTTCAAAGTTAAAGTATGACATCCATCTTTGTAACTAGGATCGATTCCCATTTTCTTTAGGTCATCATAATAACGGCCTGAATAGCTGTTACCATCCCAATAAATATCTTTTTGTTCTCCATTTATTATTACTGACATTACCAGCTGCTGACTTGCCAACATTACCGCCTGATCACCAGCCACGGACACTTCCACCACCAGCGCGTCCACGCCTTCTGCCAGCTCATATCCTTCTTCCAGTTCTGCCTTAAACTCATAGGTGCCTTCCAGTGGCCAGCGGCCTTCTTCGTCCTGCACATACTCCGTACAGGTCCAGTTGGTGATCTGCAGATTCTTCTCTTCCCAGTCTTCGCCGTCTCCCACCTGGGCGATGATGGCCTGTGGTAAATACTCGGTGACTTCTGTAAAGGATGGCTGGGCTTCCTCAGTGATTCCGGTCAGCTCCAGCCTGCCATCAAGCAGATTTTCCTCCGGATCAGACCATGACCATGACAGGAGCTTCGTCTGTGGAACCGGTCGGATTCCTCCCCATACTGTATTCCCAAAAGCTGTCGATATTGCCAACGTCATCGCCAGCCAGATTGCCGCTGATTTTCGTGTGTTTTTCATTACCACAACGTTCCTTTCTGATTTCTTTTCAAACTTAATATACGCTCATAAAGTTAGTCTATTGCTCTGCTTTCATTATTTAACCTGAATTATTCACAGCTGTGCCGTGAAAGTGATCAAAAAGAATCTTTAAAATGCTTTTTTCTCAGCACCAAAGCCATACAAAGCATTGATGCGAACAGGAGCAGACATACTTCTGTAACAGGAGCCTCTCCTGTTTTCGGAGGTGTCAGGCCTGTATTATTCTCTGCTGTTGTTTCGGACGATGTATTACCGGATGGCGTATTTCCGGATGGTTCAGTCCCGGATGACCCTGCTCCAGAAGTTCCTGCATCTTCAAGTGCAGGAATCGTAACTGCAGGTTTTGTTGTAGCACAGATACTGCATTGTTCATGCTTAGATCCAGCCACTCCGACTGCCGCCGGTATATCAATGACCCATTGCCAGTCATGTAATCCGGTTGCCGGGATTTCTCTTGCAGACTTACTGTTGCCGCATCTTGAACAATGAATTGATTCACTGCCGCTTGTGCCACATGTCGGAGCAACATCTACCGTATAATCGGATTCCCAGGCATGTCCACCGTAAATATCCTCACATAGATTTCCGGAAACTGCAGTCGTTGTTCCTGCTTCTACCGGAACAGCGGCTTCGTCACCCTCACCATATGCTGCCAGACCAGGATTTTTCTCGCTGTCAAAGGAACAGTCTGTATAGGTGCCTTCCGTATGTGTTCCAACAAATCCTCCGGCCTTATAGTCTGTGCTGGCTGCAGTCACCTTTCCTGCAACATGGCATTTATCCAATATTGCACTACCTGTTGCACCTGAAGTGCCGATTTCTCCGACAAATCCGCCCACTCTCGGATCCCATTCGGTTACTGAACTTGTCACATCGCCGAGTGCAGCACAGGAAGAAGCTTTTCCTTTCTCCATGTATCCTGCAAATCCTCCGGCACGCCAGTCGCTTGCAACAATATCAACTTCTGCAACGCAATTTTTGAAAGTACTCATTGTTTCTGGATCAGCTTCCTGCGCATATCCCACAAAGCCTCCGATTGCCCATAATCCTGTGACTTTTCCGGTTACTTTGCAATTCGTATAAGTGGAACTGGCATCTATTCCCACAAAACCACCTGTATTATCACCGCCTTCGATTTTAACATCTGCCTGGCAGTTATCTACCGTCGCACGACATACCTCTCCGATCAGTCCGCCTGATATCATTGTCTTTCCCACTTTTGTATTTGTAATTGTTCCTGATACGGAAATATTATCAAAACGAATCGTATGACCAAAATTTGCTATTACATATCCGGCTAAAATGGCAGAACTACTTCTTCTCATTCCCTCATCCGTTGCATAAATTCTGGCATCCACAATGTTGAGATCTTTCGCACCCACATTTGTTGCAGTTCCTGCATTATCTCCTATATTCCCAAAAAGTCCCGCACTGTTTTTTTCTGTACGCTCGTCTACAATAAGACCTGTGATTGTCTTTCCGTTTCCATCCAGAAAACCTGCAAACGTTTTATTCTCGCTTGCTCCGTTCTCATACCACTTCCATACGCCGATTGGATTCCATCTGTGTGCAGACAGATCGATATCATTTTCCAATCTGAAATACACATCCTTATATACTGTTACATTATCTTCCACATCTTTTGCAACCTTAGCAAGCTGTGCTCCGTCTGTGATCAGATACGGATCTGTTGCCGTACCGCTTCCGCCTGCAAATTCTGTTGCCGCATTGTCCCTCCATGCTGTTGCCGGAACTTCGTCATCTGCCAGAACCGGCATCTGCATGAATAACACTGCGATAAAACATATAAGCATTGCTCCTACATACTTAATTTTCTCTTTCATACCAAATACCTTCCTTTATTGTAATTCACCTAAATATTTTGTAAAAATATTTCATATTAGCTTATTTTATCTTCAAAAATAGCATAATTCAATCCACCTGGCTCAAGCGGTTGATTTTCGGCTCAAGTGGTTTTTTTCTGTTGTTTCTTGTTTTTTATCCGGAATTCATCTATTATGAAGTCAGATTATTTTTACGAAAGAGGGATTTGCCATGAGGATTGCACTGGTTGACGACTGTCTGGATGATTTAAGTATTATGCATCAGTTTCTTGCAGAGGCATTAGATACGGACTCTGTCATTACAGAATTTCATAATGGAGAAGATTTTTTACAGCACTGGAGTGCAGATACTTTCGATCTGATCGTTCTTGATATTTATATGGAGCAGTTAACAGGGATCGAGACCGCACGGGACATACGGGAAACGGATCCGAATGTCTGCCTTGTATTTGCCTCTACAAGCAATGAATTCGCGAGTGAAAGTTATGAGGTGAATGCCTGCTATTATCTTCATAAACCTTTTTTGAAGCAACAGGTTCTTGCAATGCTTGACCGGATTGGTCAGCAAAGTCATGAGGTTTCACGTACCGTCCTTCTTCCGAATGGAAAAAAGGTACTTTTACGCAGCATTATTTACGCAGATTACGCCTCTCACCGGGTAACTTTGCATTGTAAAAAAGATGAAACGATCACCCTGCGTGTACCTTTTCAGGAGATCGAACAGCTTCTGTGCCACTATTCCTATTTCTATAGTCCATGCAAAGGGATTGTCGTTAATTTTTATGAAGTGTGCGGTCAGCCCGGTACGGTATTTTCCATGTCTGATGGCTCACTGATCCCGATCAGCCGCCGGAAATACGCTGATGTACTGTGTGCTTACTCATCGTTTTGCTTTGATAAGATCAGAAAGGAGATGCCATAATGCTTCCACCACTTTCCCACATTTTTGAAATCTGCCTGTACTCCCTGCTGAACTTTTTCCCATTTTTGATATTTGCATTATATCCGTTCCGGGATGATCTCCGTTTTTCACGCACGAAAACCGGACTGTTGATTGTCGTCCTCACGTTTCTTCAGATTCTGTTCGGACTTCTTGCCCGTTTTTCAACCGGAAATATCTCTGCCATATTGTCTTTGATCAGTACGCTTTCTTATGCAATTTTTTACTTTGCTGCCATCAGAAAATCACCCGGCCAGCTTTTATTCGTACTGCTTATGATTTCGAATATTGCCAATCTGACCGTCATTACCGCAAAGTGTCTGGAAGGGCAGTTCTTCCCAGATTTTGCTCTTTTGCCTTACCGTTATTCAATGTCTTTGTTTATGGTGATCGCTGAAATTTTTATTTTAATACCGATCTTTGTTTTTCTGAAAAAAGTGATCACTCCTGCGATTTCCTGCTCACAGTCTTTTCATGAGTGGCGTTATCTCTGGCTGATCCCGGCAACCTTTTACCTGATCTGGTATTATATGGTCTATGGCAATTCGTCTTTATCCGGGCTTGAGATCGCACTAAATCCCAAAAATATCATTGTATCTGTCTTTATCAATGCCGGAGCACTTCTTATTTATTCCATCGTTGCCAGATTGATCATAAATCAGGAACAGATTTTAAAACTGCAGCAGCAAAATCATCAACTGGAATTGCAGACTGTCCAGTATGAAAAACTTCAGGAAAGAATTGAAGACGCCCGCCGTACAAAACATGATCTGCATCATCATCTATCTGTTATGCAGGCTTATTTGGTGAAAAAAGATTATGAAGCCTTAGCTTCCTATCTGGAACAGTATTGTAAGCAGTTACCGGATCATTCCCCGATCACCTTCTGTGAAAATATCTCTGCAAATATAGTTCTGTCCTATTATGCACAGGAAGCAGAGCGTCTTGGTATTGCTTATTCTGCAGTTGCGAGTATTCCGGCATCCTGCCCGATTGAAGCCAATGATCTTTCTGTTCTTTTTGGAAATCTGCTTGAAAATGCAGTGGATGCCTGTGTAGCTTCTAAGACAACTGCACGAAGCATCGTTGTCCGGGCAGTTTATAAAAAGGGTTCTCTTTGTATTGCGATTGACAATACTTTTGATGGTAAAATTATGCAGGATCCGGATGGAACTTTCTCATCCACCAAGCATGCCGGCAAGGGATTAGGTACTGTTTCCGTCCGGACAATTGCTTCGAAATATCACGGCACCTGCCGCTTTGACTGGAAGGATCAGATGTTCTATGCATCCGTGATCTGCTTTGAAAAATAAAGGATTTTGATTGTTTTTGTTATTTGTTAATTTATTTTGCCGCCATGAAAACCTTATTTCCCTTACCTTCCATACGTTCTTTGTCGTTGCAGACTAGATGAATGTGTTAAAATTTTTCAAATTAGGGTAATAATCATCCGGGTGCTACAAATATATCTGCTCATCAGTTTCCACACAATAGCAAGACATGGCACCACCTTTTTCTGCAAATGATGCTCCGGTATCAATACACATATAACCGGTTGCTCTGTAGATATGGTTGCTTTCGTCATTATTTAGATTCATTACCGGAACATGTCCTACAATCAAAAACTTATCTAAACGGCTAAGGTCATATTCCTCCATGCGGTGAATATCATCGGATAATAAAAAATCGTATAAATTTATGTCCGCCGCTGCCTCAATCGATTTTGTAACATTAATTGTTTTATCCTTATTAAATATTATGCAATTTGCAGAAAGTCCGGAATGAGTAACAACCGTTTCACCATATTTTGTCCGGATTTCCTCATAAATAGGCAGATTTTTAAGAAAAAGATACAGATTTTCTTTCGCTTCTTTCGTCATCTTATTAAGACTTTTTATTGTGCCTGCGCCACCAAATAATTTATAAGAAAAATCATCCAGTTTTCCATCAAGATAGTTCAGACAAAACATCTCATGATTTCCCATAAGCATTTTCATTGAGCCTGTTTCAATGTATGGTTCTATATATCTAATCAGTTCAATTCCATAATTACCACGGTCAAGAACGTCACCTGCTATTATCATTTTATCACGGATTCCGTCAAAATCTATTTTCTCAAGCAGGTTTTTAAACTCTATGATTTGCCCATGTATATCTGAAATAATGTAATGCATAGTGAGTCTCCTTTAATATGGAATTATTATAACATATACGGATTATGAATTTAAAGCAGATAGCGTATGAAGATGGCTATGATGAAGGTGAAGCTACAGGCAGAGCTGAATTTGTATTGTCAACGTTTAATTCCGGTAAAACTCCGGAGCAGATTTCCGACTTCTGCGGATTGGACTTAGATTATGTTAAGGACATTATTAAATCATATTAATTAATTGATGTAACCTCAAAATGTATTTTTCATAAAAATAACCCCTCCGGAAATATGTTCATGCTCTGTTTCCGAAGGGGTTTGAAATTTGTATTATTGCAAAATTTTCTAAGAATATTTTATTTTGTATTGATGTGTAAACGCAGTCGTTAATTGCCAGTTATCATAAGACACCTTTCCATCATTCTTTAGTCTACCTAAAATGATACCCGGATCCCTTTCTATTAACTTTGCAAACTTGCTAATCGAATCCACATCAAATCTGTCTGTCTGAATAAACGTCTGATATTTTTCGGGAGGTATTAATTTATCTGCAGCATACTTATCCGCAGCATCCTCATAACCTTCTTCATCAAAAGTAATTCCATAATCACCATTTATGATATGTCCTATTTCATGAAAAAGCGTAAACCAGAATGAATCTGAATATAATCTTCGGTCATTTACCATGAGAAGAATATTATCGCCTATCTTTTTTGTCGCTCCATTTGTCTTTGAGCCCGGAAGATTAGGCAAAACAACAAATATAACTCCCGCCTCTCTAAACTTTTCACGTAATATAGGATAAAAGCCTTTATGATTATTAGTTAATGACAACGCATATTCTGAAGCAGTTTCAAATTTACTTCTGCTAAACTTAGGTGCATCAATTGTTCTTGCTTTATTAATTGCAATCTGAACCATAATATTTGCTTTAATAATATTGCCGTCATTCATATTTTTCCCACAATTTCTAAAGCTTACTGCCATATCTCTTTTCTTAAATACCGTCAATGTAGAAACCTGTAAAAAACTTCTTACTACATCAATCTGTTCATTTATTTTTCTAGGCAAATCAGGCATTCCAAAATACTTCTTAAAATAACTGTAATCAAGTTCTTTAAAAACTTCCTTTTCCAGTTTTATTTCTTTCTGATAATCCATTTCAGCAATAAGTGTGTCATATGTCTGCTGTAAATTAAGCCAATAATTAATGCTCGTTCCAAGCATTCTGGATAACTTCATTGCTATATCAACAGACAGGCTCTGCTCTCCTCTCACTAAGTAACTCAAATTCTTAGGCGTTGTATCCAGTCTTTTCGCAAAATCTTCCTGTGTCAATCCACTATCTTCTATAATCTCTTTTATATAATATCCCGGATGAAATGCAATTTTATCATTATATTCAACATAACTACTCATAGTGTTTGCTTACCTCCGTTATTTCTACTATTCTAACTATTCCAGATATCTCATCTATATTACACGGATTATAAGGTTCCTTCATCTCATCAAGGGGTTGTAGAATAATTCTCCATGGTTCCCTTCTCGTCTTGACATCTATTGCAAAATATCCCTTAAGCTTCCCACGTAATTCATGAAACCTAAATCTAGTTTGCACAATTATATCTCGTAAAGTATCCGCATTCTCTAATGCGTTTACTCTAGAATGTAAACATGTTGCCAATGTTTCATCTCCACCAAACAGTTTCTTAGCTGTTTTAACACTTGTGCATTGCCCTTTAACTTTATCATTTTTGTACTCAATTTTAAGCACATTTTTCCTCCTCTCAGCAATATTACCTATCGGGTAATTTAATATTAATCATGTATCACTATTTTGTCAATATTTATTTCTCATTTTCTATGTCAGTTATTTTCAATCTTATTATTTTATCGTCAATTTTAGAAATAGCCTCCTGCATTTTGCTGTCTGTAACTTCGGCATATACATTCATTGTGGTACTAATATTACTGTGCCCCATTACTTCCTGTATAACCTTAATGTTATTTTCATTTTCGCATAACCTTGTGCAGAATGTATGTCTTAAGTTATGTACTGAAAATCGTCTTATTTTATTTTGATTGTCCCTGTTATATCGATTTATAATTCTCATTATTGCCCTGTTCAAATCCATAGGTTTATAAGGATGACCTTCTCTATTAAAAAAGATAAAATCTGAATATCCATCAATACTATAATTAGATTTTAATTTATTACGATATTCATCTGCTAAAGCCTGTCTTACAATACTAAGCATAGGAATCTTTCTATACCCGGCAAAAGTTTTAGGTGTTGTAATATGCAATTCACATTTTTCATATATACTCGGCTTATATGTCACACTATGATTTATAGATGTAACTCAAGAAATTATTTTGTTCTTCCTCTGTTAAAGCATATCTTTTGCTTCTTTTATTTCCATATGCCTTCTTTAACTCGCCAAACACCCCATCATCAGAATTTTTGCTTATAAGATTATCCCTTACCGCCATTGCAAAAACAGGGTGTAAAACATTATCCACAACACTGACGCTGCCTATTTTTAGTTTATTATCATATATTAATGAATTATAAAATAATCTGATATCCGAATAAGAAATCTTGCTTATCTTCATATATCCTAACTGTTTGTATACGTATTTTTTATACATATAAATATAATTTGCTCTTGTGGTCGCTTTAAGTTCCATCTTACATTTAATGTATCTGTTAAACAAATCATTAAGAGTATAAAAGTTAGTATCAGCCGAATTAATTCCATCCATTATATCTCGACGAATCTGTTTTTCTTTATCTCTTAACTCATGCAGTGTCCATGCACTCACTTCCTTTTGCTTGCCTGATATTCTGTAAATATACCTATATTGACCATTTGTCCGCTGATATTCTCCATCTTTTAATACCTTTCCATACGAATCTTTTCTATTCATAATTTTTACCTCTTATAATTTGTAATTAAGAGTAAAACTGCCCACTCCTGAAAGAAAAGGATACACTTTTGAAGGCTGGTATACCAGTGCTTCCGGCGGTGACAGGGTTACAGAGTCCTCTGTCTGCAAGGATGAAAAGGATGCTACTTTGTATGCGAGATGGGCAAACCAGCAGTTTAATGTATATTTTAATTCAAATAACGGCTCATGTTCCACAAACAACAAAACGGTAACATATAATAATCCGTATGGTGGATTACCATCCGCATCAAGAACCGGTTACACCTTTGCAGGATGGTATACCGAAATTTCCGGCGGAATAAATATAACCCAAGATACTATATATACAGATATAAACGACACTACGTTATATGCGCATTGGAATAAAAATTCTTACACAGTTACTTTCGATGCGAATGGAGGTTCTTGTTCACCAGGAAGCATTACTGTAAAGTATGACGATTCCTACGGAGGGTTACCTACTCCTTCATACTACCGTCATACTTTTGCAGGATGGTATACATCTCGAAGCGGTGGCAGCAAAATAGAATCCGGCAGTATATTTAGAGAAACCAGAAATATTACATTATATGCACATTGGAATGATATACCCGTAACTGCTATTAATGGTGACTTTAGTGATAAAACATTTGGTGTAGGAGAAACCCGCAACCCTGGAGCTTCAGTATCTCCAAGTAGTGCCACAAATACAACTATAACATGGCGTTCAAATAATCCAAATGTCGCTAAAGTAGACGGTAATGATAATATTACAGGTATATCAAAAGGTACTGCAACAATAACAGCTTCTTGCGGAGGCGTAAGCAGAAATATTACTGTTTATATTAAAAATGTTGTATATGGATATGATTTGAGCAAAGGCAGTATTAATTTTGGTGATTATATGTACGCACCACATAATAACTGGATAGATGGTGGAAAACCTGGATATCAGCATATACATATTGAATTTGGAACTAAAAATACGGTTAAAGACGGTAATTCAGTAATCTTCTATTCTAGACGTGACGTTGGTATGTTTGGTATATTTATCGAAAATAAGTAATTAGTAATTGCCGAAGTGAAAGATGGAAACGGTAATTATAATTTATGCCGAACAAATATTACATTGCAACCTAATACAAAATACAGGATAGAAGTTGACCCAAGTGGAACATATAATATAGTGCAAAATGGTCAGTTAGTTGAAACCGGACATTTCCCTGATTTTAGGTTTATAGTTGGAGGTTCTAGTGTTACTTCGATACCTGGTGCATATACTGTGATGGGTTCTGTTGAAAGCTGGTATGGTGAGGCATATAAAGGTAGTCCGGCCGCTGATATCTATATATATAAAATAGATTCAGAAGCAGGATTTACACATTATGTTCGAGGACATGGTTCACATCCTGGTCATGCCGGTGCAACACACATTGAAGTAACTAGCAATGGAGTTATAAACCGAGGTGGCAATAAAGATGAATGGGTATATTGTGATACATCCGTAACCGGAATATATAGTAAAGCAATAACCAGAATTCTTGTGGATTATTGATAAAAACATAGGCGTATGCCCCTGCTTTGGGGCATACGCCTGTTTTTACCAATGAGTATAATCATTTAAAATGTGAATTACTAAAACAGTATATTATAATTTTATATTTTGTTTGATAAAAAATTTTCTTTCAAAGTATTCATTTGAAATATCTATGAAATAGGTCTTCACACATTTACATAATTCACATTCAAATAGCATTTACCTCTCATCGTAGTTTTTTTCCCACATTTTATCAATGTTGAAATTTTTCAAGTTTAAAGCAAGATATAAACTATACATAAATTCATCAAACTCATTAATTTCTATGACTGATGATTGTTCATTAATATTACACGCTTCGGTCATAAACTTGTTTGCTCTTACACTAAGTTCTTCATTCTTATATTTGCACCAATAAATGCCTTTTTTTATTCCTCCCTCCTCAATTAACTTTTCCAATATCGACATAACTGAATTATCATTACCAGCATAGCCTATAATTACCAATCCATCTTCATAAATTGCCGTCTTCCAAGTATTTGCAATACTACACTCTAACTCTTGTAATTCTTCACTTGTGTTTTTCAATGTATCATACAAATAGTCTCCATGCAACTTTATAACATTTGGGAAACCTTCATTCAATATTATTCCTTCTTTGTAGCTAGTCGCTGATGATATTGTTTTAATAGAAAATCCTGGATTAATTGAATGCACACCAACTTGTACCAAATCATCAAAATTAGTAGTTGCTATCAGGTTCACTTTTCCATTTATTATCATTTCACCCAAACATAAATATCCTAATGATGGATTTGCATCTCTAACTTTGTTTTGAATATAATACGTTCTATCCCTTTTAAATGGAAAACATTTATCAAAGTAAAACGAATATTCTTCTGGGGATCCCTTTGGTGGATACCCTCTTTGATTGTCAAAATATGCTTGTATCTCTTTCTGTACATCGTCACTAGACAAATCATCATATGTACTTGTCCTAAGATTATTGTTCATGCAATATATCGCTCTTTTAAACTCCCAAGTCATCCTCTTACCTGATGGAATCCTTGATGCTACAGATGCCCCCGCTCCCAAGAGGAAAGATATACTTTTATCGGGCTTTACTTTGAACGCATTTGCAAATATTTTGTTGTCTACTATTCTCATTTTTCCTCCTATTTCTGTTAAAATGTCACATGATATAATAAGTTGATATAACTTATATTAAATGTTAAAATGTTACCAATGCTAACTTTACTATATACCAACTCCAAAGTCGAGACTTCGTAGGTTTAAAAATATGTTTTCTATTGAAAGTTTCAACTTTTTATAAATGGTTCAACTTTTTTTGCATGGGAGGTATTATTATGATGATGAAAATTATTGATATATATAACTGGATGAAGCATGCTCATATTTTTAAATCTCAACGAAATTTTTATATTTTAATGCAAATGAACACGAGTTCTTTCATTCCTGATGAGTCCTTTCTCAAAGATATCGATATGGTTTTGTATAAATACCATTTAAAAAAAAATATATCAAATTTGCGCGGCATTACTAGCTTTAAAAATATGCTTAATAATCCTCCTTATTATGATAAATCTGTATTCAGTAAATATATTAATAAAACGATATATTCAGATATGAAATACTTAAAATGCTTTAACATCCCAACATCTGATGACTATCAAAAAATAATTAGGTATCTATCATATCTGTTTCAATTAAGCTATCTGATTAATAATAATGCCGTTGAAAGAAATACCGAAACGTTTATTAACTCCATTATAAACAATCCAAAAGATTCTGCCTACAACGAATATATTAAGTTTTCAGAAAGTGATAATGCTTATTTAAGAGATAAGAATGTTTTTAGTTTTTATAATTTTGCAGAAAAAATAGTAAAGGTTTTAAGTGATCAATATACCACTATGTCGTGTAATGAACACAATACAGAGAAAAAATACATTAAAAAAAGAGAATTTAAACCACAATATACAGAATTTGAAAACAAAATTAACTGCTTTGGAGAATACACCTATGAACGCTTCAATGCCTGTATCAGATTAGCTGAATCAAATGCCCTTGCGGCTCAAAGTTTATCAAATTATTATTACTATGGATCTACTGTCTACTCTGGAACATATCCAATTAAAATAGAAAAAAATATCAGTCTTGCTCTACAATACAATATTAAATGTCACGACTTGCTAAAAAATCCTGCTCTCATTCCATCCGCTTCATGGAGTATTGCTTATATTATTCATAGATATTACGAAAAAACTTCCGAAAATATTGAAAAGGCTAAACTTTATTTAAATGACTGTGGAGCATATGCTGCCGCTTTTAATTTACTTGGAAATATTGAGCGAGAAGAAGCACAACATGAATACGAAAATGGTAATGATGACCTTGCAGTACAATTATATATATCTGCTATAAATTACTATATAGAAGCTATGAAGCAAGAATATTTATTTGCATATAATAATTTAATTGTTATATACGAAGATGATAATTTAAAAAGAAAATTATATGATAAAACACCATTGTGGAAGGATTATAGTTTAGACAAATTATTTTCTGATGCACTTAAATTTAGCAATCATTGGCTAATTAATCATTATGGAGTATATCTATATAACAAAGCCCAACAGGACCAATCCCCAAATGTAACTTGTTATTTGCAAAAAAGTAAACAATTACTTGAAAAAGCCGCCAAATCAGGATACTTACCAGCATACACTAATTTAGCACAATTATTTTATATAAAAGACACAACTATATATGAATTGTATTTACAAAAAGCATATAATAACGGTGGTTATGGTTCTGATCCGAAAGCTCAAAAATTACTAGACGATTTCAAAAATCGTTCTACCCTATAACTTCACAAAAGTTGCCATTTTGCAAAATAAGTTGCCATATTTGTAAAATAAGGTCTAATTGACTATATTACAATCCCTAATAATATTATCTAAATATGTCCTATGGCATATAAAACCATATATATTCTCGTTATGAATAAAATTAGAATATTATCAAAAGCAATCAAAAATAAATTGATTATTATAATATCACGATTTAAAATAAAATGGTGTCTTCTTGTAATTACAAACCTACTCCATATACTACTGTAACCAATTAATAACTCAATATGTTCATTGTATACTTTAAGCCAGCATTTCGCTGAGAATTGTACATTTATAATACAAATCAAGTGCAAAATAACGTCAAAATAATTTCACTTAAACATAGATAATTATACGTACTTTTATTTTCTCTATTACGTTTATCTGTATGCAATTATTAACATCAATTATTGCTATAATCAAAATAACAGTATTAAATTATATGAACAAATATTTGCTTTTTTAAAATTATTGACAAAATAGCAGTTTGCATATTTATCATTGGTTCCCTTTTGATTTTCAATATTGAACCCCAGTCTTTTAGAAATTTCTTCGATGCCATATATTGGGCTACTGTATCATTAACCACAGTAGGATACGGTGATATTTATCCTGTAACGGATGCCGGAAGAATTATAACTATGATTTCTTCCTTCGTCGGGATTGCTATAGTTGCATTACCGGCAGGTATAATCACAGCCGGATACATGAATGAAATTAATAAAAAAGACGATTAAACACCTGTGAAATCTTTTATATTCTATTTCTCCCCCCCACAAACAAAATAAAAGCCCTAAACCAGCGCACAGCTTAGCTTGGGACTTCCGAGTGCGCCTTCAGGGGTTCGAACCCTGGACACCCTGATTAAGAGTCAGGTGCTCTACCAACTGAGCTAAAGGCGCATAAAATATTTTGTCTTTTGTTTGACGCAAGTGTTATTATATATGAGTCGTTAAAAAAAAGCAAGTGTTTTTTTTATTTTTATGAAAAAATTTTCAAAAAATAATTTCTTTACTATTTACAGTTGAAAATCTTCTTGAGTTCGTCGAAACCCCGCTTGATTTTAAGCAGCTCGCAGTTAAGTCGGCGGCAGCCGGAACAAATGCACATGCAGTGGAAACGTTTTTTCATTCTACTCCCCTCCCAACATTATTAAAATTTTACCTTGTGGCGATAAGCTTGTTAATAGGATTGCCAAGCTTTGAAAATTTGATTTCGTATTCGGTCATTACGTTGCCATCGTTCATATCGCTGTTGTGAAGATCGTATGTGACGCTGTCTAATTTCCAGCCGGCAGCTTCAACCTCTTCCAAAGAAAAATCAAATAAAGGTCTGTTGTCGGTCTTGAACTCCACACGCCCTGTTTTTGCAAGAATATTGTTATATCTGGCAAAAAACTGTCTTGAAGTAAGGCGTCTTTTCGCGTGACGGTCCTTTGGCCATGGGTCTGAGAAATTAAGATATATTCTTCCAATCTCACCGTTTTCAAATACATCCTCTATTTTCTCGGCATCCATCCGGATAAAGCGAAGGTTAGGCAGCTCCATTTCCCTCTGCTTTTCCAATGCACGGACAAGAACGCTTGAAAACTTTTCTATTCCAATGTAATTGATATCAGGGTTCTTTGACGCAAGCTCCATGATAAATCTGCCTTTGCCCGTTCCGATTTCAAGATGGATTTCGTTGTCGTTGCCGAAAATCTCATGCCATCTGCCTTTATTTTCTTCAGGTACATTAATTGTATAATCACTTTCTTCAAGTGCCTCTCTGGCACCTCTCACATTTCTTAATCTCATGTCTATGAGTTTCCTCCGTATCTAAGCGATATTATTAGTATATACAAACGCCCCCGAATATGCTACTATAATTTCAAATTTTGTTAAAGGGATTTAGTATGAAAAAAATAATTGCTTCAACTCTTACTTTTATATATATTATGTGTCATTTAAGCCTATGCCGGGCGGCTGATAATAATGACATTCTGCCTGAATTTCCCGATATTAAGTCACAGTATATTGTGCTGATGGACGCCGATTCCGGGGAGGTTCTTTATCAGAGGAATATGGATAAAAAATGCTATCCTGCAAGCACCACCAAGATGATGACGGCTTTGCTTACCATAGAGAATACATCTATGTCAGATGTGGTTACCTATTCCAAAGCTGCGGTTGATAGTGTTTCTCCCGGTGATGCTAATGTTGGAATTGCTGTGGGCGAACAGCTTACGGTAGAGCAGTCCTTGTATTGCCTTATGCTCCGCTCCGCCAATGATGTGGCTTACGGACTTGCAGAATATGTGGGCGGTACGGCTTCCGGTTTTGCATCGATGATGAATGACAAAGCTGCTGCCTTAGGCGCTGTTTCAACGCATTTTTCCAATCCAAGCGGTCTCACCAATGAATTTCACTACTCCACTCCTTATGATATGGCATTGATAGGAAGGGCCTGTTTTAATAACAAAACCCTTGTAAATATCATGAGTTATACAGGTGTATACAAGATAGGCAAGACTAACACAAATAACAATATCCGCTATTACACACACCGTTTCCAGATGTTAAAAGGCGGCGAGTATGAGTACCGGTATTCAAAAGGCGGCAAAACCGGATATACCGATGCCGCAGGCAACTGTCTCGTATCTTTTGCCGAAAAAGACGGTATAAGGCTGGTGTGCTCAGTTATGAATTCAACGGCTTCGGGAAGATACACCGACTCCATCGCACTTTTTGATTATTACCTTAATAACTACCGTAAATGTTATCTTGATGATAATAATATGTCATCTTCATCTTTTGGACTTGATGCCCTTGATATTACCTATGAGATGACATCGACAAACGGCTACAGCATAGAATTCGATGATGGGGCTTATATTCTTGTTCCGTCAAATGCCAGTATATCGGACCTGACAAAGATTGTAACATACGCAGATAATGCCGCTTATTCCGGTAAAAGCGGCGGATTTGCCTGCATCAGCTTTTATTACAAAAACCTGCCTCTCGGTAATTCCACTATCTATATAAAAGACAATAAAAATTCTTCCGTCACACCCGGAACTAACGGAGTAATGACGGAAGAAACACACATCACTATTAATAAAGACAAAACAATTTATATAAATATTTTTGTATTAATCGGTGCCGTGGCTGGGCTTTCACTCATTATTGTACCGGTTGTCATAAGAGTAAAAAACAGGAGACGTCACAGAAGAGGTTTTCACTTCTGAGCACCCTGTCTCTGGCGCTGTTTTTCCCTTGAACGTTTTGCCCTTCTGCGCTCTCTTTTGTGGTCCTGCTTCTGGATGATTTCAGCAACGCCGTTTTCGTCGGTCTGCTTTAAAATCTTAATTGCATAATATAAATCATCCTCGGTCTTTTTAAATCGTATTTTACCCTTAAAAAGACCGTGGTTCTCACAATATGCCACACAGTAATATACATGCTGGTTATTGGAAAACCATTTTATTCTCTGCTTGATTTCCCTGTTGCACAAGAAACATTTCGTGGTACGGATAACACCGTCCAGCATAATTTTTTCCCTGTCACGATAGCCTTTTGATATAAACTTACTGTAGGTAGGATACACTAACGTGAATTCCTCAGCCCGTGATGACGGTATCTTGTATGTGTCCACCGAGGTGTACTCATATATTTTATCCATATCCATCAGTCCAAAAATCTTTGCCGTATACTCTGCATCCGCAAAAGCCGAGTGAAAAGCTTCATTCTGCACAATATTTTTATCTGCGGTTACAGTTTCAAGCGAGCTCCGCTTCTTGCCATCGTCATAACATATACTGTACGATTTCTGCAAATCGTAGTAAATAAGCGGCATTGGAAGATTAAGGTTTATCTTGTAATAATCACAGTTACGCTGAAGTTCTGTAAGGTCCATGCATCCCCATGTACAGAAAATGTAATCATCCCCGCACCATTCCATAAACTCTTTAACAGCCTGTGGAAATGGCACTCCTTTTTCAACAAGTTCACCCATGGTTGTGCCAATAAGGTCCTGCATAACAGGATGAAGCGTCTGATATACACCGGGGGCTATATTTTTTGCAAAAGTATCTATGACTCTCCTCTGTGAATCCAGTTTGACTGCACCAATCTCTATTATTTCAAATGGCATATCCTTAATTTCTTTTTCTTTTCCGTCAGGACATTGATTCCATTCCAAATCAAACACTATATAATTCATGCTCTGTCCTCTCTTTTTTTATCATTACTATAATAAATAATCTATAAATTTCCATTCTCACATACAAATAAAACTATATTAGCATTGTACCATAAAAAAAGACGAAATACAGTAACTTTCTTTAAATTCCAGTATTTCGTCCTTTAATCAACAATTAAACATCAATAATTTTTTGCACCGTTTTTAATTTTTATCTTCTGCAATTTTAAATTTCTGGATCATTTCACGCAGATTTTCTGCTTCACTGCTCATCTCCTGACTAGATGCTGCACATTCTTCAGATGTTGCCGAATTCGTCTGTACGACATCATTGATCTGTTCAATTCCATCATTAATCTGTTTGATTTCTGTTGCCTGTGTCTCTAACGTATCAGCAATATTTGTGACTTCTTTTGTAATGATCTGGGAATTCTCAGCGACCTCCTGCAATTGTGATGCCGTCTGCCCTGCAATCACCATACCCTTTTCCACGGCTTTCACAGAGGTTTCAATCAATGTTGCGGATTCCTTTGCTGCCTGGGCACTCTGGTCTGCCAGCACATTTACCTGATTCGCTACAACTGCAAATCCCTTTCCTGCCTCCCCTGCTCTTGCAGCCTCAATGGAAGCATTCAATGCAAGCAGATTCGTCTGGGCCGCAATTTCATTGATTGTTGCAATGATCTTGTCAATCTCTTTTGATGCCCCGTTGATCTCATTCATGGAATCAACCATATCCTTCATTTTACCATTGCTTTCCAGAATGGCATTTCCAAGTTTGTCAACTCTTCCACTGATTTCTTTTGCTGTTTTTGAATTTTTTTCTACCTGTTCAGAAACACCTTCGACTGTTGCGGTCAGTTCTTCTACAACTGCTGCCTGATTTGTTGCTCCATCCGCAAGGTCATTGGAGCTTGCTGCTACCTGCTCTGCGGCACTCGAAACTTCATCTGAAACATGCTGGATTCCCTTTATCACCTCTGCCATGCTTTTTTCAAACATCATAAAGGAGTTAAGAATTCCAACAAAATCCCCTTTCCACTCTACTTCCGGCTGCACATCAAAATTTCCATCTGCAAACATCTTCATTGCACGTCCAATATCATCTACATAGCTTCCCAGAATGCGGATGGATTTACGCATACTGTGTGCCAGTCTTCCAATCTCATCATCTGAATGGTATTCCAGCGTGCTGTGCAGGTTTCCATCTGTTAATTCCTGTGCAACGGCTTCCACTTCACGTAATGGTACTAAAATTGTCTCAAGTACTTTTTTGCCTGTTTTTGTTGTCAGTTTCCATGCCAAAACCAGACAAACAATAATACACGCAACTCCTGCCACTGCAAAAATAACCGTAACTCTGACTGACCGGCTGCTTTGCTTATCGGTCATTTCATCTAATCTTATTGCAATTTCTACAGCTTTATTTAATGCTGGGGTACAATCATTCAGAATTGAATCAACTGCCTTATCTTTGTCACCGCTTTTGATTTTTTCCATGATGGAATAACCAATGTTTCCCCAGTCTGAAAGGGCAGATGAGTATTCTTCATAATCCGCATCCGGAACAACTCCGGATTTCTTTAAATTATTCAGTTGGGTATCAACTTCTGCAAGCATTTTTTTTACCGTCTGCTCATAATTGTCATAAGAGGATGCATCATTATTTAATGCCATTTCCCTGATATTTCTCGCTGCTGCGTTAACATTTATCCTGCAGATTTTCACCGCCTGGTCTGCAACAGTAACATTTTGTACATAACGCTTCATATTGAAAAATAGAATACCTATGACCACAATAGATAACAGCCCTGAGACTAACATCATAATAATGACTTTTCTGTAGCCATAGTTTATCCTTTCCTTCAGATGCAAATTTTCCAATTTATTTTTCTTAATATTTTTCTTTGACGCCATAGTTTGCTATTTCCTTTCTCTTTTACTCGTTCCTTATATATCAAATTTTTTTCTTAAAGTCAATAAATTTCAGGAACAATTTTATTATTCTATTTTACATAAAATATTGTACCACTCCCCCTCCGAAAAATACAGTACTTTTACCAATTTTTTCTACAGTTACCTCTCCCATCGAACGTGATGTAATCTGGAATGTCTTGCCGGTGGTTCCCTCGTAAGAGCCAATTTCCATAATCGTAACTGTGACAGTTCCTGTATATGTCTGATCCGATATAGGCCTGATATCATAGGTAAGCAGGAATATAGTGTTTTGTTTCACGCAATCACCATAAAATAAAAAAAAGCAACAATGAATTTTCACGATCATTGTTGCAAAAAATCAATGTTCCCTGCGGGAATCGAACCCACAACTAGTGCTTAGGAGGCACTTGTTATATCCATTTAACTAAGAGAACAAAACTGTATTCCCATTATAATAATTGAACGGGAATAAGTCAAGGTATCAGTCGATACTTATTTTGCCCTGAAGCCATACACTGCCCACAAAACGTCTGCCCACTTCAGGTTCACCAAGTAATGTACTACTGTCTATTATCACATGAAATACCATTGAGTTACATTCTATCAAAAGCATATACAGATAATTTCCTGTAATATCATTTTCCAATGTATCAATTTCCAGAATGTTTCCCACAACTGAATACATATCCGACTCAAGTCCCGCAGGAACCATAGAGCTGTATACAATCGAATATACATCCTCGTTTTTTATTCTTTTGCCTATATCAATATATGTATCAAGGTCAACCATGGTAAGCTCCGTGATTGCGTCCCTGTCACCGCTTAAAGCACGGCCTAAAAGATCTCCTCTGTTGACATCGGAATCGGTCTGTTCTGGCTTGTTATTTAAATTTGCAGGTAAAATAATTTTCCCCTCCAAAGCAAGTCCCGTAAGGTACACATTGACATTTTCAAAATCTGACTTTTCCGGATTATAGCTTATAAGTTCAATGTCATTTGTTACAAAAAATATGGGTGATAACTCACTCACCTGGCCGCTTACAATTCCAAGGTAGCCCTCGGAATCTTTTTTCATAGTTATTGAGACACTTTCTGCATAATATGAATAATTACTTACTACATAGGGAAAACAATTTGTATAGTAAAAACTTCCTGTTACAGAATTATATTTTCCTCTGATTTTGATACCGCCACGGTGATTGCCGTCACAATCAGACAGCAGGGGCATATCCAGCTCCGCTGTAATAAAACGACTTTTTCCCGGTTCCTTTTTAACATATTTCACTACGTTATTTTCAACGGACTTTTCTATATAATCTTTTATTATTTTATCCATGTAAGGGGTATCATACACATCCATAAACCCTATTGCAGTAACGTAATTATGCATTTCTTACCTCAATTATTTCTTTACAATCTTGGTCATTCCACCCATATATGGCTGTAATGCTTCAGGAATATTGACGCTTCCGTCTGCATTAAGATTATTTTCAAGAAATGCGATAAGCATTCTAGGAGGTGCAACAACTGTGTTGTTAAGTGTGTGTGCGTAGTATTTGCTGCCGTCTTCCGCTTTTACCCTGATGCCAAGACGTCTTGCCTGTGCATCTGAAAGATTTGAACAGCTTCCTACTTCAAAATATTTTTTCTGTCTTGGTGACCATGCTTCAACGTCTACAGATTTAACTTTAAGGTCTGCAAGGTCTCCTGAGCAACATTCAAGTGTTCTGACAGGGATATCAAGTGTTCTGAATAAGTCTACTGTGTTCTGCCATAATTTATCGAACCACATTTTGCTGTCTTCAGGTTTACATACAACTATCATTTCCTGCTTTTCAAACTGATGTATTCTGTATACGCCTCTCTCTTCAATGCCATGCGCTCCTTTTTCTTTTCTGAAACATGGCGAATAGCTTGTAAGAGTGTAAGGAAGATTCTTTTCCTCAAGAACGTTATCAATAAATTTACCAATCATTGAATGTTCACTTGTTCCGATAAGGTAAAGGTCTTCGCCCTCAATCTTATACATCATTGCTTCCATTTCATCAAAACTCATAACACCTGTAACAACGTCGCTTCTAATCATGAAAGGAGGTACGCAATAAGTAAAACCTCTGTTAATCATGAAATCTCTTGCGTATGATATTACTGCGGAATGAAGTCTTGCAATGTCTCCCATAAGGTAGTAGAAACCGTTTCCGGCAACTCTTCTTGCACTGTCAAGGTCAATGCCGTTAAAGCTTTCCATAATCTCTGTATGATATGGAATTTCAAAATCAGGAACTACAGGTTCGCCATATCTCTGAACTTCAACGTTTTCCTGGTCATTTTTACCAATTGGTACACTTGGGTCGATTATGTTTGGAATTACCATCATAATCTTTTTAACTTTAGCCTGTAATTCTGTTTCTTTTTCTTCAAGCTCTGCTAATCTTGCTGAATTAAGACCAACCTGCTTCTTAACTTCTTCCGCTTCTTCTTTTTTGCCCTGTCCCATTAAAGCACCAATCTGCTTTGAAAGTTTATTTCTGTCGGCACGAAGGCTGTCAGCTTCCTGCTGTACCTTTCTTGCTTCTTCATCTAACTTTATTACTTCATCAACCATAGGAATCTTATGGTCCTGAAATTTCTTCTTAATATTCTCCTTTACGATATCAGGATTTTCTCTCACAAACTTAATGTCTAACATTTTTATTCCTCCTAAATTTCTTCATCTGTTGTGTCAACTATAAATACAGTGAGACATTCTAACAAATTCTTTACAGGTCCGTCCTTCAGGTCATTACCTGACGAATCCCTGATAATTTTAATAATTGGTCTGTCTGCCAATCCTTTGTTTTGTTTTATAATAATACCAACTTCATTTTCATTGGTAATTACCTTACTGCCGTTAGGGAACCATGCAATATTGGATAGCACTTTAATAAGCATATCATAATCAAAAGAATATGCTGCGACGGTTCTGAGGTATTCTATTACCTCATGTATCTTCTTTTGTTCATATCCTATTCCTTTAATCATTTCATCAAAGGTGTCGCATATTGCCACAAGCATAACTTCCTCGCCTATGTCTTTTCCTCTCTTATGGAACGGATAACCTGTTCCGTTAACTTTTTCATGATGACCAAGGATTATATTTTTTGTTCTCTCCGTCATCCAGTCACAGAGTTTTACCTTTTCATATCCGTAAAAAACATGTTTCCTGTAATCAAATTTTTCATCTACCGGAAGCCTGTCCACATCTGTGTCCATGTAATATGTCTTAACATCTACAATTCCTATATCGTGCAATAATGCTCCAAGTGCAATATCATGTAATTTTTCTTCTTCAAATCCAATCTTTACTGCCATTACGACGGACAAAACCGCTGTATTTAAAAGATGGGTATATATATCATTGTTTCCTCTTTTAACATTTATTATCTGCTCCGTTATCTGAGGATTTATCAGAATATCATCAATTATTTCTTTAGTTATCTGAATTATTTTGTCTTTTTCTTTATCATCTGAAATATTAGCTTTATTATCTATGACATCTTTGATTATATCAACACTGTCTTCTTCTATGTTGTTAATACAAAAGTTTATTGCAGCTTCATCTTCTTGACTGTCAACTATATACACTTCCGATATATTGTTTTCCGCAAGTTTATCTATGTGTTCTTTTTTTAAAACTGTTCCTTCGCTTAGCAGCATCAGCCCTTTACTATTGGACACTTCTTTTGCTAATATTTTACCATTTTCTATGTCGACTATCTGGATTTTTTTCATACAACCTATCCCTTTTATGACAATTATTCATCTCCTGATTCTGAATTAATTGCCTTATTCAATGCTTTCTTTTCTTCTTCTCCAAGATTTATATACGATTCGCCATTTATTATTTCTTTTACATATGTGTAACATCCTTCTCTGCTATGCATTGCATTTATAAGGAATCCATTGTTTCTGTTATCTAGCAATGCAAGTGCAAAACTTAATTTGCCACCCATTTCATTAAAAGCATCATATTTTACCATTCCCATTTTAGAAAAGGCAAATCTTAATGACTCATTTATATCATCTAACTGTACTTTTTTAGCTGCGTCTTCTTTCTTCAATTCATCGACTTCTTTAAATCTTTTAAGAATGACTTCCTCAAGGCTCTTTCCGTCTTTTCCTGACATAAAACTTGTATACGTCAATTTCATCTTTTTGATTTTTACAGAATTAATAATCAAAAAAACAAGCATTACAACCATTACTACAGCCATACCTAAAATCACATATAGTGTATCAACACTAAATAATCCAAAAAAATCTAACATCTTTAGCCTCTTTCTATTTTTTGATTAGTTCAATTATTCTTTCAAAATCATCCTGGGAATAATATTCTATCTCAATTTTTCCTTTGTTATTATTCTTATTATGTATAACGACTTTAGTTCCTATAATTTCTTTAAGTTTACTTTCAATATCCCTATAAACAAAATCATCCTTTGGTTTATCCTTTGGCTTTTTTGTTTCTTCAGAGCCGATATTCTTTATCAGTTTCTCAACTTCACGGACACTGAGTTTCTCATCAAAAGCTTTCATTGCAAGGGCATACTGTGTATCACCATTACTAACGGCAAGAAGTGCTCTTGCATGTCCTCCGGAAATCATATCATCAATTACCATTTTCTGTACGCGTTCATCAAGCTTTAAAAGTCTAAGCGAATTGGTTACAGCCACACGGCTTTTTGAAACTTTTTCTGCAACTTCATCCTGTTTCAACTTATAATCTTTAATTAATTTCTGATACGCCAATGCTTCCTCTATAGGATTAAGGTTTTCTCTCTGTATATTTTCAATAAGAGCAACCTCCATTGCTTCCTGTTCTGAGAAGTTTTTGATTACAACAGGGACTTCCTTCAAACCGGCTTTTTTAGCGGCTCTCCATCTTCTCTCTCCTGCTATAATTTCATAATAATTATCGCGTTTAGTAACTACAATAGGTTCAATAACTCCATATTGCTTTATTGAATCTGCCAGTTCCAATATCGTATCTTCATCAAAGTTTTTTCTTGGCTGATTACGATTAGGTTCTATATCAGTTATTTTCAAAACTGTATCAGCGGTAACTTCTACTATTTTTTCTTCTGGTTCTTTTACTCCGGGAATAAGATTATTAAGTCCTCTTCCCAAACCTTTTTTTACTGCCATTCATCTTCTCCTCTATGGATAACTTCTTCTGCTAATAATCTGTAACTTTCTGCTCCTGCTGATTTAGAATCATACAAATTAATCGGTAATCCATGGCTTGGTGCTTCCGCAAGTCTTATATTTCGTGGAATTATTGTTTTGTATACTGTCTGTTTAAGGTTAGCTTTAACATTTTCCACAACCTGCAGAGATAAATTAGTTCTGGCATCATACATTGTAAATACAACGCCTTCTATTTCTAATTCGGGATTCAATTTCTGTTTAACAAGATTTATCGTTCTGATTAATTGTGATAATCCTTCCAACGCATAATATTCGCATTGAATAGGTACAAGAACAGTATTAGCAGCAGTCATTGCATTTACTGTAAGCATTGATAAGGAAGGTGGGCAATCAAGAAGTATAAAATCATATTTTTCTTTAAGGGAGTTAACTATTTTTTTTAAAATATATTCCCTGTCATCTATATCAATAAGATCTATCTCAGCTCCTGCAAGATTAACATTGGATGGTATAACATCCAAATCATCCATAACACTTTTATATATGCAATCATCTATTGAAGCTTCTCCGAGCATCAATTCATATACAGTATTTTCTGTGTTATTTTTGTCAATTCCAAGTCCGCTTGTTGTATTTCCCTGTGGGTCAACATCTATTACTAGTACTTTCTGGCCTTGTTCTGCAAGACATGCTGACAAATTAATTGTTGTTGTTGTTTTTCCGACGCCACCTTTTTGGTTGGCGACTGCAATTATTCTTCCCATGTTTACCTCCACTAACTTACGCCCATACATTATAGCACTTTTGTATTGTTATTTCCATAGTTTTATTAAATGTTTCACGTGGAACATTATTGGTTCATTTCGTATCTGAATGTTTCACGTGAAACATTCTTTTCGCAGGTTCTTTAATCAAAAAGGTTTCACGTGAAACATCACATGAAACCATCATTTTGGAATAATTCAGAATTTTTAACCGCAAAAACAGCAGCCTGTGTTCTATCATTAACATTAATTTTTCTAAAAATACTTGACACATGATTTTTCACAGTTCGTTCTGTAATTTTAAGTTCATTAGAAATATCTTTATTAACATACCCTTTTGAAATCAATAATAATACTTCAATTTCTCTTTTTGTAAGATTTTTAATTCTTTCTTCAGGGTCATCCTCCTGTGTAACATTTATATTTAAAAATTTTTCAAGTTCGGGTTGTATGTATTTTTTTCCTTCATATACGGAATATACCGCTCTTTTTAATATCTCAACATCACAATCTTTTGAAATAAAGCCATCACAACCTTCTCTAATAACGTATGCCATTTTTTTAGCATTATCATTATCACTTATTATTATCGTACCAACATTAAAGCAATGTTCTTTCATAAGTTTTATAATTTTTGCTCCGTTAATTCCTGATATATTAATATCAATCAGTACAACATTCGGTTTAATTTTATTTACTTCACTAAGACATTCAAAACCATCAGCCGCACTTCCCACGACATTCACTTCGCATTCATTTTCCAGTAATGAAATGATTCCCTGTCGCACAAGTGTATGATTTTCAGCAACAAATACATTAATAGGCATAACGTAACCCCCGTTTCTTAAAACAGTTTTAAAAGTTTATCCATTTCCATTTTTGCTCGATGCAAATCAATATCCATAAATTTACGTATAAGTATTAATTTATCATAAATATTTTCCACCGGTTCTTTTTCCAATACATTTTTATAGTTAAGATGTTTAATATCTTCAAGCTTATTTATTATCTCTTGTTTTTTCTTATTAATATCATCAATTTGCTTTTTCTTACTCTCAATTATCTGGTTAAGAGTATTAATCTCTGTGTCAACATTATTACTCTGTGTTGCCGAAAAAACATTATATTCTTTATCAATATTTTTCTTAATAGCAGTAATTTGTTTTTTAGTATCTTTAATCTGACCTTCAATTCTGGAAATACTTTTCTCATAAAAAGCAGCCTGACTATTTAATTCATCTTCATAAGATGATAAAAAATCCAATATATTCTTGCTCATTGTAACCCCCTTGTTATTTTAACGGTTCTTTTGACGGAAGTCCCGATTTACGCGGATATTTGATTGATGTATTTCTTAATTTACCGATAACAATAAAAGTTCTTGATATATCCGTTTCCGGTAAAATAAAATCAATTTTTTCTTCTATCTTGCCACCAAGCATATTCACAGCTTTTTTTGCACTGTTAATTTCTTCTTCACATTCTCCGGCTTTATAAGATACAAACTTTCCTCCAACCTTTACATAAGGAATACAATACTCGCTTAAAGTAGAAAGATTGGCAACTGCCCTTGATACGCACAAATCATATTTTTCCCTATATATATCATTGTGGGCATAATCTTCTGCTCTCCCATGTATTGCATTTATATCTTTAAGCTGTAATTCTGTGATTACTTCATTAAGGAAATTAACTCTTTTATTAAGTGAATCAAGCAGGGTAATTTTCACATCAGGAAATACGATTTTTAATACCATTCCCGGAAAACCTGCGCCTGTTCCGATGTCAATTATATTAGTAACTTCTGACATATTAACAGCTTTAATAATTGAAAGACTGTCGGCAAAGTGTTTTATAACTACATCTTTGTATTCGGTAACTGCTGTCAGGTTCATTACTTTATTTTTTTCTATAAGTAATTCATAATAATTTATCAGTTTATTAATCTTGTCCTGATTTAATTCAATCCCTATATTCTGAATATATTCTTTTAAAAAATCAACCATCTTTTCTCCTATGCTGCTCCATATATACAAGTAATACCGTTATATCTGCCGGAGATACGCCCGATATTCTTGATGCCTGTCCGATAGACCTTGGTGAATAATTTTTTAATTTCTGTTTTGCTTCAATTCTTAAACCGCTGATATCGTCGAAATCAATATCTGCAGGTATAAGTTTATTTTCAAGTTTTTTAAAATGTTCTACCTGTTTCTGTTCTCTTAAAATATATCCCTCATACTTAATGTTGATGTTTACCTGTTCTATAACATCTGCATCAAGTTGTGGTCTGTTTTCATCAATTTCTCCGAGAATCTCATAATTTAATTCCGGACGGCGTATTAATTCTGCCAGAGATGCACCATTATTAAGCGGTGTACTCTCATATCTTATTAAGAGATTATTAACCTTTTCACTGCCGCCAACACTGACATTTTTAAGTCTTTCAATTTCGTTGTCGATTGCTTTAATTTTTTCAACAACTTTATTATATCTTTCATCGGACAAAAGACCTATTCTGTGTCCCTGTTTATAAAGTCTTATATCTGCATTATCCTGTCTTAACAAAAGTCTGTATTCTGCCCTGCTTGTCATCATTCTGTAGGGCTCTTTATTTTCTTTTGTTACAAGATCATCAATCAATACACCGATATATGCTTCAGATCTGTCAAGAATAAGCGGCTCTTTATTAAGGACTTTCATTGCTGCATTAATTCCGGCGATAAGACCCTGTGCTGCTGCTTCTTCATATCCGGAACTTCCGTTTAACTGGCCTCCGGAAAAAAGACCTGATATATTCTTAAATTCAAGTGAGGATTTTAACTGGTTAGGATTAATACAGTCATATTCTATTGCATAAGCATTTCTGACTATTTTTGCATGTTCAAGTCCCGGCACCGTCTTATACATAGCATACTGTACATCTTCCGGAAGAGAACTTGACATTCCTCCCAGATAATATTCATGTGTATAATTTCCCTCCGGTTCAATAAACACCTGATGTCTGTCTTTATCCTTAAACCTCATAACCTTATCCTCAATGGATGGACAATATCTTGGCCCGGTTCCATGGATAACACCTGAATAAAGAGGTGACCTGTCAATATTGTCTCTTATGATTTTATGAGTATCTTCGTTGGTGTATGTAAGCCAGCATGAACGCTGTTCTTTCTGGATGCTTTCAGGATCGGTTGTAAATGAAAAAGGTACTATCTTTTTATCCCCAAACTGTTCTTCCATTTTATCAAAATCAATGGTTCTTCCGTCAACTCTGGCAGGTGTTCCTGTTTTAAACCTTACAATTTCTATTCCCAGTTTTTTCATGGATTCCGATAAATAATTGGCTGCAAGAAGCCCGTTCGGGCCTGTATAATAACTTATATCGCCAAAAATACATCTTGCTTTAAGATATGTTCCCGTACAAAGGACTACTGCTTTTGTATAATATTCGGCACCCGAAAAAGTTTTAACACCTTTAATAACGCCGTTTTCAGCCATAAGCTCAGCCACTTCAGCCTGTCTGATAGTAAGATGTTCTGTATTCTCCAGTGTTTTTCTCATAGTTGCACTGTATTTAGATTTATCAGCCTGTGCTCTTAATGAATGAACCGCAGGTCCTTTTGATTGATTTAACATTTTTGACTGTATAAATGTCTTATCAATATTAACACCCATTTCTCCGCCAAGTGCATCTATTTCCCTTACAAGATGTCCCTTAGAGCTTCCTCCGATATTCGGATTACATGGCATAAGTGCGATACTTTCAACACTCACCGTAAACATTATAGTCTCAAGTCCCAGTCTTGCACAGGCAAGTGCAGCTTCACATCCTGCATGACCTGCTCCGACTACCGCTATATCATATTCTTCAACAACATTCATATCTTCACCTGTTTTCTAAATTATTTTCCCATACAAAATTTACTGAATATTTCATTTACAAGATCGTCTTCCACCGATTCACCGATGATTTTACCAAGTTCTTCATAAGCATTAAGTAAATCGATAGTATAAAAATCTTCCGGCATTCCTTCATTAATACTTCTCTTTACAAGTCTAAGACTTTCTAATGCGTTGTCAAGTGCTGCTTTATCTCTTTCATTGGAAATATACACTTCATCATTAAAATCTATCTTACCTTCCGTAAACATATCCACAATGTAATCCGTAAGTTCTTCAAGTCCGGTATTTTCCTTTGCAGAAACAAGAAATACACGGTTATTCGTTAATTCCTTCATCTTATCCACAGTTATGACTGGTTCAAGGTCGGATTTGTTTAAAAGTACAACCGCCTTATTATTTTTTATCAGCTTAAGAATTTCATAATCATTTTCATCCAGTTTTCTGGATGAGTCAACTACATACATAATTAAATCAGCATCTTCTGCCGTTGCTTTTGCCTTATTAACTCCTATGTTTTCCACAATATCTTCTGTGTTTCTTATTCCTGCGGTATCAATGAGATTAAGTGTTATTCCGTTAAGGTTAATCTGTTCTTCTATAATATCCCTTGTTGTTCCTTCTATATCTGTAACAATAGCTCTTTCTCTACCTGATAAAATATTTAAAATACTTGATTTTCCCGCATTTGGTTTCCCAAGTATTACGGTATTGATGCCCTGTGTGAATAACTTTCCGTTATCCACAGTTATCAACAGCTTTTCTGCTGTTTTTACCCACTTATCCACATAGTTTTCCAACTTATCCCCAAAATTATCAAGAGAAATGTGCTCAGGATCATCTAAAGCAGCCTCAATAAATGCTACATTGTGTATAATTTCTGCCCTAAGATTGCTTATCTGTTCCGATAATTTACCATTTAAGAGGTTAATAGAGTTTTTAAGAGCATATTTATTTTTTGAATTTATGATATCAATTACTGCTTCTGCCTGGCTTAAATCAATTCTACCATTTAAAAATGCCCGCTTTGTAAATTCACCCGGTTCCGCAGGCCTGGCTCCTGACTTAAGTACCGCTTCAAGAACTTTTTTCATAACAAAAGAACCGCCATGGCAATTAATTTCTATGGTATCTTCCTTTGTATATGTGTTAGGAGCCGCCATTACCATTACAAGAACTTCGTCTACTATTTCATTATTAAAAACTATATTTCCATAATGAATAGTATGGGATTTGACTTCAGACATTTTCTTTTTGCTCTTCTTAGGCACAAAAATTTTGTCAATAACAGAAAATGCTTCTTCTCCGCTGATTCTTATTATTCCGATTCCCGAACCCATTCCTGTTGCAATAGCTGCAATTGTTTCTCTCATATTTCTTACCTCAGATTATTTCTTACCTCTATATAATAACAAAAAGGGATGTATTTCACATCCCTTTTTTTATCAGATATTACTGTTTTTTCATAAATACAACTACATGTCTGAATGGCTCTTCGCCCTCGCTCTTTGTAGATACGTATTTATCATTCTGAAGAGTTGAATGAATAATTCTTCTTTCATAAGGATTCATTGGCTCTAAAGATACAGGACGTCTTGTTCTCTTAACTTTATATGCAATGTTTTTTGCAAGTGATTCAAGAGTTGCTTTACGTCTTTCCCTGTAATTTTCAGTGTCAAGTTTGACTCTGAAATATTTACCGCCTTCTTTGTTAGCTACAAGGCTTATAAGATACTGAAGTGAATCAAGAGTCTGTCCTCTCTTACCGATAAGAACACCCATATCACCACCTACAAGGTTAATGTCTATGCTGTCATCATCGTTAAAACTAATTTCTATAGTTACCTCAAGGTCCATTGTCTTAAATATATCATTTAAGAATTTTCTGATTTTATCTTCGACTGCACCTTTGTCAACAACTTTTTCCGGTTTAACTTCTTCAGTTTCTTCAACTGTTATTTCTTCTATGATTTCGGCATTTTCTTCCTGCTTCTTTGATACAAGAATTTTTGCTGGCTTACTGTTTATAAAACCGAATAAACCATTTGAGCCTTTTTCAATTACTTCATATTCAAGATTATCACTTGATGTTTCTAACTGCAATGCTGCATTTATTAATGCTTCTTCTACAGTCTTTCCCGTAACCTCAATTTTCTCCATAATAATTCCTCTGTTTAAAAACTATTTGCTATTGTTATTTTTTTCATTAAACATCTTTACCATATTAGCCTTAGCTGCAAGACTGCCCGGTTTTGCTGAGGTATTATAATAACTTGTTGATTCCTTGATTTCTTTATCTCTTTCTTCTTTTCTGTTTTCACGGGCTTCCATTTTATGAACCTGTTCAACATACTTTGAAGTTACATTTGAAATCTTTACAGGAGGCAAACCTTTTTTAGCTCTTTTAATATTAGCTTTTTCAATGTTTTCCTTAACAATTTCATCTACATCTTTATTGTTCATCTTCTTGTTGATTACAAGCTGCACTATAATCTGTACTACAGATGATGCAATCCAGTATAAACCGATACATGAAGCAAACGATACGCAGAATACTGCTGATAATATAGGCATAATTGTATTCATGACTTTCATTGAACTTGCCATACCTGCCTGCTGGTCATTCTGTGAACCAACATTTACATTATTCTTATTTTCCATTAATTTAACACTTAACCACTGGGTTAAACCTGCTAAAATAGGAATAATAAGTGCCCAACTAAGTCTCCAACCTGGTGCCTGTGTAAGACTTATACCAAAAAGATTGTTATATCCATGAATCTGATCAAAGGCATTTCCAAAATCTACGCTTGAGAATGCGTTCTGTACTTCACTCCATTTTTCAGGCGACAGGTTATAAATCTTATCTATAAGAGTTGCCCTGCCTGTAGAAGCACTTACTGAAATTCCGTTAATAGCATCTAATTTAGTTGCCCAATCATCACCTGATCCTGTAATCTTATCTGCGATACCGCCGCAAAGCTCACGGATTTTAGTAACGTATCCGGGAATTTTATAAATTACCCTGTACAATGCAAACATGATAGGAAGCTGGATAAGCATGGTAAGACATCCGCCTGTTGGTGATGTACCATACTTTTCATATACAGCCTTTGTCTCTGCCTGCATATTCATCATAGATACCTGATCTCTCTTATCTTTATATTTTGCCTGAATTTCCTGAAGTTCAGGATTCATCAGACCTGATAATTTAGAGAACTTCTGCTGTTTAATTGTCATAGGAAGGAGAATAAGTCTTACTATGATTGTAAACAGAATAACACTGATACCAATAATTGGAACATGATAAGGTTTGTCTGTAAACCATTCAGCAATATTATATATAAGGTTAAAAAGTCCATTAAAAATCTGACCTAATAACCATGCTATCGGCTTAAGAAAACCTGTCTGTGTTGTTAAAAGAATCATGTTTTCTCCTTAATATTCTTTTATTTATGGAACCGGATCATATCCTCCCTTAGCGAAAGGATTACACCTTAATATTCTCCATATTGTCAAAAGACCGCCCTTAAATGCCCCATATTTTTCAATAGCCTCTATTGCATATTGGGAACATGTAGGCGTATAGATACATGTTGCGTGTTTTTTAAGCGGTGATATATTCTTTTTATAAAATTTAATCATTTTTATAAGTATTTTTTTCATAATCTCTTCCTATTATATAGATAAAATTTTATGAAGCCTTAAAAGATGTAACAATGCACTTTCTGTATCTGCATAATTCTTACCTTTTAAATTGGCTCTTGCAATAATGACAATATCATATCCTTTAAGAATACTTCCGCTGTTCAACCGGACGCTCTCACGTATTAAACGTGTCAACCGGTGTCGGACAATACTGTTCCCGACTTTCTTACTCACAGATATTCCCAATCTGAGATTATCCGTTCGATTCTCCAAAACATACATAACCAGATACTTATTTGCATAAGAAACACCGTTCTTATATACATTCTGAAAATTCATATTACTTTTCAAAGACTCATATCCGTTCATGTAATACACTCTCTTTCATAACTTATAGTGAGAAAGAAAAAGGCCACACTTTTTGCGGCCTATGCTGATAATACTTTTCTACCTTTTGCTCTTCTGGCAGCAAGAACTTTTCTTCCACCGGCAGTGCTCATTCTTGATCTGAATCCATGAACTTTAGATCTTGATCTCTTCTTAGGCTGGAATGTCATCTTCATGCGAATACACCTCCTTGTAATATTTTTGTCCTATATTATAGAACATCATTCTCATTCTATTCAAAAACCTTTATAAAGTCAAGCATTTATTGTTATCAACATTATGTGGATAACTTTGGGGATAAAGTGTTTAAATAGTGTTTATAAATACCCTCATTAACGTTTTTAAGCCATTTATTTTGTGCATATATCAATTCACAATCATTTTTTATTAAAAGTTGAAAATTTCTTTAAAATGAGGTAAAATAGGTGTTGAATATCGTGAGATATTATCGTTTTTTTAGGAGCAGCATCATGATTAACATTTTAAAAGAAAAGTGGGAAGAAATCATCAATACCATTAAGATTTCTTATGATATGGATGATTTGCCATTCAAAACATGGATTCTTCCTTTACAACCTTATTCCATAGATGATTATACCGTTACTATTTTTGTTCCGGATCCTCGTGTAGTTAATCATATTAAGAATAATTATACTAATCATTTCATTACAACTATATCTAACTTTTTTGATCACAGTTATGATGTACGTTTTATAAGTACACCGGATCTTGCTAACCCTCAGCCTGTAGTTAAAGAACCTGTGGAGTCACTTAATTCGCTTATCATTAAAGCAGGTCTTAATCCTAAATATACATTTGAGACATTTGTAGTAGGTGATAATAACAATTTTGCCCATGCAGCTTCTTTGGCAGTTGCTGAATCTCCGGGAGATACATATAATCCTCTCTTTTTATACGGAGGTGTGGGACTTGGTAAGACTCATCTTATGCAGGCTATAGGTAATTATATTATTAAACAGAATCCTTCTCTTAAAGTTATGTATGTAACTTCTGAGATTTTTACCAATGAACTTATTGAATCCATCAAGACAGAAAAAAATACAAGTAATAAGAACTTCCGTGAAAAATACCGTAACGTCGATGTTCTTTTAATTGATGATATACAGTTTATTATAGGTAAGGAAAGTACACAGGATGAATTTTTCCATACCTTTAATACTCTTCGTGAAGCAAAAAAACAGGTTATTATATCTTCAGACAGACCACCTAAGGATTTTGAGACTCTTGAAGACAGACTTAAATCACGTTTTACAAACGGTCTTCTCGTTGACATCTCTCCTCCTAACTATGAGACCAGGATGGCAATCTTACATAAAAAAGGTGAAATAGAAGGTTATAATATTGATATGGATGTTCTTGAATACATTGCTACCAACATCAAGTCCAACATAAGAGAACTTGAGGGTTCTCTTACCAAGCTTGTTGCTTTTTCCAAATTCAGTAAAAAGCCAATCAATGTTTCCCTTGCAGAAGAGGTTTTAAGGGATTTTATATCTCCTAATGCTCACAGGGAAGTTACGCCTGAATTGATAATCCAGACAGTTGCAGAACATTACCAGATTTCCGTTGAAGACCTTATTTCCAAGAAGAGAGATCAGAAAATAGCATGGCCACGTCAGATAGCAATGTATCTTTGCCGCAGCCTTACTGATATTCCGCTTACTA
>OLNF01000339.1_pt1 | contig 40478 bp, 59 predicted proteins | sample 1673061 | NCBI WGS metagenome assembly OLNF01 (sample SAMEA3136751, study PRJEB25190) | human gut metagenome
CCAACGCGCTCTGCACGTAATCGGTGTCGTATTCGAGTACGAAGTCGATCTCCTGTGCAGGGCTGGGCGGCGTCATGTAGATGTGGATTCTCACAATACCGGCCATGAGGTCTGTCATGGGATTCTCGGAGTCGAGGATCTCAACGCGGGCGCCGAGCAGATACTCGCTGCCCACAAGCCCTGCGAGCCAGTTGTTCGCGGAATCCTTGATGTTGTCCAGCAGGCGCCGGTTCATGGGGCTGTCCGTCTTCGACCAGAACGTCTTGATGAGGGAGTTGCCGACCCACTTGAACATTCTGCTGATCGGGATGAAATAGTCCTTGATGTCGGTGTTGCTGGGGTAGCAGGCGGTGTAGTTGCCCCACGCCACGAAGCCATTCATAAACTTGAGCGCCGTGCAAATGCCGTTGGCGTTCAGAATGTTCGCCTGCTCCAGCGTGAGGGTGATGGCAGTCCCGTCCTCCAGGCAAGCGCCGTCGCACTGGAGGGCCTTATTGGAGGGCGATTCATACGGCACACCGTCGTTGCCGCTGTCCACCTTCGCCATCAGGCCCGCGAGCTGGGTGGAGAGATGGAACTGCTTGCTGCCGAGCTTCACCTGCGGCCAGACTGCAATCTGAGCCGGGTCGATCAGGTTCGTCGCGGACTTCTTCGCGGCGACGGCGTCATAGCTGCGTGCGCCGCTGGCGGAGCAGTCAATATCGCAGATGGACTTTGCGCCGAGAATGCCGTTGATGACTTCGGCCTTCGCCGCCATGACGGCCTGCACCGTGCTGGTATGCGACCATCCGGGCGCGATGATGAGGTCGGGCGTGATGCTGACGGTTGCCATGCAGAGGTCAATCGCCTCGATGCCCTTGACAATATCATCGTCGCCGATTTCAGTCGTCTTGACCTTGTCGTAGCTGATAAAGAGTTTGGTCGCGTCCTTGGCTGCGCCGTCCTCGACCGTCTCGACGATAAGGTTGCCGTCCGAGTAGTACGCGGCATAGTCCGTGTCTTTGACAAGCGGCGATTCGGACGAAGATGCCGTCTTGACAACGAGACTGGACAGGATCGCGTCGAACGGCAGCTTTGCCTGCTTGCCGGAAAGGGTGACTTCCGCGCCCGCGACGGCCTCCTTGTTGGTGCTCGGATCAAGCACGTTGCAGAAGATGATTGGCTGACGCTGGAACAGCTTGAAATGCGAGTACATGACTTCGCAGATCGTGTAGGTCTTCCAGTCGTCGGAATAGCCCAGCTTCTTTACCGCGTCTTCCCAGTCGGTGCAAAGCACCGGGGTAAAGAGCGCGGCCGGGGATTCTGCGGAGTGAACCGGTGCTGTGCCGACAACGAACGGCACACCGGATTCAGCGACAACGGGCGTCGAAACGCTCGTTTTCTGCTCCCGCACATATACGCCATGCTTCAATGGTTACTCCTCCTTCTTTCTCCGGTCTGCCAGCTTGTGATAATTCACATAGAGCAGATTACCGGGTGTTTTGACTTTGATTCTTGCCTCGGATACCTGATCGCCGGGGATAACCAGCGTGGCAATCAGCGGATATTTCTCAACCGCTGCCGAGATCTGCGCGAGCGCGTCCTGCTTGTCACCGTACAGAATACGCGCCTGCTGGATCGTGCCGACGATGCTCGGCCCGATGTACATACAAAAGCCGGAGCTTTTCGCACCGGCCTTGCCTTTGGCTTTTACCATGCAAATGCCTCCCTGTTGACACTGGGGATTTTCCAGACCGACACCAGCTCCGCGCAGAAGTACGGTGCGGTGTTGTCGGTGTAGTAGAGTGTGGACAGCTTCTGTGAAAGATCCAGCGCAAACTGCTTGGCAATTACGCCGTGCATCAGAAGCTCTTGACGGAAATGCTCGACCGTCGTAAGCAGCCGCAGCGCACCTTCCTGATCGTCTTCGCCGTACACGCAGAAAAGAGAGCGGACCTCAACGCTGCTGTCTGTCGGCTCGCCGGGCTTCTGCTCATCTTCGCCAGTGACGATCTGATGCAGAATGTACGGCGCTTTCGAGGTCGCGGATTTGACATCGGGCAGACGCTGGCGGTAGACCAGCGGCGGGCGCTCGGCAGGTTCTTCCTCGTCGCCCTTCTGCCGCCGCACGGGAAGAAGAATTTCGCGCATGACCTCATTCGTGAAGCTCGTAAGCGCGTCCAGTAAATTCAGTCGTGTCAAAATTTAACCTCCCCATCCTGCAAGGATTCGGTTCACTTCATGCTCTAAACGTTCATCCATTTTTGCCATCGTCTTTTCAGCGAGGCTTTCCTGAACATCTTCGTTGCCGAGCATCTGCGGGACAGACGAACCCATGATTTCCTTGATCTCCGCGTCGCCAGTCGCCGTCTTGCCGCCGGTCCGCTCGAAAATGCCGATATGCCCGGATTTCATCTGTGCAACGAACGCGCGGGAGAACGTGGTCGGCGAAGTTGAAACGAGCTGATGGCCTGCCGCGGCAATGCCCGGATGAACCGGGCGAAGATTGCCGTTGACAATGGCCATGATGGTCTTGTCGGGATTGACGGTCGGCGTCTTTGGAGACGAGCCGCCATAGCGCCAGAGTGGAATTTTGTTGCCGCGGAACGAGACACGCGCTTCAACACCGTTGAAATAGCGGTAATTGACGCGGATATTCTGTTCGGCGCGGATATTCTTCCGCGAGATGTCATACCGCTGCCGGATTTCTTTCGTGCTTTGCGTTCGCAGGAACGATACGGCACGTTTTGTCGCGGATTTCAGCGCACGTTCCATGCCGCCCGGCACATCAGCAAGCATCTGCTCTGCGTTCTGGAATTTCTCAGCGCCGATGCATTCGACGTAGAAGCTGCTCATTCGTTGAACGCCTCCAGTTCTACGCGAAGCAGGCCCAGCTCACAGACCGACGAGGCGACGTAGAAGCGTCGGAAGAAGGTAGCGTCATCGGGATCGCTGATCTCCATGCGCGTCCCTTTTTCCGGTTGGTTGCCGCCGAGATCCTGAATCCTGCAATGCAGCACGGACGAAACGAGGAACAGCCCCTGAATATGATCGCTCATAAGCTGGCGGCGGTCTTTCTCTTTCAGCCCGGACAGCACAACCGGAATGCCAGCGTGATCCTCGCCGTCGTATGTCACGCCGTCGTAGACCACGATCCGTTTCTCTGCAAACTCGTCGAGGTTCATAAAGGTCCGCGCATTGTCACGCGCGACCATGTCCTTGAATTTGCTCATACCACCGGCGCGGCGGCGCTCAGATCAGGAAGATCATCCTCACTGATTTCCTCGCCCGGCTCGACGGGCACGGCGACGATTGCCGCAATCAGGTCATCTTTCTTGCGGAGCTTCGCCGTTTCAATGCCAAGCTCGGCGGCAAGCTCTTTGAGCTGTGCCACCGTCATTTCCTGTAGCTGCTCCGCGTCGAGATGGGCCTCTGCGCCGCTCTCTGCGCCGTTTTCTTCGCTGGGCATATCGGCGCAGGGGGTGTCGCCGCTTTCGACCGTGCTGCCGCTTGCAACAGGCGCTTCGTCTGCTTCGTGGACGATCGCTGCGACGCCGAGCGCGACAAGACGCCTTGCTTCGGCTTCGTCTACCTCGCAGATGCCGCCGCGCTCAACGAGCTTCGGCATGGCGTCCTTGGTCTTACGCCAGCCGTAGGAACCGCTGATAATTTCAATTTTCATGTCGTACTCCTTTCACGCGCCGATCAGGCCACGACGTTTGCCGCGTAGATGTACGGGCAGTAGTTTTTCGGCGCAGCCAGCGGACGGGCAGCCAAGCGCAGCTTGCGTCTGTCGTTGGGCTGGTCGAGAACAAACTTCGGGACGCGCTTCGCAACGTAGGTGGAGAAGTCGGTCGAGCCGTAATCAATCTGCGTGATCTGGCCGTACATCATGTGACCGCAGTCGGGAGCTGTGACCATTGCAGAGGTCGCGGGGAAGTACCGCTGCTCCGCACCGCTGTCATCGACATAGGTTTCGTCCACGCAAATCACGTTGAGACGGAAACCGCCGAAGTTCAGCGTACCCATATAGGTAACGCCGTCATAGGGGCTGAGCTGCTGATCAATCGTGCCGATGATGATGCCGCTGTTGCGGTCGAGCAGGGACTTGACGTCCGTGAGAGCGAGGATCGCGTCTGCAACGTCGGAGCCGATCACGAGGTCTGCTGCCCGGAGGCCACGCTTGGACAGCTTGCGGCACATATTCTTCACGTCGGAGAAGAACGCCGCACCCTTTTCGTCAGTTGCGTTCCACTTGGTGCTGACGGTGTAGGCGTGGTCGCTCGTCGTGTCATAAAACTGCACATACAGCTTTTCACCTTCGGTCTTATCGTCGATGTACGACTGCATCGTGCAAGAGTTGTTGATCATGGTCTGGACGGCCATCCACTCTTCACGACGGGTGATGCGAATGTCCATATCGGAAAGATCGTCACGCTGCAGGCGGGCGGCGCGCTGGGCCGGGGTGCTGTTGGCATAGATGGCTTCGCCGAAGCCGCGCTTGCGCAGATCGTCCTGCGTCAGCAGACGAGAAGGCGCGATGAACGCGGGCTGGTATTCGTGGATCTCAAAGCCCCGGCGTTCCATCGGAATGTCACCGGCGCGGGCGGACACGAACGCCGCCATCTTGCGGTCACCCTTGCGGTACTCGGTCAGCACCTTATCCGATGCAAAGATGTCACTGTCGCCGGTCGGGAAGTAGCGATCTTTGAAGAACGTCTGCCGAGGCACGATTTCTTCAGTAATCGCCATCAGGATATAGGTATCAAAGAAGTTCAGTTCTGCACTCATAGTTGACTCCCTCCTTAGTTGGCAGCAGCAGCGTCCTTGAAGACGATGCCGCGCATACGCAGATTGTCCTTGTCGGTCTGAGAAATGGTATAGCTTTCGGCTACAGTCACCTTGTCGGGGTCGAAGCAGCCGGCGGTGTAGACCGCAACATTTTCGTCGGCAGCAGTGCCAACCTCAACGTCATCGCAGAGGACGCAGTCCGGCGTCAGCGTTTCGTTGTTTGCAGCAGTGGAGCCGAGGATCACCAGCATGCCATCACCGGCTGTGCCATAGGATTTGGCAAGGATCGTGCCGCGCTTGAGCGTGACCGCAGAAGTGGTCTGCTTGCGGATGATGCCGCCGCGTACCTGCACGGCAGGCACAACGTCTGTGAACAGACCGTCGAAATTCATCTCACCGAGTTTCTTGCTCAGGTTCGTCATAGCTTAGCCCTCCTTCTTGCCGAACAGCGCAGAAACCTTGGCCCTTGCATCGGCCAGCCGCGCTTCCGGGGTCTTCTTCGCGTCATCGTCTTCTTCCGCTTCCTCAGCAGGGGGAGGCGTTGCGCCAACGTCTTCGGCGTTGGACTCGTCGGCATCGTCCTTGAGGTCGGACAGGAATTTCTTGCCCTGCTTTGCGCGCTTCTTCGCGTCAGCCATCACCAGATCGGCGGCGGTGCAAGGCTTTTCGCCGTACTTGGCTTCGCGCACGTCGGCAGGATCGAGCAGGCTGGCGACTTCGTCAATTTCCTGCATCCGTTCCCGTTCGGCCTGAACCGCCGCATTGACCGCTTCGGTGTGATCGACAGCGGCCCGTGCAGCAGCTTCAGCCTGAGCAATTTCGTCCGGGTATTTTGCCCGGAGCTCTTCCAGTGTCATAGAGTTTCCTCCTTCTTCGCCGGGATTCTCCGGCTTGTTTTTATTCGCCTCAACCGGGGCCGCTGCCTCGGAATCGACCGTAGGAATGTTGTCCGGGGCAAACATGCCCGGAGCGAGGTGAAACTGCTTGCCGCGCACGAACAGGCTGCGCCCATCCGCGCTGGCGGCGATACCGACAGGCTCGGCATCTTCAATCAGTTCATCCGCGAAGCCCTTTTCGATGGCCTCACGACCTGTCATGTAGGTTGTATCTGCCATCATGTGCATGATGACTGTTTCGGAAAGCCCGGTTTTTCGCTTGTAGACCTCGGACTGCATCTTATCCCATGCGTCCTGCTGCGTAGCCTGCTCCCGCAGCTCATCGGCGTTATAGCCGCCGAAAAGAAACTGCCAGCACTTGTGAATCATAATGATGCTGGACGGATTGACCTTGACCGTATCGCAGGCGCACATGATGATGCTGCCGCCCGACATGGCTACGCCGTCCACAATACAGGTGAGCTTTGCGCCGCTCCGGGAAAGCTCCCGCAGGCGGTTATGAATCATATTTGAGGCTCCGGCGTCGCCACCGTAGCTGTTCATGCGGATTGTGATGTTCTTGCAGGAAGAAATCTGCTTGAGGTCCTCCAAAAACTCACTGAGCAGAATGTACTGCCCCTCGATGGGTTCGCCCCACCAGTTTGTCGGCTGCTGCTCATAGATGTCGCCATACATGGTGATCTCGGCCGAGCTGCCAGATTCATCCGTAGTGGCCATGGTATAGACCTTTTTGCTGATCGAAATAGCCGACGCATTTTTCGTTTTCATGCCCGATTCCTCCTTCACTCTTCACCGCTCGCAGGCGGTGTGTTTTCTGCTGGCTTCTGTACGCTCCCGATGGCTGCGAGCAATTCATTTTCACGTGCAAGCTGATCGACATTTTCTTCCCAGTCGCCGCCAGACATTTCGCGCGTGACCTGATCGTTCGTCTTGATGGCGCGGTTGGTCAGCATCAGAGCGGCCTCGGCCTCCTTCTTCGGGTCGAGGGAACCCTGAACGGGGCCAATCCAGCGAGCGCCGCACCACGCCTCGCGCAAGAGCGGATCTGCGTGGAAGCCCGGAGCATTGATGCGTCCGAGCGCAACAGCTTCGGCCATGAACAGCTCGTAGATCGGCTGGCAGAAGTCGTTCACGAACCAAGACCGGCGCATTTTGAACGCTTCCCATGCTTCCAGCAGCGCACCGCGGCTTGCAGAGTAGGAGCTGTTGAATTCCTTGATGAGTACGTCATAAGGCAGTTCCAACGCCGAGCCGACCAAGCGGCAAATTGTCTTCACGAACGTCTCAAACCCTGCGGTCGGGATGTTCGGACTGCCAAAGTTGACTTTCTCGCCGGGAGCAAGGTGCGTTACCGTACCCGGCCCCATTTCGTACTCGTTGGGATCGTCGGAGATATTGCTTGCACCAGCACCATCCGGGCTGGCAGTCGGAACGCCGGCAATGTCTCCTGTGCCGACTTCATTGAATGGCGTACCGGACGGATCGGTTTCCGTTTCAATCCATGCCGTAAAGAAGCTCTGCACCAGCGCCGCCATCAGCTCCGATTCCGTGTAGCGGCGAAGCTGCAGCAGCGGCTCAATAACCTGTGCCAGATACGGAACGCCGCGGTACTGATCGGGGCGCTCGCTGTCCATGATGTGCAGGATATTCGGCAGGCCGGTGCGCTCGCCGTAGGCCGAGACGCGCGTCCATTCCTGTTTCTCGGTCGTGATCTGGTGCGGATAGGTGTTGCTGATGTAATAGGCAACGACGCGGCCGTTTTTGTCGACCTCCACGCCGTCGAAAACGCGGTGACCGGCGCCGGGCTTCCCATCCGGAACGACGGCATCCATGAAGCCGCCGTAGGTGTAGCCTCCGCTGAAGTTGGTAGGTGTGGAAACGCGGTCTGCTTCAATGACGTGCAGCCGCATAGAATAGGGATTCAGCGGCGCCGCCGGGTAACGCTTCACCAGGACAAACACGTCTCCGGACATGAGCCACGATTTGAGCGCGAGCTGCTGCAGCGCCATGAAGTTGTTCAGGCCGAGCGCGTCGCAGTTCTGCTTTTTACCGCCCCAGAGCCGAAATTCCATCTCGGCTTTGTGCTGCCACTCTTTTGCCGCCTCCGGAGAAAGCCCCAGCAGGTCGCGGTCGACGGTCGCTTTCAGCGTCAAGCCTGTGCCGACAACCTTTGTGCGGTTGGTGTTGATGGCGCTCGTGGCCACGGGCGACGCCATATAAAGCATTCTCGACCGCTGGCGCAGCGTGGCGTTGTTGCGGTTAATATCTTCGTTGGGCGAACCGCTGTCTGGGGTGAACCCCTTGAGCGCGCGCCGGGTGACGCTCGCGCCAGCTTCGCTATACCCCTTGGCATACGGTGCGGCGCTCTGGCGATGATTTTTCTTGCTCAATGCTTTCGCCTCCTGTGAAATAGAAAACGGACGGTCTGGCGGCGAAAGGAGAAAACTCCGCCAGACTGTCCGTGCAAAAGCCCTTTCGGGCGAATTGCTGTATTTATCATTTTTGTGGCCTCACGAAAAAGGTCACCAATCGCGGGGGATGACGCCGAATGCCTTGCGGCGCTTGCTGCCGTTCAGCTCCGAGGTCAGTTGATCGATCTCGTTCTCCATCTGCTTAATTTCCTCAGACAGCGCCGGGAGATCAAAACGGGTGAGCTGCCTGTCATCGATCATGTAGGATTTTACGCCGCCGTCTACCAGCGCCGTGTATGCGTCGTAGAGCTTTTCAAGCGCCGCTTCGCGGAACGCAAGCCGCTTCTCAATGATGATTCTGCTTGCCATAAAACACGCTCCTTACCAATCGTCGTAGTATTTCTGCCTGCCGCGCTGCGCCGTGCGGCGCTTCGGCGGTGTGATGTTCGCCGAGGGCGGAGCAGGCACACGGACACCGGAGGCGGCCTTGATCTGGCGGTCAATCTCATCAAGATTCTTGGGCAGAGCCTTGAACGCGGCCAGCGCGTAGTTGCGGCAGTCCAAAGGCTCGTTGCGCTCGTGTCCGGGAATCTTCTTCCACGACCACGGCTGCTTCTTATTCGGATCATAAACCTTCGTTTCCGACAGCAGCCCCGCAAAATAGGCGCTACCGTAATCGTCGCGCTTCGGGAAATGGCAATATTTCTGTCCGGGCGTCTGTACGCGCAGATTATCCATGATGATTTCCTTTCCGGAATCGACGCCGAGCTGATATTGCCAGCAGGTGCCGACAGCGATCTGATTGACGAAGATCTTCTGCTTTTTCGGCGGCGAGATATAGGGCTTATCCTGTCCTGGCATACCTTTGATGCAGAATACCTTCTTGCTGATTCTGGCGTTGCACTGAGCGCGAACGCTCTGCGTGAAGTGACCGCCCTCATCCACGAAGGACATAGACACCCGCAGGCCGACGCCGTTCTCAAAACGCATCACACGGTCGAACACAACTTCATCGAGTTTGTTCCATGTGGCGTCATCATCCGGGCGTCCCATGACGATTCCTTTTTCAATGCCCCATGTTTCGCCGAAGAACCCGTGCCCGACGATCTCATACTCCATGCGATCATCCTGCGTATCAACGCCAGCCGTCAAAACGAGGACGCCCGGCGGCAGCTCTACCGGCTCACCGTTTTTGTCCTTGCCGTAGTCCTCACGGCGAGCGAGCAGGGAATCCTCATCCTCGATGTCACCGCGATCTTCCCACGGCTCGCCGAAGCAGGTGTTGAAAACGACCTGCATCTTTTTCGTGCTGCCGAGCGCATTGAGATATTTCAGGACAATAGATTCCCACGAAGCCCACTGGCTGACGAAAGCGTTCAGCCAGAAAGAACGGGTTCCTTGGCCGTAGGCTTCCGGATTCTCGGCAATCCATTTTGCCGGGGCGCGTTTCATCTCCGCTTCCGTGGAAATGCAGCCGCAGCCGGGGCAGGTGTAGTACACCTTCTTGACCTTGTAGGTCTTCTTGTGAGAGACGATGATTTCGTCGTACTCAAAGCGAATATCAGACCAGCGGATTTCGTGGTACTCGCCGCAATGCGGGCATTTGGAGTTCCACCGCTCCATCGTGCCTGTGTAGTAGGCAGCTTCGATGGCGCTGGCATTTTTGATCGTCGTAGTTGATACTTCGACGGCCTTCGCATTATAGAACGTGGTCTGCCTGGCCATTGCCAGATCCCACGGATCGCCCTCATTGCCGGCGCTCGTTGCCCATCGGTCGCGTTCGTCGCCGAACACATAGCGGATAGGCTTTGATGCCAGCGCGTGTGCCTCGGTCGAGCCGCACATCGTAAGGATGCCGCCCGGATAGGCCTTTTGGAGAATCGTATTGTGAGAGTCGCGGCTTTTCGGCGCGGCGATCTTCTGCCGCAGAGCCGGACTGTCGCGCAGCATCGGCGCGATACGGAGCTTGGAATACTCCTGCGCGTCAATGGTTGTGGGATGAATGAACAGAATAGAGCCGGGGTCCTCGTCAATGATGTAGCCGATGCAGTTGTTCAGAAACTCGGACTTGCCGACCTGCGACGCAGCTACCATGATGATGTGTCGCACCTTTGGGTCTGTAAAAGCGTCCATCGGCTCGCGCAGATAGGGCGTGCGCTCCGTACGCCACGGGCCGGGTTCGGCTGCGCTCTCAGCAGAGAGGCGGCGTTTGGTTTCTGCCCATTGGGTGACGGTAAGGTCATCAGGCGGCGTCATACCGGCCAGCGCCTTGCGCATGGCCTTGTTCAGACGTGCCGCGCCGCGCCGTTTGGCTTGGCGTTCGGCTTCGGCTTTTTTCAGCGCATCGGCCGCTGCCTCATTCTTCGTCATAGCTGCGCCCCGCATTGCTCCAGTCGCGCCGCTCGTTTACTTTCTCGGCGTATTTCTCAGGGTCGTAGTGATACGCAGCCAGCTCGCGCATGACCTTATGGACTTCCTTGCGGATGATCTCGGCAGCCTCAGCCGGGCTTTGCGCGGCGGTGACGTCAACCGACAGCCGCCCTGGAAGCGACAGCAGCGCAGCGCGGATGGTGTAAATTAGATCTTCCGTGAAGCCCTCCACATCTTCCGAGCGGTGCAGCTTGCCTTTCAGCTCCTCGACCTCCATCTTCGCAAGCTGAGCTTTGGAGAGCTTGAGCTGCGCTTCGGACTGCCGCTTCGCCGTTTCCAGCTTCTGCTCGGCCTCACTGATCTGCGGTTTGGAAAGGAAATTGATATATCGCTGAACCGCGTCGCCGAGCTGGAAGTAGCCGCGTCGCACCGGAACGATTGTTCCGTCCTGCGCCATCTGCTGCACACGCCGCGCCGTCACGCCGAGGATCGCGGCCAGCTCTGTCGTGCTGACTTCCGCTTCGGCATCGATCTTCGCTTTTGTTTCAGCCATATAGCAAACTCCTTTCACGCTTTTTCTGATGGGGCTCAGCGGAATTCCACCGCGGCACCCGTGCTGCACGGGCGTGGTCCTTACCCCGATGTGACCATATGAACATTAGGAGGTCGGCGCGGTATGCCTCACCCGCGCCGTGGTATGAAAAATGCGCGGTATCTGCCTCGATACCAGCACATATTCCAGCGGTAATCGTAACGAAATTACCAGAAAAACAGGAAACTAACTAGGCGAAAAATGGGGTCGTCGAGCCCGCAACAGATGCCGCCCCCTCCCGACAGTACCTTTTCAGCGGCCGAATCGATCACGACGCATGATACCCTGCCACCCAGCAAACTTATCGCGCGTGACAACGTCCTTCTCGCAGGGCTTCTTGCAGCCTTTGCGCCCTCGATGGCAGATGCACACCGTCTTTCCATTGACGATCTGCACCCAGACAGGAATCTTCTCTTGTTCTTGCATCGTTTATCGCCTCACATCTGTACGGATTTGACAGGGGATTGGCTGCATACCCACCCAGCCCTTACGAATAATTACCGGGGGCTACGATTGTTCGGTGGAGAAAACTGCATCGCCCTCCTTGATGAACATGACGTGGCCGCAATGCTCACAAACAACCTTGGCATACTTGGGCGGCTTCTCGGCCACGCTCAGAGCGGACGCTTTGGCGCGGTCTACCTGCTCCTGCGTGGTGATTGCAACATTCTGTGCTTCTTCCTTTGCGGCGTTATCCAGATAGGCTTGGTATCTGGCACGACGGTCTTCTTCGGATTCACCGACCACCCCATCATCAAAAAGAGCGTCGGCGTCAAAATCGTCGCTGGGAGCGGGGAAGCCAAGGGATTCGAGATCGAAGTCAAAGTCAAGGTTGAGCATATCGATCTCGTGGAGCAGCTCGTCGTTGATCCACTCGGAGAATTCGGAAATGCGGTTGTCGGCCAGACGGTCGAGCTTGATCGTTTCTTCGTCGGCGTCTGTTACGACGCAGGGTATTTCCTCCATGCCGAGCCGAATGGCGGCAGCATAACGGGCATGACCTTTGACGATGATACTGTTGCGGTCGATGACCAGTGGCACGTTGAAGCCAACCTTCGGAATGATCTCGACAAGCAGGTTGACCGTCTTATCGTTTTTCCGGGGATTGCGGACATAGGGCTTGACCTCGGAAATCTTCTTCATCACGATCTGATTAACAATCTCCATCAGCGCCAGCCTCCTTTCGATACTTCTGAAGCTGACGCGCCTGATTCTCGGAGATCGCAGCGCGTGTGAATGAATTGTTTTCGTAGAGCTTCGCATATCCGGTGATGTGCTTGAGGCGCACCAGCTCTTCCGGTTCTAGGCCAAGCTCATTGCAGACCTGCAGGTCGGTCGCGCCGTTCATCAGCATTTCCATGACGATATTGGACATACCGTTAATGGAGTGCTTGCCTCTGGCGCGGTTGTGCCGAACGGTCGAGGCCATGAGATCATTCATGGTCTTGCCATGAAGCACAACACAGGGCAGCTTCCCCTCGCATGAAGCGTAGATGTCTTTGAATCTGCGCATGATGCTGTATCGGTGGAAGCCGTCGACGATAACATACCGGTCTTTCTTTTCGTCGTAGATGGTAACGACGGGCTGCGTGTAGCCATCCGCTTTGACGGAGCGATAAAGCAGCTTCATCTCCTGCGTGGCAACACTGTTGGGGTTGTAGTCGTTTGCGTGGACCTTTTCAATGGGTATCCACTCGACCTGATGAATGGGCTGATCTGAAATCATTTCTTGCTGCCCATATATTGCTCAAACTGCGCGGCGTCGCGTTTGCGATAGGTGGGAGCCTTTTCCCGGATGCGGAAACGGGAGCGGGCATTCGCGTTGTTCGTGCCATCAATATCATTCAGGACGATCTCTTTGACATGGACACGATACCATTCGTCTCCGGTCTGATTCTTCCAGCGGTTTCGGAACAGCTCGTGGTATTCGGGCTTCACGATATTGGCAAGCAGATAGTCGCGGTATTCCTGCCACGAACGGAACGCAAAGGGGAGCTGGCGCGGGATGATGTCGCCGCTGTCAAAGGTATGGGCGAATGTACCGACGCCAGATACGCGACGGATGAACTTGTTGTAGGTGTCCGGCTCAAACTCCTGCAGCATTTCAATCGAGTGCCAGGCGGTTTCGTGGATGAGCGCTGAGACGCGCATGGCCTCCTTGGCCAAGCCCCACTGGTATTGCAGATCGTAGACGCGATTGTACGCCCAGTGATTCTTGGCAATGGCTGTCCAGATGTCATCGTTGGTGAAATCGTAGATCGGCCAGAACACCTGACACCTGCCGACTTTCTTCTTGCACCACGTCACGCCTTTGTATCGGGCTTCATGCTGCGTGATAGCAACGCGCCGGTTCAGGCTTTCCGTCATGCGCATTCCCACCAGCACGGCACAATTCTCAGAATCGGTGCAGTAGGACGGGAGGACGTTGACAAGCTCATGGAATCGGTTTTCGCTGCTGGGGTTTTCCTTGATGGAGAGCGGGTGCTGCGGGTGAATCCAGATCGCTTTGTCCTCCGGATTCCAAACACTGATAAAATTCTTCTCCGGGGAGAGCGTGTTTGTGAATTCAAAGGGAATCTGATACCAATACGGCGTGACTTCCGGCAGCTCCATGACGTGCTGCATATAGTCCACCGTCGCTTGCCACTCAGCTTCCTGATCGAGCCAGAATACCTTGAGCGGCAGACGCCCGCGCTCCTGCGCAACCATAAGCGCCATGCGGAAAAGAACTGTACTGTCCTTGCCGCCGGACATGCTGACGATCACATCGTCGTGGCCGTCGAAGATCATCCGCAGCCGTTCCAATGCTTCATCGAATACGTTGTTTTGCAAGTAGATCATTGCTGCTGACCCCGCGCCGCTCATGTGAGCAACATAGGGTTTCCTCCTTTTTTTCGATGTACCCGCAGCCGGCAGCGTTGGCGATACGCCGCAGGTTCGAGCCATCCTCCACGCAAGGAGCATCGTGGAGGCAAGTCCTCCTTCCGAATAAAATGAGCAGCGCCCCCGATCAGGAGCGCCGCCCGGCTTGATTTGGAATTTTACAGTTTACATGAAATCACATCTTAGGGGTGATTGCAAGCGTCACAGCGCGTCAGTGCGTGTCATGGCGGGGCAAGTTCCGAGGAAGCGATAACATATGGACTTGACGCCATCCTCAGAATTTCGCCCGCCAAGCACACTTGCAACTACCTTCCACGGCATACCTCGGATGAAACGCAGCCGGAATACAAGGCGTGTGGTGTTGTCCTCGATTCCGGCGATCCAGACAGCAATCGTTTCCTCACTTCTGGCAATCTGTTCTTTCAGCGCGTCGCGCTGCGTCTCCATGTCCGCGATCTCCGCGCCGAGGACGCCGACCTTGTCATTGACACCGGAGGCGTGCGGCATTCCATCCAGCTTCTGCGCCCCGGGAACGGCAGCATTCCACAAGCCCTGAAGCAGTTCTTCCGTTTTCTGAAGCTGCTGGACAAGATCAAGATGCCCATTCAGTTCCGCCAGAGTCATGTGTGCCGCCCCTTTCCATCGTTATTTCGTCTTCTTCCACGCGCGGATCGCAGTCTTCTTCGTACCTTTCGGCTTGCCCACTCTATTGCAATTATAACACCTGACGCAAAACATGGGCGGTGTTCTTGGACGCAGATATACTTCCTCGACTTTGCAGCGGCTGTCCGCGCCGCAAAATCGGCAGGTCAATTCATCGGTTCTTGGCATTCTGCACCTCGCATTCCACCGTCGCGGATTAGCCGCTCATACAGACGCTCGACCTTTTTACTCCGCCAAATCGCAACGTCTTCGTGGCATTCATAGAGCATCATCATCTGCTCCAGCATGATCTGTACGTCTGCAATTTCTTCGGCAATGTGCGGTCTGTCGGCCCCCGATCTAAGACTTTTACACAGCTCTTTTTGCAGTTCGCTCAGTTCTTCGATTGCAACGACGCGCTGAATCTCGCTGCCGTAGAAGGAAACTGCTCTACCGAGGATTTGCATTTCGTTCATCACTTTCCCCTCCCATCGCGGTAGAAGCCGCAGACAATCCAACCAAGATAGAATCCGAGCAAGAGAAGACGCAAAAGCTGCATCCAGTGGGCTTCAACCATGCTCGCATCCCTCCTTTTTGCGTTCAATACGTTTCTGCTCCATACGTTCCAGCCGATCATCGCTTGCTACAGTCCATTTCCGACGTTCCGCCGATTTTGGGCGGCGCAGGAAATCAGCTCTGGCGTTCGAGGTATAGGTGGCTGGCATACCCAGCTTTTTCGGCTTAGACATTTTTCAGTTCCTCCAAAGCCCGCTCGGCTTCTTCTAAGCTGAGAAATGCGGTTTTGCCGATTTGATGTTCCAGAAATCTTCTCGTTATCTGGCCTTCTACAGTCATCGTTGTATATATAAGCTCGCCGGTTGTGCCGTAGCTTGCGAACCCCGTCACTGTGGCCTCTATCGGACTGTCTACCTGCCTATATGCAGATCGCACAAACCACACCGCATCCCCAACCTTGCACGGCAGGATCATAACACGGTCCTCTTTATCAGCGGCCAGCAGCTTTCTGATTCGTTCGGCTTTCGATGTATCATCCGCAAATGCGGATTCAATAATGGCTTTCGCGTTTGCCACCTGCTCTGGCATCAGACCCGTAGCTTCGTAAGAAGCCAGCCGCGCCAATGCAACCTCATACCCGCGACGGCACATAATACCGCCGTCGTTGTCGTACCATGTGAGCTTATCCATTCTGCTTCCTCCTGAACTGTCTAGCATAGGGGCAGGTGGCCCAATGCGGCACATAGCCCACGCCGGTTGCTTTGGCCGGGTCTTCCGTGTATTCGCACGAAAGCACTTGCCCGTTTGGGGTGACGATTTTCTTGCTGCCGACGCGCGGCTTTTCGATGTAGTAGCGCGGGGTAGCATCGCAGGGGATGGATTTCCCGGCTGCTGTCTTAATCCAGACGAGCGCAGCCATGCACGCTTTACAAGCGGCCATTGTTTTCATCCTCCATTTCGTATTGTTCGATATGAGCATCAGGTGATCTTGGCGAAACGATGATGTTGCCAAACTCATCGACACCACAGAAAAGCGCCCATTTCGGCAGGCCGGTTTCCCGGCTAACCGCGTCCGAAAGATCTTCTAGCTTCTGCTTGCCCTCTGGCGTATCGAGAAAACGCATAACCTTTTTCATCCGCAATTCGAAAATAAGCTCCCGAATCCCTATGTAGGTGAAGATGAGCAGAAGCGCAAGAGTCAAGCCAAGTCCTATAGCTCCGATTCCAAGTAGAAGCGTCTTAATCATAGAACATCCTCCACGTGCCTTTTACGCTCCAATGCCCACCATCCTTCAATGTCGGCTTCGAGCGATACCATTTGCGCCAGCGCCAGAACAGAATCTTCGGTGGCTCATTGCGCTGCCAGCACCGAAGTTCCAGCGCATACTCCCGGTTCCGCTCACGGCGCTTCCGTTTTTCACGTCTTTGGCTCATGGTGATCTCCTTCCTCCGGCGCTCCCGGCAAGCCGCGCCATTCCCAGTGTCCTCCTTCACACCCGTAGCAAGGGCATTTCTCCACGCATCTATCACACCGGTGTGCACCGTCTATTCCGGGCTGGACGCATTCCTCATTATTTTTGCACGTCTTGCAGTCCTTCCCCTGTTTGGCAATCTCAAGCAGCGCGTCCCTCTCGGCCTCTGCCTTTGCTTGCTCTCGCTGGGCGAGGGCAATAACCATGCCCTTCCACTCAAGTTCTTTGCGCAGGCCTGCGTTCTCGGCGGTCAAGCGCTCGATCGCATCCGCTGCATCAGAAATGATCTGGTACACCTCGCACGATGCCCACCCGCACAGCTTTTTCCATTCTTCAAGATTCTCCGTTGCCCAATACGGGCATTTCTTACATCCTTCGTTCGTGGCTTTCTCATGTCTAGCCCGACACCGCAGCGCCTGCACGATCTCTTTCAGTTTCATACTTTTGCCCATCCTTTCTCGGATGCGTAGCTGTCCAGATCGGCTTGCGCTTCGTCAAACGTGTTTCGCCAAGGGAGCTTTGCGTAGCATTTCCAGCTATCTGTGTCGGCTTTATCCGGACGGAGGCATCGGGTTTTGAAAGCACTTGGGCCGATACCGGGCATAACCTTGTATCGCCAGCCGCGCTTGTCCTTGTACTCTGCTGCCGGAAGCGTCCGCACATCAGAAGAAACGCACTTGAATCTCAGTCCATCGCTGCCGTCCGTCAGAGGAAGCGCCCGGCGGCGCTCAATCTCGGAGCGATAATTCCCACAATGCTTGCAGGCTTCAGTGATGGCGCAATGGGCGGCACAGCCGCCCAAGACGCACATTTCTGTCAAAACGTCACTCATCATCGGAATCCTCCGAAGCATCATTCGGCTGCGCACCGTATGTGTCAAAGAGCCGGTGCGTACCTTCTGCCATTTCTTCTTCATCGTCCGACTTTTCATAGCCGAGCGTTTCGAGGATTTCATAGATGTGATCCAAGTCCGAATTTTCGCAAAGCTCATATTCGTAGTGGTTCATGTTCCACACGCGCCGGTAGTAGCTCATGTCCTCGTCATCGAGGGCAGAATAGCAGCAGCAGAAAATCAGCTTTTCCGGCTGGGCTTCCGCCGCGCTGCGGGCAAAGCCCATATCGCAGAAATCTTCGTTTTCATCGTCTGGTGAAAGTCTCATGCCAAGGAGCTGGGCGCAGAGCCGAGGGTTGATGGAATTGCAGTAGCCATCGTCGATTGACTCTGTCGTTGCCACGCAGAACAAGGCGATTTCCTTCATGTGCTGTTTGAATACGCTGTTCGGAAGCTCTTTGATGAAATCCTTGCGCAGTTCAAAATGGGCCTCCGCGACTTCCGCAAATTCATTTTCGGCCTGTTCGTCTCTGCGGCGCCGTTCCTCGCGGGCTTCGGCTTCGGGGTCTGGCTGCTGCGATTCCCGACGTTCCTTGTAGAGTGTGATTCCGGTAGAATCCTTCCTGTAAAAGTATCGAACATCACTCGCGTCTTCTGGTATGGTCATTTCTTTCTTCAAATCCCAGCGGCTGTAGCCTGAGAAATAGACCATGTCAACTTTTTGCCCATTGAACTCGCCAGTTTTTTCGATATGGTATGCGAATGTATCTGCACATTCCTCCCATTCAGCAAATTTCTTTCGGATTTCCTGCTCGGAAATCAGACTTTTCAGAACGCTGTTGAAATTCGCTGTGCCGATGGCGTCAAGGGCCTTGTTCTTGTCTTCGGGACTGTCCAGCTTGTCAAGCTCCAGATAATCGTTGAGCGTCGCACCGCGGGATTCAGCTTTCTGGAATTTCTGCCGGTCGAGGTCAAGCAGTTTTACACGGCGGCGAATGGTGGTCTGAGAGAAGCCGGATTTTTCGGCGATTTCAGCTACGGAATCGCCCATGTTGAGCATCATCTGGAAGCCCTGCGCCTGCTCATAGACGGTCAGATCGCTGCGCTGCATATTTTCAACGAGCATGGTCTGAAGCTGCTCCCGCTCAGACATTTCGACCACAATGCAGGGCAATTCGGTCAGACCAGCGATCTTCGCGGCAGCGTAACGACGATGACCGATGATGATGGTGTAGTCCGTATCGGGGTTGTCCGGTTCATCCGGAACGACCGTCAGGTTCTGCAGAACGCCGCTGGCCTTGATGCTTGCGGCAAGCTCCGACAGATCACCGAGATCCTTGCGCGGATTGTCGGAGTGTGGGAAAAGACGGTCGATTGCGATATTTACGATTTGAGGCATTTGTGAATCTCCTTTCAGTTCAGGGGCGCGTTTGCGCTCCGTTTACGCGGCACCAATGCCGCTGCGCTTTTTTCTTCCGCGCCAGCCGGCAGGCCGGGCAGAAGGTATTTTCTTTGCGCTCGATAAAAGAACGGCCGCACCGGGCGCAATGCTGTGGTGGGATTCTGCGGAACTCGGTGCATTCGTCGCAGTTGGCACAGAGATTGCAACCCTTGACTTCATCCCAGTTTGCGCACATGAGCCGCTGCCAGTAGGGATTATCGTCAATGTCGTTGATGCGCTTGCGGAGCACTGAGCAGAGCATTTCAAGTGTTTGCAGGGTTTCTGTTCGCGTTCTGGACAGGTGTACCGCCTGCTTTACGGTCGGGTCTGGCGCGCCATAACCCCAAGGCTGATCTTTGAGCATGGCGCGTACTTTGTCCTGATTCTCGGTCAGATAGACGAAATAAACTTTCCCACGCACGGCTTTTTCGGATTTGCCGAGTGCCTTGCCAATGGCGGTGTAGCTGCTGCCTTTTCGGATTCCGTCTGCCAGCACATCGAAGTCGGTCTGTGTCCAAGCTGCGGATGAACCATGATTGTCGGCCTTGACAGGACGCTCTTTTATACCGAGGTCGTTGCACCGGCGCTGGATCGCGCCTGCGGACCGACGCAGTATATCAGAAAGCTCAGCGTATCCGTACCGATGCTGCTGAAGCAGCATTTTCAGCCGCGCGTCTTCATCAGGTGTCCATGGGTCTTTCCGCTGGATGGCAAATGCCTGAAAGTCCTTCTTGCGCTGCTCGGCTACCCATGCAGGCTCCTCGCCCAGCGCCAACGGCTCCATTTTGGAAAAATCAATGAACGAGCGGTGCTGTTCTGCCCATTTCCAAAACTCATTGAGCCGAATGACACGAAAACTGTTCTGATTGACGCGCTTTGTGTGAATCGGGAGGCCGCGGTTTTCAACCCAGCTTTTCAGCTTGTAGTTCCCACCGGCATTGGTGCCGCAAACGGCGATTATAAGCTGATTCATGGATATGTAGTCGCCACCGAATAGAACCGGGCCAAGCCCCAGCCTGTTTTTTCGCACGACGACAGCCTCGACGGAGCGGTTAAGGCGCTTTGCAATCGCGGGGATTGACATGACACCCCATTGATCTTGGAGGAATTGTTCTTCTGCTTTTGTCCATCCTGCGTGATAGCTTTGCAGTCCGAGCGAACGCCTCTTTTGTCGTACAGACCCTTCCGTCCGGCCAAGCGCTGCGGCAATAGCCGCTGCCGACTGTGAGCGACTATGCTCGCGGAGATATTGAAGTTGATCGTCCGTCCATTTTCCCATGTGTCAGGCGATTCCTCCTTTCTGTCAGAATAGTGTGAGTTGCCCGGTTTTCGTTTCCTGCAAGGGCAAGGGCGGCAGCGCGGCAGACGATTTTAACTTGCCGGTAACTTGCACGGCGGGTTTTTCGTCTGTCTGAAGCAGTAAATCCATCTGCGCCCAAATGCGGCGGTAGTGCCAGATGTCGCGGAAATAAAACGGGGTGTACCATATGTTCTGGTCTGGCCGGGGGATAAGCCCCCGGCGGTCAAGTGCTGTTGAGGGATGAAGAAGCGTGTCGCCAATCACGACGTACCCGGCGCAGCCCATGAGCGATAGCTGCAGGTAGCACATCAGACCAACGATGTAGTCAATGTCCTGTGCTACAAAAAGCACAGAGGTCTGATAGTTGATTTTCTGCCGCGTACAGGCGTTTGCAAACGCCACCAGCAACGCTCCTGCACCGCAGGCACAATCGTTGACGGAGATCCAGCCGTCCCGCTCTACACGCGCTTGGAGGTCTGTGCCGGTGATCTCGGCCATCATACGGCAGACATTATAGGGCGTGAAAAACTGTCCAGCGTGGTCATTGCCCAGATCAAGCGCCATGTAAAGCTCACCGAGAAAGTCCTGGTCCGGGTTAAAATCCATACCAATCACGACCTCTTGGAGCATCTGCGAGAATTTGAGCATTTCTTCGGGCTTGTACTTTCCGGCAATCGTCATGTACGTCTTTTCGCGCTCAGCGGCTTGACTCCGATCAACGGTATTTGAGATCGCGATTGCGGCGAGTGTTATGAAATCTTGCCAGATTTCCCAGCGTCCATATCGGCCGCAGAGGGAGTTGAAGATCTTTACAAACTCCGTCTGATGGGTGCTTTTCAGATTGTGCGGCACACTTCTTCCCATGGCTTATTCCTCCGTCTGCGCCGGTTCAGGCGGTACGATGGAACGCTTGGTGACCTTGCCTTTGGTGGACTCGACACCAGCATCGAAGCCGCGCCGGTAGATGCGATAGAGGTATTTCGTCAGGTCTTCACGGTTCATGTGCTTGATGGTTTTGTAATCATCCCGTTTGAGCAGAGGCGGGTTCTGATTATTCATCGTCTGAGCCCTCCACATCGTCCGGCTCGTCGGCAGGAAGGACTTCGCGCGGATTCGAGCCAGCGAACGGTCCGACAATGCCGTTTTCCTCCAGCAGCTCCATGATGCGGGCGGCGCGGGCATAGCCGACGTTCAGGCGGCGCTGCAGGAGAGAAACCGTCGCCTTGTTTTCCATGCGCACGATGCTGACAGCCTGATCGTAGAGATCATCGTCCGTGGCATCGGAGCTGTCGGCGGTGTCGCCGAGATCATCGTCCGCGTCATCCTCTGCGTCATCGCCGTCGAGCATTTCAGGGGCCTCGGCGTCATCGGAATCTTCCGGATCTTCCTCGTAGGCATCATCATCTTCGACTTCGTCCTCGTTGATGACAGGCATCATGCCGTCTTTGAGGCTGCGTTTTTCCATGACGTCGCGGAAGAAATACTGCATCCAGTACGTCAGCATCTTCGTCAGAACAGATTCGATCTTCGTCCGCAGCGTCTTTGCAATCGTAAAGGTGCCGCCGGTGACCTTGGTTTCCAGCGAACCGTCCTTGAAGATCCACGTCATTTTGGCTTCGGGGCTGATATACCCGGCTTCCTCGACGTTCTCCAGCATGGAGAGCTGGGCGTCCATGCCCTGAATCGGGGAGATCGTGAATGTGGGCGGATAGGTGTCCTTCTGGAAGCGATATGTCAGGTCATGTTCTTCGCATAAACCTTCCATCTTCTTTTTCTGCGCTTCATACATCGAAATTTCACTCATGGTAGTGACTCCTTTCAGTCATCAGTCGAGCAAAAACAGCGTTCCATTCCAAGCTGTCTTCACTCTGTAATTTTGTAGATCGGTTTCTTTTACGTACTTTCGGCCGAACAGCTCTTTCATGCGCCGCCAGTCATCCCAAGGGATTTTGTAGACTTCGCCGGTCGAGAAACCGGCAACGACGAAGCAGCGAGCGCCGAGCTGCTGGTGCCTGTCCATGTAGGCCGCCTGAATATCCAGAACGCGATCCTGCGTCAGACGGTCCGTGGACGTGAATTTGGCTTCGATCAGGATTGTCCTGCCGCCCTTGAGCGTGCCTTTGTAGTCAACTTGCGCTTTCTTGGTGTAGCAGGCCAAGAAGCGGCCGTTGCCCTCTGGCTTGATAACTTTCATCGGCTCAGGCGTTTTTTCAATCAAGGCATACCCACGGTCGCGGTAATAATCGAAGGTGATGTCAAGACGTTGCTCGAAATACTGTCCTTTCTGGCGGGCGATCTTGCCCAGAAGCTGTCTTTTCGGGTCTTTTGCCATGGCTGCCTCCTAACCCACGCCGAAGTAAATGCCGTCGCAGTAGATCACTTCGGAACCCTGCTTGTACTCGGAGCACCAAATATAATTGCCATCGAGGTCGCTGTGATGCCCTTCGAGAACGTCGGCCGCAATGTCCCACGCTCGCTGCACGGCGGCGGCTTCGCCCGGCTCGCTTGCCTTATCAGGCCAGACGATTCCGGTCACGGAGAGCAGCCCCCATTGCAGACCGTATTTGTTGTCCATCAGAACGCCCTCGATGGTATCGGGGTAGCGAGGATCGGCCACGCGGTTCAGAACAACGTCGGCCACACGGTAGCGGCACATATCGCACACATCGTCGCCGCCGGCTTCCTGATAGATCACAATGGCAAGGCGCTCCCAGTCCTCTTTGTCCTGGCACTCGAAGCCGCCTTTCCCGCAAGGCTTGCTGTCTGCCTCTTGGGGAGGCTCTGGCAGATCGTATGTACCGGGAATATCGGCGGTTTCGTGTTCGACCTCCGCGTAGGCTTCGACCTCCAAGCGGCTCTGATAGGCCGCTTCGTCAAACGTCGGCGAAATTGCCGCGGAAACAACAGGCGTATTTTCGGTTTCGCGTGGCATCGCAATCGCAAGCACCAACGCGGCGAGCAGGATCAGCGCCGCCAGAAGAACAACCGTAGGCAGGTTGCGCCTTGCCCATCTTTTCATATCCTCATCCTCCATTCTCATTTCCATCGCCGAGCGCAAATTGCTGCGCGACGCTGGAAATCATCTGTTTTATGTCTGACGGGAGCGCCATATACTCCCGATCGCTCTTGATGCGCACCGTGTAGGAGCGCTGAAAGTTGGAAGCGACCACGCTTTGCACTGTTTCGGCGTTCATCATGCCCCATTCCCGGAGTTGCTGCGGCGAACCGACAAGCCGCTGAATTGTAGGCGGCAGACGGTCGTATTCCTCTTTTGCGTTGTAGCCGCTGTTTGCAATCGCCCGGTAGACCAGCGTCCACGCCTCGGCGGCGGTCATTTCCTTCGGCATACGCATCTTCGTGATTTGTTCTTTGACTTCGCCGATGTTCGGGGGAAACGTATTTGTCCGCGAGGCGATCATGGCTTTTACTGCAACGGCAACGACCATAACAGGCTCATCCTTGAACATTTCAGCCCAGAGATCGACAATCTTGTTTGCCTCCTTGGGGCTGAGGCCGTTATAGAACTGCGGGTAGGCCGCTTTCAGAACCGCCAGAATATCAGCCGTTTCAAGCCTGTCCATTTCTCATGCCCTCCGCGACGTCGGTAAAGACGTTGCCGCTGGAGCCGTTGCCTTGATAGCGATACTGGCCACCTTTGTCCTGCTCCTTGGAAAGCCAAGCGTTGATAAACCGACGGATTCCGGATTTTGTTTTGCGTCTTTTGGGATTGTCGGTACTCCAGCTCGACATTTTCCGAAGCTCCTGCATGACATTGACGGCTGGGTACAACTCGCACCAGCGGTTGTAATCCTCCGGAGACACATCAAAGAACGACTTGTCATTCAGAATGATGCTGATGATCGGCGGCGCGGAGACGGTTTCCGGCTCTGCGCAAGAATCTTCCGTATCCTCTATATCTGTATCTAAGCTCTTATCTCTAATCTCTTTATCTCTACCTCTATTCTCTATCTCTGGTGTAACAATGTTCGCGGTCTGTTCGCCTTGCGTTACACTTTCGGGAAGGGCGTCAGCCTTGCGAGAACGGACATTTCTCATGCGGGAAGCTGCATCGGTTTCGCTTCCAACGAGATTGTTGTGGTCCGCAAGAACCAGAACGCCGTCAACGTCTTCGTAAACAAGACCGAAAGATTTATAGAGATTGAGAGCCACGCGGATTGTGTCCGCAGAGAACCATTTGAGATCGCGCTGGATTTTCGGAATGTCGTATTTGATAACGACCTCACCGATCTGTCGAGATAAGCGACCATCGGTGTTGATGGTCTTGAGACAAAGCATCTGATAGAGAACAACGTAGTTTGCACCGTCTGGCTGTGACATAAAGTAGTCAATGGTGTCGGAGGTCATAAAGCTCTCCTTGAGCTTCATCCAATAGAATCTTTTTGCGGTTGCCATGAGAAACCTCCTTAGAACGGCAATTCTTCTTCGCCCTCAATCTGAGAGAAGCCGCCGGTCGGGTCGTAGGTCGGCTCGCCCTTGGGCTTGCCGCCGTCACCGTCGCGCTTAGAATCGCCAAAGTAAACGCTGTCGGCAAGAACCTCGGCCGAGCGTCGCTTGTTGCCTTCCTTGTCCTGCCAGTTGCGGATTTGAAGCCGACCGCCCACGACGATCATGCGCCCCTTGCTGAAATACTTCTCTACGAACTCAGCCGTACCGCGCCACGCAACAATGTCGATAAAATCCGTTTCCCGCTCCGCGCCTTGCGCCGCGTAATCGCGGTCGCAGGCGATGGAGAAGGAGACAACCGCCGTGCCGCTCTGCGTTCGGCGAAGCTCTGGGTCACGCGTCAGACGTCCCATGAGAACAATGCGGTTAAGCATGATCGGCCTCCTGCGCTGGAATGCACGGTTCTGGAACATCGTTGCTGGCAGGGGCAACGCTAGGTTCTGCAAGAACAGCTTCGAGCGCGTCACGCAGATGCCAGTTTTCAATGCTGGAGGAGTTGAAGATTGCTTTGCAGACGCGCAGCCGCTCGGACTCGCGGATGAGCTGTTCCAGATCGACGTCCATGATGATACCGGCGCCGGGCGATTCGTCGAACGGATAAACATGAGCGTCTTTCTTATCAAAGTTGAGCATTTTTGAAATCTCCTTTTTCAATGATCTTGATGACTTCCTGACACTGAGGCACGTCAAACATACCGATGTGCGTCTTCTCGACCGGAAGTCCCATTTGTCCAGCGAGCCAGCCGTAGGCGGCTTTGCGCCGCCCACGGAACGGCCCGGTTTTCCAGAGAGGGTCGAACGAGGCGTGAGCTGCCATTTTCCATTTCCGGAGCGTGGCATCGGCCAGACGGCCGAGGGGCTTGTCTGTTCGGCCATGGCAGCCGACGTATGCACCGCAGTTTCTGCAGAGATACGCGGTGTGGCCGAAGCTGCGGCCATAGATCTCGGAATCATCGACCAGCGCGGCTTTGTGGCCGCAGTAATCGCAATAAACGGTCAAGGCTTCTTCGCCTCCTTGTACTGATCTGTTTTTTCGGGCGAGCCGGTCTGAATACCTTGTTCCTCACACTCGGCGATGATACCGTCGAGGAAAACAGCCATCTCCGCGCTGGTGTATTCGCTGGTGCCTTTGAGTGCGCGGTAGTGGATGAACTTCTTTCCCTCGATATAGCCAGTGCCAATCTCGGCATAATGCCGAGCCACGAGCCGGGGCGGTACGCCGTCGCGCAGGGAAAACAGCACCTTGCACTCGTTTCCGGTTTCGTCGATGTAGCTTTCACCAACGCCGTAGCGCCGAATCATTTCTTCGTAGACAGATTCCTTGTCGGTTTTCAGCCTGGCGGCGAGCTGCTCAATGAGCGCCCATGCGTAGCTGTTGGCGCGAAGCCCGCGAGGATCGGCTTTTTTCGTGATGGTAAACGTGATCGGGCGCTCGCCGAAGTTCTTCCAAATATCCTTGCAGCTTTCCCGCGTGTAGATCGACAGGATATATTCGCCGCTCCGGGCATAGGTGATGTCTTTCAGAAAGCCGTTCATGCCTGTTCCTCCTCGACGTGACCGTGCAGGTAAACGTACTCGCCAGCAGCTCCGATGTTCTGGTAAATGAAATCGTCACACTTGGCTTTGGAAAGGTGTGTTCCGAGTACGCGCCGCTCATAGACGAATTCACCGTTTGCCTTTTTCTCGCTGATTCTGGCTTGGATTTCTGCGTCTTCGTAGTTCGCTTCCAGCAGGTAGAGGTCGAAGTTCGGCGCCGAGATCCCGTTCAGGTTGTTTGTGTCAGTGGCGTAGAGGACCTTTCCAGCCGGAAGCAGCAGCTTGTAGCCGCAGTTCGGAACGTCATGCACCAGTGGCACAGGCTCGACCGTAAAATCACCGTAGCTATATCGGTGGTCAAAATCGTACAGGTCGATGTTTGCGGGCTTGACGCCAGCTTCCACCAGAGGTCGCACCAGCCAGCGACAACAGCCGAAACGGAGCGCCGGTCGGTCCGCTGCGAGGGCGTGGAGCGTGCTTTTCCGGAAATGATCTCCGTGCCAGTGTGTCAGCAGAACAAGCCTGAGAGCTTTTGCAACTGGCTTCACGACCTTGTACGGAACGCCGCAGTCGACGAGAATCTGCCCGTCGATCACAACGGCGTTGCCGGTAGAGCCGGTTGCAAGGACTTCGTACGGAACACTCATTACAGCGAATTGAGGTCAATCTGCTCCGGTTCACCGGCGTTCTCCTGAATCTGCGCCGGGGTGCTGCCCTCAACGGCCGGCTGCGGAGCGTCGGTCGTAAGCTCCAGCTCGTCGGAATGGTCTGTAATGATTTCACCGGTTCTGGGGTCAACAGCCGGAATGCCGGAATCGTCAGCGAGCGCCTGCTGCATTTCCGTGGACATGATGCCCCACTTGGAGATCAACTGGCGAAGAAGCGTCTTTTTCGCCATGCTGTCGAAGTCCTTGTACCAGAAGCTCGAATACTTCCACATATCCTTGTCTGCGATCTGGCCGTTCTGGATCTTGTCATAGGCGTCTTTGCTGAACGCCTGCGAATATGTATCCGCGTGATTGAGCATCTTTTCCCGCGACCAGTAGATGCACTTGCGGAAGCCGTTCAGATACTCGAAGTAAGCCATGTAGCCGACGATCGGAAGCGACTCGCGGAGATCATCGTCTTCGATGAATTTGAACTGCGGCTTCGCGGTGTGCGGATCTTTGCCGAGGTATTCGCCCTGCCGAATCTCCATGCAGTCCAGATCGGAATACTGGCCGCTCCGGAGCGCGAGCTGGACATAGCCTTTATAACCGAGGACAAACTGTGCTTTGGAGCATTCGGGCGAAAGCAGGTGACCTTCACGGTCATACTTGGCTTTCTGCTTGAACGGAACGAGATAATACTGGCCGAGCTGCGGCGAGGGAGAAAGATTCAGCGCTTCGCCCAGCAGACCACCGGCGAGGATGGAGCTGGGTTCGCAGGTCTGAAGCGCGGGGGTGGTAGCGACGGCGGACGTGATCGATGCGATAAAGCGGTTTGCACGTTTCGGGTCTTTCAGGGTGTTGCGGATAAGGTTCTGGTAGGATTCCGTGCTGATGGCGACGGAGAACGTCTGCTTCTTGGCAGGCGCGATGTTAGAACTGCTCATAGTCGTAACCTCCATTTACGAGAAATTCTTTGAGTGCTTTCAGATTGTCAATGCTGCCGCGGACGCGGAACGAAACCTGATAGATCTTTTCAGCAGGCGCCTCGGTGGGAATGGGCTGCTCGACGGGTGCAGAAACGGGGGCAGACGGTTCTTCGTTCAGAACTTCTTCGATTTTGGCCTGCGCGGCCTCCTGAACATCCTGCGCAGATTTCATAGCTGCGCGGCGGCGAGCGGCTTCTTCCATCTCCTTGTGACGCCGGTCAACGATCAGGGCCGCTTCCGGTGCGGAAAGCGATTTGCGGTACTCGACCAAGACCTCATCCTTGTGCTCCAGCGTTTCGATCATCCGCAAATCGTTTGAAACGTTCTGCAGGAACAAGGAAGCCTGTCCTTGCAGCTTTTTCAGAGAATCGGACATCGTGATATTGATGCCGCAGCGGTCAAACGGCGCGATGTCTTCGGGGATATTCAAGCTGGCGCGGTATTCGTTGTAGAACGCGACGATTTCGTCACGCTTCGCGCCCTTGATGCCGTTCTCAACGGAAGCGATCTTGGCTTTCAGCTCAGCGTCTGCCTTGGTGAAAGCGTCGGCCGCACATTCCTTGTAGAGCTTTTCAAAGGCCTCATACGGAGCAAGGATAGCCTTTTTGACTTCACGGCGGCGAGCCTCCAAGTCCTGAAACTCCTTGTTCAGCTCGGCACGGGCCTTCTTGACGTCCTTGTAGGTAGCTTCGGTACAGGCCAGCGCCAGCGCCTGCGCAACACGCTCGTCAACAGAAGTCTTGACCTGCCGAAGCTGATCTTCGATGATCGGGAGCTGCTTAACGACAATCAGGTTATTCTCCATCAGCGGGCGCCTCCTGCGTGATCTCTTTCAGAAGCGGCAAGATCCGCTTGTCGATGCGGCTTTCCGGGACGTCGATCTCGCAGATCACAGCGCGTGCTTCGCGTTTGGCTGTGGGGGCGATAACTTCCATGCCGACGTGGGCGTTCGGAATGCTGCAGCGGTAGCTGTATGGGCGTCCGGCGCGGACGCTGCCGGTTTCTTCGTCGCGATAGTAGACATTTACGATCATGTAGATTCTCCTTTCAAATTTTCAAAATCAACCGGCTCATCCGGGTCACATGACTCGACCGTGAAGCTGATACGCTCATGGCAGAACTTACGGAAGTTTCCGTCAGGACCCGCCATGCAGCTTCCCAGAAACGATTCTTCGGTGTATGCGCTGCTGCAATTCAGAATGCCGGGCTCCTTGTCGGGGTGGACAGCGCGGAACGCCGCGCAAGCCAGATTGACGGTTGGTGCTTCAACCTCTGTCCAGCCGCCTACGAACGGCTGCCCATCCGTGCCGTAGGTGAAGTAGTATTTATTCATTCGCGATCTCCTTTGCTGATATATCCGCGCACAACATCTGTGAGCCAATCCTGCACGGTGTCGTAGCCATCAGCGGCAAGGTGCGCTCGGAGCTGGGAGGCCTCATCGGCGGTGATTCTTGCGTGGAGCTTATCCTTGAGCCGGTGCTGATCGGCTGTGCGAAGATGCTTGCGGACATTGCCATCCGGGTCATACTTGGCATAGAGCGCTTTCATCGCTTTCTGTGTCAGGCAGATCCCGTATGCGTCCGTGTTCTCACATTTGCTTTGGGTGGTATTGTCGTACTTGGGATAAATCTCCCGCACAACGGCAACCATCTCTTTTGCTGGAATCTGTTTTTTCAGCCGCAGCTCTTTCAGGCTGTTCGGCATTTCGATACCTCCATTCCGCGCTTGACTGCGCGATTTTCTGCTGTTATGATCGAAATGGGTATTTGTGCCTGGGGTCGTTTCCGTGCCAGCGGAGCGGCCCCCTTTCTTTTTTCGCTACTCATGCAGACCTCTTTTCCTGAATTTCTTCGATGGCCGCAAATACCGCAGCCAGTTCTGACAATGAACTGAACTTCTGCTTGAACGCATCAAGTTCGCGCAGCGCCAGCGATAAAAGCTGATCTCGGCTTTCCGAATTTTGCATAATGGCAGTAACTGATCTGTACTCTGCTGTTTTGCATTCGATGTTGAAAAAGCTTCTTGTTGGCGATGCCGATTCATGTACCGTAACCAAGCAGTTGATGATGTGCCGCGCTTGATTTTCGCGATACTTTTCAGCGGCAATTCCATCGTTCCACTCAAACTCGTCATGGAGCGGCGAACCCTCGGCTCGGCTTTCATCCAAAAGAGCCTTTGCTGTTAGCCTCCCCTCGGTTTCCAATTTCGAGCAGAGGATTCCTGCCTGTTGTGCGTCCGCTTTGATACGCGCACCCTGCTTCCACTGAAAAACCATTTCTTTCCCTCCTTTCCTCCTGAAATAGATGAAGTTTCTGCTTTCCTAGCCAATGCTAGCCTTGCCACGGCTTGCCATACCATACCGTGCCTGCCATGCAGAACCCCAACTCGCCTAGCCCTCCTTGCCTATCCGCGCCTGCCGTTCCTGACCTCGCTTTGCCAGTCCATGCCTTACCTGACCATGCCTGCCAGACCATACCACGCCAGTCCGTTCCCCAACTGACCTAACCTCGCCTGCCGTGCCATTCCCTGCCTGACCCTGCCGTGCCATAGCTCGCCTAACCTGCCGCGCCTCGCCGGGACACACCAGAACGTGCCGGAGCTTGCCCCGCCAGCCAGTTACTTCGTAGCTACATGGAACATTCCATACTGACCATCTCGTTCAGGACGCCATTCGCCAATGCCGCAGGCATAACCGCCGGCGTTGATGATGTTCACAATCTGCTCAAGCGAATACATCCCGTTGGCGTTGTAACTCACAACCAAGTCGGCATACCAATTTCGGAACTCGCCGCGATAGCGAATGTCTGCCGTTCCCATGCCGACCTTGACCATGTCTTCCCGCATCACCGGGGCGTCACTGTGAATCTCAACCATCTGGTTGTCATCGCCGTCAATGAAGAACGCGCCGCGCATGGACATCTTGTCTTTTGCCCACCCCATGCGAAATGCGGCGCTGATTGCCGCCTGCTTAATTGCTGTAACGGGGAAACAGAACTGTGCGCCCTCCAAAATCGCTTTTTCAAAGCCATCCTGCGACATTTCTGTTGGCATCGGTGTCTTCCAGTACATCGAACGGATAAAATCTTCAATCGGATTCTTGGCGTCTTTCGCCTTTGCTTTTGCGGTTTTCATCTGCTTTTCCAACATTTCACGCTTTGCCTTTTCGGACCATGCGTGCATGATAAGTGGGGTATCGCCAACAATTCGTACTGCAGCGCGCTTGACCTCAATGGGTTTGATTTCGATAACCTCGACACTTTTACTTGTTGCCATTTAATTCGTCCTTTCTGATTTCAAATTCGGGCAGCGAGTGACTTTACACGCCGCAGCTCCGGTCGTGCCGGGTGCGTTGCGCGAGCAAGGTACTCAGCAATCGCTTCTTCGGTAATCCAGACCTTTCCGCCGGGCTTCCGCTGGATATAAGCTAGATGCCCGCTGCTGCGTTCTGCATCCAGCGTCATAACGGTTATGCCAAGTCTGGCCGCTGCCTCCTTTCGGGTAAGTAACGTACTCACGTCATAAACTCCTTTCCGTTTCTTGCCCCTCCCCTGCATTCTGTGTTAAAATTCCACTGGAAGGGAGGTGAGGTAATGGACTTCAAAATTGAACTCACATGTCACAAGTGCAAATGCTCATGTGAGCTGCGCCCAACGGACTTTAGCGAGCGCGAATCCATGGAATGCCCGAATTGCGGGCAGGTTCTTCCTGCGGATATCTATGCCAAGCTAAAGTCTGGCATCGTTCTTCTTGGCGAAGTGCCCAAGACAATCACAGAAAACGATGCAAATCCATTTGCTGAAACACTTTTTACCGCACAAGTAAAAAGCTATGGAGATCATTACGAACTCCTGAATCAGCCATAAATTCAGATCTTTAACCGGCGCAAACGGCCTTTCGCTACTTCGAGCAGCAACTCTGCTTGTTGAAACGAAAGGTCGTTGTTCATAAGCAGCTTGCAAATCTCATTCGGAAGGAGCTCACGCTTTTCACGCGGGATTCCAGCCCAAATCTTTTCCGGGTTCTCGTCGTTTACCGCTGCTACAACCTTTTGCAATGCCTCGTTCATAGATGTCTCCTTTCTTGTGTAGATAGATTATCTACATTCAGTGTAAAAAAATATGGCCTCCTTCTCCCCCGTGTCGATGCGCAGAAGATCGCAAAGCCCCTGAATCTCATTTGCCTTAAATTCAGAGTCATTGTTCAGCTTCTTTAAGAACCCCTGATATGTAAGCCCAATCTTATTTGCAATAAAAACAAGCTTGTACCCGGATTCTTTAATCTTTTCACGCAAAGCAATCGTATCGGTCATTCGCCCACCTCCTTTCAATTTCGATGTAGATGAAATATCTACATTCAGGAGATTACCACAGCGTAGACAAAATGTCAACAACTTTTTAGAAAAAACTTAAAATCAGTTGATTTACAATCTACATCATGTTACAATGATTTCTGTCAGGAGGCGATCGTAATGACCATCGGTGAACGTATTAAATTCAAAAGAGAAGAACTCAACATATCTCAGGATGAGCTGGCTCGTCGGCTTGGATATAAATCCAGATCCTCTATCAACAAAATTGAGCTTGGGCTTCAGAATTTGAACCAGTCGAAAATTAAAGCGATTGCGGACGCGCTTCAAACAACACCGTCATTCATAATGGGGTGGACAGAAGATAAAAAAGAGCCCACCCCCGAAAACGAGGATGGGCTAACAGAGAACCAGCAGTATCTAATAGACGCAATTCGCAATATGTCTCCGGAGAACGCAAAGAAACTGCGTGTTATTGTGGAACAAGTAATTGACGAGCGCGATCGATGACCTTTTCGACCTCCTCTGGGGTAAGCGTCCTGACAAGGTCAATCAGTTCTTCCTTTTCCTTTTCAATGTTTCCATGGGCTACGCATATAACGGACGTGTTCATAGAAACCGTTCCTTTCGTATTTTGCTGCCGGCGCAATTATGATTATACCACACGATCAGGAAATCGGTCTATTTCGAAAGAATATAACATTCTCTTGATTTCGACAAGGGGGGGGATTCCGTGGCTCGACCGAAGAAACCAACATATGAGTTTATCCCCAGCCGAAATGAATACCGGAAGCGCATCAAGGGGCCAGATGGCAAATACATTGCCCTTTACGCGCAGACGCCTGATGAGCTGACGGAGAAAGTCGCTCTTGCCCAGCGCCAGATCGAAGAAGCTGTGTATCGGCGCGAGAATCCCACAGTCCGGGAGTATGCAGAAAAGTGGCTTACCATGCAGGCTTCGAGCATTCGGGTAACTACGCTGGCAGACTATACCTCAAAGGTCAAAATCTATATCATCGAGCCGCTGGGCGACCGTTATATGCAGGAGATCACGCCCGATGATGTGAAGATGGCGATTACCAAGGCTGCGTCGAAATCAGCGTCGATCTACCGCAGCGTCCAGATGCTGTACAAGCTGATTTTCACATCGGCAGAGCAAAGCAAAATCATTGACGAATCGCCGTGCAAGAATCTGAATCCAAAAGGCGGCAAAGCGCCGAAAGAGAAGACGGCACTCACCACAGAGCAGGTGCAGACCCTCTTAGACGCAGTGCGCGGTCTGCCGCCATATCCGTTTATTATGCTCTGCCTGTATGCGGGCCTGCGCAGAGAAGAAGCCCTCGCTCTGCAATGGGATAGCGTATTCTTGGATGGATCTGCCCCGCACATCGTCGTTTGCCGCGCCTGGCACATCGAACACAACCGCCCGGTCGTGACAACCGAGTTGAAAACGAAAGCGGCAAAGCGGACAATCCCAATTCCTCCGCAGCTCGTCGATTGTCTGAAAGAAGTGAAAGAATCTTCGATTTCGGATTATGTCATTGCCAGCAGTGAGGGGCAGCCGTTGTCTGGCACGCAATGGGGACGGCTCTGGAAGTATGTCACTGTCCGCAGCACCAAGGAGCGCACCTACACCCGGTATGTGAATGGGCAAAAGATCAAGCACACCGTCACGCCGGTTTTGGGTCAAAAGGCAGCGCACAATGCAAGTGTTGTATATAGCATGGACTTTCAGGTAACGCCACACCAGCTTCGGCATACGTATATCACGAATCTGCTGCTCGCAGGCGTGGACGTCAAAACGGTTCAGGTTCTTGCCGGTCACGAACACGCGAAAATAACGCTGGACATCTACGCACATCTGACCTATAATCAGCCGAAAGACCTGATTTCAAAGGTCAATGGTGCATTTGCAAATAATCCAAAATGAGATTCATTTTGAGGTGCATAGAAATTAGAAAGTCGAAAAGTCATTGAAAATAGGGGGATTTTCACGCGAGGATTTCAGAAGTACGGCTTGAAGGCAGCTCGCCGCGCGCCGCAGTTCTCCAAGCGTTGAGTTTTCTTTCGATTTTTGTATCCAAAACCCGGACGACCGTGTGTCGTCCGGGTTTTTCTGTTTTCCGACACGCATCGGGCACATGCGGCATAGAATGACACGGGAACGGATGTTCCCAAATCTTTTTCTGGAGGAATACAGAATGGCTTCTTCCTGCAACGGCTGCTTCGGCGGCCTTACGTTCCCGGACTTTGTTCAGCAGCGGTGCTGCAATCCCTGCTGCAGACAGACGACCGGCTCTGTCGGCGGTACTTCGACCACGAATCCCACCTGCACCTGTACCTGCACCTGCACGCAGCCGAGCGGCACGGTTGCCGGTACGTCAACATCGACGGGCTGCGGATGCTGCCGCCGCTGTGACTGCGGATGCTGCCGCCGCTGTGGCTGCGGCTCGTGCTGCAGTGTAGGCGGTACTTCCACTTCGACATCCAATTCTGGCTGCGGATGCAGCCGCTGCTCCGGCTGAGCAGATATGCGGCGGGCCGCTCCACCATCCGGTGGGGCGGCCCACTGTTTTCCGCTCTTTACAAATAGAACAAATCTGTTATAATAGTTCCTGGATAATATCGTCACGTTGCACAACAAGCGCAGAACAGGAGGCATTTCTATGCGGCTTGCAGTTCCGTTTGACCATGGCGAAATTTACGGGCATTTTGGCCGTACTGCACAGTTTAAGCTTTACGACCTGACTGACGGGCGAATCGTCTCGACGGCCATTGTGGATACGATGGGCAACGGTCACGGTGCGCTGACCGGATTTCTAAAGGCATATGCCGTCGATGCACTCATCTGCGGCGGCATTGGCGCAGGTGCGCGCCTTGCACTGGAGGAGGCCGGAATCCGACTCTATCCAGGTGCGGCGGGCAGTGCGGACGAGGCAGTCCATGCCTTTTTGGCAGGGACACTTCAATATCAACCCGATCTCGTTTGCAGCCACCATAGAGACGCGCCGCCGCGCGTCTGCGGCAGTCACACCTGCTCGGCTGCCTGCTATCACGAACGACAGGAGAAAGCATGCCATGAACCGAACTGACGCTCTGTATCAGAGTTTTCTGGAAATTTTGCGCGAGGAACTTGTGCCCGCAATGGGCTGCACGGAGCCGATTGCCATCGCCTACGCTGCGGCGCAGGCCCGCGCCGTGCTCGGCAAGCGGCCCGAGCGTGTGCGCATTGAGGTCAGCGGTAATATTATCAAGAACGTCAAGAGCGTGATCGTGCCGCATACCGGCTCGATGCACGGCATCGCAGCAGCAGCGGCTGCCGGTATCATTGCGGGACGGGAGGACAAGGAACTTGAGGTTCTGAGCGAGGTCACGGAGGCGCAGATTGAAGACATGCGCGCCTATCTCAAGGAGGCAGCCTTTGAGATTCGGCCGATTGATTCGCCGTTTATTTTTGATATCCGTATTACGGTCTGCGCAGGGGACGATCAAGCCACGGCTCGCATTGTCGGCAGCCACACCAATCTTGTCCAGCTGCTGCACGGCACAACGCGCATCATCGACCGCCCGTGCAGTGAGACAGTTTCCGAACGGCGCACGGACCGGAGTGTTTTGACCGTCGAGCGAATTGTCGAGTTTGCCGATTCCCTCTGTCCGGAGGATGTACAGGAACTCTTTGAACGCCAGATTTCGTACAACATGGCCATTGCCGAAGCAGGACTCAGCGGCGCCTATGGCGCAAATGTTGGCCGGACGTTGCGCGAGGCCTACGGCGAAGCGGTGCAGAACCGTGCCCGCTATATGGCCGCCGCTGCCAGCGACGCACGCATGTCCGGCTGCGAACTGCCGGTCGTCATCAACTCCGGCTCCGGCAATCAAGGCATTACCGCCTCCGTGCCGGTCGTCGTCTACGCGCAGGAACTAGGCGTGAGCCGCGAAACGCTTTACCGGGCGCTGGCCGTGTCCAATCTCAGTACGATCCATATCAAGGCACATATCGGGACGCTTTCGGCCTACTGCGGCGCTGTTTCGGCAGGCTGCGGCGCGGGAGCCGGTATTACTTATCTCTACGGCGGCGGATACGAGCATATCAAGCACACGCTCGTCAACGCCATGGCGATCACATCCGGCATCATCTGCGACGGAGCCAAGCCCTCCTGCGCGGCCAAGATTGCGACCAGCGTGGATGCGGGGCTGCTCGGCTATCATATGTACCGCTGCGGCAACCAGTTCTACGCCGGGGACGGCATCGTCAAATCCGGCATTGAGCACACGATCGAGACCGTCGGCGCGCTGGCCCACACCGGCATGGCCGACACCGACCGCCAGATCGTCCGACTGATGATGGAAGATTGAAGTCGCCGCTGCAAAGCAGATGAAAATTCTATATTGTTTTTTGATATATACGAAAAGACCGTGCTGCGGTGCAGCACGGTCTTTGTTGTGAAATTGGACTTAGCCGAAGACGGCGAGCAGGAAGCCTGCCGCGATGGCGGAGCCGATGACGCCGGCCACGTTCGGACCCATGGCGTGCATCAGCAGGAAGTTGGCCGGGTTCTCCTTCTGGCCGACGACCTGGGAGACACGGGCCGCCATCGGGACCGCGGAAACACCGGCGGAGCCGATCAGCGGGTTGACCTTCTTGCCCGTGACCTTGCACATAATGTTGCCGCCGATCAGGCCACCAGCGGTGGAGATGCCGAAGGCGACAAGGCCGAGGAAGACGATCTTGATGGTGTCGAGCTTCAGGAAGTTCGAGGCGACCATCGTCGCGCCGACGGACGTGGAGAGCATGATGGTGATGATGTTCATCAGCGCATTCTGCACGGTATCGGACAGACGGTCGGTCACGCCGCACTCGCGGAACAGGTTGCCGAGCATCAGGCAGCCGATCAGCGGAGCCGTGGACGGGAGCAGGAGGACGACGAAGATCGTGACGATGATCGGGAAGAGGATCTTCTCGGTCTTGCTGACCGGGCGGCTCTGCGTCATCTTGATCTTGCGGTCTTCCGCAGAGGTCATGAGCTTCATGATGGGCGGCTGGATCAGCGGGATCAGCGCCATGTAGGAATACGCGGCAATGGCGATCGCGCCGAGCAGCTCCGGAGCAAGCTTCGTCGTCAGGAAGATGGCCGTCGGGCCGTCCGCGCCGCCGATGATGCCGATGGAGGCCGCCTGCGGGCCGGTGAAGCCGAGCAGGATCGCGCCGAAGAAGGCGACAAACACGCCGAGCTGGGCCGCCGCGCCGAGCAGCAGGCTCTTCGGGTCGGCGATCAGCGGGCCAAAGTCGGTCATCGCGCCGACGCCCATGAAGATGATGGACGGATAGATACCGGCCTTGACGCCGATGTAGAACACGTCAAGCAATCCTGCGTTGGTCAGGATGTGCCCGTAGCTGTGATAGTAGGGGCTGTTCGGATCGAGGAAAGCGTCCCAAAGCTCCGGATGATAGAGCGCGTTGGTCGCGTTCAGATCGGCGGACAGGCCGGGGAAATAGCTGATGTTGGCCAGCAGGCAGCCGAACGCGATGCCGACGAGCAGCAGCGGCTCGAAGCCCTTGACAATGCCCAGATAGAGCAGAACGCAGGCAATGACGATCATGACGAGGTTTCTCCAACCACCGTCCACGACCAGGCCTGCAAAGCCGGATTCCACCGCCAGCTTATAGAGCGTATCGCCCACACTGAAGGTTCCGGCAGCAGCAGTCAAAAATCCCATAGTGCTCCTCCTTACGCCAGAACGACGAGAGCAGCACCCGTGTCAACGACAGCGCCCTTGGAGACGACGACCTGCGCGACGGAGCCGTCACGCGGAGCCATGATCTCATTTTCCATCTTCATGGCCTCGAGCACGACCAGCACATCACCGGCCTTGACTGCCTGACCCTGAGAGACGTTGACCTTGAGGATGTTGCCGGGCATCGGAGCGGCGACAACTTCGCCGGCTGCGGTGACAGCAGCGGCAGCGGGAGCCGGAGCTGCTGCGGGCGCAGCAGGAGCGGCCGCGGGTGCGGCGGCAGCGGGTGCAGCGGCGGGCGCCGGAGCATACGCTTCGTACTCATCCACCAGCATGGCCTGACCGGCCTCTACCTCGACCTCATAGGTCTTGCCATTGAGCGTAACTTTATATTTCATTTTACTTGACCTCCTTGATGGATTTGAAGCGCAGTTCGTTCAGGGGTTTGCCGAGCTTGTTGGCGACGATCGCCATGAGCATCGCGGCCTCCTTATCGGCCACGTCAAAGAGCTTGACTTCGCCAGCCGTGCCGGGTGCGGCAGCGGCCAGAACGGGCTTGGGCGCGGCGACAGGAGCCGGAGCAGCGGCAGGCGCAGCTTCCTTGCTCTTGCGGGCGACCATGATCTTGCCGACGAGGATGATGACCGCCATCAGCGCGATCAGGCCGACGAACACGACGGCGTAACCGAGCACAGCGACGAGGCCCGCGGTGCCGACGTTGAGGTCAACCATTGCTTGATTTACCAGAAACATGATGCAGCCTCCTTACGCTTCAACGATGGAGTACTTGCAGATATTTTCTTCCTTGGCCTTGCGGGCTTCGAAGAACTTCATGGCCTGATCCGGATAGCAGATATAGCTCATGACGTCCTCTTCGCTTCTGGCCAGATCGCCGAGGGCTTCCTTCGCGGCCTTGAACTCTTCGCCGGTGCGCTTGGAGTCTTCGATGCGGCAGTCGACGGGCTTGCCGCCCTCGCCGAGGATCTTGGTCTGAAGCTCTTCGGAGACGGGCGCGGGCGCGATGCCGTATTCGCCCTTGAAGTAGTTCTTGACTTCCTTGGAGACCTGCTTGTAGCGCTCACCAAGGAGGACGTTGGTGACGGCCTGATTGCCGACCATCTGGCTCAGCGGCGTGACCAGCGGAGGATAGCCGAGGTCCTTGCGGACGGCGGGGATCTCAGCCAGGGCAGCGTCGAACTTGTCCATGGCCTTCATATCGGTCAGGTTCGCGATCATGTTGGACAGCATACCGCCGGGGACCTTGTAGACCAGCGCCTGCGCGTCGGTTGCCATGGACTTCGGGTTGATGCGGCCGGAGTCGACATACTTCTGCTTGACGGGCTTGAAGAAGTCGTTGACCTTGTTGATGACGTCCTCGTTCAGGCCGGTCTGGATGCCGTACTGCTGGAGGGCGTAGAACATGGTCTCGGTGGCGGGCTGGCTGGTGCCGTTGGAGAAGCAGCTCGTCGCGCAGTCGATGACGTCGATGCCGGACTCGATGGCCTTGGTGACGGTCATGTAAGCCATGCCGGTGGTGCAGTGGGTGTGCAGGATGAGCGGCATATCGCCGACGGCGTCTTTGATGCCCTTGATCAGGTTTTCAGCCTCATAGGGACTCATGGTGCCGGCCATGTCCTTCAGGCAGATGGTGTCGAAGCCCATGGTCTTCAGCTCCTTGCACATGTCGATGTACTTCTCGACGGTGTGCACCGGAGACTGCGTATAGGAAATACAGCCGGAGGCGATGGTGTTCTTGGTGGCGTACTTCTTGGTCGCCTCGAGGGCCGTCTTGATGTTGCGGAAGTCGTTGAGGGCGTCGAAAATTCTCAGGATGTCGATGCCGTTCTTGATGGACAGCTGAACAAACTTTTCGACGACGTCGTCATGGTAATGCTTATAGCCGAGCAGGTTCTGGCCGCGAAGCAGCATCTGCAGCTTCGTGTTCGGCATGGCCTTGCGGATGCCGCGCAGCCGCTCCCACGGATCTTCGCTCAGATACCGCAGGCAGGAGTCGAACGTGGCGCCGCCCCAGCACTCGACGGAATAATACCCGGCCTTGTCCATCTCGGGCAGGATGGCCTCGAAATCGGCATAGGGCAGACGGGTCGCCATCAGGGACTGGTTGGCGTCGCGCAGGACGGTTTCCGTGATTTGTACTTTTTTCATCTGTGATCCTCCATCATTATCACGCCCTTGGGCGTGCTCCTTCATTGACAGTCGCTTTCCCTCGTGGAAAGGCAGGGCGGCCCCGCCGCCCAAAATCACAAAAGCAGGGGTGCGTCGCGGAACGCAACGCACCCCGCCTTGTTATTCTACAATAAGATCATGCTTTAGGGGAAATAAAGATTCCGTTCAGAATATTGGGAATATTCTATTCAACAACTCTGAAGCTTAGAGCTGCGGGCCAGCTGCGACGAGGGCCTTGCCGGCTTCGTTGCCTTCGTACTTGGCGAAGTTCTTGATGAAGCGGCCGGCGAGATCCTTGGCCTTCTCATCCCACTGGGAAGCGTCGGCGTAGGTGTCGCGCGGGTCGAGGATGCCGGTGTCGACGCCGTTCAGCTCGGTCGGAACCTCGAAGTTGAAGTACGGGATGGTCTTGGTCGGGACCTTGTTGATGTCGCCGCTCAGGATGGCGTCGATGATGCCGCGGGTATCCTTGATGGAGATGCGCTTGC
>OLNF01000341.1_pt1 | contig 40314 bp, 45 predicted proteins | sample 1673061 | NCBI WGS metagenome assembly OLNF01 (sample SAMEA3136751, study PRJEB25190) | human gut metagenome
TTAAAGTGGCACGCGAGCTGGGTTCAGAACGTCGTGAGACAGTTCGGTCCCTATCCGTTGTGGGCGTAGGAAAATTGAAGAGAGCTATCCTTAGTACGAGAGGACCGGGATGGACCAACCTCTGGTGTATCTGTTGTAACGCCAGTTGCAGTGCAGAGTAGCTATGTTGGGTATGGATAATCGCTGAAAGCATCTAAGCGAGAAGCCAACTTTAAGATGAGTTTTCCCATATTTTATATAGTAAGATCCCTCAAAGACGATGAGGTTGATAGGCTAGATGTGGAAGCATGGTGACATGTTGAGCTGACTAGTACTAATAGATCGAGGATTTAACCCTATAAATTAATTTGATGAACACAATATCTAAGTTTTCAGAGAATTATTTTCTCTAATATTTTCTTGGTAACGATAGCAAGTGGGGTACACCTGTTCCCATCCCGAACACAGAAGTTAAGCCACTTAACGCCGACGATAGTGTATGCGAAAATAGGAAGTTGCCAAGATTTTTTTTGTTTTATTTTAAATTTTACAAAACATCTTGAAATCTTATATTTTACTTTGTTATAATGGACTAGATGGAAAGAGGGAAGATTATGAATTATAAAATTACATCATATAATGAAAAAGATACTATATCTTTAGCTGAAAATATTGAATCAGAACATTTTCCTAATATGGTCATATGTTTAATAGGTGATTTAGGTAGTGGAAAAACAATTTTTACTAAAGGCTTTGCATCAGCCTTAGAGGTTCAAGAAGAAGTTACTAGCCCAACTTTTAATATAATAAAAGAATATAATAGTGGTCAACTTCCACTATATCATATGGATGTTTATCGATTAGATGGGAAAGTAGAAGATATTGGTATAGAAGATTACTACGATAAGGGTGGAGTTACTATCATTGAATGGGCAGATATGATTAAAGATTATCTTCCTGAAGAAAGACTAGAAATCAAATTTAAGCTTTCTAGTGATGATGAAGATACTAGAATTATAACTATTACTCCATATGGTAAACAATATGAAGATTTATGTGAGGACGTACTATGAAAGTTCTTTACGTAGATACATCTTCAGATTATTTATATAGTGGAATTGTTATTAATGACGTTTTAGTTAGTGAATGTCAGGAAAAATTAGGTAAAGATTTATCTAAAGAGGCATTACCCAGAATCATAGGTGTTTTTAAAAAAGCTAATATAACACCAAAGGATTTAGATAAAATCATAGTAGTAACTGGACCTGGATCTTTCACAGGAATTCGAATAGGTGTTACTATTGCTAAAACCATCGCTTGGAGTCTTAATATACCAATTGTACCCATCTCAGGACTTACTGCTATGGCAATTTCAAATAAGCAAGATGGTTACTCTATGCCACTTATAGATGCTCGTCGTGGATTTGTCTATGGAGCCTTATATGACAATAATATCAACTCTATAGTAGAAGATTCACATATACTCTTAGAGGAATTAGTTAAAAAGTGTTATGATTATAGACCAATTACTGTTATTACCAATAATGAAATAGTGACTAACTACAATGTAAATGGATATGAACCAGATATTTTAAAAATAGTAACATATTTTAAAAATAAAGAAGGATTGAATCCACATATGATAAATCCAATATACTTAAAAAAGACAGAAGCTGAGGAAAAAGCTAATTTATGATAAAAGAATATAATAGTTATCCACAGATATCTGTGGATAACTTTATTTATAAGCTTTCAAAACAAGAGTTTTCCACAGATCCGTTCTTAAGATTATTAGTATTTGAAGATGATAACACAATAAAAGGCTTCTTACTTTATAGTGAAATATATGATAGAATAGAAATTAATCAAATTGAGGTTTTAAAAAAGTATCAAAAGAATCATATAGCATCATCATTAATGGAATATTTAATAAATAGGGCAAAAGAAAAACAACTTGATAATATTACTCTAGAGGTAAAAAAAGATAATTATCAAGCTATAAACTTATATCATAAATATAAGTTTATTGAAGTAGGAAATAGAAAAGGATATTATAATGGTATAGATGCTATATTAATGGAATTAATATTAGATTTGGAAGTGTAAAAGATGAAAGATATTTATATATTAGGAATAGAAAGTAGTTGTGATGAAACTAGTTGTTCTATTGTAAAAAATGGAAGAGAAGAAATAGCAACTTCAACATCAACACAAATTTCTATTCATGAAAACTTTGGTGGAGTAGTACCAGAAATAGCAAGTCGTGAACATGTAAAGAACATAACCTTTGTAATAGAAGATTGTCTTAAAAAAGCAAAGATGCAAATAGAAGATGTTGATGCTATAGCAGTTACTTTTGGACCAGGCTTAATAGGAAGTTTATTAGTAGGATTAGAAGCTGCAAAAACATTAAGCTTTGTTTATAATAAACCACTAATACCTGTTCACCATATAGCAGGTCATATTTATGCCAATAGTTTAGTAGAAGAATTTAAATTTCCTCTGATAGCCTTAGTTGTAAGTGGTGGTCATACAGAACTAATTAAGATGAATGAACACTTAAACTTTGAAAAATTAGGAGGAACACTAGATGATGCAATAGGTGAATGTTATGACAAAGTAGCTAGAGTAATTGGTTTGCCATATCCAGGAGGACCTAAACTTGATAAATTAGCTCATACTGGTAAGAATACCTATCAATTACCAATGCCATTAAATGACGATAGTTATAATTTTTCATTCAGTGGTTTAAAAAGTGCTGTTATCAACTTAGCTCATAAGGAAAAACAAAATAATAGAGAAATAAATCAAGCAGATTTAGCTTGTTCCTTTCAAACAGTAGCCATTGGTAGTATTGTAAATAAAACAAAAAAAGCATTAGTAAGTGAAAACATTAATAATCTAATAGTAGCTGGTGGAGTAGCAGCTAATCAACAACTAAGAGAAGAAGTAGATAAGCTAGCTAAAGAATTAAATATTAATTACTCAATCCCACCACTTAGCTTTTGTACTGATAATGCAGCTATGATAGCAGCAGCCGGTTATTATCTTTATCAAAAAGGAGTAAGAGCAGACTATAATCTAAACGCTATTTCTAGTGTAAACTTGTAAAGAAACATATTTTAAATATGTTTTTTTTATGGAAAACATTTCTTTTTTTTAAAACTGTGCTATAATCAATAATAGGGAAGAGTAGATTAATAAGTAGTAATTATTAATCAAAAATTCAACAACTCATACTTGATATGAGGAAAAGAATAGAAGGAGAGAAGTTTATGTTGAAAACAAAAGTAGGGTATAGTACTCAAAAAGACAGTTTTACTAAAGGTGTAGAAACTGCCAAAAAAGCAAAACTGGGAATGAAACCAAAACTAGGATTACTTTATACTTCATGTCAAGATGATGTAGAAGAAGTAGTAAAAGGAGTTCGTTCTACAATGAGAGGAGTTCCAGTAGTTGGTTGTACATCAAGTGGAATGGTTATGACTAATGACGGAATAATTGCTAGTGAAGATGGTTTTGCTGCAATGATGAGTTTTGATGATAAAAACTTATCAGTTGGAGTTGCTTGTCACGAAGCTGGAAAGAATGCTAGAGAAATAGGAAGAAAAGTAGCAAGAGAAGCGGTATTAAATGCTGGAGCAACTTATTCACCAGATTATTTCTACATGGTAGCAAGTCCAAAAGAAGAAGAAGATTACTTAATGGGAATCCAAGATATTATTGGAAGAGTTCCAATGTTTGGAGGAAGTGCAGCTGATGATACAGTAGAAGGTAATTGGAAAGTCTATTGTAATGATAAAGTATTTTCTGATGGAGTAGCTGTAGTATTTTTCTATACAGACAACGAAATAGCAACATCTTATACAGGAGCATATCGTGAATCTGATAATGTTGGATTAATTACAGAAGTTAAAAATAACCGTACATTAGCAAAAATTGATGGTGTTTCTGCACTTAAAAAGTATGCTGAATGGACTGGTACAACCGTAGATAAATTACATGGTCAAAACTTGTTAGTGGCATCAATTACTAAACCATTAGGAGTAAAAGATCCACTAGGAAACTTAACTGTTGTACGTCATCCAATGTTTGGTGATGATCAAGGAACTAAGACTCCAAATGATGATACTATTAACTTAGGAAATAAAGTAGTAGAAAAAACAGCTATTATTCAATTAGAAGCAACAGTAGATGAATTAATTGATTCTACAAAAGCTACATTAAAAGATTTAAAGAGCCAATTATCATGTGATCCAGCAGGATATGTATTAGTACACTGTGGAGGAAGAAAACTAGGAATTGGTAATAGAATAGACGAAGTTTATAATAATCTAGTAGAAGAAGCACATGGCGTTCCATTTATTACAATCTTCACTTTTGGTGAATATGGATATGATGAACATTCATGCAATATCTGTGGTGGACTAATGTTATCATTCACTGGATTTGGAAAAGAATAGGAGGATAAATGAAAAATTTAATTGGAGGAAAATTTGTAGATGCTAGTAATGGAGAAAAAGCAGATGTAATTAATCCAGCAACTAATGAATTAATTGATACTGTTCCATTAGCAACTGAAGAAGATGTAGACCTTTGTGTAAAAGAAGCTGCAAAAGCTCAAAAAGGTTGGGCTAAAATGCCACTTCATGAAAGAGGAGATATACTTTATAAATTTGCTGATTTAGTAGAAGCTAATCATGAAGAACTTGCTCAATTATTATCTAAAGAAACAGGAAAACCAATAAAAGAAGCAAGAGCAGAAATTAGTAATACAAAACATTTTGTTCATGGATATGTAGAAAAAGCAAAACATGATTATGGAAATGTTATTCCAGCAGGTAGTGAAGTTGGACAAGAAAAAACTATGCAAATAACAGTTCAACAACCATTAGGAGTAGTAGCTTGTATAATTCCATTTAACTTTCCATGTGACTTATTTGGTCAAAAAGTACCTAGTGCTTTAATAATGGGAAATAGTGTAATTGTAAAACCATCTACTGATAATCCACTAACATTACACAGATATTGTGAGTTACTAAAAGATGCTGGAGTACCAGATGGTGTTATTAACTGTATATCAGGACGTGGTTCTGTAACAGGTAATGCCCTAGCAAAACATCCGCAAGTAGCTTTAATTAGTGTAACAGGAAGTACAGAAGTAGGAGCTGAAGTAATGGCTAATGCAGCTGCTAATATCACTCATGTTATGCTAGAACTTGGTGGAAATGATGCTTTCATCGTAATGGATGATGCCGATATGGAATTAACTATGAAAGAATTAGTTTGGGGACGTCTTTATAATACTGGACAAGTTTGTTGTGCTAGTAAAAGATTTTTAGTACAAAAAGGTATTAAAGATGAATTCATTAAAAAAGCAGTAGAAACACTACAATCTCTAAAAGTAGCTATGCCTCAACAAGAAGATGCTGATATTGGTTGTTTAATTAATGAAAAAGCAGCAATAAATGCCGAAGAACAAGTAAGAAAAACACTTGATCAAGGAGCTACTTTAGTATATGGTGGTAGAAGAAATGGTGCTTTCTTTGAACCAACAATTATAGATAATGTAACAAAAGATATGGATGTAATGAAAGATATGGAAATCTTTGCACCAGTTATTCCTGTTTGTACTTTTGATACTTTAGATGAAGCCTTAGAAATAGCTAATCAAAGTAAATTTGGTTTATGTGGAAACATTATGACTAGTGATATGAAAACTGCTTTCAAAGCTGCTATGGAAATGGAAGTAGGAGGAGCAGTTATCAATGGTGCAAGTTTCTATCGTGCTATTGAAATGCCATTTGGTGGTTGGAAACATTCTGGAATTGGCAATGAAGGAGTTTCAACAACTCTAAAAGAAATGAGTCGTACAAAGACTATTGTTCTTAAAAATATTTTAGATTAATAATAGAAAAGACTTAAGATTGTTACTAAAATCTAAGTCTTTTTTTACATATTACTACGGAAAAAACTTAAAAATTATGATTACATTATCTATTGTCTATGTTATTAGTATAATGTATGCTTGTTGCGAGGCAAAAAAATGGGAAGATACATAATTTGTGATATAGCAACAAATATAAAAGTTGAAACTAGGCTTAATTTGCAAGAAAATAGAGAAGAAATGTTAAAAAGAATAGCAAGTACTTTTGATTTATATATTTAGAAAAAGACAATGTTAAAAATAAATATTATTTGAAAGGTGTAGATGAATATAGTGAAGATGAATCACCACTTAATTGCGAGAACTATTTTAATTGTACTAATATGAGTGATGAAACTTTATTTAATGATAATATAGAAAGAGGAGACCTTAAAATAAATTTTAATTACTTATTACTCTACTTTCAAGCAGATACAACGTATAGTGAAGATATACGTTTTACATTGAAACTTTTAAATTATTTTTTAAGAAAAACTTTGACCTGCGAATTGAAAAAAAATTAATATTTGGTTTAACAGATAAATTAGAAAATTCTTTATAGAATTATTATGGAACAATTAATAATTGTTTTTATATTAGAATTATGAATAAAACTAAGTTCTTCAATAGAAGTTACTAAATAACTGTATGATTTTTTCCACTTGTAAAATATTGGAGAAAACAAAAACCAATATTGATAAAAACTAAAAAATTTGATATTCTTAAATAAGAATAGGAGGGTATAAAATGTTAGTTTATGTACTAAATAAAGAAAAACTAATAAGTTTCACTTTACCTTCCACTGTATCTGGTAGTTATTGGGTTAAAGATAAAGACAAATATAATAATGAAATAAATCTAATAAATATAAGTGAAGATAATGGAAAGTGGAAAGCATATAGTAATAAAAATGTAAGAATATTAGCTAATAAAGAGGTTTTAAGAGAAGTAGAGCTTAGTGAATACTTATTCTTAATACTACAATTAAAAGATGAAGCAGGTTACTATATTTTATATGTTTCACCAGTAAATGATCTTTCAATGAAATATCTTTCAGTTGAAAGAGACTGTAGATTTACAGTAGGAAGTTCTACTGATAATGCTATTAGTTGTAATAATCAATTAGTATCACCACATCATATTGAAATAACTTATCAAAATAGAACTTGGTTAGTAAAAGACTTAGATAGTCAGTATAAAGCTTTTATAAATAATCAAGCTTTATATGGAATGAGAAGACTTAATCATGGTGATGTTATTTTTATAATGGGTCTTAAAATTATTGTCCTTGGTAATATGTTAGTATTTAATAATCCTTTAGATAGTGTAACATATAATGGTAGTTTACCTGCTAAATATATAGAACGACAAATTAATGAGAAAGTAGTTACAACAGAAGAGGAAGAAGAAATAACACTATATGACAAAAACGACTATTTTGTAAGGTCACCTCGTTTTGTAGAAGTAGTAGAAAAAGAAGACTTTAAACTTGATGCTCCGCCTAATAACAATGAACAAGAAGAAATGCCTTTTATTTTAACTATTGGACCAATGATAACTATGGCTTCTACTTCTTTTGTTATGTTATTAGTTGCATTTATGTCTATGCAAAATGGTACAAGAAATATGATGAGTATAATGCCAACAATAGCAATTTCTATTTCAATGATGGCAGGAACTCTTCTTTGGCCAACTATAAATAGACATTATACTAAGAAAATGCAAGAAAAGAAAAAAGCTAAATTAGAGAAAAAATATAATGAATATTTAGTAAAAAAAGAACAAGAATTATTAAACATATCTACTAAACAAAAACAAATATTATTATCAAACAATATCAGCCCTAGTGAATGTTATCAAATGATAATTAATAAAAGTAGAACATTATGGGGAAGAGAACTACATCAAAATGATTTTCTTTCTATGCGACTTGGACTTGGAAGAACAACTTTATCTATTAACTTTACTTATCCAACAGAACATTTTACAGTTGATGATAATAATCTTGAAGAAAAGATGATGATTATAACTGAAAAATATAAGTATATAGATGGAGCACCAGTAGTAGAAAATTTTGTTACTAAAAATATAATGGCTATTTGTGGAAGATATGAATACATAAAACCTTATACAGATTTATTACTACTACAAATGGTAGCACTTCATAGTTATTATGATTTAAAAATAGTTATTTTAACCAATGAGGCAAATCTAGAATATTGGGAAAATATTAAAATGATGCCACATCTATTTAGTAATGACAAAGAAACAAGATTTTTTGCTAGTAACTTTGATGATGCTAAAGAAATAACGCAATACTTACAACGAATAATGACGTCAAGAATTACGCAAACAGAGAAAATAAAACAAAATAGAGAGCAACTATACAAGAACTTTTCTACCTATTATATGATAATAACTGACGATTACAAGATGGTTAAAAACTTCTCTTTAATTGATCAAATACTAGAAATGGATGGTAACTTAGGTTTTAGTTTATTAATACTTCATCCTTCTATTGCTAATCTACCAACTGCTACTAAAGCCTTTATTGGCATAAATGATATGCAAAATGGAGGTATCTTTGAAAGTGAAATTCAAAAAGATTCTCAAAGAACATTTACTATTGAACCAGTTGATAAATTAGATTTATCTTATTGTTCCCTAAGATTAATAAATATTCCTTTAGAAAGTAAAGATGAAGAATATAATTTACCAAAAACAGTAGGATTTTTAGAAATGTATGATGTAGGAAGAATTGAACAATTAAATCCTCTTGAAAGATGGAAAGTTAATAATCCTATAAATAGCTTATCAGTACCAGTTGGTTTATCAACTGATGGTAATTTATTCAAACTTGATTTACATGAACGTGAAGAAGGTCCACATGGCTTAATTGCTGGTATGACTGGTTCTGGTAAATCAGAGTTTATAATTACTTATATTTTATCAATGGCTATCAACTTTCATCCTGATGAAGTTCAGTTTGTTTTAATTGATTATAAAGGTGGAGGTTTAGTAGGGGCTTTTGAAAGTCAAGATAAAAAAATGGTATTACCACACTTAGCAGGAACTATAACCAATCTAGAAACAGCAGATATTAATAGAGCACTATCATCAATTGAAAGTGAATTAAAAAGAAGACAAAAACTATTTAATGAAGCACGTGAGAAATTGGGAGAAGGAACAATCGATATTTATAAATATCAAAAATATTATCGCGAAGGACTGCTAGATAAAGCCGTTTCACATCTATTTATCATTTCTGATGAGTTTGCTGAACTTAAAAGTCAACAACCAGAATTTATGGATCAATTAATATCAACAGCTCGTATTGGGCGTTCTTTAGGAGTTCACTTAATACTAGCTACCCAAAAACCTAGTGGTGTAGTAAATGACCAGATTTGGTCTAACTCTAGATTTAAAGTTTGTTTAAAAGTTCAAGATGCAAATGATTCTAATGAAGTAATAAAAAGACCAGATGCCGCAATGATAAAAGAAGTTGGTAGATTTTATTTACAAGTAGGTTATGATGAATTATTTGCTCAAGGACAATCAGCTTGGGCAGGAGCTCCTTATGTTCCACTTGATAAAGTATATCATCAAAAAGATGATTCTATAGAATTCATTAATGAAATAGGAAAGAGTATAAAAAGTATCGATACTCCAAAAGTAAATATAAAAGTGGAAGGAGAACAATTACCTAGTATTGTTAAATATCTTTCCGCACTTGCTAAAAAGAATAGTATCACTGTTAAACAATTATGGTTACCAAAACTTGCTAGTAGTATTTACTTAGATAATCTAAAAAGTAAATATAACTTTGTAAGAAAACCTTTTGATGTTTCTTTAGTTATTGGTGAATATGATGATCCAGCTAATCAAAAACAAGGACTTTTATCTATTAATCTAGGACAAGAAGGTAATGTTGTAATTTACAGTATGACGGAAAAGAATACTATTACCAATACCATTTTGTATTCCTTAATAACTACTTATACTACGGAAGAAGTTAACATTTATGCGTTAGATTTTGATAATGAAACCTTAAAAATATATGAAAATGCTCCTCAAGTTGGTGATATAATATTTGCTAATGAGGAAGAAAAAGTAGATAAGTTACTTAAACTTTTAATGCTAGAAATAGAAAAGAGAAAGAAATTATTCCAAGACTTTAATGGTAGTTACAATTTCTATTGTTCTCATTCAGGAAAGACTTTACCAGCTATCGTCTTTATGATATCTGGATATGAGAACTTTAAAGAAAGTTTTGAGGATTTTGAACAAGATGTTGCTAAGATAACAAGAGATGGGGCAAAGTATGGAATATATTCAGTTGTAACAGCTATTAGTGATAGAGCTTTAAGACTTAGTATGCGTTCTAATTTTCCAACTATTATTCCTTTAAAATTATCAGCACCAATCGAGTATAATATGTTACTTGGTAAGAAAGCACCTTTAATAGCAGATATAACTAATCGTGGTGTTATTTTGCTAGATGATGTTCCTTATGAATTTCAAACTGCTTCTGTTTGTGAAAATGATAAATTAAATGACTATGTTAAACAAGTTATTTCAGCATTAAATGAACAAATTAAGACAAGAGCTACTCGAGTACCAGTATTACCAGAAAAAGTAACTCTAAGTGATGTTAGACAAGCTCTTCAAGATTTAACTACTATTCCAGTTGGTATTGAAAAGGAAACACTTGATATTGCAACTTATAACTTTAAGAAAAATCTTATCAGCTTGATTAACTCTGAAGATATAACAGCACTTGCTAAATTAACTAGTTTAATAATTAAAGAGACAACAAGTCTAGTTAATGTAGAAACTATGGTTCTTGACTTAAAAGATTTTTATGATGAAAATACTTTTGAAAAGGTCATCTATCATAATTTAGCTGCTGATTCTTTCAAATTTCTTAATGATGAAGTCTTTAGAGAAGATAGAACTAACAATTTAATAGTATTTATTACTGGGGTTGAAAAACTACTTGGTAGTTTAGATCCTACTACTAAAAATAGTTTAATAACAATTTTTACTAAGATGAGTGAATTAAAAAATGTATCTATCGTATTTGTCGGTCGAGTAGTAGATATAAAAACATTTGCTTATGAAACTTGGTTTAAGCAATTTGTATCAAGTGACGGTGGAATATATGTAGGAAGAGGAATTAATAATAATACTCTTTATAGTATTTCAACTTCATTTAGAATATTAAATGAACAAATACCACCTAACTTTGGATATGTTGTTGATAATGGTATAGCAACTAGAATTAAAGTATTAGAAGGTGACGAATAATGGAAGATAAAGTTTTAGTAACAATAATAGTACCATTAATTGAAAAGAAGTATGAAGTATTTCTTCCTGTTAATAAAAAAATAGGAGAAATATCTTCTTTACTTGCTAAAGGTTTAGTTGATGTATCTAATGGTTATTATATAGTGACAAATAAAGAAAAATTTTATAATAGAATAACTGGTGAAGAATATAATAATAATGTTATTTTACAAAAAACTGATATAAGATATGGTACACAATTAGTATTTATGTAAAAAAACGTCTACATAGTTGATTAGTCAAAAAAAGTATGATAAAGTTTAATTATAGAAAGGTAGGAAAAAATTATGGCATATAACGATTCTGTATATTTTCAACAAGAAAAAATTCAACAAGTTGTTTCACGTTTAACAGAAACAAAGGACAGTATGATTAAAATTAAAAATGAATTGATTGAGTATAATAATCAACAATTAAAATTATATTGGTCTACAGCAGGTAGTGTTTTAGCCCAATCAAGATTAGAATCATTTATCAATAATGACGTACAAGGATTCATTGATTATATTAATGCAAGAATTGAAGAACTAGATTCATCAATTTCTTATGTAAATCAAATGGATGAAGCTTAAAAGGAGGAAATAACATGGATAGAAAAGAAGCATCAGTTACTGCTATATTAGAAGGTGTTGATTACTTAAAAACACAATTTAATAATCATATGACTGACGAAACAAATCAAGTAAATGAAGCTTATGACAGTTTAAGAGCTGGCGGTTTGACAAGTCAAAGAATTGATGAAATTTTTGGAGAAATTAAAACAAGAATTAACAATTTAAAACAAGAATTTGATACAGTAGAAACAAATATTAGAAATGACTTAACAACTTCTGCTGAAACAATTGATACAGCTGATAAGAATATTCTTGATACTTTAAATCAGGGTAATCAATAATTTATAGCAATACGTTTGTATTGCTTTTTTAGAATAGATGGGAGGAATAAAGATGGTTTCAGAAGCACAAGTAGAAGAAGCAAGAAGGGCGTTTGAAGATGGAAAAACAGACTTACCTGCAACTGGTGAATTTAATGCAGCAATAGTTTCATTAAAGGAAGTAATAAATATTCTTTCAGATGGATGGCAAACAGATGGAGGAACAAGAGAAATATCAAAAATAACTTCTATAGCAAGTGAGTTAGATAGTTATTCAAATATTGAGTCTGAATTAGATAATCTAAAAGTTGCAACGGTGTCAATAAGTAAAGGTTATCATAAAGATTATTTAGGAATAGATTAAAGGTGGTATTATGGCAAAAGTAAGTACAGATGTAATGAGAGGAACTGCTGGTGAAATAAAAAGTTTAATTGATACTCTAAAAAATAAGGCTACAAGTACTGGTATGGGAGTAGAGAGAATGAGTAAAGCTGCTAGTATTCTTACTAGTTATAATGGACAAATCGTGCAAGGAACAGTTGTTAATGCTAATCAGTTTGATGGAGATCACGTTAGGCATTATAAAGAATATAAAACTTGGATAATTAATACGAATGGTGTAGAAGAATTAGCTGGTTCAGTTGCAAAAGAGGCTGAAATGTTAGAATCTATTGCTTCTAAAATCAGTGGTGAAGCAGATGTGATAAATTCTATTTCAGAACAAATAGATGAATATATAGCTAGTATTCAAAGCACAATAGGAGATAATGTTTCTGCAATAGCAATAACTACTGCTTTTAAAGCTTTAGGACAAAATGGAGTTACTAAGGCAAATTTAGCAGTGAGTGGAGATTTAGTTAATAATAGAGATTTCCTTGATTTTGAACAAATAAAGACTGATCCTAACTTACAAGGAGGAGTATTAACTTTTGAAAAGCAGGATGATGGTACTTATAAAGTATTAAAAAATGGTGGAGGAACAGGATATTATACAACTGGATTAGCAGCCGCATTTTATATGAAAACTTTAGTAAGTGTCAATAGTCAAATTTCACAGCAAAAAACAGAAACAAATAGTAAAGATACAATGTCTGAAAATTATAATAATCATAAAATAGAAAAGTTGCAACCTGATATTGAAATCATTAAAGATATGGAATATTTTGTAGATCACAGACAAGATATAGTTATACCAAAAGGTAAGCATCTTTATATAGATGGTCAAAAAACAATGGGTACAGATTACACATTTAGATTTAATAAAGATACGGGAAAGTATCATCTTGTTATGTCAAATGGAGATTTTTCAAACACTTCATATACTTTATATGAAATGTCAAAATCAAAAATTAAATAATTTTATGGTTCTATAATAAATAGTGTTTGTGAGTAAATGAACTGGACCCCAAAAGTTGGACAGTTTATTAATAGTTTCTAATTAGAGGATTGTAACCTGTAATTTACAGGAGACAGTCCTTTTAATTTTACTTTAATTCTATCATAATTGTAGTAATTAATATAGTCGTCTATCGCTAAGATTAATTCATCTATATTTTTATATTTATCTTCTTGATCATAAAACATTTCTGCTTTAAGTAAGCCAAAGAAATTTTTCATCATGCCATTATCCATACTATTTCCTTTTCTTGACATACTTTGTTTTATACCATTATTTTTTAATCTTTGTTGATTCTTCCTTGCTTGAACAACGGCTTTCAATTTTTTCAAGTATTCTAGCTCGGCTTTCAAATATTCATTTTCTTCTTCTGATTTTTTTATTTTTTCTTTATCTGTTTCGTTTTCTTTTTTCTTTGTTACTTTATTCATAGTTGGACGACCTCGCTTTCGTTCAACTATATTAGAACCGTTTTCCTTATATTTTTTAATCCAATTATGTAACATTCCATCTCTAGGTAGTCCAATATCTAGTGAAACACTCCAAATAGATTCATTATTATTTAACACTCTATCTATTGCATCCTGTTTTATAAATTTGCTATAACATTTGTTACTACTTGTTCTTAAGATATCATAACCATGTATGTCAATTAAACAACATAAATATTGAACTCCGTGAATGCATATATTATATTTCTTTGATAATGATAATTTACTCATTCCATTTTTTCCATCTTGATATAATTGTATTTTTTCATCATAACTTAATTTAGACATATAAAAACCTCGTTTCTACTTTGTCCAAGAAACGGGGTTCATATCATTTTACTCACCAACACTATTTATTATAGAGCTGTAGAGAGTAATATTTTACTCGGCTTTTTTGTCAATTACAATATAATAAAAACTATGTAAAATACTGTAAGATATATGTAAATTGTTGAATATCTATGTTATTATTTAAATAGCTGCGAGGTGTATTATGAATATAATCAATTTGAATGAGTTAAATCAAAAGATTTTAGATGCTGATATGATTGGTCTTTTTTATACTTCTACTTATACTCCACCAATTAATTCATTAAAAGTAGTTTCAGATAGTGTCTACTTGGATAAAATAAAAAGACTAATATTTAGTTCACCAAAGTCAGATGATTTTAGAATTAGTGAAGATTTATCTTTTGATATGTATCAGTATATGAAAAGCTCTCGTATTTCAGAAGAAGAAAAAAATATTGTAAGTAGATACATGAGTGAAAAACTAAAAGAAAAAGTTTTTGCTGAATATTTAAAAGATGAGTTTAAAAATAAGAACTTTAAAGTTGATCCAGATGATTATGAAAAATCGTATTGGTTTACTCCCAAAATATATGGCGTGCCATTAAAGACTTGTTTTGAATCTTATGGTTCAATTTGCATAACAGATAATGAGCTTAAATATGATGAAGCTATTAGTTTTTTAGAGCAAGCATCTAATAAAACAAATGATTATAATTTTTTTCTAAAACTAAAATGTCTATTACAACAAGATGATTACTTTTCTAAATCATGGTGTCCAAGTAGAGTAAAGAGTATGACTGAAATTTTGTTGAATAATCAAGATTTAAAAAAGTATCAAGATTGTGTATGTAAATACAATAATGAAATGCTAAAGAAGTCTGTTTTAGAATCTTCAACGGTTGAACATGAATTTCATTTTGATAATAATATAAAATCAAAAATTATAAATTCAGTTCCAAAAGACTTTTCAAATGTGGAAAGAGCGATTTATGTGTATACTAAGTTATGTCAGATATTTTCATATGATCCAGTCTATTACTTTAAAGAAGAAGCAGGAAACCATTCATCTATTGCTAATATTGAAAACTATAATGAAGAGAATAATGAAGTGGTTTGCTATGAATTTGCATATATTTTATCAGATGTCCTTAAAGATATGGGGATTTCTCATATAAAAGAAAGAAATAATGAAGAACAAAAATTTCAAAACAGTCATACAAACATATCATTCTTAGTAGATGACTTTGTAATTTTTGCTGATTCAACAACTACAGTAGAGGCTGGCGATTTATCTAGTTCAAAATATTCACTTGATTTAAAAGGAATTAGATGCATGCAATACGATGATGAGATACAGCAACGGTTTATGCAAGCAAAGGGTAAAGTAAAGTCTTATATAGTAGAGCAAGATGAGAAATATAATATGATGATTCCTAATAAAGATTATATAGAGGAATTAAATGAAAATCAAAAAGTAGTTTTGTTTAATAATTGCTTAGTAAATAGTAATTTAGAAAATATTGATTTCTTGTCATACGCTAATAAATTAATCTCAGTTTTAGATTTAAACATTAATACCTATGTTTATTGTGATACTGAAACTAAAAGTAAAATTTTATTAAATGTTTCACTTGATAATTATACGGATTTTGAAAATGATAGAATATCTTATTTTATTGATTCAACTAATAAGAATATTTATGATTCTAGTAATGAGTTAACTTTAAAAGGAAAAAATAGTTCTAAAAAATAAATACTATTATATATAAAAATAGAAACCAATAATTGATTTCTATTCCTTTACCACAATTCTTTCTACCAGACAAATAACATGGTAGAATAAAAAGGCAAACACTCCTAATAAAAATACAGAAGTAATAACTAAATTAATATTGAACACTTGACTACCATACATAATTAAATAACCTAATCCCTTTTTAGAAACAAGTAGTTCACCCATGATAACACCTATATAAGCCATACTTGTATTAATCTTTAGATTATTAATTATGTTAGAAAAATTACTAGGTAAGACAACTTTAAAGAATAAATCTTTCTTACTAGCACCTAGACTCTTTAGTAAAGTTAGATAGTTTTTATCAGTTTCACTAAAGTCATGGTAAATATTGATAATAGATAAGAATAGACAGATTAATAAAGCCATAAAGATTATTGACTTAGTACTAGCTCCTACCCAAATGATAATTAAAGGACCAAGAGCTACTTTAGGAAGAGCATTAATAACTGTGAGATAAGGATCAAAAATCTTAGCAAGGCGTTTATTCCACCAAAGAATAGATGCAATTACTATTCCTCCAATTGATGCTAAAGAAAAACTTATAATAGTTTCTAATAAAGTAACTTTAATATGGGTAAATAAATCATTACTAGCTACTAATTTACCTAATGTCTTAAAAATAAGTGAAGGACTACTAGCAAGAAAAGTATTTATTATTTTAAATTTAGCAAGTACTTCCCAAATAACTAGAAAAGAGATAAGTATTATAATTTGAAAGAAGATAATAAATATTTTTTCTTTTTTAATATTCTTTAAATACTTCTTTCTTTCATCAGATATGAACATCTAAATCCCTCCATATCTTATCATAGTAAATACTAAACTCTTTTTTCTTTCTATTCTCAAAAGGTGTACCTCTTTCTTCAAAGTTTATCTCATATATAGACTTTAAAGTAGCAGGTCTTTTTGTTAAGACAATAACTATATCACTTAAACTAACAGCTTCTGCTATATCATGAGTTACCATCAAAACAGTTTTACCTTCCTTCTTAATCATTTTATATAAATCATCAGCAAGAGCCACTCTAGTCATAGCATCAAGGGCAGAAAACGGCTCATCTAATAATAATATATCAGGATGAATTGCTAGTGTCCTAATAAGAGCAACCCTTTGTCTCATACCCCCTGATAAGCTACTAGGATACTTATTTTTAAATTCTGCTAAGCCATAACTATCCAAGAGATGATTAACATAACTAATATTATCTTCTGTCTTAATATTTTTAATTTCTAATCCTAAAAGACAATTATCTAAAATAGTTAACCAAGGAAACAAACTATCCTTTTGTAACATATATCCTAGAATAATATTATCTTTATTAAACTTAATAATTCCACTAGACTTATCTTCAAGATTAGCAAGAATAGAAAGTAGGGTACTTTTTCCACAACCAGAAGGACCAACTATGGAAATAAATTTACCTTCACTAACATTATAGGAAAAATCATCAATTGCCTTAATTTCATCTTTAGTATCTTGATAATTTTTAACTAGATGTGTTATTTCTAAGATATTATTTGATTTCATATTTTAATTTATCATATGAAACTTTCTTATCAAGTTCATTAGCGTTTTCCATAATCTCTTGTAAGTGATCAAAAGATTCCTTTTTATACTCAGTTGTCTTTGGCCAAGCATCTATTTTTCTATATCTTTTAACAACATTAGTTATATCTTTTAAAGAAGTATCAGGAAATTGGTTAATTATCGCTTTAGCAACCTCTTCATCTGTAGAATTATGTACAAAATCTAATCCCTTTTGAATAGCATCTCTAAAACTTTTAATTAAATCATTATTCTTAGTTAGATAACTATTTCTAGCAAAATAAGTAGTATATGGAACAACACCACCAAGTTCACCAACAGATGCTACGACATAACCATATCCTTGTTTCTCCACTTGCAAAGCATTAGGTTCAAATAGGGTAACAAAATCACCTTGTCCACCAATGAATGCTGAACTCATTGCAGCAAAAGCAATAGAAGTATCTATATTAACATCTTTCTTAGGATCTATATTATGTTCTTTTAAAGCCCATTCAAAAGTCATTTCTGGCATACCACCTGCACGACCACCAATTACATCTTTTCCTTTTAAGTCATCAAGAGTAAAGTTATCAATTTTCTTTCTTGATACTATAAATGATCCATCTTTTTGGGTTAATTGAGCGAAAGTCTTTAGATAATCCTTTTCACCACCATTATAAACATAAATAGTAGTTTCACTACCAGCAAAACCAATATCAGCATCTCCTGATAAAACAGCAGCACTAACTTTATCAGCTCCTGGAGTTAAAATAAGATTAAGATTAATTCCATTATCTTTAAAGTAACCTTTTTCTATAGCCACATACATAGGGGCATAAAAGATAGAGTGAGTAACTTCTGCTAAAGTAACATCGGTATATTCCTTCTTTTCATCTTTCTTCTTATTGAAATTAAATAATACTGAACAAGCTAGGACAAATACAATTAGAATAGAACCGATATACAAAATATTTTTTTTCAAACTAAATCCTCCTTTCAGTTCAAAGTATTATATGTATATTTGTTTTTGTTGTTCCTTTAAATGAATTTAGTTATAATAGATTGAAAAGTTAAAAAATAAATTTGAAGACTTAAGTGATGAGGATAAAAACGCCTTATTAATATATAAATCAAGACTGGGTAGAGCGATTAATTCACTAGATATAGAGGAAAAATAAGTAGTAGATGTATATAATAAATATAAAAGATTATTTGCTAATATGTTTATGTCCTTTACTGTTTTTAAAGATGTGTCATTTTCATCTCTTGATAGTTTTAAAGAAAGTTTTATAAATATTAAAAATAAGGTATTAAATATTAATTTAATTTTAGATGAAGATACTACTGTTTACCAAGCTTTTTCACTAAGTGATGATAGTGAAGAAGAATTATTATTAAAAAGTGAATTAATATCTACTGGTTTAAATATTGATACTTGTGATGACTTTCTAGTAGCTGGTAATAAATGACACTATCTATATCAAATAAACTTAAAGGAAGGTGGAAAGGTAGCTATTTGACCTACTAGATAGATTGATATTGTCAAAGAGTCATAATCAAGAGGAAATATTTTTAAATAAAGAAAACTACTACTAAAGAACTAGATAATAATGAAAAATTAGTAATAAGAGTACTAGATTCAGAAATATTAGAAAAAACTAATACGAAGAAAGTTTAAATTTTTAAAAAGTTATTGTTTTATTAAAATATATATTTATATAATACACTTAGAGGTGATAGATGCATGAATATAGAGGTATTAGAATATTTAATGAAAAGAAGGAAAATTAAGAGTTATTATCAACTGGCTAAAGATGCTTGTTTTCCTTATACTACTTTATTAGATTTAACTCATAATAAAAGTAATAACCTAACTAATATCAAAACTTTGGCTAACTATTTTGATATAGACTATAGATTCTTACTTGAAGGTACTACTTATTGTACACTAATAGATGAAAAAAATAGGGTAAAAACCTTTTTACCTTTAGATAATTTAGAAAGAAGTAATGTTTTTGCTACTGTTTTAATGGGAAATTACTAAAATGAGGTGTAATCTTCTTTTTTTTATGATAGAATATGGTATGGAGTTGATAACATGGGATTTTTTGACAAGATAAAACAAAAATTTAAAAAAGAAGAAGTAAAGAATGAAAAGGCAGTAGAAGAGAAAAAAGAAGTATATGATAAAGGATTAAGTAAGAGTAGAAAACAAGTGACATCACTTCTTTCTGATTTAACTCATAGATATACAAAGATTAATGAAGAATATTTTAATGAACTAGAAGAAATATTAATAATGGCTGATATTGGTGTTAATACTGTTATGAAGTTTGTAGATAGACTTAAAGAAAGAGTTAATCATGATAAGATTACTGATCCAGAAGAATTAAAAGAAATGATAGTAGATGAATTATTTATTATTTATGTTGATGGAGAAGTATTAACTACTAAACTAGAAACTAGAGAAGAAGGACCTACTGTTTATTTATTTGTTGGGGTTAACGGAGTAGGAAAGACTACTACTATTGCTAAACTTGCTAATAGATTTGTAAAAGATGGTAAGAAAGTATTATTAGTGGCAGGAGATACTTTTAGAGCAGGAGCTTATCAACAATTAAAAGAGTGGAGTGAAAGAACAGGAGCATACTTCTATGGTAGAGAAGGAGCAACTGATCCATCTAGTGTTATCTATGAAGGTTGTGAACTGGCTTTAAAGGAAAACTATGATTATGTCTTTATTGATACTGCAGGACGTTTACAAAATAAAGCTAATTTAATGAAAGAATTAGAAAAAATGAATAGAGTTATTAATAAATTAATACCAAACTCTCCAACAGAAACACTGCTAGTTCTTGATGCTTCTACTGGTCAAAATGGTATTAAACAAGCAATATCTTTTAAAGAAATAACTAATATCACAGGTATTGTTCTTACTAAAATGGATGGAACTGCTAAAGGTGGAATAGTACTAGCTATTAAAGAAGAAGTAGGGGTTCCTGTTAAATTTATTGGCTTTGGTGAGCGAGCAGAAGATTTACAAGAGTTTGATATTGAACAGTATATTTATGGATTATTTAAAGATTTCATGGAGGAAAAATGAAAAAGAGTATTACAAAGATAAATCCTAAAGTAATGAAAAAGAAAAAAGATAATACAAAGTTATTTCTTACTATTCAGTTTATTCTTACTATATTGTTACTGATATTTGGTATATTATCACTTATTTATAAAGATTTATTTTTCTATTTTAAATTACTTCTTGGTATAACAATTATAGATATGGGAATTAATAATCAACTAATTTATAAAAGACTATATGCTACCTACGTTTATCTAGGAGTAGGTGTTGTTATTCTATTAGTGACTTTCTTTGGAGTATGATATGGAAGAAATGTTATACTATACAATGCTATTTGATTTATATGGTGAATTATTAACTAATAAACAACAAGATTATTTTAAAGATTATTATTTTAATAATTTATCGTTATCAGAAATAGCAGAAAATTACGACATAACTAGAAATGCTATTCATAATCAATTAAGAGAAACTAAAGAAAAACTAGAACATTATGATAAAGTATTACAGTTATCTACTAAACAAGAAAAAATAAAAGAAATATGCAATAAAATAAGTGATGATAATATAAAAAAGGAACTAAAAGATCTTTTTAATTTATGAAAAAAGATTGACTTAGTTCTTTTTATTATGCTATATTAAGTATGTACTTATTTGCAGATGTAGTTTAGTGGTTAGAATATGACCTTGCCAAGGTTGTGACGGGGATTCGATTTCCCTCATCTGCTCCATAAAAAAAATCAACTTACAGACTTAATTGTTTGTAAGTTTTAATTTTGTATAACATAAAAAGACAATTTTAAATATTAAATATCTAATTGTTTTTTAAATTTAAATGATGGTTAATTTTTATAAGTAATATTAGGAAGTGACTACCAAGAGCCACCGCCACCACCACCAGAACCTCCACCTGATGATCCACCTCCGGAAGAGCCACCACTTGATCCACTAGATGAACTAGGACTAGATGACATTGAGCTTTCTGCCGAAGACATAGTGTCGTTAATAAATGAAGAGAAAGAATTTAAATTGAAATCACCATTTCCAGCATACCAAGTAGGTGCAACAATAGAAATTGATTCAAACTTTTTAATCCATTTATCAGAAATACCAAGCACATAAGTATAAGGCAATATATCATAGAAATAAGTTGGATGCTCTTCTACTAATGCTTCTAGTTTATCTTTTTCGACTGTTTCTAGAAAATTCTTAAATCCTCTTATCTTTCCTAATATTTCATTACCATATTTAGTTCTTTTAGGTAAAAGTTTTAAGCATAGAAGCATTCCTAATATACAAATTAATCCTATAATATATACTGTTAAATAATTAGTATCTTGCAGTAATAGTGGTAAAACTAAAGCAAACCATGGACCACCACCAAATCCTAGTCCCCAAATTAATCCAAATATTTTTGTATAAATATTGTTAGCAGTTTTAGTAACAGAACCAGTTTTTCCAAATAATGATATAAATAAAACCGTAAAACCAATTATAGGGAAAATTATTGCAAACGGAATGATTTCAATTTGTCCAAATAATATAATTGGTGGAATAGTTATAAGTAAATAAGTAACAATTATCATTAAAATAATAAATATTTTTTTCCTAGATGCAGACTTTTCGTAAATCTTATACTTGTTTTCCTTATTATCTATATTAGATGATATTTTGTTCATCGTTATATAAAAATTATCATATAAATCTGATGATCTTACTTCATTTAAATAACTTTCATCATCAGAGTCATATTTATCATTAAACAATGATATAATTGAACTCTTCTTTAGAAATAATCCTTTTAAGAATAACTCTTCATTAATATTATCACCATCATATTCTTTTAGCCTAGTTATTTTAAAATCTTTATATTTAGAAAATAAAGATTTTCTCTGAGATTCAGTTATTTTTATATATCCTTTATTAGCAAGATAAATAAGTAGGGAAGTTATATCTTTATTATCAGCATATCCTTTATATAAGAATCCAATTTCTAAACTGTTAAAACCATCAGGTGGATAAAATTCAACTGTTTCAATAACTTTATCATCTTTACCAAACTTACACCATAAGTAAAATGATATTAAAAGAAATAGTAATGGAATTATAAAATCAATATATAATACTGGTTCTATAATATCTTTAGCTTTAGAAAAATAACCATCTGGTAATTCACATCTTACTGTTAAAGCTTCGTTTGTTTCTAAAATATTATTGTATTTTCCACTTATTACATTATTACTAACAGTATATTTAATATTAGAATTATCAGTAGAACCAGTACTACCAGAAGAAAAACCAAGTTTGCTACTGTCGAAATCCTTAGGCATTGTAATAGTAAAAGTTATATTACCAATAGCTGTATCCCATTCATTACCAATAATATTGTAATATAATTCATCATAGTCTTTTATTTTATCTTTTCCTAAATTATAAGTGTATTTAATTACATAGTTTTGCTCACCTGTTAAAGTTTTATTAGCATCACCAATTTGTACTTTATAGTTTCCATTTTCTCTTGAAACCTTATATTTACTATTAACAGATAAGTTTGTTATTCTAGCTCTATTAGTTGATTTACTACCATGTAATCTTGTTATTTTATTAGTTAATGGAATAGTTCTAAAAATTCCATGTTTTGGCTTCTTAAAATAAGCAGTAATTGTTTCAACAACATCAAAAGTATTATCTTCATTTACTTTAATATTAATATCATATTTATCAAGGACATAATCATAATAGGAGTAATCACTGACCTTACTAGGTGTTAACATATTACTACTATAGTAAGCACCATCAGTATTAACCTCTAACTGATAATAAGCTATTTCACTAACACTATGTCCATTTATAATAGATAAATTAGACATTAGATTAAAGCTACTATTAGCAACTGGAGCAATACTTTGATTATTGCTTTTAGCAATTAGATTATAATTTTTATCATAATAATATACAGTAGCCGAGTAATTAATATTATTATCAGAATTATTTTTTATTAGTCCAGTAAGTCCAAAAGCATTAGTTGATGTAGTAGAGTAGTCTTTAAAAGTAATATTGTAGATGTCTAAGTCATCAATTTCTAAAAATCCAGAATTGTTAATATTAATATACGATGTTTGTTTGCTTAATGCATTTGTATTTATTGGAAAAATAGTTATTAAGAGTAAAAATAATATAATAGATAAAAATCTAAGTTTTTTCATACCCACCTCCATTATAAATTGATTCTTATATTTTGTTTATCTTCTAAAGATGCTTCGAACATTCTTTTTGTTTTGTAACCAAAAATTTTTGCAAAAATATTATTAGGAAACATTTGCACTTTATTATTATAGATTCTAACTGTTCCATTATAGTATTTTCTAGCATTAGCTATATCATCTTCAATTTTTGTTAACTTATTACTTAAATCAATAAAATTTTCATTAGCTTTTAATTCTGGATAAGCTTCTTTTAAAGCCATGATTTTAGAAACATCACTAGATAATTCTTCATTATTTATAATTTTCTCATCATTTGTCATTTCGTTATATACATTATTTCTTAATTTTGTAACCCTTGTTAAAGTTTCTTCTTCATATTTAGTATATCCTTTAACGGTTTCTACTAAGTTAGGAATTAAGTCCCATCTTTTCTTTAAATAGACGTCCATTGTAGAAAAAGCTTCCTTTACTTTATTATCTAGACTAATAAAGTTATTATATAAAATAAAAGCATAAATAATAATTAAAATAATAACTGCCAAGATAATCCATAACCACATTCCATTCACCTCCTATTATAGTTAATTTTATCATATATTTAGTAAATTTTTTCTAATAAGTGACTAGAAATAACATATAATTAAATAAATAAGGCAATTGACAAACCCCTTTAGCTAGTGTAAAATAATATTTGCAAGTGATAAATGGGTCTATAGCCAAGTGGCTAAGGCGTGGGACTGCAACTCCCTGATCGTTGGTTCAAATCCGACTAGGCCCTCCATTGGGAAATCTGTCCGAACTTTTATAGTTTAGGACTTAATATACAAAGTATCAATTTCAAAAGAAGTTGGTACTTTTTTAGTGTTTAAGTTTAGAAAGGACAGGTTTTAAATGATTAATATTACTACAAAGGAATTAGAGATTGATAATGAGTTAAAAAACAAAATAGAATTTATATGTGATTTTTGTAATGCAAAACCTATTATTATTAATGGTGATATTCGTAATATTACTCGTACAAATTTGAGTTATGTAGAACCACATAGAATTATTATTAAAGGAATAACATTTCTTGCTTTCAATTACTCTAAAACTTTATATGTAGGTAATCTATCAAATAAACTAGAATTAAAAGATTTAGAAACCTTTATAAAACAATTTAACTAAATATAAGTAATTTGTACTAACTTCTTCTAAAATTGCCTTAAAATAGGTAAAAAATGGTAATTATGTCTTGACTTTAACTTTAAATTCTCTATAATAAGAAACCAATAAGGAAGTTTTATGTTTTTGAGGGGTTAATATAAAACAAATTTAATTAAGCAACATAATGAAATTTTAGAGGTGTCAAAGACATAAAACCAATTAGTGTCTTTGTCGCCTCTTTTTTGATGAAGAATAAGAAAGGATTAAAATTTATGAATGAAGAAAAGAAAATTGCAGGAATATACATAAGAGTTAGTACGGAAGATCAAGTGAGAGAAGGATTTAGTTTACCAGAACAAGAAAAAAATAAAAAGCGACTTAATGAATTAAATGAGAAAGCAGATAACTTACAAAATAAATCTAATCAAATAACTGAAATTATCGATAATTTAAAACCTAGTAAATTAAATAAAAATAACTTCACTATTTCAAATAAAGAAGTTGATGAAATTAAAGATTATATTAAACAAACTACTGATACAACCTCTAATTTAAAATCTACTAATGACTTAACTACTATACTTGAAAAATACGAAGAAGATTTAAAAAATCATTCCAATGAAGTTAAAAATTTACAAAAGAAAGTTAAAATTAGAGATGAGAAAATTGAAAATTTACAATATAATTTAGATAATGCAAACGATGAAATTGATGAATTGGAAGAAAAAGTAACTAAACTTGAAGAAGCATTAAATTATTTCAAAGAGTTATGGCAAAAGTTTATAGAGTTCTTACAAGATAAATTCTTCTCATCAAATAAATATGATGATTTCATAAATGATTTATATGATGAAGATATAATTGATGACAATGATATTAAGATTATTCAAAACAATTCTAAAGGCAATGAAAAAGATGATTTTGAAAGATAATATTTAGCAAGCATCTATCTAAAATAAAGAAAATTTGCTATAATATTAATGAAATGGAGATGATTTTTTTGAATACTATTAAGACTATAGATTTATGGACTGAACAAAATGAAAACCATATTGAATGTTTTAGTGGAGCTTTTGTAGATGGATTTGAAAATGGTAATATTCCCTTTGATACTTATAAAGTAATAATAAATGGAAATTGTATTATAACTAGTAATCTAAATGAATTAAATATTAGCAATAAACATAATGCTATAGTTTTTTATAAAAATAATATACCTGTAAGACTTATGGTAATTAATCAAAATACTGATATAGATAATTGTATTAATGTGGCATTAAGTCAACAATTTAATGACTTTGCATTAAATGAAATATATAAAAAACTCGCAATAAAAAGATATGATATTGATTTAAGACAGCAACCTATTCACAATAACTCAAACAAGGAAAATGAAATTGATGTTGGATCTTGTGATAGACCAAGTTTATTAAATTGTATGTTAGATGGATGCTACACTCAAAGTGATACAAATTATGGAAAAAGTAATAGTGATAGTAATTATAGTTTTATTCCTGATATTTTTATACAATATGATTTTACAACTGATGCCGAACAATTCCAGATTGAACATCGTTGTGCTTTCTTAAATGAAAATATGACAAGGATAATACCACTTCAAGAAAATTCATTATTAAACATTGAAGAAATAAAAAAACAATTTATACAAGATGATTGCAATAATCTATCAAAGAAGAGATTAAGTAGAGGAATTATATGAAAAGATTGACAAGAAGATTTATCATCAACTCTTTAGATGGTTTAAGCTTAAGTGAAGCAATTAGATACGAAAGATATTATATTAATGATAATTTAAGAATATAAAGGAAAAATGATGCGTATCAAAAAGAAGAATTAGATAATGACAATAATGTTATTGCAAAAATTGCTATATCAGAAGAAGAATTTTTTGATTTAAAAGAAAAATCTTATTCTGAAATAATTAGAGATAGTTACTTACTTTTAAATAATAATAATATTTCCATAGAAAAATATTTAGGAAAATATAGAGGTTTATTTAGAGTGAAAGTTAAATTTGATTCATTAGATAATATGAATAATTATATTAAGGAAATTTGGATGGGAGAAGAAATAACCAATTCCCCATTGGCTTTTGATAAATATTTAAGTAAATTATCTACTTGTTAGTTTCAAAATGAGTTAAGAAAGTATATAAAATAATATACAAATTTCAAAAAAGATATTGCCAATAAAATTATAAATTGTCTAAATATTATTAGAGGTTGGTACTTAAATAGTATTAAATCCTAATTAGTGAGAAAAAGTTTGAAATAACTTAACCACTCGCTCCAAAAAGAAATAACTCAAAGATATTTAATTCATCTTTGAGTTTTTATATATTCAAAATTTAACTGATTCTTTAGTATCGTATATTTTACCATTTATTTCAAGATAAATAGAGTAGGTACCTGATAGGCCTTCAGCATTAATATATCTATTAATAACTATACCATTTTTATTTTCTTCTTCACTAAATATATCAACACATAATGCTGTATATGGTTTTTTACTAACTTTTATTTCATAATAATTAGAAATAGTATTTTTCTTTAAGATAATATTAACTTTATCTTCTCTTTTAAATTGACCAGTAAAGACTAATCTATCGATTTCTTTAGTAAACTTAATATTATGTTTAGTATAATCTTTATCTATCTTATTACTATTACTAGTTAAACTAATTTTTTTCTTAGTAATATTTGTCTTACCAAGACTACCAACTCTTGTAGCACTACCTAGTTTTAATTCCGTATCATTATAAATATTCATCTTTTCTACTCTGTAGAAATTACTAGGTAGTACTAATTCCAAGATAACATCATTATCAAGTAGTTCAACTGTATCAGATTTTAAGGAAACATTTCCTTCTGTTAGACCGGCTGGTTTGTTAGAAGCTTTTCCATCAACTGATACAATACCACCAGAATGAATAATATAATGGTTATTATTTAAATAATCAACATCAGAAATGTATGGCGAATAAAAGTCACTTCCTCTTTCTTTACCATATTCAAATACTTGCTTAATAGTCATTTTTTTAGTATCTATCTTATAAATAACTCCTCGTGAATAAGAATTACTAGCATCTACATAATTATCTTTCTTTTTTGATTTATTATTACCATTATCAAAGATAAATACTTCACCTTTAGGGGTAATCATAGCAGCATGTTGACTCCATTGCCATTCAAAGTCTTTACCGATAGGTTTAAAGAAATATTTTTGATACTCTTTACTCCAGTTAGTAGAATCTCCAATTATCCAGTTAAGTTTACCACTTTTGTAATCAATATTAATAACAGCATCTTGATGTCTTCCAGATAACGTAATAGAATTAGTCTTTTTATCATACCAAACAGAGTTATTATGGAACCAGTCATAACTAGTCCAGTTTTCACTTTTTCCATCAGTCATCTTTAATATTTTTCTTAAATCAAATTGTCTAACAACTTTCCCCGTTTCTCTATCAAGTTCTACAATATAATCTTCAACGGTACCATCATTATTTAAAAAGTTATCAGAAGCTACTAATAAATTACCATTAGGCATTTCATAATAATCATGATGGTATCCTCCTTTTAGACTATATTCTTTATAAATTTTTCCAAACATATCAATCTCATAAAGCCCAGTAACATAATAAGGAGAGTTGATAAGTCTTTCTGTTCCAACAAGTAAATGTCCATTCTTTAATCTTTCAATATCCCAAATAGCTTTATAGGATAAATACCATCTAACATCACCATTAACATCATAAGCAGCTGTATATCCAGTAGATGATGGAGAATAAAAATAAAAATCATTAGCTAGTTTTTCTTTATCAGCTTTTACACTAGTAGGAATTATAAAATTATCAGGTAACTTATCAGTTTTAATTTTAAAAACCTGTCTAATATTTTTATATTCTACAATAATTTCATTTTCACTATCAGGATATAATCCATAGATTGATAAGTAATGCTTTTTACTCTTATTAAACTTATGAGTAAGAGTAGTATTTTCATCTTTACCAACTACTGTTACTTTAGGACTAACACTTTCTTTTGTTTCAAAAAGAATAAGAGCGGTTAGGGGAGAAGACTTATAAGGATCTACTATAATATTAGGGTTATCAATACTATATCCTTCTATTTTAAATTTAGCTTCTTCTTTACTTTGCATCGTAATAATACTTTCTTTAGTTTTAAGAAGTTTCCTTCCTTTCTGATTATTAGTAGATATATTTATACTTACTACTAATAAAATACTAATTAATAAACATAATAAAACTTTTTTCATAAATAACATCTCCTTTATAAATTAATCATAAATAATAATTTATAAAAGATAAATAAAATAGTAGTTGAAAAAACTAAACTCGTAGTTGAGTTTAGTTCATAAAGCAATCATCATTTATAGATAGAGGTATTTCATAAGTTGTAATTTTATTATCATCAGTAGTAGCTTTAACTGTTAGATAAAGACTATTTTTAGTAAAATTTTTGCATAGCCTATTATAATTATTTACTTTAAACGTAATATCTTTTAAATAATCTTCAATAGTAGAGTTATTACTTTTTTTCTTATTTATTTCTTTTGAAATGTTATTTTTATCTTTTTCATATAGAATACATTCTATTTCTTTATAGATAGTATTATCATCTCCACCACAATAATCTATATTTGATATATAAATAGATGATTGATTATTATTATAAGCGACTGTTCCTTTAATAGTAAAAGCACTACAACTAGAGGATAAAGTTTTAAAGTGAAAGTATTCTTTTTTAGTATTATAGAAAGTTATAACAGATATAGTAATTAAGATGATAATAACAGTAGTAATTAATATATACTTTTTATTAATACTTTTCTTTTTATAATTCCCATCTAATAAGTCATTTATATCTAGATTAAAATCATGACATATTTCTTTTAATAGGGCTATATCAGGGATAGCTTTACCATTTTCCCATTTGCTAACTGCTTGATAGGTAATACCATATTTCTTAGCTAGTTCTTGTTGGGTAAGATTATTATCTTGTCTAATCTTTTTAATAAGTTTTCCAATTTTTTCTTGATCCATATTACCACCTATAATTCTTTTTAAAGATAGTAGACTCTCTAATTACAAACCCATTTTTTAAGTATAAATGATGAGCTGCTCTTCTTTCTAATCTAGATGTTAATTCATAATAAGATAGATTATTATCCTTTGCAATAGTATCAGCTTTTTCTAAAAGATAAGTACCAATTCTTCTATTTTGATATTCTTTTTTGACACAGACATAAGTTATATAACCAAACTTAATATTTCTAAAGTAATCATTAATTATATCTATATGCAAATGACCTACTACTTCTTTATCATTAACGGCTACAATACTAAATGAATTATCACTATTTTCTAAATTATCAATATTAACATTTTTATAATGTTCATTAAGTAACTGTTCTAAACTTTCTTTATCTTCTATTTTATAATCTCTAATTAATATTTCCATCTTTATCTTCACCATTTATATGATAACATATGATAAATTACTTAGTAAATACTATGTAAAAATTAAATATATTTTGCTATAATTACAATGAGGAGGATGAGTTAATGAATAGAACAAAAAATAAGTATTTACAATTTATTATTTCTTTTATTATGTTGACAGTAGGTACAGTAATAGCAGCGTATGCCCTAGAGTCATTCTTAATACCAAATACTATCTTAGATGGAGGAGTTACTGGTATATCAATAATTGTATCAAAATTAACTAATATACCACTAAGTATTCTAGTCTTATTAATTAATATACCATTTGTTTATGTAGGGTTTAGAAACTTAGGTAAAGGATTCTTAGTAAGAACTATTTATACGATGGGGCTATTCTCTTTATGTCTAAATCTATTTCATAATGTAGAACCATTAACAGAACAAATATTACTAGCCACTGTCTTCGGTGGAGTTTTACTAGGAGTAGGAGTTGGTCTAATTATTCACTTTGGTGGATGTGTTGATGGAACAGAATCAGTAGCTATTGTAATTAGTAAGAAAACATCTTTATCAGTAGGACAAGTAGTACTATGTTTTAACCTTATTATTTATACAGTAGCAGGGTTTATCTTTGGACTTGATAGAGCCTTATATTCACTACTTACTTACTTTATAACTTTTAAAGTAATAGACTTTGTATCAGAAGGATTAGAACAAGCGAAAGCTGCTTTAATTGTTACTAGTAATGGAACTGCTCTTGCTGAAGAAATATATAAAAGACTAGGTAGAACAGTAACATTTATTAAAGGACAAGGTTTAATTAGTGGTGATAAAGAAGTACTATACTGTGTCTTAACTAGAATTGAAATATTTGAACTTAAGAAAATAGTAGAAGAGATGGATGATAGAGCTTTTATTACTATCTTAGAAGTATCAGAAGTAATTGGGGAGCATATTAAGTCTACTAAGAAAATTAAAAAAGTTCATCAAAATATAAAAAACCTTAATTAGTTTTAGTTAAGGTTTTCTTTTGTAGTTCATAATTAATTATATCAGGATAATCAAGTGATATATGTTATATCTTTATAATAATCTAAAACACTATCTAGTTCTTTAACGGAATTAATAGTCCAGTTTTATTATTATTTTTAATTCAACAATTATTTTAAGAGAAGAAAAACCTTTATAAGCTAGAATAGAAAAGCCATTATCATCACTAAAGAAATCAGTAAAACCTTTTATAAATCCAGTTTGCATATTATGTTAATAGATGATGTAACGATAGTTGTAGCACTAGTGAATAATAGTATCTTTTAATAATTTTTTCATATACTGCCTCTAAATTTACTTATTATTCTATACTAATAACTAAAATGGTTAATTATGGAATCACATAAAAGATGAATTGTAAAAGTAAAAGAACACCAACTTATAGTGATATTTTACTTTTCCACTTAATATTTCAAAACAAAAGTACAAAGCTTTAGAAAAAGATAACTTTTTTGTGTATAATTATATTAAGAAGAACTTGAAAGGAGAATGACTATGAGAAATAACATGATTATATATGTATCTAAAGATGGTAATGTAAAAGTTGATGTTAATATCCAAAATGAAGATATTTGGATGAGTCAAGATGTAATGGCTAATCTTTATGATACTACTAAACAAAACATTAGCTATCATTTGAGTAATATATTTAAAGAAGAAGAACTTGATAAAAATTCAGTTGTAAAAGATTTCTTGACAACTGCGAGTGATGGTAAGAATTATAATGTTTTGCATTATAATTTAGATGCCATTATTGCTGTTGGATATAGAATTAACTCTAAAAAAGCTACTGAATTTAGGATATGGGCTACCAAAGTTTTAAAAGAATATATGACCAAAGGTTTTGCTTTAAATGATGAAAGGTTAAAGGATAATGGAGAAAGTCCTTACTTTGAAGAATTACTTGCAAGAATCCGTGATATTAGATCTTCAGAAAAAATATTTTGGAGAAAAGTGTTAGATATTTATGCTACAAGTATTGATTATAATCCTAAAGATAGTTTGTCCATAGATTTCTTTAAAACTGTGCAGAATAAAATGCATTATGCCACGCACGGCAAAACTGCTGCTGAAATTATATTTACTAGAGTTGATTCAGAAAATGATAATCTAGGGCTTACCAATTTTAAAGGTGATTATCCTACAAAAAGTGAAACTGAAATTGCTAAAAACTATTTAACAGAAGAAGAACTTAATACGTTAAATAGAATGGTATCAGCCTATTTAGATATTGCAGAAATTAATGCATTAGATAGACATCCAATGACTATGCAGGATTGGGTAAATGAATTAGATTCATTCCTAAAAATGACTAGAAAAGATATATTAAAAGGATCAGGTACTATTTCACATGAGAAAGCATTAAAAAAAGCACACGAAGAATATGATAAGTATATGAAAAAACATTTAACACAAGCTGAACAAGATTATTTAGAAATATTAAATAAAGAAGTAGAAGAAATTTATAAGTAAAGGTATGGTATATTATGAAAATAGGAATAGATATAGATAATGTTTTATCTAACTTTAATGAAATATTATTAAATGATTATTTAGAACATGATAAAACTTTAAATAATAATGGTATTATTCATAAAGGTGAGTATATCAGAAGAATGTTTGATTGGGATACTTCTTATGAGCAAAATTATTATAGGAATAATATTGAAAGATTAGCTTCATTATTAACACCAATTAAGAATTCATCTAGATATATAAATAAATTAAAAGAAGATGGCAATGAAATTTACATTATTAGTGGTAGAGATAACGGAGAATATAGTAATCCATATGATATGACAATAAATTGGTTAAAAAAATATAATATACCTTATGATAAATTAATATTAACTAATGCTTACAAACATCAAGAAAAAGCAGAAGTTTGTAAAGAACTTGGCATAGATATAATGATAGACGACTCTATTAATGTATGTAAAAAATGTAGTGATAATAATATAGAATGTATTTTATTTGGAACACCATACAATAAAGAAGAAAAAAGATTTAATAGAATAAATAGTTGGGAAGAAATATATAACTATGTAAGGAATAAAAAAATAAATGTTATATTAGATACTGATACTTATAATGAATGTGATGATCAATTTGCCTTATCTTATTTAATTAAAAATCAAGCTAAGTTTAATATAGAAGCAATTACAGTATCACCTTATTCACATAGACCAATAGGGGTATCAGTTTCTGAAGGACAAGAATTAAGTTATAGAGAAATATTAAAAATATGTAGCTGGCTTAATTTTGATGTTATTAACAAAGTTTTTAAAGGAGCTACTGATTATATTCAAAATGGTTATAGCGAAAATAATGATGCAGTAAATAAAATAATTGAAATAGCACTTAAAAACAATAAAACCTATATTTTGGGAATAGGTGCAATTACTAATATAGCTCTGGCTATAAAGAAAGAACCTAAAATAATAGATAAGATAGAAATAATATGGCTAGGTGGTAACGAATTGAATTATAAAGATAATTTAGAATATAATTTTAAACAGGATATAGAAGCAGTTAAAATTGTCCTTAATTCAAAAGTAAAATTAATTATATTACCATGCAAAAATGTTATTTCTAAATTAAAAATTGATATAAATACGTTAAAGAAAAACATTGGTAATAAATCTGTATTATGTGATTATTTGATAAATAGATTTTATAATGATGGATATCATGGAATACAAGAAGAAAGAACTATATGGGATATATCAGTTGTCGCTTATCTGATAAACAAAAGCTGGTATAAAGAAAAAATAATAAGTTGCCCTAATGTAAATGAAGATACATCATATAGATTAACTAAAGGTAGACACAATATTACTATGATTACAGATGTAGATAGTAATAAAATATATGAAGATTTATTTAAGAAACTGGGTGATATATATGAAATTAAATAGTATTGGAGCAAGAGAACTTTTAGAAAAGGAAAGAGTAAATCAAAAAGATGATAGATGGATAGAACATTGTATATGTGTTGGTAATAGTGCCGGTAGAATTGCTAAAGCACTACAGAAAAAAGGAATAGAAGTTGATGTAGATAAAGCAATTACTTTAGGATATATTCATGATATTGGAAAATATAATGGAGTATCACATGGACATGTAATGAGAGGATATGAATACTTAAAAGAAAAAGGTTATGATTTAAAATACTGTAATATTTGTTTAACACATTCTTACTTGAATAATGACATTATTTGTACTGCAGGGGGTGTTCCAAATCCAGAAGATAATCCATTTTTATATCACTTCATAAAGCAACATAAATATACAATAGAAGAAAAATTAATAAATTTATGTGATTTAATGTGTCCACAAGAAAATAAAGTGTTTACCATAGATAAGAGATTAATTGATATTATGATTAGAAGAGGTACTTATTCTAATACACAATATCATATTAAGGAAACATACAAATTAAAAGAGTATTTTGATAATTTACTTGGTTATAATCTATACAAATTATTTCCAGAGATAAAAGAAAATCTATAAAATTTATCTGAATTTAAAGATAAAAACTCTTTCCTTTATAATATTTATATGTTATATTTGATGTGACGTTTGCTTACAACTTGCAAGAAATTACCAAAGTAACTGCATAAATTGATATGCAGCTTTTTGGCGTTTATTAAAGGGAGGTGTAATAATAAATGATAACAAAAGATGAATTTCAAAAAGAACAAAGAAAATTAAAAACTATTAGTAAAGAGGTAAAACTGGTAAGAGATAATCTTGCTAAAGAAGTAGTAGGAGACTTAGAAGAGTTTAGAGAGTTTCAAAAACTAGCTTGGCAAGATAAAAGCTCCTTTGATAGAGCTGAATTTAATCAAGTTTTATCAAATAATGAAATGGAAGCTAGAAGAATACTTGCTAAAAGAATGTATTTTAAAAGAATATGTTTAATTGCTTCCAAGCCTTATTTTGCATCCTTTAAATATCAAGATGAGGATGGTAAAAACTATAATATTTATATGTCTCTTACTTATCTAAAAGATGATAATTATAACAATATTCTATATGACTGGCGAAGTCCCATCTGTAGTGTATTCTATGACTATGAGACAGGACCTTGTAAGTACTTAGCACCAGAAGGGATAATATCAGGTATATTGTACTCTAAAAGACAGTACCAAATAAAAGATAATAAATTACTAGCAGTCTTTGATAATTCATTAAATATTGATGATGAAGTGTTACAAGAAGTACTAGCTAATAATAGTAGTGATAAGATGAAAAATGTTGTTAATACTATTCAAAAAGAACAGAACTTAGTAATAAGAAATCTAGAAGATAAGAATCTAATAGTACAAGGAATAGCAGGGTCTGGAAAAACATCAGTAGCTCTTCATCGTATAGCATTTCTTTTATATAGAATAGATAATTTATCATCAAAAGACATCTTAATATTCTCACCAAACGAAGTGTTCTCATCTTATATATCTAATGTTTTACCAGAGTTAGGAGAAGAAAATACTAAAGAAACAACCTTTAGTGATTATCTATCTTACTTTATAAAAGAATATAAAAGTGTAGAGCCATTTACTAACTTTATAGCAAAGTTTTATGAAGGTAGTAACAAAAGAAAAGATCTTATAACATATAAACAATCACGAGAAATAGTAATAGATTTAGATAATTATATAAATGACTATATATTAGATGCTAAAGTTATAAAAGATTTAGAACTTGATAAAGTTAATACTGTTAGTAAAGAAGAAATAAACTATCTCTTACATGATAAATATAGTCGTTTCCCTTTCTTCGAAAGAATAAGAGAAATAGCTAAGAAATTGTCACTAAACTACTATGGTAGTGAAGGTAAGAAAAGAGCTACTATTGAAAAAAAGATTATAGATAACGCAAATTTTAAGAAAGATTATAAATCATTATATGTTAACTTTTATAAAAGTAAATATAGTAAGTATCAACTATTAGAAGAGGAAGAAAAAGAAATATTGAAGACTAAAGAACTTTCTTATGAAGATGCTTTACTATTCGCTTACTTAAAAGGAACACTAGAAGGTTTCCCTTATGAAGGAGATATTAAACAAGTAGTAGTAGATGAAGCCCAAGACTATAATTATTTACAATATCAAATGATGAAGAAGATATTTAAGAAGGCATCATTTACTATCTTAGGAGATATTAATCAGAATATGAATCCTTATATAAACTATAAATCTTTAGAAGAGTTAAAAGATATCTTTGATTCAAGTATTTATCTAGAACTTTTAAAGACTTATAGATCAAGTAAAGAAATTATTGAATATACTAATAAGATCCTAGGCTTATCTCATGTTTGTGCTATTAGAAAAGATAATAGTATTCCAGTTACTAAACACCAAAAAGATGATTTACTAGACCTTATACCTAAACTAAGAAGTAAATATGAATCACTTGCTATCATTACAAAAGATAGGTTAATGGCAGAAAATCTTTATAAGAAATTAGAGTCAATTTACGATTTATCACTACTTACTATAGATAGTAAAAACTTTAGAAAAGATTTTGTTATTGCACCTAGTTATTTAGCTAAAGGATTAGAGTTTGATAGTGTTATTGTCTACAATAATTTAGATAATCCCTTTAAGGAAGTAGATAAGTATCTATACTATATCGCTTGTACTAGATGTCAACACGAACTACATTTATATTATTTATAGGAGAAGTTATGGATAAGATATATTTAAGTAAAGAAGGATACCAGAAGTATCTTGAAGAATTGGAAAATATTAAAAGGAAGATAGAAAAAAATAATATTGATATAACAGAATATGTTTCAGATGATGCCTATGGTGATGGATGGCATGATAATTTCGCTTATGAAGAAGCTAGAAGATATGAATATCAGTTATTCTTAGAATATGAAAATAAACTAAAAGGTCTTAATAAAATAGAAATTATTGAAAAATATGATAGTGATAAAATAGGGATAGAAGATATAGTCTTAGTTGAATTAACATTTAGTGATAATGAAATAGAAAGAGATTGGTATAAGATTAGTGGTAATACTAAAAGTGATTTAGATAATGAAATATTACATATAACAGTAAATAGTCCTTTAGGAAAGTCTTTATTAGGAAAAAAGATAAATGAAGAGTTTACCTATTATGTATTAAAAGAAAAGGTAGAAGGGAAAATACTAGATATAAAAAAATAATGACTTATCTCTTTTTGCATGATAAAATTAATGTAACTGGAGGGATGAAAAGTGAAAGATAATAAATTATTTATGATAATAGTAACTGTACTAGCAGCTATAGTATTAGTTCTTAATATACAAAAAGTAATTAGTAATAATAGTCAAACTGATGGTATAAAGTTTAAAGAAGAGTATGAAAAGTTAAATGGTAAGAAGAATGACCAAGGTAAGAAATACCGTGAGATAACCATTGATAGTAAAAATAAAATGGTTTATAAAACTACTGAAGAAGTATTAAATTTAATTGATAAAAAGAAATCTTTTGTTTTGTACTTTGGCTTTGATACATGTCCGTGGTGTCGTAGTGTAGTACCAACTCTTGCATCTATTTCTAAAGAATTAAATCAAGAAGTATATTATATAGATGTAAAAGATATTAGAGATACTTTTGAACTAGATGATGATAATAAACCAAAACTAGTTAAAAAAGGTAGTAAAGACTATAGTAAGCTACTTGAAAAACTAGAACCAGTTTTAGAAGACTATACGCTAACAGATAGTGATAATAATGAGATAAAAGTTGGAGAGAAAAGAATCTATGCTCCAAGTATTGTTAGTGTTATAGATGGTAAAGCTAAAGAGTTAACAACAGGTATTAGTGATAAACAAACTGATGGTTATATGAAACTTACTAAAGAAATGGAAAAAGATACTTATAATAAGATTAAAAAAGTATTAAAACAAGTAAGTGATAAAAATAATACTTGTTATTTAGACAAAGGATGTTAATAAGTGATTAAGATAAGTGATAATAAAATAGACTATTTTATAGATGAAAGAGTAGTTGGTAATGTATTATTTACTAAAGATAATAATCTAATTAGATTAACTAGTACTATAGTAAAGCCAGAAGAAAGAGGTAAAGGTATAGCTAGTAAGATGTTAGAAGAAGTATTTAACTACTTTAGAAAAAATAATTATAAAGTAATAATTGAATGCTCTTACGTTAATAAGTGGATATTAGACAAAAAAGACTATCAAGATTTAATTGTGAAATAAGTTTTCACTTTTATCCCATAATTTATACATAATTATCTAGTATAGTGTAGTTATGGAAAGGAAGTGAGGCCTATCGTTGATATAAAAGTAGTTGGAACAGATTGTAGTAATGGAATGAAATTACTAAAGAATTTATCTAAAGTCGAAAGAGAGATGAATTTGAAACTAAATATAGAAAAGATAGAAAAGAATCTTAAAGATAGATATAAAATAGATGTTATACCAGCACTTATTATTGATGGAAATATAGTTTCTAAAGGTGCTGTCTTAACAGATAGAGAAATTAAAAGATATATCAAAGAACTTTGTATGGAGTAGTTAATTACTACTCTTTCTTTTTGTCTAAAAGTGTCATCTTGCTTGTAATTTATTTTTATTCATATTATTATAATACTAAGGAGTGTGATACTATATGATTTATCCTTCTATTGATAAACTTTTAAATATTGTAAGTTCTAAGTATGAACTTGTTCATATTGCAGCAAGACGTAGTAAAGAAATGACAAGAAATGAACATTATCAACTACGCGAAAATGAATATAAATGCAGTAAAAATATCGGTAGAGCTTTAGAGGAAGTTCTAGAGGGAAAATTAACAGTAGTGGAAAGCGATTAAAAAAGCTTTCCTTTTAAGTATAATAATATTGAGGTGTTAAAATGACGATAAAGATGTTTAAGATGAAACAAAAAGGTTTATATGAATTAGTGATGGATAATGGAAAAGTTTATTCCCTTTATGAAGAAATTATTTTGAAGTATGAATTATTGTTATCTAAGAAGATAGAAGATAAACTATTACCTAGTTTATTAGAAGAAAATAAAAAGTATGAGTGTTATTATAAAGGATTAGAAAGATTAAATAAAAAAGCTGAAACAAGAGATAGTCTAGCAAGATATTTATTAAGTAAGGGATATACTGATAATGAAATAGAATTTGTTACGAAAAAGTTAGAAAGTCAAGGCTACTTAAATGATAGTAATTATGCTTCTAGTTATGTAAATAATAAAGTATTAACAACCTCTTGGGGAAAAGGTAAGATTAAGAGGCAGTTATTACAAAAGGGTGTTGATGAACAAGATTGTGATAAGGCTTTAGAGTCTTATTCTAAAGATATAGAATTAGAAAAGTTAGTTAAGAGAATAAATAAAAAGATAAGGTCTAATCATGATAAGAGTAATAAGGTATTAAAGATGAGGCTTGAAAGTGATTTAGTTAGTGAAGGATTCTCTAAGGAATTGATTAATAAGGCTTTAAACGAGGCTGACTTTAGTGATGATAGTGAAATTGCAAAGAGAACTTATGAAAAGTTATTAATTAAATTAGGAAGAAAATATGAGGGTAGAGAATTAGAATATAAAGTGAAACAAAAAATGACTTCTCTTGGCTTTTATAATTATGGTGATTAATAAAGGTTAAACAGGTTTTATCCTTTTTTTAGTACGGGAAAAGTTAAAATATTAAGAAGTTATTATTTAATTATAGTAATAAG
>OLNF01000347.1_pt1 | contig 39972 bp, 29 predicted proteins | sample 1673061 | NCBI WGS metagenome assembly OLNF01 (sample SAMEA3136751, study PRJEB25190) | human gut metagenome
ACCTGGTACTTACGAGGCAAAAGAAGCCCCTGTTGCATTCAAGGCTGCCCATGGCTTGCTGAGCGTCGATTACCAGTATGTCGGTGACGCCCCCGAGAGCGCTGTTCTCCCCGATGCCGACGCTGGCCTTGAAGTCGATACCCCCTATATCGCCAAGGCGCAGCAGCCTGTCGATGGTTGGACGTTCGATGGTTGGTATACCGACGAAGACTGCACTGTTAAATGGAACGATGGCGCCGAGCTTGCAACTTCCATGACGCTGTTCGGCAAATGGACCAAGAATGCAGACCCTGTTGTGCCCGCCGAGCCTACTCAGCCTGCCGACCAGCAGAGCACCGACCAGAAGAAGGCCGACAAGCCTGCGAAGTTCGCAAAAACGAACGATACTTCTGCCGCCCTTGGCTTTGGTGCCGCCGGTGCAGCAATCGCGGCATCTGCTGCAGCGTTCGCAGCTCGCCGCTTTGCTCGCCGTAAGTAAGAACGCGCTGAGGCGTGTGATTGGCGAGTGGGCAAACCGCTTTGGCTCGTCGCGAAAATCGGATTCCTTTGGCTAATGGGATGGCCTGGCGAAGAAGAGGGGTCCTCTAGCCGATGCCCAGAAAACGAAGAGATTCATGAAACAATCAATCGGGGAGGAAGGGCTGGTAGTGTCGCGGATGTTGGTGTAAGCCGTTCCAGCGAGGTGGCGCCGAAGGTGCCCGAGCGAACGGCGGTTCCAGCCCGGAAAGGTTCGGGCCTTTGCCTAGAATGCGCGTATCATAGCACGGCTAGGCGGCCCTCTGGGCCACGCCGGCCGACTCCATGGCGACCAGCACCAGCCTCTCGGCGCGCAGGCGCGTCTCGGCGTCGATCGCCGGCTCGGGCGGCGCCTCCCTTTCCAGCGCGTCCATCGTGGCCATGCGGCGCCGCGTCGACCAGTCCTCGTCGGCCTCGGCCATGACCGCTCCCACCAGGCGAATCATCGATTCCATGCTCGGGAACACCTGCGCGGCGCGCGTGCGGCGCTTTATCTCGCGGTTCGTCCGCTCCTGCACGTTGTTCGTGCGTATGCGGCGGCGGTGATCGGCGGGAAAGTCGAGGTAGGCCAGCGCGTCGGCCTCGGCCTCCTCGAGCAATTCGGCCGCCTCGTCGGAGAAGCTGCCGATCGCGTCGATCGCCGCGTGGTAGGCCGCTCGCACCGAGGCCGGCTCGGATTCCGCGAACACCGCCTGCATGATCCTGCCAGCCGCCCTGCGGTGGCGCTTCGACCTGAGCAGCGAGCACGCGTTGCGCTCCAGATGCACGATGCAGCGCTGCCACGCCGCGCCCGGAAAGCACTCGGCTATCGCGCGGCGCAGCCCCTCGTGGGCGTCGCTGGTCACGCGCCTGACGCCGGAGACCCCGCGTTTGCGCAGGTCGCGGCAGAATCCTAGCCACCCGGCGTAAGTCTCGGTGTCGATGGCGGAAAGACCCACGACGCGCCTGACGCCGTCGGCGCCGACCGCTATCGCGGTGACCACCGCCGTCGACTGCACGCGGTTGTCGCGGCGGCACTTCACGTAGGTGGCGTCGAGGAACAGGTACGGCATCGGGACGGAGAACTCGCGCGAGCGCAGCTCGGCCACTTCGGCGTCGAGCCGCTCGCATATGCGGCTGACCTGCGATGCGGACAACCTCTCGATGCCTAGCTTGGCCGCCACCCGCTCGACTTTGCGCGTGGACACGCCGGTGGCGTACATCTCGGCCACCGCGGCCGCCACGGCCTTGTCGACGCGGCTGTAGCGCTCCAGGATGCCGTCGGGGAAGTAGGTGCCGCACCGCAGCTTGGGTATGCGCAGCGTGATTTTCCCGGCCGGCGTGAGCAGCCCGCGCTCGCGGTAGCCGTTGCGGCTGTTCGCTCCGCCCTCGCAGGCCATGTCGGCTTGCTCGTCCATGATCGCGTTCAACGCCGATTCCAGCAGGATCCTGACGAGCTTCTGTGTATCGAGGGGGCCGTCTTCCATCGCCGCCGCGGCTTGCTGTAGAGTGTTCATTGCGGTCTTTGCCTTTCTATAGAATCCATTACTTGGTCGTTATGAATTCTAGGCGAAGGCCGTTTTCCTTTCCAAGGCCAGAACGTCGTGCTCGGGGTGCTTGCACCAACAATCGGCACACGATCCGGAAATCCTCTACCACCTAGGGATATACGTAAAATAAACGTCAATAAGGCTAATCCAAAAGCAATTCAGATGATAAAATCTGATTGTTTGCTAAGCAAAAATTGGTACCCTTGTCTCAAAATGTTGAAATCACATTTAATTGCGGTGCTCATTTCTTGCAAACAAAACAGTCGGAAACCAACTGTTGAATAACGTGATGCGGCTGGTAAAGGGGTAAAACTGATGAAGGAAGTGAAAATGCATAAGGCGAAAGCTGAAAGTGCCAAAAGGAGCTGTGCGTTTGGTCGCAAAGCCCTTTCGGTGGCGCTCTCGGCGATTCTGCTGGGCTTCGGCTGGCCGATGGTGAACCCGTCGGTTTGTTTTGCGGCCGACGAAGACGCGCAGAATCAGGGAGCGGAAATTGTCTCCGAGTCCGCGTTGGATCAAGGGTCCAACGAACAAGGTTCTGCTGCAAGCGACAGTTCCGTTGCTGGCGAGGATGTATACGATCAAGGCGAGCAAGGTGTCTCGCTCGCGTCTGACGGCGCTTCCACCAGGAAGGCGACCTCGGTGTCGGTTGGTATCGGCGCGCTTTTGACGATTGAGGGAACAACGATAGGTAGCAACCATTCATGGGTGTCGAGCGACGAGGGCGTTGCGACTATTGCTGGTTCGAATGGCGGTACGACTGCTTCGGTGGAGGGCAAAAAGGCTGGTGTCGCAAAAATCACGCATACGTATTACACGTCGAAGCATGTGTCTTGGACGCAGGAATTTGAAGTGACGGTTGAAGAATTCAAGGTTACGGGCGCCGACTCCGTGAAGCAGTTCGAATCAACCAAATTCAGCGTTAATGCTTCTAGCGTCGCATGGTCTTCCAGCGATGAAGAAATCGCGACTGTCGATAGCGAAGGCAACGTGAAGGGTATCGCCAAAGGCGCGGTAACCATCACCGCTGCAGTTTCGAATGGCGACAAGAAGCTGACCGCAAGCAAGCAGGTCGTGGTGAACGAAGACAACAACTCGAATGTCGAGAAGGTCTCGTTCTACTTCGCCTTGCCGGGTATCGATCTTTCTTCCAATAATACGAAGGACTGGTATCCCGATAGCGACCTTATTGGAAGGTCTGATTACATCGGCAAGGTTAACACCAAGGGAATGAAGCTTGGCGATACTGGTGGCTACACCGACAACGTTAAGAATCGTGTGGTGGAGTGGCCTTCGAATATGGAGGTCGAGCAAACCGCCGATGGGTTCGAGCTTGTTAAGGACGGGAGCGCTGGTAGCCTTTGGAATGCGCTTGCCGCGAAGTACAACGTCGAAGCCGAAGACGTCTACAAGATTATTCTGACGCCTCATAAAATCACGGTGACTCCGTTGCTTCGCCACCTCGACTGCGCGGTTGATGTTATCGCCAAGAAGAGCATCGTGCCAAGCGACGACAATGAAATGTCGATTACGCTCGACAAAGAGGTGGTTTACGATGGCGAAGAGCATAAGCTCGTTCCTACCGTGAAAGATGGCGAAAAAACCCTCAAAGCCGATGTTGATTACACCGTCTCTTATACCGATGCTTCGGGCGCCGCTGCGACCGACTTCGCCAACGTGACGAACGAGATCAAGGTTATCGTTAACGGCATTGGGAAATACAAAGACAGCGCCGAACTGAGCTACAAGATTACCCCGAAGTCCCTTAAGGCAACCGACGTGTCGGTATCCCAGCCTTCCGATGCGACGTTCGATGGCATGGAGCATAAATTCGTCCCTGTTGTGAAGGATGGCGAAAAAGAGCTTAAAGCCGATGAAGATTACGCTGTTTTCTACACTAACGCTGCAGGCGAAGCGGTGACCGATTTTACCAATGCAATCGATGGAATTGTCGTTACCGTTAAAGGCGAAGGCAATTACAAAGATGCAGTTGAGTTGAACTACAAGATTTCGCAAAAATCTCTTGAGGCATCCAGCTTGTCTGCGACCTTGCCTGCGAGCGAAGTGGTTTACGACGGCGAAGAGCATAAGCTCGTTCCTACCGTGAAAGATGGCGAAAAAACCCTCAAAGCCGATGTCGATTACATCGTCTCTTACGCTCGTGTCGCTGACGAGGTGGCGGGTCGCGCGGATGTTGATTTCACCAACGTGACGAACGGCATTGCCGTAACCGTTGGGGGCAAGGGCAACTACCAAGGCACCCTCAAGCTCACCTACATAATTACTCCGAAGCCTATCAAGGTCGTAACCGCTTCTGGCGAGAAAGTCTATGATGGCACGCCGTTGATAGGGGCCGACCTTGCCGGCAATTCCGTCGAAGGCTTGGTTGATTCAGCCGATGCGACCCTGAAAGTTACCGGGTCGCAGCTTGAGGTTGGCTCTTCCGACAATGTTTTCGAGCTTGCTTTTGCTGCTGGCATGGAAGCGAATTACAAGCTCTTCAATGCTGAGCTGGGAACGCTTACCGTGACCGAACCTGCCGTCGAGCCTGGCCAGAAGCCTAGCGATGACAAGAATGACTCTTCAACCAAGGGCGACGCGGCTGCTAAGGGCAATTCCGCCGCCAAGGGCCAGCCCGCTCAGGGCAAGGCTGCATCGCAGGGCCAGTTTGCTCAGACGGGTGACGCGGTTTCGACCGTTCTGCCCATCGCTTTGGCGTTTGCGTTTGCCGCTGCGATTTGCGCTGCTTTCGCAGTGGGCCGCCGTTTCGATCTTTAAGGAAGCGGCATTAGGCTGGCATTGATGTATGCCCGACGAAGGAAACGTTGGCCGTGCTTCGATGCGCGCGAAAGCCGAAGGGCGATTGCACAGCGCGATGCTTTCTTTTTCGCCATGTGATGTGATACAAAAACCCGATCGGGCATATGCTCGGTCGGGTTTTCTTATTGAGGGGCTGAGGCATGATTTCTTTTGGTCCTCGCGTCTGTGATGCGCTGCGTGTTTGCCCATCGTTTTGTATGGTTTGGTCCGCGATTCTACGTGCGTTGGTTGTTGTAGGCGGTAGGGGTGGATGAGCGAATCCCTGTTCCGTTTCGCGCGAATCTTACGGGTTACACTGTTTGCAGGGCGAATAGCCTTCCGAAATAAGCTCGTCGCGCGTGGCTGTGGCCCCTTGTTTGTTATTGTCGGCTATGTCGTCGACCGAAGAGCAGGTCGGGCGATGGAACTTCATGCTCTTGGTATTGAGCACGTATTCTTGCGACCCATATGAGGTGGCCGAGCCTTCCTCGGAACCCGCGCCGTTGCTGGGATTCTTTGCGTCGCTCGAACCGGCTGCGTTGGTTGCCCGGTTGGATTGGCCGTTTTCGGCATCGCCCTTCGAAGTCGTATTATTCGTGCTCTCCGAGCGAGCATTTCCATTGGGGCTTTTGGTAGATGCACCGCTGGCTTCTTTGCCAGTCGCGTTCGGCGCCGTGCCCGCGCTGGTGGTGGTTGCCTCGCCACCGGTCGCCACATGTGGCACGTCGCTCGACTCCCGACTTTTGCCCGTAACGTAATCGATTTCCACGCCGGGTTCCACGTTGTACACGAACACGTTGAAACGAACGGCTTGCCCGTCATCCTCGACCGATTCCGCTTCCATCTGCACGCCGCGTGCTACGAGGTCGTTCGCGGCAAAAATGGGCGTCACGCGATAGAGCACGTGGTTGCCCGTTTGCTTCACGTAATTGGCCACGATGTTTTCGTAATAAGTCATGCCAACAGAATTCATGGTGCGCGTGCCCGTGATGAGGTTTTTCTCGTTGGCGTCTTCTCCGCAAAGCTGATGCGCAATCAGGTGGCTGCGATTGTAGAGCATTTCCTGCTCAACGAAGTCGTAGCGGTGCTGCTCCCAGCCGCTTGGATGCACCTGCGAAATATCGCCGCGAGGCGCGTTGCTCAACGTGTCGGTACCGATGAGCGCGAATGCCGCGCCGCAGCGCCCCTCGAAATCGAGGTCGGAGAATTCCATGAATGCGCCGCGTTTGAGGTCGTCGTCGGTAAAGCCCGGCTCGCTGTTGTTGACGTCAATGCAAAGCGCGCCCGAGTATTCGGGGATGTCGGCAATCTGCACGGCGGGATGAAGAAAATCGCACTCTTACAGTGCGATTTTGAGTTAAAATTGCACTGTAAGAGTGCGATTTGAAAGGTGGTGCTTCATGGAGCGGCTCTACGAGTACATGAATCGTCAGCTGAAAAGCGTAAACGATGAATTCCACCGATATATGTACGACAAAATCAACTGGGGCAATCGCATGCTTGGTTTGGTCGGGCCACGTGGCGTTGGCAAAACAACGCTGTTTTTACAACGTATCAAGGAACATCACTCGACGGACGACACATTGTATGTTTCGGCCGAACATATGTATTTTGCCAACCATTCCTTGTATGGCCTGGCAGAGGAGTTTTTTAAAAACGGCGGCAAATATCTTTTTATTGATGAGGTCCATAAATACGAAGGCTGGTCGCGCGAACTCAAGCTCATGTACGATTCCCTTCCTGGTTTGCATGTGTACTTCACAGGCTCCTCGGTTCTTGATATCGAGAAAGGCGAGGCCGACTTGAGTCGCCGTGCGCCGAAATACCTTATGCAGGGAATGTCGTTCCGAGAATATTTAGCCGTTCGTCACGGTGTGCATGCTCCGTGCCTTTCGCTTGCGGACATACTTGCGCATAAGGAGGAAATTCCTGGGGTCGAACACCCGTTGCCCTTGTTCAAAGACTATTTGCGTTGCGGCTATTATCCCTTTGGTGACGACGAACAGTTCGATATTGAGCTTGGACAGGTCATTGCGCGAACGCTCGAGGTTGATATTCCCCAGTTTGCGGGCATGACGGCGGCGACCGGTCGCAAATTGAAGCGGCTTATGGCGATAGTGAGTACGTTGGCTCCCTTCAAACCGAATATGACAAGCTTGGGTAGTCAAATTCAAGTGAGTCGAAACAACGTCGAAGATTACCTGCTGTATATGGAGAAAGCGGGCATGGTTGCGCAGCTGCGCACGAATGCGGGCGGGCTTGGCGCGCTTGGAAAAACTGAGAAAGTGTATCTCGACAACACCAATATTCTGTACAACCTCAGTGAAGGAAGTGAAGATATTGGCAATGTGCGAGAGACATTCTTTTTCAACCAAATGCGCGTGGGGCACAAGGTGACCGCATCGAAGATTTCCGATTTCGAGATCGATGGGCTTACGTTCGAGGTGGGCGGAAAGAACAAGGGTCAAAATCAAATTGCCGAAGCCAAGCGTGGATACGTCGTGAAAGACGATATTGAGTTTTCCTACGGAAACGTTATCGCGCTTTGGGCATTGGGACTCATGTATTGACGCGCCTTTTGCCAAATTCGATCGAAATCACGTCGCGCTCTGCTTCGCTTCGTATTTCGTCCTGCTGTTTTCAGTCTTTCTCCCTCGGAGCTTTCGTCTGCCTGTTTGCTTATTCCGCGAACTTCAGCAGCTCGGCGGGCGCGTCGATGAGCGCGCCGGGGTTGTTGCTCGTAAGGTGATCGAGCGTTTGGTAGCCCCATTTCGCGCCAATGGGGAATGCGCCAGCGTTGTTCGCGACCTGCATGTCCACGTCGGAATCGCCGACATACGCCACGCGTTCGATTGGCACGTTGAGCGTTTTCGCGACGAGCGTGAGGCCTTTCGGGTCGGGCTTGCGCGGCACAGGGCCATCGCCAAGCGCGAAATCCATGAGGTCAGCGAAGTAATGCTTGGTCAGAATTTGCACGCCGCCGTCGTATTTGTTCGATAGCACGGCGAGTTTCATGCCGCGTGCCTTCAGTTCGGCCAAGGTGTCGAGCATGCCGTCGTACACAGTCGTTTTCTGGTTACCCACTTCGTCGTAGCGCGCTTTCCACCAGGCGAGCGCCGCTTCGGTGGCGTTGTCGTCTAGGTCTTGCGGCAGCGCTTGCAGAATAAGCGAACGCAAGCCGTTGCCGATCATGGCTAAGATTTCCTCGGTGGTGTGCGTGGGGTGGCCGAAGTGCGTGAGCGTTTCGTTGGTCACGTCGACCAAATCGGGCAGCGAATCGAGCAGTGTGCCGTCCATATCGAACACGAACGCCTCGAGCGGTTCGTGGGTGCGAAGCAATTCCATCGTGGGATCCTTTCGTGTTGGCGCGGCCGTGCCGCGCAGGTTTTGACCGCCTCGCAGTATACCTGTCGCATTTGACGCACGTGTGGTGGGTGTTTTCCGAAAAGGTGTCGGCATGCTCGGCGGGCATTGGGTATTAGTCGCTGATCTCTTCCGCCCCTCGTCGCGCGTTCCGCCTCGCGAACGCCCTAAGGCTTCTGTTGCTTTCCCGCCGCATCTGGAAATTGCCGCGTGAGCATGTATTATGAATAGTCGCAAAATACAACGAGGAGAAGGATGCGTTCATGCAGATTTTCGTGACCAAAGACTATCAGGAAATGAGCGAAGCCGCCGCCGACATGATTGTCGACCTGGTCGAGGAAAAACCTGGCTGCGTGTTGGGCTTGGCCACCGGCTCCACGCCTGAGGGCCTCTACGCCGAAATCGCCAAGCGCCACGAGGCCGAGGACATCGACTTCTCGCGCGTTGCAACGTTCAACCTAGACGAATACCGCGGCCTGCCTGCCGACCATGAGCAGAGCTATCACTACTTCATGCAGAAGCACCTGTTCAGCAAAATTAACGTGCGCCCCGAGAACACGCATGTGCCCAATGGCGCCAACCCCGATGCTCAGGCCGCATGCGATGCCTACGAGGCTTCCATCCTGCTTGCCGGCGGCGTTGACCTGCAGCTTCTGGGCCTGGGCCACAACGGCCACATCGGCTTCAACGAGCCCGCGCCCGAATTCCCGAAGGAAACCCACTGCGTCGACCTTACGGAATCCACCATTAACGCGAACAGCCGCCTGTTCGATTCCGTCGACGAAGTGCCCCGCCAGGCATACACCATGGGCATTGGTACCATCATGGCCGCCAAGCAGGTGCTCGTCGTGGTGAGCGGCGAAGACAAGGCGCAAATCGTGCGCGATGCCTTCTTCGGCCCCGTGACCCCCGAGGTTCCCGCGTCCATTCTGCAGTTCCATCCCAATGCGGTAGCTATTGTGGACGAAGCGGCGTTCTCGCTGTGCGGCGACCTTGCCGATGAAGGCTGCGGTTGCGGCGATCCCGATTGCGATTGCGACCACGACCACGAGCATGGCGAAGGCTGCGGCTGCCACGAATAGTGAAACCAAGGAAGCGGCCCGTGTGGCCGCTTCTTTTTTGGGCTAGGTGGCGACATTGGCCTTCGCGCAACGTTTCGTCAAAGCGTGGATGCTGCGCGCTCGTCGCGGTTTCGGCTTCGCAGCGTGCGTTTCAACTGGTCACGATTAAATTGAGGCAGGGTTTCCTGTCTATAACGAAAGGAAGCGCGGCATGCTGAAAATTGCTGGTGCGAAAGTTTTCAAGAACGGCGAATTCGTTGAAGACGATATCTTCATCGAAGGCGACCGCATCGTTGCGACCGGCGACGAGGTGGGCGAGGTCATCGATGCCAAGGGGTTGCTCGCCATTCCTGGCTTGGTCGACGTGCACTCTCATGGCGCGGTGGGGCATGATTTCTGCGACGGTACGCATGAGTCGATCGACGCTATCACGCGCTACGAGGCCAGCCGCGGCGTAACCGCATGGTGCGGCACGACCATGACATTCCCCGAGGAAAAGCTTGCGGGCATTATGGAATGCGCCGCCGAGCATGTTGATGCCCCCGATGCTGCCGCGCTGGTGGGTATCAATATGGAAGGCCCGTTCATCAGCCCTGAAAAGGTGGGCGCACAAAACCCCGCCTACGTGCAGCAGTGCAATGCGGCAATGTTTTGTCGCTTGCAGAATGCGTCGGGCGGCAAAATCAAGCTTGTCGATATTGCCCCCGAGGAGCCCGGCGCGCTCGAATTCGTCGATGAAATGCACGATGACGTGCGCATTTCCGTTGCCCATACGTGCGCGAATTACAATCAGGCGGCCGAGGCCTTCCGCCGAGGCGCCAAGCATGTGACGCATTTGTACAACGCCATGCCGGGGCTGCATCATCGCAAGCCGGGCGTGATTCCTGCGGCGCTCGAGGCAGGCGCGACTCCCGAGATCATCGCCGATGGCGTGCATATTCACCCCGCCATGGTGCGCCTTGCGTTCTCGATGTTTGGTGCCGAGCGCATGATTCTGATCAGCGATTCCATGGAAGCCACCGGCATGCCCGATGGCGAATATAGCCTGGGCGGTCAGGCCGTGACGAAGAACGGCTCGCATGCCACGCTGCACGACGGTACGCTGGCTGGAAGCGCAACCGACCTGATGGGCTGCATGAAGGTTGCCGCTACCGAAATGGGCCTGCCGCTCGAGGTGGCTGTGCGCGCTGCGACGGAAAACCCCGCACGCGCGATTGGCGTGTTCGACGAGCGCGGCAGTCTCGACGCGGGCAAGGTTGCCGACGTGGTGTTGCTCAATGCCGACCTGAACGTCGCGGGCGTCATTTTGCGCGGCAAACGCATTCGCTAACTTGTTCAAAAATAGCTTCGAATGTGGCAACGATCTATGCTCGCTTGCGCGTCGATTGTAGTGCGATGCGTTGCGACCTGGGCTTTTCTAATTGCAAGTCGCTCAACTCAGGTCAATGCTCGGTCAAAATGCCACATTCGGGCACCTTTTTGAACGGATTTGGCAAGCGGCGTGCCCCTCGCTAAGTTTTTGCCTCGCCCCACCACGCTTTCGCCCTCGCCCCGCGTCCCGCTTTCGCGCGTCCGCACCGCACGTGCTCCTTCGTGCATGGTTTTGGCTTGCCGTTTTCCACATACGTACGTGTTCGCGCTATACTCGCTGATAGATGGCACTTTAGAAAGAGGCACTCATGAAATACGAAGAGCTCAAAGACGAAATCAAGGCCGCGATGAAGGCGCACGATAATGTGCGTCGCGACATTCTGCGCCAGGTGCACGGCGAGATCAAGAATATCGAGGTCAACGAGCGTCGCGAGGTGACCGATGCCGACGTCGATGCTATGCTCAAGCGCGTCATTAAGCAGACGAGCGAAACGCTCGAGGGCTCTATCAAGGCCGCGAACAACGACGAGCGCACGGCCATGCTGAAGGAGCAGGTCGAGATTCTTGAGGGCTACCTGCCCAAGCAGCTCGCGGGCGACGAGCTTGTGGCGCTTGTCGAGAAAACCATTGCCGATCTTGGCGCCACCAGCAAGCGCGAAATGGGCAAGGTTATGGGTGCGCTTACCGCTGCCACCGGCGGAAACTTCGACAAGGCTCAGGCCGCCAAGGAAGTTGGCAGCCGCCTGTCGTAGCTGGCGCCCAACACCATCGAACAGAGTTTTAAGCATAAAGAAGCGCGGTTTTCGAATCGCGCTTCTTTGATAACGAAGCAATGCGCAAGAACCTTGCCCCAGGGCCGTTCGTGCGCTCTTTTTTGAGGTGCGACGGAAGTGCCCAATGCGGCGTATAATCGCACAAGCTTTCTGCAAACCATCTTTTGAAGGAACTGCATTTATGGCAACCGAAAAACCCGATTTCATTCCCGTTCTCATCGGCGGCGATATGAATTGCTACAGCGTCGCGCGCGCCATCCATGAGGAGTATGGCGTGAAGAGCTACGCGTTTGGTCGCTTCCCCGCGGGCGACACCATGCATAGCCGCATCGTGGAGTGCTTCTATGACGAGCATATGGACAAGCCCGAAGTGGTGTTGGCGAAGGTGAAGGAATTTGCCGCTCAGCACCCCGATAAAACGCATCTAGTGTGGGGCTGCGCTGACGTATATGCGCAGGTCATTTCTGAAATCCAGAACGATTTGCCCGAAAACTGCGTCACGCTCTACATTCAGCCCGACCTGCGCGACAAGCTCGAAAGCAAGCTGAGCTTTTACGAGATGTGCGACAAGTATGGCATTCCGTACCCCAAAACGTTTGTGGTGTGCCCTAGCGAGTGGGAACAGGGCGTGGCCGAGGCCGACCTTACCGAGGAGAAAATCGGTTTCAAATACCCCATCATCGTGAAGCCGTCTATGAGTTCCACGTATTGGGAGCACCCGTTTGACCACATGAAGAAGGTGTACACCGCGCAAAACCCCGCCGACGCGGCGCATATTTTGGGCCTCATTTTCGGTGCGGGCTATCCCGATGAAGTGCTGCTGCAAGACATGGTTGTCGGCGAAGATTGCAACATGAACGTGCTCACCGCGTATTGCGATCGCAACTGCAAGGTGAAGCTCATCTGCTTCGGTCGCGAAGGCCTCGAGGAGCACACGCCCACCGCGCTTGGCAACCCGTGCGCCATTATCACGCAGCCCAACCCTGAGCTGCAGCAGCTCATTAAAAACTTCCTTGAGGAAATTCATTTCACGGGCTTCGCGAACTTCGACATTAAGCGCGACGATCGCGACGGGTCGTATAAGGTGTTCGAGGTAAACCTGCGCCAAGGCCGCACGAACTACCATGTGACCGCCGCCGGCCACAACCTCGCAAAGTTCGTCGTGGAAGACCGCGTGTATAAGCGTGATTTGGGTGAATGCGTCGAAAACACCAACGAGGTGTTCTGGCATTCCGTGCCGCGCAAGGTCGTTTACGATTACGTGAAAGACCCGGAGTTCGTCGAACGCGCGAAGAAGCTCGTGGCTGCCGGTAAGGAATCGATGACGTTTGATTACCCGTATGACTTGCGCTTCAATCCCATGCGTTGGGCTTGGGTGAAGATTCACGTGTTCCGTTACTTCGACAAGTTCAAAAACCCCGAGAACTATCGCTAAGTGAAAGTTGAAAGGCCAGCCCGTGCTGGCCTTTTGCATGCGCGGACGCGCGAGATGCGGTGCGGCGCCGAGGCGCACGGGCGGCGTCGCATGCGGTGCATGGTGCACGGGCGTTGTGTGCAGACGCTACGCCCCGCCGCCCCGGCGCGGGTCGGATCGCGGCGCCCTGGCTTTCTGTGCGTTTGCTTTGGCTTGAGCCCTCGTGGCTTTGGCGGTTGCCGACCCTGGTTGCTTCCGCGATCGCGCCGGAGCCAGTTGCTTCTGCGGTTGCCAATGCGGTCGTTTCCACGATCACGCAGCGTCATTTCTTCCGCACGCGTGTGAACAACGGCGGCATTAGGCGTTTTGACGAAGATTCGCGCGAAGATGTGCAAGCGCGGTAAAATTCAGATTTCAGCGATTTGTCGGCTTTAATGCCGCGCCATACAAACGAAAGGTGCCCTATGTGCGGATTCGTCGGATTTACCGGTGATGTCGAAAACAAGGAGCAAGTGCTCACGAGCATGATGGACCGCATCGTCCACCGCGGTCCCGACATGGGCGATACGTTCTTCGCGCCGGGTGTGGCGCTTGGCTTCCGCCGCTTGTCGATTCTTGACCTTACGCCGGCGGGCTCCCAACCCATGAGCAACGAAGACGGCAGCGTCGTCATCGTGTTCAACGGCGAAATTTACAACTTCATGGAGCTTCGCGGCGAGCTCGAGGCGAAGGGCTATACCTTCCACTGCGGCGCCGACACCGAGTCGCTTCTGCATGGCTACGAGGAGTGGGGCGAGGAAATCGTCGACAAGCTTCGTGGCATGTATGCGTTCGTTATCTGGGATAAGAAGAAGAATCGCCTATTCGGCGCTCGCGATATTTTCGGCATCAAGCCGTTTTATTACTCCGAGGCCGAAGATGGCAGCGGCCTGATGTTCGGCAGCGAGATCAAGAGCTTCCTCGCGCACCCGAAGTTCCACAAGGCCGTGAACCACAATGCGCTGCGTCCGTATCTCACGCTGCAGTTCTCCGCGACCGACGAAACGTTCTTCGAGGGCGTGTACAAGCTGCCGGCCGCGCATTGCTTCACTTACGACCTGGCCACCCACACGATGGATGTGCGCCGCTATTGGGATTGCGATTTCTCGGAAATCGACAAGCCGTTCGAGGAATACGTCGACGAGCTCGATGAAGTGGTGCATGAAAGCGTGAGCGCGCACCGCATCGCCGATGTGAAGGTGGGCAGCTTCCTTTCGGGCGGCGTCGATTCGAGCTACATCGCCGCATGCCTCATGCCCGACAAAACGTTCTCGGTTGGTTTCGATTACAACAAGTTCAACGAAACCAATTACGCCAAGGAACTTTCCGACAAGCTGGGTATCGAGAACTATCGCAAGATGATTTCTGCGGACGAGTTTTTCGAAGTCTTGCCCGAGATTCAGTACCACATGGACGAGCCGCAGTCGAATTTGTCGAGCGTGCCGCTGTGGTTCTTGGCGCAAATGGCTGCTGAGCAGGTTACGGTTGTGCTTTCGGGCGAAGGCGCCGACGAGATTTTCGGCGGCTACGCATGGTATGAGGACAACCCGTCGGTCGCGAAATACAAGCGCATGGTGCCGTTCGGCGTGCGCCGCGCGCTGGGCAAGGCAGCGAAGCACATGCCGTATTTCAAGGGCCATAACTTCCTTATGAAGGGTGCCGAAATGGCCGAGGAATACTTCGTTGGCCAGGCGCTCGTGTGGCCTGAGCGTGAAGTCTCGAGCGTGTTGCGCCCCGAATACGACAAGGGTGAAGGCGCTTTCGAGCTTGCCGCGCCCATCTATGCGCGCGTTTCCGATAAGAGCGAGCTCATTCGCAAGCAGTACCTCGACATGAACATGTGGCTGCCGGGCGATATTCTGCTCAAGGCCGACAAGATGTGCATGGCGCACTCGCTTGAATTGCGTGTTCCGTTCCTTGATCGCCGTGTGATGGAATTTGCCGAGCATATTCCCGATCGCTATCGTGTGAATGAAAATGGCAACAAGCTCGTGCTGCGCCACGCCGCGAACAAGAGCCTGCCCGATGAGTGGGCGACGCGTCCGAAAGTCGGCTTCCCCGTGCCTATGATTTATTGGCTACGCGAAGAGAAGTGGTACAACTGGGTGAAGGAATACTTCACGGCGCCGTGGGCGAGCGAGTTCTTCGATTGCGACGTGCTTATGCGATTGCTTGACGAGCACTACGAGGGCAAGGCGCAGAACCAACGCAAGATTTATACGCCGCTTGTGTTCCTTATTTGGTACAAGCGCTACTTCATCGACGAATAGCGAACGAAAGAAAGCCGCCCCGGGGCGGCTTTCTTGTTTGGGGTGGGTTGCGCGACGTTAGGCGCCCAGAACCTCGTGGGCAATGGCTGAGTCGCTCTTGATAGGCTCGAAGTTGTCACCGCGATGCTGCAGCTCTTCTTCGCCTTTGGCGAGAAATGCGATAACCGTGGGTTTGCCGCTTTCGTGGGCGACTTCCACGGCGCGCTTGAAGGCTTCTTCGCGGTCGTAGATGATTTCGTGCGCAACGCCTTCGGGGGTGTTGTTGGCCATCTCGGCGCAAATGTCTTCCACGCGATCGTGCGCAGGATCCTCTTCGGCGTAAATGAGCAGGTCGGCATAGGTTCCGGCGGTTTGCGGCAGCACTTCGCGGCGCTCGTACGCCTTGCCGCCCGGAGCGCCGAAGATGGCGATGATCTGCTGACCTGGGTATTCCTTCTTCAACGACTTGAACAGCGTTTCGAACGAAAGCTTGTTGTGCGCGTAGTCGACGATGGCGGTGATGGGCTCGCTCGGCGAAGCGATGATTTCCATGCGGCCAGGCACGCGTACGTGCGAAAGGCCCTGCTCGATCGCGTTCCAGCAGATGCCCAAAAGACGCGCGCACGTGATGGCGCACAGCGCGTTTTCGGCATTGAACAGGCCTGCGATGCTCAGCTTGACCGTGTGAGCGCTGGCTGAAGCATCTTCTTCGCCTGCCGCTGCGGCGAGTTTGACGCTTTCTGCGATATCGAATTTGATGCCGCCTTTGACCGTGCGTACGTTGCTGGCGACCAAATCGGCGCTGTCGCAGTCGACGCCGACGGTGAACAGCTGCGGGGCGGCTTTTGCGGCTGCCATGACCTCATCGACGTGTTCGGTGCCAAGGTTTACCACGGCGCATTTGCATTGGTCGAAAATGCGGAGTTTGCTTTCGAAATAATCTTCGAACGTGGGGTGCTCGGCGGGCGAAATATGGTCGCGGCCGATGTTGAGGAAACAGGCGATGTTCAGGATGAGCCCCAGCACGCGGTCGTATTTGAGCGCCTGACTGGAAACCTCCATGACCATATGGGCGCGGCCCGAAGCCACGGTATTGGAAAGGTGGCGCCACAAATCGGGCGATTCGGGCGTCGTGTTGCAGCTCTCGAACTCCTCGATGCCGTCGTCGGTTTCGATGGAGCCAAGAATCGAAGTGCTCACCTGAGCGGCGTCCATGATGGCATGCAGCATGTACGAGGTTGTGGTTTTGCCTTTGGTGCCCGTGATGCCCACGATGTTCAGCGCGGCGCTCGGGTCGCCATAGGCGACCTTCGATGCCGTAGCCATGGCGCGGCGCACGTCGGCGGCCACGATTGCGGGAGTGCCTGCGGCTGCGGCGGCTAAGTCGGCGGGCGCGGTTAGTTTGCCCTGCTCGTTGAGCTCGCCCTGGCACAGATAGGCGGCGGCGCCGCTTGCGATGGCGCTTTCGAGAAACGCCGGCTTGAAGCCCGCGCCTTTGCAGATGAACAGGCATGTTGCGGCGGACTTGCGCGAATCAATCGCGACGCCGCGAATTTCGGTGGACGCATCGCCCACGATTTCGCAGTCGGTGCCGTTGGCGCGAATCGCCTCGGCGATGGCTTGAAGTGAGACAAGGGGCGTGCCGCCAAAATCATTGGTCTGGGGCAGGGTGGTGCTCATGATGACTCCTTGTTTTCGGTGGTGCAGCTGCGAGCGCGTTCTTGGAGCGCGTCGGCTGCGGTTTTCGGGCGCTCTTTCGGTCCCGGTTTCTCGTGTGATAAATATTCCAGCATTGTAGTCTTCTTTTGCAGGTGGGCTTGCGCCGCACCTCCGTATTCACGCCCAAGCCAGAATCACGACCTGTTAAATGCTCGTAGCGTTTAGCAGGTGTTGCCGGTTACGCGAAGATGAACCTGCTAAACGCTACGAGCATTTAACAGGTTCCGGGGTTTACAATGGCCAGGTTTGAAGAATCGCCGATTCATTTTCGCGATACGGCATGCATAGAAAGATCCACTTATATGAACGCTTCCGAAAACACGTACGCCTACCCGAATGGCATCGCTGGCCCTGCTCCCGAGCCCGCTCCAGGTGACGATGCGGCCGACTCTCGCTTGCGCCGAATTATGGGCGATGATGGCATGGAGCGCCTGGCCAACGCGACGGTCATGGTGCTGGGTTTGGGCGGCGTGGGCTCGAGCTGCGTTGAGGCGCTCGTGCGCGGCGGCGTGGGTCGCTTGGTGCTCATCGATCGCGATGTGGTGTCGCCGAGCAATGTGAATCGCCAGGTTATCGCGTTTCAGAGCACGATGGGTCGTCGAAAAATCGACGTGATGCGCGAAATGTGCCTAGATATTAACCCGAACGTGCACGTCGTTACCAAGCATTCGTTCGTCCTCGCCGAGACTTTCGACGAGCTGTATGTCGAGTGCCTCGAAGAGTGTGACGGCCGCATCGATTTCGTTCTTGACTGCATCGACACTATTTCGACGAAAATTTTCATTGCGGAATTCGCGCAAAAGCACGGCTTGCGCTTGATAAGCGCCATGGGTGCCGCCAATAAGCTGCAGCCTGAATATTTGCATGCGTCTGATTTGTACGAAACCGTGAACGACCCCATTTCGCGCATCATGCGCAAGGAATGCCGCAAGCGCGGTATCAAGCATCTGCGCGTCGTGTATTCCTGCGAGCAGCCTGTGCCCGTGCCGGTGCGTGAGGGCGCTCCTCGCAGTGAGCGATCGAATTTGGGCACGGCATCGTATATGCCTCCCATGATGGGTCAAATGATCGCGGCTGAAACGCTTCGCGCCATCGCCCACGTGGGGGAATTCGCCGACTAACGAGGGATGCAAGCCCCTCGATGATAATTCGCGCCGTTGCGTCTGGGTTGTTTGCGCCCTTTGTCCTTTGAGTGGTATAACCTTATTGGGAAAAACGTGGGGGGCGCGTGCATAAAAAGAGGGGGACGCTATGACTGTCTTTGATTTGTATGACATGCATTGTCATCTGGCTTTTTCTCCCGATACTCGAGCATCGGCTATCGCGTTGCGCCAAGAGGGAATAGGCGGCATGTGCGCTACGGTGACCCCTGATGAATATCACCTTGCGTCATTGGCCTTGGCCGATGAGCTCAATCGAAATTCCAACTTCAAACTCGGTGTGGGCTTGCACCCGTGGTGGCTCTCCGACGGTTCGTGCGGCGCCGATGCGGTTGATAAGCTCGTTGCCTACGCTGCCGAAACGCGCTTTATTGGCGAAATCGGTCTTGATTTTGCACCTCGTCGTGCCGAAAGCGCCCAATTGCAGCGCACGGTGTTCGCGCGCATTGCCGCGGCGTCGAGGGGCAAAGTGCTCTCGGTGCATGCCGTGAAAAGCGTGGGCGTGGCGCTTGATCTTATGGAAAGCGTGGGGCTCGTGGCTCCTGGTGCGCCGCAGGGCCCTCAAAACCCGCAGGGCACAGCGGTGATTTTCCACTGGTTCTCTGGTTCGGGTGTCGAGCTTGCGCGCGCCATTGAATGCGGCTGCTATTTTTCCATCAATCCTCGCATGCTTTCCACCAAGCGCGGCCGCACGTATGTGCAGCAAATCCCTGAAGAAAAATTGCTGCTTGAAAGCGACCTGCCGCCCGCCGCGGGCGCGGAATTCAACGCTCGAGAAGTGCGCGCGCTGCTGGAAGCGTCCCTCGAGCATATGGCAGAGCTGCGCAGGTGCCGCCTCGATTCACTGAAGGAGAAAGTGGCGGCTAACAGCCGTGCTCTTCTCGAAGGATAACCAAGCCTGTTGTGGAGCCGCTGGCATAAAATCGTCGCTGGTTTCCGCGGCGCTTTCAATATACTCAGTATGAGGGATTATTCAGGAAACCGCGCCGCGTAAGGGGTTGCTATGGCATTCGTCGAATTTAAAGATGTGCGCAAGATTTATACCATGGGCGAAGTGCAGGTGGCTGCCGTCGATGGCATGTCTTTCGAAATCGAGCAGGGTGAACTCGTGGTGGTCGTCGGCCCCTCTGGCTCAGGCAAAACGACCCTGCTTAACATGATGGGCGGCATGGATTCATGTACATCGGGTTCTATTACGCTCGATGGCGCCCGCGTCGATCAGTTTGATGAAAAGCAGCTCACCGATTACCGTCGTTACGATATTGGCTTTGTGTTCCAATTCTATAACTTGGTGCAAAATCTTACCGCGCTCGAAAATGTGGAGCTCGCGAGCCAAATTTGCCGCAATCCTCTTCCGCCTGCCGATGTGTTGACCCAGGTGGGTCTCGCGCATCGCATGGACAACTTCCCCGCGCAACTCTCGGGCGGCGAACAGCAGCGTGTGGCTATCGCCCGCGCCATCGCGAAAAACCCGAAGCTTTTGCTGTGCGACGAGCCCACGGGCGCGCTCGACTACAAAACGGGCAAGGCTATTCTGAAACTGCTGCAAGACACGTGCCGCGAAACGGGCCGTACGGTGGTGCTCATTACGCACAATTCCGCGTTCTGCGCTATTGCCGACCGCGTGATTCATGTGAAAGAAGGAAAAGTCGAGCGCATGGAGCTCAATGCCCATCCGCAAGCCGCCGAAATGGTTGAGTGGTAAGCATGGCGAGCGCATTCGGAAAAGATCTACGGCGTTCTATCACCCATTCGTGGGGCCGCTTTTTGGCGATTGCGATTATTGCCGCACTTGGCGCGGGCTTTTATGCCGGCCTGCGCATGACGGGGCCCGACATGCGCCTTGCGGGCGACGAATACTATGATGGCACGAGTTTGGCCGACGTGCGCGTGGTTTCGACGATTGGATTCGATGAGGCGCAAATCGACGCGTTGCGCGATGTGGAGGGCGTTTCGGCTGTTATGCCCGCTCGCGAAGCCGACGCCATTTCAGAATTGGATGGCGTGCAATATACGCTGTGCTTCCAGTCGCTTGATGTTGACGCTGCCCAGGCGAGCACGTGCGACGATGGCTTCACTGTGCAATCGAGCGACGGTTCGTATTTGAACAGGCCTGTCTTGAAGAGCGGCACCTGGCCCACGAAAAGCGACGAGTGCCTGCTTTCTTCTGACACGGTGTGGCAGACCGATGTGCATATCGGCGACAAGGTGCGCCTTATCGAGGGCACGCAAGACTTGGACGACAGCTTCGCCGAGCGCGAGTTCACGGTGGTCGGCTTCGTGAATTCGTCGTATTACACGTGCTCGACTAACGTGGGTTCGACGTCGCTTGGAAGCGGCCGTCTTACGAGCTTCGTGTTCGTTCCCGATTCGGCCTTCGCTGACGATTATCCCATTACCGAAGCGTTCATCGCGGTCGATGGTGCGCGCGACTTGCCATGGGCAAGCGATGCCTATCAGGCAAAAGTCGACGAAGTGGCCAATCGCATCGACGCGATTGCCGACGATTTGAAGGCGTCGCGCATCGAAGGCCTGCAGGCAGACGCTCAGGCCACGCTTGATGAAAAGCGTGCAGAATACGAGCAGAAGAAGGCCGACGCGCTCGCGCAGCTCGACGATGGCCAGGCGACGCTCGACGATTCTAAGGCGCAGCTCGATTCTGCGGCCGCCGAGCTTGAATCGGCGAAGACGACCATTGCTCAAAGCGAATCGCAGTTGGCAAGCGGTCGCGCCCAGTATGAGTCGGGTGTGGCTGAACTCGCCGACCAGCGTTCGCAGGCGCAAGCGGCATTGGCTCAGGCGCAAGCGGCGATTGACGAAGGCTGGGCGCAGTACCACACCGCTATGCAGACGCGCGAAATGCTGAACAATAAGCTCTCCGAGGCGCAAAAGGGCCTCGATCAGGTAAACGATGGCCTTGCGCAGGTCGCGGCCGGCATCAATCAGGCGCAGCAGGCGATCGATGGGCTGTCGATGGCGATTGCGGGCGTGCAGGCGCAAATCGATGCGTTGAATCCGACCGACCCTGCTTACGAGGAAACGAAGGCGCAGCTCGAGGCGCAAAAGACAGCTCTTGAACAGCAACTTGACCAAGCCCAGAAGTCCTTGTCACAGCTCCAGCAGCAGCAAGCGCAGCTTGAGTCCCAGAAAACTGAAATCGAAACGGGCATCGCTCAGCTTCAGGCGGGCATCGCTCAAATCGATACGGAAACCGCGGGCGTGCCTGAGCAACTTGCGGCGGGCGAGCAGGAGCTTGCTGCCCAGAAGGCTGCGGCCAACCAGGGCTTCGCGAGCGGTCAGGCCTCGCTTGATGCCGCTGCGGCGCAGCTTGCCCAAGGCCAGGCCCAGCTCGATGAGGGCCGCGCTCAGCTCGAAAGCGGCCAGGCCGAATATGCCGACGGTTTGTCGCAGTGGGAAAACGGCGCGGCCGAACTTGCTGATAAGCGCGCCCAGGCCGAGGCCGAATTCGCCGACGCCGAAGCGCAGCTCGCCGATGCCCAAGCCGAGGTGGACGACATTGCCACTATGGATGCCGACGTGTATGCGCTCGATTTGAAGAAGAACATCGGCGCCGAAAGCTTCCGCTCCGACGCGGGGCGCATTGACCAAATTGCCCAGGTGTTCCCACTGCTGTTCTTCCTTGTGGCCGCCTTGGTTTCGCTTACGACTATGACGCGCATGGTCGATGAAGAGCGCGTGCTCATTGGCACGTTTAAGGCGCTTGGCTATTCCAATGGGCGCATCGCCTCGAAGTATTTGCTGTATGCCATGGTTGCCAGCGGCGTGGGCTCAATCGTGGGCATTGTGCTGCTGTCGCAGTTTTTGCCGTGGTTCATCATGAATGCGTACGCGATTATTTATGTTGTGCCGTGCAGGCCTACGCCAATCGACCCCGCGTTGTTCTTGCTGGCGGCGGGCCTTTCCGTGGGCATCACGGTTGCGGCAACGCTGTTCGCCGCGATGGCCACCCTGCGCGAAAAGCCGGCAGCCCTTATGCTGCCGCGCGCGCCGAAGGCCGGCAAGCGCATTCTGCTCGAACGCATTCGTCCGCTGTGGAGCCGCATGTCGTTCAGCTGGAAGGTTACTGCGCGCAACCTCTTTCGCTATAAGCGCCGTTTCTTCATGGCGATTATTGGTATTGCAGGCTGCACGGGGCTTTTGCTCACCGGTCTTGGTTTGCAAAACGCCATCAACGACATCATCGACAAGCAGTATGGCGAGCTGTACCACTACAACGCCATCGTGCGCATGGATTCCGATGTTGCCGATGCCGAAAAGAATGCCGTGGCCAAACGCGTTGAAGCCGACTCCGAAGGTCCAAAAGCATGGGTGCTTACCGAGAACAAAATTGTGCGCACTCCGGGCGCGTCGGATGATATCGACCAACGCGTCGAGTTGAACGTGCCGCAAGATACGCAGGAATTCGGCAACTTCAACACGCTGCGCACGCGCGTGGGCCACAAGCCCCTCGCGATTGACGACGAAGGCGTGCTCATAAGCGAGAAGCTCGCGACGAAGCTGGGCGTTTCGGTGGGCGATTCCATCGCGATTTACGACGAGGATGCCATTGGCAACGCGACGGGCGAAGGCCGTGAGGTGCGCGTGTCGGGCATTATGGAGAACTACGTGGCGCAATACGTGCTCATGTCGCCTGTGTTGTACGAATCCACCATGGGTGAAGCGCCTTCGTATGCGACGTTGCTCGCGAACGTTGCCGAGGGCAATGACGTGCGGGAAGTGTTCAGCGACGACGTGCTCGCGATGGACGGTGTGAAAACCGTGACGTATAACGACGAAACTATCAACAGCTATCGCAGCATGCTGAAGAGCGTCGATTCGGTCGTGGTGGTGCTTGTGGTTGCTGCGGCCCTGCTCGCGTTCGTGGTGCTGTACAACCTCACGAACATCAATATCACCGAGCGTGTGCGAGAAATTGCCACGCTGAAGGTGCTTGGCTTCACGCCGCATGAGGTGAACGCGTATATCTATCGCGAAACCATGCTGCTTTCGCTGATTGGTGCATTCGTTGGTTTGTTCCTTGGCATTGCCATGGAGGGCTATGTTGTAATCACCGCCGAGGTCGATCAGGTGATGTTTGGCCGCGAAATTCATGCTTTGAGCTTCGTTATCGCGTTTGCGCTCACCATGCTGTTCTCGGTTATCGTGACTTTGGCGATGAAATTCAAGCTCAAGAAAATCGATATGGTTGAAAGTTTGAAGAGCGTCGACTAACGAACGCGCAGGGCGATGAGCCAAATGGCAAACATAATTGCCCTGAACGGCGACGGGCCTGCAGAACGATGCAGGCCCGCTTTTGTATGTATGCATGCGCTTTCTTGGAGTTGCCTGTGGAGCTGAATTCGTTTTCACTTGGGCGCGTGTTGCCGCCTCGCGGCTTTTCTTGCCGAGCGAAATATTCCGCCGTGGGTTACTTGCCCGACCCCGCTTGCGACGATGCGCTCGATTCCGATCCCGTTGACCCTGAATTTGTGGCATTTCCGCCCGAATCCGTTGAGCCAGAGCCAGAGCTGTTTGCGTTGTTGGAATTTGAATTCGTATTATTGCTGGAAGTTTGGCCGGAGCCTGAGCCGCTTGAGGATGGGCTGTTGTTGCCGCTTGCGGAGCTCGAGTTCTCCGATCCCGAATTCGTGTTGCTGGAGTTTGTGCCCGATTCGGTTGTGGATGAAGAGTTGGAAGCGCTCTGCGTCGAATTCTGCTGAGGGGATTGCGGAGCGCTGTTCTTCTCGTTTTCGTCTTGAGCTGTTGTCTCGGCCTTCTTGGCGTCATGGGTTTTTTCGGTGTCATTGCTGGTCGCAGCGCTGTTCTCGTCTGCAAGCTGGCTCGTTACGACTTCACCGGTGAACGGGGCTACTTTTGTACCGATGCCTTCGCCACCGGTAAACATAAGCACGAGGCCCGCGAACAGCAGGATTGCCGCAAGGGACGAGGCGACTGAAACCGCGAGCACGCGGCGCTGCATGGTCTTTTGTTTTTGGGCCTCAATCTCGACGACGCCCGTTGCGTGGCTTGCATTGCCCGTATGGCCGGCTGCGCTATTGATGCGCGGCGTATTCGATTGGGTGCCTTGAGCGGCTTGGTTGCCGCGCATGTCGTGCGCATCGGCTCCAACGATTTGGCCCGCGGATAGAACGCTCGTTTCGGCGGAATTAGTCGACGGAACCGCCGCTTCGTTGAATGCGCGCGTCGCTGTGCCCACCGAAGGCAGCGTGGTGGTTTCGGCGTTCTCGAATGGTGCGCGTGTGATGGGCATAACGGTGGTTTGCGCGTGTGCGAAGCTTTGGGTTGCGTTTTGGGCGGCAGCGGCATTAGTTGCCGCATTTTCTTCTGCATTGTCGCTCGAGGCAAAGCCGCGAAGTTTTTCGGCTGACCCTGCCAGGAATTTTTTGTAAAGCTGCGATGAAACGGTCGACACGACCGAGCCTACGGCGACGCCGATAACCGAGCCGGCAATGCCAATTTGCGCAGAAAGCAGCATCGAGGTCACCGCGGCCAACGCACCGGCGGTGACCTGTGAAACCGAAAGCCCCTCAAAAAGGCCCTTGATTCCGGTTGGGTTAGGGGTTTCGGCTTCAGCCTTGGGCGAGATAACGACGGTTTTTGCCACCGAATCGGCGCGCTGGTTGCGGTTTTCTTGACTGTATGCGCGTCTGTCCATGGTTGCCTCCTATCAAATAAAAGCAAGTGCTCGATTGGCTTGCGGTAAATGCGCTTGGTACGAGTCGAACATATCGCGCGTTCGCACGATGGGAAGAATCTGAATCGAAACGTTACCTCGGCGCCACGGAACCGCGACAAACATAAGAGATGGGGGTGGGCTTTGCAAGGATGGGATATTCGAGCGCGGGCCTTCGCGCCGACGGGCACTTGTGGGGATGAGGAAGAGAGACAAGGTGCGAGAAGAGAGAGGGAAGGAAGGAGTGTAGAAGGCCTGTTCATATGCATGCAATACGAGTCTGCTACGATTGGCCGCGACAGGCAATTGCGAAAAAAGGGGCTCCGAGGTCGGCGAGATGACGGTAGTGAGTCGGGGCCTCAGAGCACCTTGATGCCCTGCGGCCCCGAACCGTCCGTTCGACTTGCTAGCCGCGCTTGATCTTCGCGGCGATGCGGTCGGCGACGGACATGTTTTCGCGGCGGTCGCCGCCCCAGAACGAGATCGACACCATGCCGGGCCCAACATGGCTGCCGATGGTGGCACCAATGTTGTGCTGTACCACGGTGATGCTCTCGTCTTGTTTGGCCAAAAGGTCTCGCAGCGCTTCGGCGTCTTTCGGGCAGTCGGCGTTGCCGATGAGCACTACGGGCGAACCACCTTGCGTGTCATGCTCTTTTGCGAAGAAATCGGCCATTTGCTTCAGGCCCTTCTTGCGCCCACGCGCGGCGCCCGTGAGTGCCAAGTGCCCCGACGTATCGAAGGTGAGCAGGGGTTTCACATTGAGTGCCGAGCCTGCTGCGGCAACCGATGCGGGAATGCGTCCGCCGCGGTGCAGCGCATCAAGATCGTCAACCATGAAAGCGGTTTGCACGAAGTAGCGCGCCTGTTCGGCCCACTCGACCAGCTCTTCTGCGGAAAGCCCCGAATCGCGCTGACGCAACGCCTCAAGAACGAGCAAACCCTCGGGCGTAGAGCCGATCATAAGGTCGACCAAATAGAGCGGAGCATCGGGGAATTCCTCTTTCACCTGGGCAAGCAACGCCGCCGCAGTTGAGTAGTTCGACGAAAGGCCGCTCGAGAAACATAGGTATACCGTGGGAATGTCGTTTTCGGCAGCGCGGCGCCATGCCGCTTCGATTGCCGCCGGCGAAGCCTGCGAGGTGCTCGGCGTTTCGCCATTGCGAATCTTCTTGTAGAACTCGTGCGGCGTGATGGATTGATAGAAATCGTCCTCGTGGTCGCCATCGCTCATGACGTAATTGAAGTTCAGCGTATCGACGCCTTCGATTTGCAGCATACTCAGCGGCAAATCGCAGCATGAATCGATGATTAAATTGCATTGCGCGGCCATGGAATCCCTTTCTCTCGCACATGTACGCAAAAGTCTACCATGGTTGACGCGGGGAACCGCTAGATATTCCAGCGGGCTTCGAATCGCTGAAGCAGGAACGAATAGAACCCATCGGCCTGCTCGTTCGAGCCGCCGTGGCGCGTTCGCGCGACTTCGATGGTGCGTACGAATCCCGGCTCAAGAATGGGAGCAAGGCGCGCGCCGGCGCCAAGCTCGCCCCAGCTGTGTTCGGGCCAAAAGCCAACGCCGAGGCCAAGGCCGATCATCTTGCGCACGACCGATGGGTTATCGCTCTCGAAGGCGATTGTGGGGCGAAACCCCAGTTTGGCGCATTGCGACAGGCAGAGGTTGCTAATGTTGCGCGAGCCTGCGAGCATTATGAAGCCGCTGTTTTGCATCTGGGCCAGCGAAATCGCTTCGTCGCGCCCGTTGGCCAAGGCGTCGCTCGCTGCGATGTCGCGCTCTTCGCCTCCAGGTCTTTCACCTTTTCCTGGATTGTCGCGAAAACCTGCGTCGGGCTCCTCGGCTTCGTCGCCGTTCGTTGTGGGTACGGCGAGCATGATACGTTCCTTGAATAGGCGCGCGCCCTTCGCTTCCGGCGTTTTTCCCGTTTGCATGCGCACTTCGATGTCGCACGGTTCAGTTTTGCTGGCGGTTTCGCTGCTCACAATCTGAAACTTTGCCGCGGGGTGTTGAGTGCGCCATTCCGCGACGGCGTCAACGACGATGTTCGAGGCCGAAACAACGTTGATGCGCACGATCGAGCTGCGCTCTTCGTCGAACCGCGCAAGCTCGCTGGTCGCCGAGTCGATTTCCCCCACCGCTTTCGCGATGCGTTTGCTGTAGAAGCGCCCTGCTTCAGTAAGGCGAATGCCGCGCCCTTCTGGCTCGAAAAGCTGTACGCCCAGTTCTCGCTCGAGGCGGCTAATCGCTTGGGTGAGCGAGGGCTGCGATACGCGAAGTTTCTGGGCGCTGTGCGTGACGTGCTCGCTTTCCGCAACTTCCAGAAAATATCTCAACTGCAAAAGCTCCACGGCGCTCCCCTCGTTTTCTTGAATTATAACGTCAAAGTGATGATAAATAACCAATTCATATATTAGACGCTATGATGCGCGCGAACTATTCTCAAAGGGTTTGAAATCCGAGAAATCGAGGGTGCAATGGCGGAATTTCTTGAAGCGGTCATGCTGGTTTGTTTTGGCTTGTCGTGGCCGATGAATGCGTATAAGGCGGCGAAGGCGCGTACGGCTGCGGGCACAAGCTGGCAGTTCATTTTGCTTATCACGTTGGGCTACGTTGCCGGTATTGCGGCGAAGTTCGTATCGGGCCAAATCAACTGGGTGCTGGCGGTCTATTTCCTGAACATGATTGCCATCGCGGCGAACTGGATCGTGTACTTCCGCAATGTGAAGCTCGATGCTGTTGCGGCGGGCCGCTATCAGGAAAAACACGATGCGCGCCGCGAGGCGCTGCGTGCGGAAAGCGTCGATGAGCTGCTTAAAGATGGCGGCAAAGATCCGAAAACCGCGAAATATGGCGCCTCGATGGAGGGCGTCGAAGCCGAAGAGGCCAAGAAATTCCAGAAGTGATAGGGCCGAATGGCGCGGCGTTCGCGCGGCAGCGGCCTAACGTTGTTGCCTGCACGCATGTGCTGAGCCTGCGTAAGTCCGCAGCCCATGCGGGCGCGACACGCGAAATGCTCAGCCCGATTTGCCTGCGCGGTTTCGACGCTTCTATGCAACGAAGGCTCGCCTGCGGTAGGCGAGCCTTCGTGTTTTTGCGTCAAGGGGCGCGTTGCGCAAGGGTCGTTATTTCGTTTGATACTCGCGCATGAGCTCGGCAAATGCGGGCATCGAATTCACGATGGTCTCGTGGGCGACGCAGTAGCTTACGCGCAGCCAGCCCTCGACGCCGAAGCTGTTGCTGGGAACGAGCAGCAGCTCATGTGCCTTCGCGGCCTCGGCGAAAGCCTGAGCGTCGGGTTCGAGCGCGCGAACCCACAAGTAGAATGCGCCTTGGGGTGCCACGCATTCATAGCCGAGTTTCGTAAGGCCGCCATACAGGGCTTCGCGGTTCTTCGCATAGGCCTCAACATCGCTCGGCTCGTCGACGCAGCGCTCGATGACGTACTGCAGAAGCGACGGCGCGCACACGAAGCCAAGCGCGCGGCCGGCGCCGCACACGGCGTTGAAGGTGCGTTCCCAGTCGGGCATGGTGTTGGGAACCAGAATGTAGCCAATGCGCTCGCCCGGCAGGCTGAGCGATTTGGAATACGAGTAGCACACGAGCGTGTTCTCGTAGATAGGCGGAACGAACGGCACGCGCACGTTGCCGTAGACGATTTCGCGATACGGCTCATCGGCGATGATGTAAATGGTGATGCCGAATTCGTCCTGCTTGCGGCGCAGCGCGTTGGCGAGTTCGATCAAGTCGCATTCGGGGTACACCGAGCCAACTGGGTTGTTGGGCGAATTAATCACGATGGCCTTGGTTTTCGGCGTAATGGCGTCTTCGATGGCTTCGATGTTCATTTGGAAATCGTCGCGGCGAGCGGGCACCTCGATGCAGTTGCAGCCGGCGTTCTCAATCCAAACCTTGTATTCGGGGAAATAGGGCGAAATCACGATGAACTCATCGCCTGGGTTTCCAACGGCGTTGAAGCAGATGGAAAGCGATGCGGCGGCGCCGCAGGTCATGTAGATGTTCGCACCTTCGTACGACGTATCGAAGCGGCGGTTGAGCGATGCGGCCACGGCGGCGCGAACGCTCGGTGCGCCCTGGCTGGGGGTGTAGCCGTGCACTTGGGCGGGGGGCTGCTCCATCACATCGAGAATTGCTCGCTTAACCGCTTCGGGTGCCGGAACGCTGGGGTTGCCGATGCTGAAGTCGAAGACGTTATCCTCGCCGATTTCGGCCTTGCGTGCTTGGCCGTATGCGAACAGCTCGCGAATCGCCGACGGTTCGCTGCCCAACTCGTACATGCGTTGATTGATCATGGTGCCCTCGTTTCCCCGCGCGCGCCTACGGGCGGCGTTGCTGGTTTCCTTCACGCATCTATGATAAAGCGCAAAGGGCGAGAAAGTTGGGGAATGGAATCTTTTTTCTGCAGATGGAAACGCAAGCCAGGGAGGAACACCTCAAGGCGACGCGTTGTTTCGGACGTCTGTCGACGATGCGAAGTTGGTCGGGGAGCTGCGCGCCGTTGTGCGTTTTGCCGGCGCAGGTGACTCCCTCTAGCTCTTCCTCGTATGGATGAGGTGGCGAATTGCTTCAATCGCGTGCCCGCGGAACATTGCCCTGGGGCCCGCATAGGCCATGGCGCGGCGTTGCCATGCCGATTCGGTGGGTGTGTAGCAATGGCTCTTGCATGTTTTGCATGCGGGGCGCGGCTCACGTCGGCACAGTGCTCGGCGAACTTCGCCGTAGCGCAAATGTGCGGCGCATTCGGGGCAAAGGCGCGGAATCTTGTGCTGGGGATACATGCCCACGGCGGTGGCTTCGCTTTCGTATGGCGTGCGGTCGGCGGCGGCGTGGTGGTCGGCGCAGTAGATTTCCGTCATGCCGGCGAGTGTTACGATATCGCGTGCGATTTCTTTTTCGGCAATGCGGTTAAGAATGTGCGCTCGATATTTCTCCCACGCTTTTGCGGCGGCATGGTTTGCGGCCGCGGCTATGTCGGCTCCATCGAGGCGAGGGGCGTGGAGTTTGGCGACCCCTTCGGCTGCAGCCTTAGTTTCTTGAGCCGGGGTCGCCTCGGCAGGGGTTGCGTTGGCTGTGGCGCCTGCGGTTTCGGCTGTTTCGTTCTGGGCCTTCGTTGTTGGGTCGCTTTCGGTCGATTCCTGTTCGGGCTCGACGAGGGCATCGTGTTCGTTCGTTTTGGCCATTAGTTTTCTGCCTTTCGCAGCTGCGCATTGCGTGCTCCATCGAGAATACCCAGCTCAAAGCACTTCTCGACATAGATTTTATTCGCGACGCTCGTTGCCGCCGAAAGCGCGAGTCGACGCTCAGGGGAAAGGTCGGCGGCATTGCTCACCTGAAGGGCGAACGCGGGGCCGTCTGGCTTGCGAATGTCACACGATCCAAGGCTCGTGTGGGCAATTTCGCCGCAGAAGAGCTGGCGAAGGCTTTCCTCTACCGCCTCGCAGAAGAAGTTGTATGCGTGGTCGATGCCGTGGGTCGCTGCCGAAACTCGCAGCAGCGAATGGATGCCGTCCATCGAGAATGTGCGCTTCATCAGGCAAATCACGGTAAGCATGGCAACGTGGTTTGCGGTGTAGCGCTTGGCCTTCGGCGCGGGGATAATGCCTTGTTTCACATAGTTGTTCACCATGGAAGCTGTGAGCAACTTTTCGTCGGGCGCCACGAGCGGGCGCAGTTGCGCGTCTATATAGGTGAGCAGCTGGTCCATATACAAGTCGATTGCGGGAATATCGGCATAGCGCGGCAGGCGTAGCTCGCGAATAAGCTCGACGTATTCCGCCTCGCTGAGTGCTTGGATATGTTTTGCTTTGCGTGTCATGAACGCAAGCGTAGCACGTCGCATGCTCCCGTGCGGGCACCGGAAACGTTACCGTTGCGAAGCGTCCAATCAAACTCCATATTGCTTGACACGGTTTTGCTGCGCACATAAGCTGGTTTTCAAAACGAGATGTATCGAACGCCGGCATCACGCAAGCGTGTTGGATGAAGAAGGGAAGGCTCCATGATCGGCAACAACGGCATTAATGGCGCCATTAAGCAGGGGATTGAAAAAGTTCGCGACCTCGGCGACGCCGTTGCCGCCGACGCAGCTGCGGTTTTTGGCGAGGCGGCGGAAGCGGCCGCAACTGCTGTGGCTACGGCGTCTGACGCCGCCGAGACGGTTGCCGCCACCGTGGCCGCCGCGGCAGGCGAGGGCGACGCGGAAAATCAGCGTATCGCCGTGCTGGTCGATTCCGCGACCGACGTGCCGCCGGAGGTCGTCGAAAAGTACGGCGTGTTCATCGCGCCCCTTCATGTGAACTATTCCGATGGCGACTTTCTCGATCGCGTGACTATTCAGCCCGAAGAAGTCTACCGTCGCTTCGAAACCGAAATTCCTAAAACCTCGACGCCGGCGCCTGCCGATATCATGGCCCTGTTCGATCGAATTGCCGCTGAGGGCTACACCCATGTGATTGCCGTCACGATTTCCTCGGGGCTTTCGGGTACCTACGACTTGGTGCGCAGCATCGCATCCGGCCGTGCCGATTTGCAGTGCGCTGTGATTGACACGAAGAGCATCGGCATCGCTGCGGGCCTTACCGCAGTGCTCGTGTGCGAGCTCGTTGGCTCGGGCATGCCGTTCTCGCAGGTTATCGCCCGCGCCGAGGGTACCGCCGAGCGCTCCGAGGGCTTTTTCTGCGTGAACACGCTCGAGTATCTCTATAAAGGCGGCCGCATTGGCGCCGCGACGTACGCGATTGGCTCGAAGCTCGATATTCGCCCTACCATCAAGTGTAATGAAGAGGGCAAATACGTGGTGTGCGCGAAAAGCCACGGCCGCAAGGGCTCGCTGAAGAAGACCGTTTCGCTTGCGAAGAAGGTTGCTGCTGCCGCTCTCGAAGAGGGCCGCTCGGTTCGTTTCGCCGTGGCTCACGGCGACGCCGAGGCCGAAGCGCGCGTCATTGCCGACGATTTGAAGGCCGAATTCCCTCAGGCAATCGACGTGATTTTCTGCCAAATCTCGCCCGCGCTCGTGGTGCATACCGGTCCTGGACTGGTGGGAGTTGGAGTTTCCGTTTTATAGCGCACGGCGCGGTAGAATTCGGTTCGACGCATTTGCCGGCATAAAGCCGAATTCGTAAAGGAAAAACCCTATGGCCACACTGCAACAACTTCGCTACCTTATCGCCGTCGCGGAATACGGCTCCATTAACGCCGCCGCGCGCGAGCTGTTCGCGACGCAGTCGAACCTTTCCACGGCCATCAAAGACCTCGAGCAGGAGCTGGGCGTCACCATTTTCACGCGCAGCAATCGCGGCGTGGCGCTGACCAACGACGGCACCGAGCTTTTGGGCTACGCGCGCCAGGTAATCGAGCAGGCCGACATGCTCGAGCGCCGCTATGCCGAGCACGGCTCGAGCCATGTGCGCCTGGCCGTTTCCACGCAGCATTACGCCTTCAGCGTGCAGGCGTTCGTAAATGTGGCCGAAACCTGCACGGGCGATGAGTACGACCTGGTGCTGCGCGAGAGCACCACGGCAGAAATCATCGAAGACGTGCGCAGCTTTCGCAGTGAAATAGGCGTGCTGTATACCGACGATTTCAACAGGCGCGTGCTCGAACGCGCTTTTGAAGAAGCCGACGTGCAGTTCCACCCCCTGTTCGAGGCTTCTGCGCATGTGTTTGTGGGCGAGAACCATCCGCTCGCGAAACGCGAGATCATCTCGCCCGAAGAGCTGGCGGCCTATCCTCGCTATTCATTCGAGCAGGGTACGGTGAACTCGTTTTATTATGCCGAAGAGCCGCTCGCGTGGCTGCCGAGCGCGCGCAATATTCGCTGCTCCGATCGCGGCACGCTTTCGAATTTGCTTGTGAGCCATAACGGCTACACGCTTTCCACGGGCGTGCTTTCGAGCGAAATGTCGCACGGCATCGCAAGCGTTCCCCTCGATGCCGACGAGCGCATGCGCGTGGGCTACATCATGCATCGCGAACGCCGCCCGAGCGAACTTCTGCTGCATTATATCGACGAGCTGCATGCCATTGCACAAACCGACCCCGATGTCGAGATGCTTGGGTAGCGCGATGGCTGGGTGGCGCGATGCGCCGCTCGCTTTCTCTTTGGCGCCGCTTGCCTGTCTAGCGTGTAAACAACCTGTGACGACCTTCCTTTCCGTGGCTTCCCCGACATTACAATGAAGCGTTGTGTCAGGCTCACATTCCCAATAAGGAAAGGAATTTCCCTATGTGCGGCATCATTGGATACACCGGAAGCTTGCAGGCGAAGGACGTTTTGATTCGCGGCCTGAAGCGCATGGAATACCGCGGCTACGATTCGGCAGGCATCGCCGTGCAAACGCCGCTGGGCCTCAACGTGAAGCACAAGGTTGGCAAGGTCGCCGGCCTTGAGGCCATGGTTGAGAGCATGGATATCGATGGCACGTGCGGCATTGGTCATACGCGTTGGGCGACCCACGGCAAACCGAGCGAGAATAACGCGCACCCGCATACGGCCTGCGCGAACGATATCGCCGTGGTTCATAACGGCATCATTGAGAACTATGCCACGCTCAAAGAAGAGCTCATTGGTCGCGGGCACGTGTTCTCGAGCGAGACCGATACCGAAGTCATTGCTCATTTGGTTGAAGAAGCATACGACGGCGATTTGCTCGAGGCGGTGCGCCAGGCAACCTATCGCTTGGCCGGCGCGTACGGCATCGCGGTTGTGTGCGATGCCGAGCCGGGCGTCATCGTGTGCGCCCGCAAAGATTCGCCTATCGTGGTGGGCCAGGGCAAAAGCGGCGCGCTCGTCGCGAGCGATATTGTGGCGCTCATCGACGAGACACGCGATGTGGTCGTGCTCGAAGACGACACCTTCGCGAAGCTCACGTTTACGGACGGCGAGTCGACGATTGAGTATTTCGACCAAGAGGGTGGCGAAATCCACCCGTCCGTTACGCATGTTGATTGGGATGTTTCCGCAGCTGAAAAGGGTGGTTTCCCCGATTTCATGTTGAAGGAAATCTACGAGGAGCCGCGCACGATTCGCGACACGCTTGCCGGTCGTATGGTGAACGGCCATTTGCAGTTCGACGAGTTGTCGCTCAATTACGACGAACTGGCAGCCATCGACCGCGTGTATATCATCGCATGTGGCACGAGCTACCATGCGGGCCTTATCGCGAAGAACCTCATCGAGGCATGGAGCCGTATTCCTTGCGAGGTCGAGGTGGCGAGCGAGTTCCGCTATCGCAACCCCATCATCACGCCTTCAACGCTTGTAGTCGCCGTGTCCCAATCGGGCGAGACGGCAGATACGCTGGCCGCCATTCGCGATGCACGCATCAAGGGCGCGAAGGTGTTCGGCATCACCAATGTGGTGGGCAGCCCCGTGGCGCGCGAGAGTGACGGCGTAATTTACATCAAGGCAAACAAAGAAATCGCCGTGGCAGCAACGAAGAGCTTCTTGGGCCAGGTGGCGGCGCTCACGCTGCTCGCGATGCTGCTCGGCCAGCTGCGTGGCGGCCTTACGACGGCTCAAATTCGCATGTTGTTCCGCGAGATGGCCGATACCGCACAGCACATTGAACAAATTCTGGCCGACACGAGCGCTATCGAAGAAGCGGCGCTCGCATGCAAAGATGCGCAGAACGCCCTGTTCATTGGCCGTGGCATTGGCTCCACCATTTGCTACGAGGGCGCGCTGAAACTCAAGGAAATTTCCTATCTGCATGCCGAGGCGTATGCCGCCGGCGAAATGAAGCACGGGCCCATCGCGCTGCTCGACGAGGGCTTCCCTGTGATCGTGGTTGCCACGAAGAGCCCCACGTACGACAAGGTGATTTCCAATATTCAGGAATGCAAGGCCCGCGGCGCCCTTGTGGTGGCGATTGCCACCGAAGGCGACGAGGAAATCAAGAAGCATGCCGACCACGTGATATATATTCCGAAGGTGCGCGATTGCTTCAGCGCCATTACAGCGAGCGTGCCGCTGCAGCTGTTCGCCCGCGATATTGCCATCGCTCGCGGATGCGACGTCGACCAGCCCCGCAATTTGGCGAAGAGCGTCACGGTAGAATAATTTGTGCCGCTGCCCTTCGTTGATCGAGAGAATTTCGGAGAGACCTATGGTAAAGAAGCTCAACACGATCCTTGCCGGGATTGTAATTGCGGCTGCTGCCATGATTTTGGCGTTAATGCCGTCATGTTCGTCAGATGTCGAAAAAAGCGTTTATAGCCCCGAAAAAGAAATCGACACGAAGATTAGCGACAAGATGATTCAGCCACAAACTGATAGCCAGAATAACAGCATTGGAAACAGCGAAGATAACAGCATTGGAAACAGCGAAGTGGCAAACAGCTATATGCTCAGTATGGTTGGAACGATTTCCTCCGTATCGGGAGATTCTGCAATAATCGACACCGATTCGGGCGAAGTCGAAGTCAACCTATCGGAATTAAAAGACGGAGATGGTTATCCCGAATATGTATCCTCGGGAACAGAGATGGTTGTCTCATATTTTCCCGAAGACAACGACCCCGAAGGCCGCATAATAATTAGGCAAGTTATGTTGAAGTCGCAATACGACGAAATCGCAAGAAGAAATGGACGCTAAGCCAGCGCACGAGGGGGTCGCTGCTATAGTGGCTCCCTTCCCTTATTGACGGGCGGTCATGGGTAGGCAGTTCCAGTGTTCCGCCCCTCCTCATCCACGCTTGGCTTCCCCCGTCCCGCTCGCGCCCGCGTCCCGCACTCACGCCCTTTATGGAATTTGACGGGGTGCCCATTCGACATCGTACGCGAGGCTACAATTATTTGTTGTACGAATACTCGCGAGAAAGGTGCGATGTGTCGGTTGGTTTGGGTGTAGATATCGTCGAAATCGAACGCATGCGGCGCATTTTGGATCGCACGCCGTCGTTTGCGCACAAGGTGTTCACCGATGCTGAGCAGGACTATTGCAACCGAAAGGGCAATCCGGCGACGCATTACGCCGCCCGATTTGCCGCGAAGGAAGCGGTGTGCAAGGCGCTCGGCACCGGCATTTTGGCAAGCGGCATAGGCATGCGCGACGTTGAGGTCGTGCGCGATTCCCACGGCAAGCCCGCCATTGCGCTGCATGGCGCTGCTGCCCGCATTGCCGAAGAGCAGGGCGTTGTTGACGTGCCCTTGTCAATTACCTATACCCATTCGGTCGCGGTGGCCAATGCTGTGGCTATTACGAAGGCGTCGCAAGCCGAACGCGAAAAGCGCCGCGACGTGAAAGCCGAGCTTGCCCAGCAGTTCAAGGAAATGCGTGGCATGCTCGACGATTTGGGCGAGCAAACCGCAACGAGCGCCGAGGCCAAGGGTGCCGGCGAGCCGGTGTCCGAATAAGGAGACCCCAATTATGAAGACGATTACTTCGAAAAAGGCCGCACGCCTGTTGCCGGATCTTCTTCCTGACGATAATAAGTACACGCGCGGTTTGTGTGAACTTGTCGTGGGCGACCCGATTTATGCCGGTGCGGGCGTGCTTGCCGTAATGGCTGCGACGCGCATGGGTGCAGGCTATGTGCGCGCCTACACAAGCTTCGAGACCGCCGCCGCGCTGCGCGTGGTGCAACCGTCGTGCGTCTGCCAGCCTGTCGATACCTTCGTTGAGCATGAACATGCGGTGCGCGAGGGGTATCCACGCGCCGTTGTCGTAGGAAGCGGCTTTGCCGTAAGCGATGCGTCGAAGGCAACGGTGCTCGATGTGCTTAGGCTCACGCAGGCGCCCGTGCTTGTCGATGGCGGTGGGCTTGCGACGCTTGCAACCGACGAGGGCGCTTCCGCGCTGCGCGAGCGCTTCGTCGCGGGGCTTCCTACGGTTATTACCCCGCATAGGGGCGAGGCCGACCGCATTCTTGCAACGCTCAATACTGAAGAAGTCCAGGCATCGCGCGCTCGTTGTAAAAAGATAGGCATCCCGGCGGCGGCGTTTGACGCACTGCTTATTGCAAGGGCCTTTGGCGTGATATGCGTGCTGAAAGGCCCCGATACCTATATCGCCGACGGCAATGAGGAAAGCACCGATGATGTGCTCGTGCTCACGTGCGGCACGCCGGCGCTCGCGAAGGCGGGAACGGGCGACGTGCTCGCAGGCTCAATTGGCTCACTGCTCGCACGTGGCATGGAACCTAAAGATGCCTGCGCCTTGGGCGCGTTCGTGCACGCCCGCGCCGGTGTGCTTGCTGCTGCCGATTCCGCCGAGCTATGCGTAACGACGGAAGACGTGCTCGCGCACCTTCCGCATGCTATTCGCGCGCTCGATAGGAAACTGTAGGCGCTAGCAAATGCGACGATTCGTCAGCTGGACTGCCTTTTGGCGCCGCGGCGTGCGATCGCCGATGGGGTTTCCCCAGTGCGGCGAATTCGGTCTTTGCTCTCTTTGCTTGGAGGGGCCTGTTTTAGCCGATCGTTGCACGGGCCTTTCGAATTTCGCGCTTCGGTTTCCGATGTATTCGATTTGGAAACAACCTGCGCAAAACTCGTGCGTGCGACGGGAATTGGTCACATACTCGAACCATGCCAAATAAGTGGCTTGAGCGTAAGGAGGCTGCGATGGCAAACGACAACATTCAAGTAGAGGTGCTCGATTCGAGCAGCGAGTTCCGCCCCGGCCGAAAGGGCGGGTCGGCCAATTGGATGCAACTGCTTTCGGGCGTGCTGATGTTGGTGTTCGGCCTTGTGTGCGTGTTCTGCCCGTTCGAGGTGCTCATGGGCATTTCTGCGATTATCGCCGTGTGCGTGATTGTCGCTGGTGGCATTGGCGTTGCTTCGTATGTGCGCTATCGCAACACGCTGTTTTCGCAAAGCGTATGGAGCCTGTTCTTCAGCGCCATGATCGTGTTGCTCGGTGTGCTGCTGCTCATGTTCCCCGCGGTTGGTGTGGCGACGATCGCGTGGGTTTTCGGCATTGGCGTCGTGCTTTTCGGCGTTGTTCAGCTTGTCGCGGCACGCCCGTTTTTCCTGGTGGGCGCAGGCCTTGGTTCCATGGTTGGCATTTCTGGCATCGCTGAAATCGTGCTCGGCGTGCTTATTTGCGTGTTCCCTTCCTCAATCGGCTTGTTCCTGGGCTTGTTCGCCATTGTGCATGCCGTCGACACCATCGTGTTCAGCCTGCCCATTGGGCGCGATCGCACGAATACGCTTTGGTAGGGGTGCTTTCGCCAAGCTAGCCTTTTCATCAGGAATAGCGCACAAATTTGGGCCATGGGGGTCTGCCGCGAATGCGGGCGTTGCTGCATGCTGTAAGGCAGCAACCCACGCAAAGGAGGCCAGGCCATGGAAGAGATGTTCGCCATCAAGTGTCAAAATTGCGGCGGCCCTATGTATTCCCACCAGGCGACGCGAAGCTTCGATTGCGCATATTGCGGAACGAGCGTGCCGTGGGAGGCTGGCGGGCAGCAGCCGGCGGACACCGTTGGCATTCGCCATCAGCCGATTCAGATGGTCGACGGCCTGATGAAGCTGACTCACGTATCGCAGCTTGAGCCCGCGAAAGATGCCGATTGGTACTATTTCGAGCCCTACTGGCGCAACTCGTCGCTGCTCGAGTGGCTTTTCTGGGAAGACCGAGGAACCGCCGAAGAGCTTGAGCAAGCAACGCATGTGAGCATTCCGTGCCCCTTCTGCGGTGCCGCGTTCGAGGGCGAATCGACCCAGAGCGTGTTCGAGTGCCCTTCGTGCGGCAATAAAATCGGCGCGGGCGATTTGCTCAAGCCAGGTAAGTTCAGCAAGCGCCTCACGATGGGAACCGGCGCGGAATACGTTCCTGAACAGGCGATTCAGTGCAGCATTTCCGAGCAGCAAGCCCGGGCGAATGCCCTTCAACTCGTGCGGCAGCACCCCGAGGTGTTCGCCGGCCACGCGGTTGAAGAGGCCATTCAAAGCCAGATGGTGCTCATGTATATCCCCGTCGCGCTTGCCGATTTGCGCATGATGGTGTCGTTTTCCGGCAAGGGAATGAAGAAAGAATCGCTCGTGTACTACGAGGTGCTCGATTGGCCGTATCCCAAAACGCACTACGTCGATGTGCCTCTCATGGGTCTTCTTGAGCCGTGGGATTTCTCGAAGGTTGTGCCGTTCGACCCCGCCATGGAAGAGGGAAATTTTCGCATCGTGGCGGTCGAAGGAATTCAGAAAGACAGCGCCGTCATCGACAAGCTCGCCTATTCAATCGCGGGCAACGACGCCGAAAGCGCGTTCGGCTTCAGCAAGAACAGCATGCGCCAGTGGTCGCGCAAGGTGAGAAAGCATGAGTCGGCGCTCATGCTCGTGCCGGTATTCTATGTCGATCGTCCGATTTCCGATGACCGCGAGGGCGAACAGGTTCGCATTGCCGTGAACGGGCAAACGGGCCGCGCGGCTGCCGTCGTGTTTGACGAGAAGCGAGACACCCATGTGGTTGCGCCGCTGAGCCCGAGCGTGCACCTGTCGAGCGAGAGCACCGTGCATGCGACGCCTGTCGAAGTGCGTTACGTGAAATCGCCCTTCCTTTACGAGATTGTTCGAATTGGCGGCAACGCGGCGGCCGTTGGGGCCACCACGGCGAGCCAGGGCGTGCTTCGTGAGGAAAAGCGGAAGCGCAAGGGGCTTCTGAACAGGCTTTTCAGGGACTGATTGAACGTGTGCTGGTGGCGGGTTGCCTCTCGCTTCTACGCTTGCGGTACGCGTCCCGTGGCGAGCGCTTCTTCCATCTGGGCCTCGTCAAGCACGGCGACGCCGAGGCTTTCGGCCTTCGTGAGCTTTGATCCGGCATTCGCTCCAGCCACCACGAAGCTCGTTTTTTTTGAAACCGAGCCCGTGACTTTGGCGCCGAGTGCCTTCAGCGCTGCGCCCGCTTCGTCGCGCGTGCGGTTTTCGAGCGTGCCGGTGAGCACGAACGTGAGTCCCTCGAGCGGCTGCGATTCTGCGAGCGATGCGTCAACACCGGTTTCCTCCGCCGCGCGCGCCGCTGCATCGCTTGCGTTGTCTTCGAGCGGGAACCCTGCCGAACGCAAACGCTCGATGACCTCGAGATTCTCGGGCACGGCCAAGAACTGCTTCACGCTTGCGGCGATTTTCGGGCCAATGCCGTCGATTTCGGCGATATCTTCTTCCTGAGCGGCGATGAGCGCGTCAATCGAAGGGAATTTCGCAGCGATAACTTCGCCGACGCTTTTTCCAACGTGGCGAATACCAAGGGCGAACATGCGGAATGCAACGCAGAAGAACATAGAAAAGGTGAGAATGATATGGAACG
>OLNF01000364.1_pt1 | contig 39308 bp, 58 predicted proteins | sample 1673061 | NCBI WGS metagenome assembly OLNF01 (sample SAMEA3136751, study PRJEB25190) | human gut metagenome
TCTCCGATACATAGAATTTTCATAATAAAATCCTCCGTATCCCTTGTTATACCTTTTCCTGTATCATTTCTCGAATGGTCTGCATAGACAAATCTGTAGATGCCATTTCATCCGCACAACGATGCAATTCCTCTACCAATAGGTCCGCATTTTTTATATCTTTTTTATATTTCATCTGGTGTTCCAGACTAGCCCAACAATCCATTGCAATAGTACGAAGCTGTAACTCCGCCCGAATGGTTTCCAATCCCATTTCATTTACAGGGACCTCTATAATCACATGTAAACTACGGTAGCCATTCTCCTTCGGATTCGATATGTAATCTTTGACCTTTACAATGTTCCAACAATCTTCTTCCTTAATTCGGTCATAAATGGTATAAACATCTCCAATAAAATGTGTCACAACACGAACTCCAATACAATCCGATGTATTTAATAGTGCGGTCTTTACATCTGTATTTTCAAATCCTTTTCGAATCAATTTTTCCTGCATACTGTCTGCTGTTTTGATACGACTCAGTACATGTTCCGCCATAGAACGACTTTCATTCGTTGCAAAAGAAGAAAGCATCTCTTCTAATCTCTCCAAAATCCATTTTTCCTTTTTTTCCAAAATCGGTGCATATGCACCATAATATAAATAATCTTTTTCTTTAAACATTCCAGCTTCAATATCAATCATTTCATTTATAGAACTTATTTCCCTTTGTGCTAACAAATTATTTTTACTTATTTGATTTATATATTCCTTAACTATATAATCATTGTTAGACTCAATGAAAATAAGTGGTAAAGATATTTTTTCATTAGCTAATAATTTAGTTTTTAATTCTGATAATTTCATTTACCTTACCTCACACCATAATTCTGTTAACATATGTGTAACTAATATTTGTTTATTTATTCGTGAATCATTTAATTTGATTATATTTTTATTAACGATATCAAATAAATTAATCGCTTTTTTATTCCCGTTAACAAATGATTCTAAACAATCAAATCTTAATATTTTTAAAAATAAATTAACATCTAATTTATCATACTCGTCTTTAAAGTTTAATTTATTAATGATACTTAATGTATTTGGATATGAAGCTATTTGTAATTTATTAATAATTTTATCCGTCAAGTCTTTTATATCATTTAATTTAATATTATTAGAGTAAATTCCACATATATCACCTGGAGTTTCAATAATAGATCCAAAATAATTTTCAGGAATATCTATTTGCTTTTCTTTTGCAAAAAACATCAAATAATCCTTATCATAGTTTCTAATATTATATATTTTACCTCTGTTTAAAATTGTTGGTAAAATACTCGTTGTATCATTTGCTAATAAAATAACAAAAGTATTTGCTGATGGTTCTTCAAATAATTTTAATAAAATATTTTGTTCTTTATCCGTGATTGTTCTTAAATCAATTAAATATAATCTCGGAGACGAATTACGATAAATATTATTAATTAATTCTTCATCTAATATACTGGATATATCTAATATATTAAGGTTAAAAATATCACTAATATATTTTGCTAAAGTTCTTTTTCCAGCTCCTTCTTTTCCTGTTAAAATAATTGAGTGAGGTAAAGTATCTAAAGTATAATGATTAAAAATTTCTTTTTGTATTTCTAATTCATTAATCATAAATTAACCTCTAACCATTTTAATAAATGTTGCCTTGATACTTAAAGCTGGATTATTATCATATCTAATATTATTTTTTAATTCTAATAATTGATCAATAATTTTGTTAAATATATTTACATTTCCATCAAAACTAACCGCGTATTTAACTTTTTCTTCCAATGATAATGGAAGCTTTGTTGAGTTCATATCCTTAAATAAACTATATTTAGTAAGGTCTAAAATAAAGCTCATATATTGATCAACAAAATTTCTCATATCTTTTCCGGAATTATCAATATTATCTAAAATAGCTAACATGTTTTTTTCATTATTAATATCACACATCGTATCAATGATTGAATTTGTTAAGTTAAGAAAATCATCATAAGAATAGTTTCCTAAAACCTCTAAAGTATTTTCAATAGAAATATCATTAGAATAATCAGCAACTTTATCTAAATATGAAATTGCGTCTCTAACTCCACCATTACTTACTTTTGCAATATAATCACATGATTCATCATAATTGGTAAAACCTTCATTTTTACAAATATATTTTAATCGATCCTTTATTTGTGTTGTTGGAACTTTTGATAAGTTGAATTTCATGACTCTATTTTGAATAGTTGCGGGTACTTTTTCTGGATTAGTTGTACAGAACATGAAAATTGTTTTTTCAGGTGGTTCTTCAATTGTTTTCAAGAAAGCTTGCCATCCTGCGTTGCTTATCGAATGGCATTCATCGACCAGAAACACTTTATATTCCGCATCTAAAGCTCGAGTATTTGCCTCATCAATAATATTTCTAACATTATCAACACCATTGTTGGAAGCTGCGTCGATTTCAATAGGAGATCCTTTTCCTTTATTTATTTTATTTGCTAAAGCTCGGGCAATTGTGGTTTTTCCAGTTCCAGAAGGTCCACAGAATAAATAACAATTTTTAATTTTATTAAGTTCAAGTTGACGCTCAAGTATCATAACGATTGATTTTTGACCGCAAATCTCCTCAAAAGTTTTTGGTCTATATTTAACAGCTAAAGCTCGCATTTATATTTCCTCCTATATAACATACAATTTATTGTTCATTGTTTTGAAATTCTTCTAATATTTTTTGATGATTTTTTAATCCTAACCATTTATGATTAACATTAAAATTTTTATTTTGTTTAGTCCATAAAGAATAATAAGGGCACAAACCTTTTGCTTCTTTAGGCTGATTATTATATGTTTTTGAAAATAAGCACCAATAACATAAAGGTGTTGGATTTGGATGAAAATCAGATAGTTTTATTTCATCAAACAAATCACAAATTTTATTTATTCCTTTATATAAATAATTTTTATCGACGGGTTGGATTAGATCACATAAAGGTAAATCATAATTACACACAACATTTTTTATCCCAATTGAATTTAAAGCTAAAGTATAGATAACATGTTGTAAAGGTACTTTTAGTTCATTTGGTTCAATTTTCTTTGGATATGTTTTTATATCCTCAATAATATATTGATCGTCATTTTTTAATATTCGATCGATAAATCCATGAAAATTATAATTACCGAATTGTAAATAAAATTCTTTTTCTAAAGCAACAACTTTTAAATTGTTTTCTTTTACCCTTTTTTCTAATCGATATATTCCAATATTAATATAATAATCTCGTTTATCAGCGTAAGTTCTATTTGATTTATCTAATAAATAAAAGTCGTTTGGATATTTATTTTCGATCTCAACCATTTTTTCTTTAAATTCATCTATTAAAAAAGGATAATCAGGTTTCTTATTTTCTTTAAGACTTTTCCCAATCTCCTCCTCTATATGATGAACAAGCGTTCCAAAATCAGTCGCTATTGTATCATTTTTAATATAATGATTATCTAGATAAATTAATTTATATTTATAAGGGCACTGTTCAAAAGTTGCTAATTTAGAATAAGACTCATTCATAATATTTTTACAATTCTTATTTTATCTTTTGGTAAATATCCATTCCAATATTTTTCGTTACCATTAGAATCAAATCCATTTCCAATAAATAAAATCATTTTTCCTAAAATCTTTTGAACTTCACCTTGAATCATTTTTGCTTCTGGAACTCTATTATGGTTAAAGTTACACTCTAAAATTTCATTTTGACCTTTAACTAATAAATCATCAGCTAATTCAATAACATATTCTTTATCTAATTCGAAGTTGGTTGGAACTCGTTTTTTAATTAAAAATTCTTTACCTTCCTCTAAATCAGATAAATCAACATATTGAACTTTTTTAATTTGATCCTCAATTATTTTTCTCATAATTAACTCTTAAAAATAAAAGTACTTAACATATCAGCAACATGAAGTAAACACGCTAAACCATATTTATTATATACTTCACCTAAATTAGTTTGAGCTGAATCCCAACTCATACCACCCATATGATTTAAAATAGCAACTTCTTCCTCAACAGTAAGCGGAATAAAAGATCTCACCATAAATAAAGATGTTTCTTCGTGGTTTCCATAAATGAATCGATCGTTTGCATCTTTTGTTCTATATTCTTCTTTTTGTTCCCATTTATTTGTGATATCATTTTTAACGTTTCTGAAATATTTTTCATACAAATTTGTTTTGCTAATATCATGAAATAAAGCAACTATTCTAATAGAGTCTTCATCGTATAAAGGTTTTCCTTCTTCATTAAGCGCATAAGTGCTACAAAGATTTTCAAGTGCTGCGTAAACATTTAAGGAATGATAACATAATCCACCATCAAAACTACTATGATTTTTAATTGAAGCTGGAGCTGTAAAGAAACCTGATTTTTCTAACCAACTAATTAATTTTTCTTTATCAAATTCTCTAGTAATACCGGAGATTAAAGATAAGAATTCATTTTTATTATTTTCAAGTTGTTCTTGAGTTAACATAAGTTATTTTTCCTTTACTGTTAATACTTTTGCTTGAGACGTTGTAAAATAAGGTGATAAGTTTTCTGTTAAAGTGTTTTTCTTTTTTAACTCCTTATTTAAAGCTGTGGTGTTAACTTTTTTAACAATATAATTAGTTAATCCATTTGATTCACAATAACTAATAATAGCTGGTTCATCAGAATATTTAATTGATTCTCTAGTTGATAAATTAACAAAATAATTATCAACAGCTGTTGAAACTAATCCTTGTTCTTCCATTTCATCAATAATTGAACTTTTTAATTCATCAGATTTTAATTTTAATTCTTCTTGTTCTTTTTGTAATTTTGTGTAAGCAATAATTTTTTCATTTAAAGTCATAATTTTTCTCCTTTATATATATATTATACAACAATTAATTTTATTTTTCAAAATTTTTTTTAATAAAATATACAATTAAAAAATAACTATTGATTAAAAATAAAATTAAATTTAAACACATTGTTGGATATGTTTTTGTGATAAGTCCATAGATTGCTGATAAAATTGCTCCAATAATATTAACAATTCGTAACCATGTAATATTTTTCATAGTAAATGATAAAATAACAAATCCCATCCCTAAATATCCTAAAATATCAATTAATTCCATTTTTATCCATCCAATCTATAAGGTTTACAATACAATCAATTAAATCATCAGTCGTCCATTTAGTAAAATCATCAGGTTTTTCCCACATACCGTCCTCATAAAATCTGGAATAATCTCCAAAATGAGCATAATCCCAACCAACATATTTTTTTGCTAAAATTTTTGGATCAACATTATGAAAATATCTAGTCCAATGACCTAAAGACCCATACCATGTGAACCCACCATGGACTAATGAAGAAAAATTTTCTTGTTCATCCTGTTGCTTATATAAATCAGTTTCACACGCAACATAAGCACATGGATGTGTTCCAACATAGATAACAATAAATGTTCTTCCTTTATACTCACCTAAAGCACATAATTTTGGATTTTTTGAAGCGTAATCAAAATCTTCTTTTATTGTTAAAATAACCATTATTTATAACTCCCTCACTGTTGCTAAAAATTTACATACACCAAACAATACTTTACCTGAGAGATAAAAAGCTGCGGTAATCCCAGTAACCAATTTAACCCATAAAGGTAAAAAATCAATAAACCATACGATAAATAACCAAATTAGTCAAAACATTTTTTTAATCCTCCTTTATAAATGATATACCATTTATTATAATTTTATTTGTGTGTTTTAGTTCATCTGTAAGAATATTATCAATAAGTTTAAACTCAAATTCTCCAACTCGGAATGTAACAGAATCAGCGTCAATAATAATGTTACGGTCAGTGAAAATTTTTATCTTATTTGAATCATCTTCAATACATATATCTTTAACACCTAGATCTTTAACACCTAGAAGATCTCCAACATCGTATTCGTGGATAGTTCCAGATTCATCCATACACATATATACATATTTATCATTTTTGATATTATTTTTCATCATTTTTCTCCTTTACATTATCTAGAACTGTAAAATTATTTTTCTCCTTTACCTTATCTAGAGCTTTAAACAAATCCGTTACTAATTCATATTCTTCTTGAGTTAATTCAACTTTATATAACGGTTCTTTTACCATATATGAACAACTCGTCATTTGATAATCATTTAGTGTGTTGTAATGTTTTATCCATTTTGTTTTTACTTTAAGAAGTTTCATCTGTTCTTCTCCTCGTCATTTGGTTCATAATACCAAGTTTTTTCAGGTTCTTCAGGTTTTTCATAACCACGATCAATTTCACATTGTTTAGTTTTTGTTGAGTCACAAATGATATTTCCGTCAACTATATCACACCAATAAATAGTCCATGTATTACTGCCTTCTTCAGTTTCATAAAATACAACTTGATGGTCATTATCAACAATGTTCTTTGCTAATTCGATGGCTTTATTCATGCCTTTGACCATGATGTATTTTTTTCCTCCAGTAGTTTCAATAGCTTCTAATTTCTTTAAGTCACTTTCAATAGTTTTTAGTTCTTCACTATTGATTAGTTCTTCATTACAACAGTTACATCCTTTTAACATTTTTTCATCGCATACGTCACATTTGATATATTGACGTAATTTAATTCTTTCCAGCGCTTCTTTACTTGTCATTTTCTTTTTCCTCCTCAAAAATTTCATGTATTTTTTGTTTTAAGTTTTTTATCTCATATTTTAATATCATAACATCATACTTTAAGTTTTCAATTTCATGTTCATAATTATTCATATTTTCTCATCCACTATTTTTCTAATTTCTCAAAAATCACATTATCAAATTCATAGATTTTATACTTTTTATGTTTATACCAAATAATATCCCCATATTGATTACTATTGTTATAGCAAGTGTTTTCTTTGTTTGCTTCCCAATAATTACTTTCTAAATAACTGTTTTTACATAACCATCTTTTTCCTAATTTATCAAATTCTTTTAATAACTTAATAGCCTTTTCTTCTGTGTTACAATGAATAGCTAATTTTTTTTTACTATTCCAAAATTCTTCTAGTGTTATTTTATTATTTTTCATATTATTTTATTAATCCTCAAAATCAACATTATCAAAATAAGCTTCTCCATAGAAATCGCCACAATCTTCTATTTTATAGCTATCAACTTCGACTGCATAATTATCATCTTCAAAAGCTTCTTTCGCTAATTTTAGAGCTTCTTCTTCGCTTTCTGCCTCAACAATAACTGCTCCATGTCCACTTGTTAAATGCCCTTGAACATATTCTAAATTTTTACATACTTTAAATTTCATATTTTTATTTCTCCTTTATTTATCTTTATATATATTATATAATATTATGATTGATTTATCAATAGTTTTTAATTATTTTATTAATTTTGATAAGTCTCCAAAATCAACGTCATCAAATTCGTAAACTTTCCAGCCGTGCTTTTTAAACCAATCAATATCGCAATATCCATAACGATTAGAATAACATGTAGTTTCTTTTACATAATCCCAACAAGTATTACCGATATATCTAGATCCATCACACCATTTTTTACCCATTTTATCAAAAGCTCTTGATAATTTATTAGCTTTTTCTTCCATATCACAATGTATCGCTAATTTATCTTTTGATTTCCAAAATTGTTTAAGCGTTATTTTATCATTTAATCCTAAATCTTTTAATGTATATTTTTTATCTATTTCCATACCTTGATACATCGTATTTTCTTCGAAACGAGCTAATTCAATATTTTGAAATCCGTTTGCAAAAAATTCATCCTTAACTTGAATATTAATATAATAACTCGGATTGCAAACAGATTTAAGACTTATTATATTAAATAGTTGTTTTTTAATACAAATAACTTTATCCTTAAAAGGCTTGATAACATTAGCTAAATATTCCTTTTCTTCTTTTGTTAAAATATCTTGAATGTCAATTTTGACTTCTTGGTTTAAAAATTTGTCACTATATAAGTCTTTATGATTTATCCATGAATTTTTTGTAATTGAGGGTGTACAAAACATCAATTCAAATACACATCTATCACAATTTTTACCTTTGTATAATTTACACAATGAATCTTTATTTCTATCCCATTGTTCTGGTGTCATATCTCTTAATTTAATTTTTCTTTTCATATTATTTTTCTCCTATATTTTTTACATAAATTTCTAGGCCGTTGATGTTGTGAAATATTGCCCCAACTATATAATTTTTAAAGTTGTCTTTATTTTCGTTAAATTCACGTATCTTTCCTTTAAATAATTCATCTTCCCCATCTGGTAAATCTCCATCAATAATTTCAATATTACAATTCACAATAAAATAAGCTAATTCATTTAATTTCATTTTTGAATATCCTTTTATTTTTTAACAACTTGTTGCGCAATCAGCACAGTGTCTAATGTTTCAGAGTCTATGCAAAACTCACTGATAACAGCTACATCGTATGATCCTGAGTCTACAAGATTTTTAGCTTTAATGGAATAATCATCAAACCATTTAATGTTATCAATATTATATACTGCTTTTATAGCCTCTTTTTTCTCATGTTCCATAAATTGACCATCTTTAAATAAACTTAATGAAACAATATATTTTTTCTTACCATCTTTATTATCATCATTTTTTAATTCTTCCGCTGTTTCAAAATAGTTTCCTTTAATATCATTGAAAACTTTTTGTTTTTTCTTTGCAATAGCTTCAAATGAATAATTTCCTTTATTACCCGCTGGAACAATTGAATATTCAAAAAGTTCACCTAGTAAAAAATAAATCATGTCTTCTAAAATATCAATATTTTTAATACTTTTATTATCAGCATAAGTTTCACCATGCCAACTAGTATCAGGTGTTATTCTTTTTAATGCTTCTAAAATAAATTCGTTATTTTCCATATAATTATAGTTCCTCCTTTGTAAATGCCCATGTTTTGCCGTAATCTTTTTGAGAAATACAAATATTATACCAAACAGTGGATAATTCATAATTTGATCTAAGATAATCTTTTGTAACAAAGCCGCTTCTAGTTTTAAGCCACACGTAACCTTGCTTTCGTGCTTTAGCCCAAAGTTCTTCTTTTCCTGGAGCTATACTTAATATTCTTTTGTGACTCATAATGTTCTTAATTCTCCTGTTTTTCTAATTCAATACATAAATTAAACAAACAACTACCAATTTTTACTATTTTTGAATTTAATAGTTTATCATGTGCTGTTGAACCATCATATAATTCAAACACTATACCATCAAATCTTGCGTGTAAATCGCCGGTATACGCTAATGTTATTCTTTGATATTTATCAACATAGTCTATAATTTCTTTTAATTTCATACTCTATCCTTTCATTAATTTTTTTAATTGTTTAAATCAACGTTTTCAAATTCATAAATATCAAAATCATTTTCTTTATATATCTTATAAGAACTATAGAGTCCTTTATTATCGTAACATGTTTCTTTTTCTGCCATACTCCAATTAGTTACTTCTAAATAACTATCTCCATTATTCCATTCTTTGCCTAATCTATAAAACGCTTCTAGTAATTGCTTTGCTTTTTCTTCTGTATCGCAATGAATTACTAATATTTCTTTGGAGTTAAAAAAATCAGATAATGTAATTTTTGTATTTTTATTTTTTTGCACTAAATCTAATTCCGCTAAGATATATTTTCTATCTAGTTCCATTCCTTTATACATAGTGTTTTCTTTGAAATGTGGTAAAATCAATCCTTCTGTATCTTTAAAGTTTATAACAATATATTCACTTGAGTCAGATGTTCTTCTATATTTAGCAATATCAGTTACGTTGTTTATAAAAGGCTTGAGCACCGCACTTAAATAGTCTTTTTCTTCTGTATTTAAAATAGGTAGATCAATTTCAATTTCTTGGTCTAAAAATTTATCACTGTATAACTCTTTATTGTTAACCCAGGAAGATTCATCGCTTGGTTCTACACATTGTGCTTTATTAAATATACAATCGTTACAGGATATTTCACCACATACCTTATCTACATATTTCTCATATTCGTCTTTAGTTAAATCTCTTAATTTTTTCTTAACAACCATTTTGATTTTCCTCCTTTTTTATTCCTTATTTTCATCTAAATATTCTTTTAAAATTGAAAATAGATACTCATCAATGATATAATAATTTTTTTCATTAGGACCAAAATTAAAAGCTAAAGCGCTATAATCTTTTCCTTCAAAAATTGCTTCTTTATTATTTTTCTCCAACCATTCTTTTTTGATTGATATTGATTCAGATGATGATGTTTTTGTTTTACACTCAATCAACCATTTATCTAAAGAAACATCTCCTTTATCAAATAAAGTTGCCCCAGAATTTTTTGTTTGTTTACCATCAAATTTTTTAGCAACAGCTTTTTCTTGCTTTGATGAATAATATCGGGTTGGTTTCTTTTCATTTGATTTATTTCTATCAACTGTTTCTATTAACGCCATTTTTTCACCTCGTTATAATTTATTTATACAATTTTTAAATATCAAAAAGCAATATTTTTTCATAATCCTAATTCTTCTAATGTGTATTGTTTATAAAATTTCATCCCTTTATATTTCTCATTATCTGGACGAGGAAAACGAGGCAAATATATATGTTCATCCGGCTCTCCTTTTACTTTAGATTTTACGCTTATTTCTATTTGATAATAGTCTGTAATTTCCATACATCCTGTAAATGGACGTTTTGCTATATAAATAACATCATCCCTAAAAGGCTTAATAATTGTTGATAGATATTCTTTTTCTTCTTTTGTTAAAATATCTGGAATGTCAATTTCTATTTCTATTTCTTGGTCTAAAAATTTATCGCTATACATTTCTTTATGATTAATCCATGAACTTTCAAACTTCGATGTATCGCAATTTATATAGCTAAATTTACAATTATCGCAGCATTTATATTTCTTACACTCAATTCCCTTATTTTCATCCCATTGTTCTGCGGTTATATCTTTTAATTTAATTTTTCTTTTCATTTTTTAAAATCCTTCATTCTTACCCATCTATTATCACACGTTATCATTATCAAATTATCATTAATTGAAAAATGCTCATATACTTTAAAATTTTCTAAATTATTTTTTAAAGTAAAATCAATAGCTTCATCGATTGAACCAACAAAACGATATGGATCACAATCTTTTTTTATATCAGCAAATTCAATACATAATTTTTTAGATTGAGTATTATTTAACGATTTAAGTAAACCAATAATTTTCATATTTTTATTCATTCTTAATATCCTTATTCTTCATTGCTTAAAAATAAAACCATGTATCCCTCTTTATCTGTTCTAATTTTTGAAATATTAAAATCTAAATAATCTTGAACTATTCCATTTTCTATTTGATATTTTGTAAAATCATATAAATAAGCAATATCTATATTATGTAAAGGTTTAGGTCTTACCTCGATAATTCTAATTTTGCAATGTTCTAAGTCTGTTCCTGTTAATAAGTCTTTTAATTTCATAATTTGTTTCCTTTCATTTCATTTTTTACATAATCTTTTAAAATACTAATAATTTCACTTATTTTATCATTATGCTTATTTATGAAAATATATAATTCATAAATTACGCTTGCTTCAGCATAAAATTTAATTAAATCATTATTAAAAAGTGAATTTTGCATTGATTTACTACTTTTTAAATATTTTTTAAATTTATTTATAACTTCGGTTTTAAAATCTTCATTTATCATATTTTAATCCTTAAATCATCTTCAAGTTCGAGTGATATACATATTGTATCATCATAAAATGATAAATATTTTATATCTTCATAAGTAAATATATAATCAAGCCTACTTAATTCATATTTATCTTCATTTCTATTTGTTTCTAGTCTAATAATTGTATTAGACAATGTATCGTGAGTTATTAACACATGATCATCGGTGTATACTACTATATTTAACTCAGGTTGTGGTATTAATTTTAAAAATTCTAGTAATTTCATTTTCTATTTATCTCCTTTTCTTTTGAATACAATTCCATGAAATGTTCTCTTCCCATTATGTTCTGTTACTTTATCAGAAGCTTTATATTTAAATGGATTAATTTCTGGATGAGAATTATAGTATCCTTTAAGATTTGTTGGATACCATTCAAATTGTGATAAATCATAATACTCTAAAAATTGAATTGATCCAAACATCCATCCATCATAGTCATCTGGAATTTGTGTTGTTGGAACTTTTATTGCGCATGTTCCATCCTTCATAATCATATTTTCCATCACTGGATATTCATCTTTATATGTTTCATATGATATATATGTTTTCTTATTTGATTTTTCTTTATTTCTTTGTTCTTGAGCTTATGGAAATGATGTTATCCAATCAACAGCAATAACTTTAGTTTTATACTCATTTTTATTTGTTGGATTATAAAATTGCATATCAGGAATACCCGCTCCAAACCCTAAATAAGCTTCTCTTCTAAATAAATATCCACCAACATTTGGAGTTACTCGGTTGAGAAATGGAGCTAATACAATAAAATCAATTTTACCAACAATTGTTTTCATAAATTCACCATATAAAGAAAATGGGGGATTCGTACAACAAATATCATATTTAGAATAATCAACATCTTGAAATTTAATTCCTTTTCCTGTTGTTGGATTATATCCGCTTGCTGTTACTGATTTTATTCCCCAAGCTCTTGCTTTTTATGTAAATGTTCTAATAAAGTTACATGTTAATTTATTTCTAAGAAAATTATCAACTTCTTCTTCTTTTAAATCAACTGTAACAAATTTTTTATCTTCTTCATCCCAAAGATCATAAGTAACTTTAGGAAGTTTATGAACGTCATTTGTAGTTACTTTAAATTCATTTTCATATGAAATAGTGATTGAATAAATATCTTCACCTTCTACAATATCCCAATCACATGGGCAAATAATTCGTTTTTCTTTAAATTTATTTAAATCAGCCCAATATCCCATTTCATTAATAATATCCTGTAAAGAAGTGTAACATTCATCATTTGGTTTTGTTCCTAAAGGTGTTTTTTGCCCACAATCAATTGAATGTTTTATTTTATTAAGTACTTTTTGTGATTTCATAAATATTTTCCTCCTAATATAATTATATAATAATTAACTGTGTAAATCAATAACTAATCTCTATTTCCTTTGCTTGCGTTATGATGCTTACAAAGAAGTTGTGCGTTATCTATAGTTGTTTGCCTACCATTTGCCCATGGAGTAATATGATCAACTTCTAATTTACTGTAATCAGTTTCTGTGCATCTTTTTCCATTTTCATCAACATGAGAACATCTAGGTGATTTTCTATAAAGTATATCTTTAATTTCTTTTGAGAATTTTCTTTGCGGACATAATTTTAATTTTTTAATAATAAAAGCATCAATAAATGTTTTATGTGTTTGCATATCCCATGAATTAATATCATTAGCAACTTTGGTACAGGATCTATAATATTCAAGTAACTCAGATGAATCATAGCCTTTTCTAACAATATAATTTGCAATTGATAAGGCTCTCTCTTCTTTAATTCCTTTAATAATTCTAGATATATCATTAAATAATTCAATAATTTTATCAAACAAATAATCTTTAGCATTAAATGAATTTTGACGAATTGGACGTAAGTCATCCTTTAATAATAAATTAGCTTTATCGTTTCCTGGAGATTGTTTAGTATCTGTAATATTAAAACATGTAAGAAGTAATTTATAAGCCTGTTCACCTCTACTAATGGATTTTACAGACTCAAGTGATTTACTTCTAGCTTCAACATAATTTTCAAATTCTTTTAAAAATGTACCATAGAACATCCCATTTAAACATTCATATTTAGTAAGTGTTACGGCGTTTGAATTAATACGATCAAAATTTTTCTCCTCTTCTAAACTATTGCCTTCTTTATAAGTAATATCAAATTTATAATTAAGTAATTTATTTTTTAATTCATCGCTAAGCCCATCATATGTTACTGATAAACCATTTAACCATGTTGTAACATTTATATTTTTTGTAGGATAAATAAAATAATATATTGATAATAATCTTTGTTTTCCATCATGAATATTAAGTTGATTTGTATCAGTGTTTTTCCAAAAAAAGAGTCCAGGTAATTGAATATTTTCTTCCAAAATAGCATTTAATAGACTTCCAGCTTTTGTTGTAGTCCCACATGGAAGTTGTGCCTCCATATCAGCATAAATAAATTTTCTTTGAGTTGATTGATTGTAATTAAGTTCTCCGTTTCTAATCATTTCACAAAGTTCTTTAACAGTTTTTTCCATAAAATTTTTCCTTCACATATACTTTATTTTACAAATATATTATAGATACAAAAAATAAATAAATCAACTGTTTAAATTAAAAAAACCTTAAATTAATAAGGTTTTAATGATTATTCTGTTAAAAGTTCTTTTTTAGGTTGAGCTGTTAATTCTCCTTCAACCGCAGCTTCTTGCTTTTTAATTTCAGCTGTTTCTCTTGCGTCTAAAACATCACCATAGCTAATGTCATCAGCTTGAATATGTTTATTTAACATCTCTAAATAATGTTTTTGAAACTCGATACTTGTTAAAATATAATCCTCTAATTCTTTTCTTTTACCTGTTAATTCTTTTCCATTTTCATCTAAATAAACTTCACCGGTATCTAAATTGATTAATGAATATGTTACATTATTTAATCTTTTAATAAAATCAAATTTATAAGCAATTTCAAGCAAATCTTCCATCCACATCAAGCCTTTTTGATAACTGTATGAAACAAATCCACCACCTCTAGAAACTGGACCACATTTATTTTTAGTTATCACAAACTTTAATCTGAATCCATCAGCACCTTCTCCATCAGATGAATCAACTTTATCACCTTTAATAAATGTTCTAGTACCAAATCTAACCTTAATTGATGAATAATATTGTGGAGCTTGACCACCTGGTTCTGAATAAATAGGTGCTCCAGTAAATGTTGTTCCTGATACTCTAACTTGATTGATTAATAATAAAATGTTATTCTTTTGATTGACTAAATTGGACATCGCTATTAAGAACCTGTGTAAAGGTTTAGCAATTGTACCTCTCATACCTGGATCTTTTTCAATATCATTTTCCATAGATTGAGCTGGAAGTAAAGCTGGAATACTATCTAAAATAATCATACCAACATCATCACTTTTTTGAAATTCGATGATTGAATCAAGAACTTGCTCTCCAGTAAGTGTTTTTGGATTAAAATAAATTAATTTATCAAAATCAACACCATTCATTTTTGCTTGGAATTTAAGGTCTAAAGAATGTTCAACATCAACATAAACACAGGTTTTATCTGGATTTGCTCGTTGATAAGCTGCTAAACATAAACAAGCCGCTGTGGTTTTACCTGAATGAAATAATCCAGCAAATGTTGCAATTCTTCCGTAAACTAAACCACCAAACAATGGATAATCTAAACCAAAAGCTTTAGTTGACATTCTTTCATATGATGGTGATACATCAGCTTTAATAGCTAAAGTATCGTCTTTAAATTCTTTATTTAATTTTTTTGCAATTTCTGCAATTGTTGCCATATAATATCCTCCTAATATAATATACAATATAAATAATCCTATTTAGTTAAATATTCTGAGAATCTTCAACCTGTTTATCAATAGCTGAACTCATTTTCATTTCGCTTAATCGAGACATTAATATTGTTTTAAGTGTATCAATTAATCTTCGTGTTTCCTCTAATTTTATTTTAAATAAATTAGCAACTAATTTATAGATACATTGACTAACAATTTCATTGCTTATTTTTAATACACATATATTATTTTTTGCAGCTATTGAACCATCAACAGAGTTAAAAGATATAGCGTAAGCTTCGTCTTTAATAATTTCAGCACATTCAGCTTTTATTGCTGATCTCTCTTTTACATCCCCAAAACTATAAGCTCTAATTGATAATTTTAACATCAAATTTCTTATTTCATCATTTGTTAATGTTTCAATATTATTTTCAATGTTACTAATAATTGAATCTAAATCTTTTGTATAATTTTTAACTAAATCATTTGCTATTTCAACAATATCTTGATATGTTAATTCAACATTGTTTAAAGCTGTTTCTAATTCTTTATTCATTCATCATCATCCTTAACTAAACTGTTTATATAATTAAAATTAGAGTCATCAACAAAATCATCTAAATATGAATCAACTGTTAACCCATATAATTCATCTGTATATTTTCTAATCATAAAATCTTTAAATTTAGAATCATGTAAAATAGAATATTCATCAATACGATTATTTAAATAATCATTTTCTATTTCTTTATATATTTTAGAATTTGGATCATCCAGAACGTATGCGACGTATCTAAATATTTTTCCAGTTTTTTGTTCCCATAAATATTCTATAAAATCATCTTTATTCACATCAAGCGATAATTCTGTATTTTTATAATATAAGTCAATTTTATACATCAGCATCCCTCCTCCAAATCTTTTAAACATCGATAATCACATTCGATGAATACTCTTTTTTTAACTCCTGGAATTTTTATTATATGGTAATTATCAATATCTTTTACATTAACAGATTTTTTACCATCAGTTTTCATTTTAGTTATTGTGCTAATAGGAACATAAAGAACTAAATCATGATCAATCATCCATAAAACAACTCCAGCTCTAACACCTTTAATCCCAACTTTAGCTGTTAGTTTTTCATATTGAGGTAAACATGTAAATGGAAAAGTGTTTCCTTTGTGAGATTTAAGCTCTAGGTAGAATATTAAAGGATAATCATACCCAATAAAATCTGAAACATTAGAAATTGCGATATATCCATTTGTTGGATCGTATAAACGGTCAATGGTTCCGTTAGGGAAGCTTTTAAACCAACTTGATTTAAATATTGCTTCCCACGCTTTACCTTTATTTAGAGGCATTAATTAGCTCTCACTTCTGGAACAACATTGGATATATTTGTACGTTTAACAACAACAGCTTGATGATTACCAAATGATAAAGTGATATATTCTTCGGTGATTGTATCTAAAATAAGTTTTAAATCATTTAAATCAAGAATCATTGTATATTCATCAGTAACGGTTGTATCATTTTTAAATTTAATAATTTCTTTATTTTCTTTATCTGTTGAATAAATAGTCATTTCATCATCTTTACATACAAAAGTGCTATAAGGTTTTAAATTTTTTGATGTTCCATATCCAGCACTAAATAATAATAATCTATTAACAGTATCTAATAATTCATTTTTATTTAACACAACATTATTATCATATGTGTTGTTTGCTCTTCCTCTAATTGCTGTAACTGGAACTGAATTTAATAATTCATCGTTACATCCAGTGACTGCGGTTAATGTAATTTTATCAGTTGTAAATGATACTTTTGTTTGAACAATTTCATCACTAATTGAGTCATAACCTAAAGTAAAATCAACCATATCATTTTTAAACAATTTAAATAATTTAACCAAACGAGAATTGAATAATACCTTAATTGGTTTTTCTAATGAAAAATTATTTACACAAGCTCCAGTTGTAAATGTGATACAACCTGTTTCATCAACATAAAACATTTTTTGAACTGGACGACTAATTGTGCCTCTGAGTAATTCTTTACTATTGTAATTTAAAATACTCTCTAAGATACTTCCGCTAATTTTCATATTAACTGTTGGATTTTCAATTTTAATTACAGGTAAAGATAATAATTTATCTCCATCCATAATAAGTGGAATCTTATATGTTCCATTTGCCTTAACTAATACATAAGTATCTTTTACTTCGAGTTCAATGTTTTCGGAAGTAACCGCAGCGATAAGTTTTAAAAATAATGAAGCGTTAACAGCTGCGTTAAATGTTTCATCAGAATCTAAATCAAATTTAACTGAAGCGTAATATTCTCCATTAGTAACATTTAAGTATAAAACTTTATTTTCAGCTTTTAACTCTAATGTTTCGGTTAATGTTGAAATTTCAGCACTATCCGTTGCTCCTAAAATTGTTGAGCAAATTTCTTTGAATTTTGTTGTTTTAATAATCATAATATTTTTTATATCCTCCATATATTATACAATATTAATTACCATAAATCTTCTTTAACATCATCATTTCCTTGATAAACAAATGATTTTTTCCATTCATTTAGTTGGAATAAATTAAATAAAGGTCTTAAAGTTCCTTTTTCATCATTAACTAAAGCTTCAATACTCATTCCATGACCCATTTTTTTACAAGCTTCCTCAACAGCGTGCTTAACAGCCGGTGATTGATTATTAATATGTTCTGATGAATTTAAAGCTCTATTACTTACATAAACCATTTTAACTTTTCCATTAACAACCAACATAATGTTTCCAAATGACGCTGATCTAACCCATGATGTTGAATCGGAGCTACAACTTGGATATTGTTCCATAATAGATATTGTTGTGCAACCAAAATTATGTGTTAATGGTTTTTCTCGCCCTAATTTTTTACATTCATTGTTAATAACTTTCCAAGTTTCTTCATACCATTTAATTTTTTCACCAACGTGAACATCGTTTCTTGGAGATATTCCAATATAAGGAATAAAGTCACCGTCTTTAAATCTATATCTCAACATTCTCAATAGATGTTTATAATCCTCTCCCATGTGAAAAATAGGTACAATTTTCTTTGGATATCTAACTCGTTCAATCATGTAAAGATAATTTTCCCATGATTTTTCAGGTGCCGCTAATCGTTCTTCTTCTGTTGGATCAATTCCAAAACTTCCTGGAATAACATCAGCCTCAGCTGCCCAAAAACATGTATCGATTAATTTATTTGCGTTTAAATAATCAATATATTCATCAATATCAAATTTTTTACCTTTTGACCAAGCCGAATAAGCTCCTGAGTCAACAACTAAATCACATTTACATTCTGGATGTTCTTGTAAATATTTATTCCAAGCCTGTAATTCTTTTGATTCTGCGTTCCAAGCAAAAAGTTGGCAATAACCTAATTCTCTTTTTAAATCACTCGCTCCCATTTCTGTACCATCAGGTAACAATGTTTTTGATACCCCAGCTCCAGCTGCAATAAGTCTATAAGGTGTTAATTTAATATTTTTAAATGTGTTCGTCCATATTTGTTCCATAATTTTATCCTCCTAAAATAATTATACATTATTATTTGCTCTAAAACAATTGTTCTTTTATATTTTTCTTATTTTTATTTTCAACAACATACCAACCTAAATCTCTTTTACCTGGTTTTTGTTCATATAAAGAGTGATTTGGATCAATTGAATCAGAATTTGCGTCAATTTGTTTTCCAACATGTTTCCAAAATTGTTCAGCGCTTGTGTTTCTTACACATTTTGCAAATATATCTCGATCATATTTTTCCATTAAATATTTAAGAATTTTTTTACTAATACTTTTTCCTCTCGCTTCATCTGAAACATATATATCGGAAATAACAACATAATCATTTTTTGTTCCAGGTCTCATCGGAACATTAAACATACAAAAATCATATTTACCAGTGATACTGATGATATATCCTTGCCTCATACTAGATTTAACAACAATAGGTAAACAAACACCTAATAAAGTATCGCTACCTCGTTTTTTATTTTCATTATCCCATAATTTAGAAACCCAATAATAATCACATTTATCCTTATGAGAACATAATTCACATTTAGCTGATTTTCTTTCACACTCATTATAACCGAGTGGAATTTTACATATATGAGCTTTTTCCATTACCACAAATCCTCCATTTTATATTCAACATATTTATAGTCTTTAGTAAAAGATGATCGTGCAATTGCTTTTAGATTAGTTGCGTCTCCTTGATGTAAATTTTCATCAGGTACTCCTAATTTACCTAAACGTTTTTTAGCAATTTGTAAAATATTATAATCAAGTTCATTTCCAAAACATAATTTAGGATCAGCACCGGCTAATATACATCCAGCTATTAACCCTCCAGCTCCTAAAGTTGGATCTAAAATTGATTTGTTGCTTAAATCATCATCGCTAAACATTTCAATCATTTTTATTGTGAGTTCAGGTGGTGTGAAAAAAGCTCCAAGCTCCCTTCGTTCTTCTAATGATTTATCACCATATTGATGATTAAACCATGTGTTATATTCGTCAATTATTTTCTGTTTTGTTTCTTCTGATAATTTCATTTTACACCTCTCTGTTTCTTCAATTCTTCTTTCATGATATCTAATAAATCCGCATATGTTAAATGTTCATAATCTCGATCAACACTCCAGTCAATCTGTGGAATTGCTTTTTGAATGCTACCACTTGTTTTATGTAAACTTTTGATTAATTTATTCATTAATCCATTTTGCTCATTAGCGTAAAAGAATTTTGCAAAATTAGAACATTCGATTTCTGTTGTAAAATCAATGAAATCAACAGAAATACTTATATTATTCCTTTTATGACCTATACATATTGGTAACTTTTCATTCCAGTCAATCTGTTTTGTTACATTCCATAAAATATCAAAAGCTTTTTCATTTTTAACACTATGTATGCCGTTTTGAACTGTACGTTTAGTAAGGCAAAATTTTTTATTATGATCTTTCCACCACTTTTTTAAATCACTTTTTGCTTTATCATATACATCACTAGTACTTCCTATATAAAATTTATTAGAATACGCGTAAGTGATTTTTTGTTTTAATCGCATATTCAATTCATAAAAATCTATATATTCTTGATCAAAAGTTTGCAATTCAACTTCGTCAAAAGTTTGATTTATTTCTTTATTAATAAGTTTACATAAGCATAAATTATCAGTGATACTAGCGTCTTTAAAAGCTTTTGGATCAACTAATTTTAACTTTAATATATTTTTATAAAGATTATGACCTTTATAACAACTAAAAGGCATCAAAACAACCGATTCTTCAGTTTTATCAACAAATTGACTAACAACTTTATTTCCTAAATTATAAGGTGGATTTGCTATAATTAAATCATACTCAGCTTTTTCTATTGCTTTTAATTTACCCATAAATTCCTTTCTTTCATCAAATCTAATAATTTTTGCTTTTTCAACTGTAAAATCATAGTCAGCAATAATTATGGTCACAATATTATTTATTATCCTCCTCCAACCATTTCATAATATCATCTAATGTACAATGTTCGTAATCACGATCGATACTCCAATCAATGTGTGGAATTGCGGCTAAATAACAAAGATTAGAACCTCCAGTATTATTTAAACCACGTAATAATCTATTCATCAATGAATTATAATAATAGAATTGAGCTAAATTCTTTTTAGCTTTCTCTGATAATTGTAAGACATAGCTTCCAATATATTTCTTCTCATTAAAAACATTATAATAAAAATCAGCTGTATCTTTGTTTTTACATACACCATTGGTTGCACGACTTGGTATTATAAACGATGTTGAAATATCATATTTATCTATATTTTTTTCGGCTAAAAGATTTTTAAGCACTTTCCATTTAGCTTTTATTGTTATATTGTGTTTATAAAAATTTTTTAAATTAGGATCACAATAATTATCTAAATATATATCATGATATGATTGTTCAATTTCTTTATCAATCATTTGAGCAATATTTAAATTAGAGGTAATATTAGCGTCTTTAAAAGCTTTTGGATCAACTAATTGAGTATTAATTATATGTTTATATACATTATTATATTGATAACAATTAGCTGGAGCTAAAACAATTGATTCTTTAGCTTTGCTGACAAAATTAGTAACAATCTCATTTCCTTTATCATATGGTGGATTTGCAATAATTAAATCATATTCACCTTTTTTAATAGCTTTTACTTTATTCACAAGTTCGTCTCCTCCATCAAATCTAATAATTTTTGCGTCTTCACATGTATAATCATAATCATCTGTAAATATCGTAACATCACAATGTTTTAAAATCAAATGTTCAGGAATTGCTTTAAAAACACCGATTATAAGAACTTTTTTATATTGAATTTTATTTTCAATATAATAATCAAACATTACTTGAACTATTTTTCTTAGAACTGGTAGTATTTTAGTTGACTTTGTTTTCTTCTTACCATCATCGTTTCCAGCTGTTCCATTAAATCCATATTTAGGATCATTTGACTTATAATCAGTAATATATTGTTTTTCTAATCGGGCTAAATCTTCTTTTGTATAATCATCATTTTCTTCTAAAATTTGAAATGTAAAATCTTTTGGATTCTTTCTATATTCTTGATGAAAAGATAAATTATCAACAGCTTCAGAATGTTGATTCCATCTATTATCAATATTAGTTGATTGACCAATATAGACTTTTCCAGTGCTTATTTGTGTGATTTTATAAATTCCTTTCATAATTCTGTTTCTCCTTTATTTCTTTTACACTATTATTATAATTGATTTAAAATAAAAAATCAACAGATTTATATAATATTATACAATAAAAATAGTTAGATTTTATTATTATCTAACTATTTAATTATAATTAATCATCGTTAAGATATTCAGGAAAAACAAATGTGTTATTTAGATCCTTTTCCCCTCCATCAATCATAATATCTTGACCCGTCATAAATTGATTTTTAACAGTGATAAAATAAATCCACTCAGCAATTTCCTCAGCTGTTGCCCATCTCTTTAATGGTGTTACTTCCATAATTTTATTCCAGAGATTTTTATCATCAATAACCGGTTTATTTAAATCTGTAATAACTCCACCACAGCTTATTGAGTTACAGGTTGCTTTATATTTGCTAACTCGGCACGCAACATTTTTCATATAACCTAATAATCCAGATTTAGACGCAACATATTCCGGAAATTCAAATCCAGTGTGAGCTGATGCAGAGGCGTTGAACAAAATAGCTTTTATATTTTTTTGAATACCATATTTTTCTGTTACATAAATTGATGAATAAAGATTATTTTTAATATCGTCTTTTCCATTTTGTTCACCGGCGTTGTTAATTAAAATATCACATAATGGTAATTCCGGTAACGAATTTTTTTCTGAACAATCAACTTTATAATGATGATAGCGTCTATTTTCTTCAGTATCAAGGAAAAAATCTATAGCACAGTCTTCCTTATCTAATCCATAAACTTCATAGCCTCGGTCTAAAAAGTATCGTGCTGTTGCTTTTCCAATTCCTTTTGATGTTCCTGTAATAATTACGATCATATTTATTTTATCCTCCATTTAAATATATTATAATTCAATTTCTTCGGTTCTTCCATTAGCTTTTAAATATTTGATGTAATCATCTCCAACATTTTCTTTTTTCCATGATTTAACCATTTTAAAAGCTACAGGGCTTAAAATAACTTCGCAAAGTAATTCAAATATAGCACCAACTAATGAGCAAATAAACACTTGCCACCAAGTCCAGCCGAAGAAAATTTTACTAACTAATAGAGCAAATACTAAATTATCTATAAATTGAGCAATACCGGTTGAAATAAAACTTCTCGCAGCAAATTTTCTAAATGAAATATCAACATCTGTATCTTTCATAGCTTTACCTATGAACCAATTGATAAATGAATTTGCTATAGCTGATACGAGCATCGCTACAGAACTTCCAACAACAACATACCATGTGCCTGATAATGTGCTATTTAAAGCTTTATTAACAATATCCATTGAATCAGGTGAATCATAAGCCGCTCCCCAATTACCTGGAGTTAACATTAATAAGGCAAATACTCCGGTTAATATCAAGTTTACAAATAAAGCAAATAATGATACTTTAGTGGAAGCTTTAGGTCCCCATCGTTTACATATTGAATCCATAAATAAAAATGATACCCAACTCACTGTAAAACCACAATCTAATCCTAATCCAACACCGGCAAATGGACCATCGTTAACCCAAACCCAGTTTACTAATTCTCTGTTAGCTAATATGTTCATAGCAACAACAGATAAAACAAATAAAGCGATTATGGTTGATGGAATACTTCTAAAAAGTAATTTCCAGTCTTTCCAATCAAACAACCATTTAACAGTCTCTTTAACACTTGAACATAATTTTTTCATTAAAATTCTCCTTTTTATTTATATCGGGTAATGAAGAACCGATATTTAATATATTATACAATAGTTAATATGGATATTTATTAATCCATGGATTTAAATTTTCATAAAGCTTAGATAATTTTAAAATATCTATATCGTGATATCTTTTTCCAATTATTTGCATCCCAATCGGTAAACCATCTATAAATCCAGCTGGAATAGAAGTAGCAGGATTTCCGGTAAAATTAGCTAAAAATGTTTGAGTCCAACCAATTAATGGTTCAACAGTTTTTCCATTTATACTCGTTGGTCCTTTAGTGTTTTTATCTGAACTATTTTCTATACCTTTAACACATAATACAGGTGATATAATGAAATCATATTTAGCAAATATATTTTCAAATTGATCTAATATATCTGTTCTCACTAAATTAAACTTATAAAGATCATCAATAGTTAATTTATCACATAGGTTTTTATAATGGATAAATTCATCTGGAAAATCTTCTTTATGTTCATTTAATAAGTCAATTTTAGATTTTTTAAGATTATTTAATTCAATAGCACAATCAACTGTAATACCTTTACACCATTCTTCCGCCATATCTAAAGCGCTGTGTTTAAAATTAAAATTAACTTTATCAACAGTAATACCGGCTTTTTTAAAGATATTAAGAGCGTCAGTAATAACTTTATTTACGTCTTTATCTGTTTCAAATAGATCAAAATTATCTGTATAAGCTATTTTAATATTTGATAATGGTTTTGAATATTCTTCTAAATAGTTTCTTTTAAATGGAATACACACTGGATCTCTAGAATTATATTTACCCATGTAATCTAATAATATAACTGAATCTTTTACACATTTTGTTAATCCACCACTGAAACAATAAGGGTGTGTTGTGGAGTAAGCGTCCGGTCTACAAACATTTGGTAAAGTTCCTATTCCGGCTTTAAACCCATATAAGTTACAACAGGAAGCTGGAATTCTAATTGACCCTCCAGCGTCTCCACCTTCCGCTATAAGCACTAATCCAGCGGCAACAGCTGCGGCACTTCCACCTGATGAACCACCTGAGTTATATTTTAGATTATATGGCGTTGATGTTGGTCCATATAATTTATTATCAGTTGTACCTCTAAATCCATAAGCTGGAGCGTTACATTTACCAATAGCGATACCTCCGGCTTCTTCCATGGCTTTACAAAATACTCCATCAGCTGAATCAGTTGTGATTAAACATTTAACTCCACCGTGAGAATTTGTCCAGCCTTTTTTGCTTGGTAAAAAATCTTTTAAAGCAAATGGAACACCGGCAAATGGACCGCAATATTCGTTATTATCTAATCTTTTTTCTAATTCTTCCGCTCTTTTATACGCGTCATCAAATTTAGTATAAACAAAAGCGTTTATATCTTTATTTTTATTTTCAATTCTTTTTTTAAAATATGTTACAATATCAGTTGGTTTTATTTTTTTATCATTAACTAATTCACCTAATTGATAAGCACATAATTCTTCTAATTTAATATCCATTTTATTTATTCAATTCTTCCTATATCTTTTTTCTTTTCCATTGATTTACAATAATTAAGATAATCAGCACCTATTTGTTCTTTTTGCCATTTTTTACAGATTTTATATCCAATAGGACTAAATATAACTTCCATTAATAATTCAAGAACAGCTCCAAAAACAGCTGTACCTAATACTGTTAACCATGTCCAGCCTAATGTTGTGCCTATACTTAAATTAAAGAAAACGAGGAAGGCTAAAGCTGTAAAAATAAAGTTATCAATAAATTGACCTAAAGCTGTACTTACATATGTACGAGTCATATAAGCTAATTTACCATCTGGATTCTTTTTAAATAATTTACCAATACCAACATTAATAACATTATTCGAAATACCTGATAATACAAACGCAATAGAACTAGCGACAAAAATTTGCCATGTTTGACTAAATGTTGCGTCAAAAGCTTTATATGTATCAGGAGATCCACCAATTTGAATCATTGATACTAATTGAAATATACCTATACAACCTAAATTAATAAGTAATCCTAATATATTTAATTTTGTTGCTCCTTTAGCTCCATAGGTTTTAACAACAATATCCATACATAAAAATGGAATCCATGAAATCAATAATCCACCAGTAATTCCTAACCACGATGGATCAGTCATAACAATAGTTTTAGAAGCCATTAAATTCATAACAACAACTGAAACAACAAATAAAGCTGTTACTGTACCTGGAATACTTCTAAATAACATTTTCCAGTCTTTAAAATCAAATAACCATTTAAAAATGTCAACAAACCAATCACCAATTTTAATAAATAAATTTTTCTTTTTCATATTTTCTCCTTAGTTTTATTTTTTTTTATTTGCGAAGGATTTAGAGGTCGAACTTCGCTGTGACCTTATTTTTTAATCAATTAAGTCATCAATGGTAACTCCTTAAGAGCTAAAATAAAAGAGCTCTTACATAATAAGGGCTCTTTAAACATAAAGATGTGGATCTCTTTGGTTTTAGTTTATAGTGTGGATATCGAGCCCGAACACACTTTTTATTATAAACAGCTTTATTTCAGCTGTAAATAATATACAATAAATTTAGCAAAGATCATATAATTTGTTAATTTTATTTACAAGTCTATTATATCCTTTTGCTGCTTCTAATTGAGTATCAGCAAAATATAATTGACGACCATAAGCACTAAACATTGAAAAGCGATAACCCTCTGATGTTGAAATAACATAACAACAATTATCAATAACTTTAGCGGTTACTTTTCGTGGTGTGATATCATAAATTATTTTTGGTTCTTTTTTAACCTTTTTTATAATATAAGAATAAACCCAGTATTCTTTTCCATTTTCAATTCCAGGTATCGCTTTTCTAACGTTTTCATCTGTTTTTAATAATAATTCATGTTTGTTGTAAATCATAATATTTTACCTCTCTTTTATATCATAAATATTATAATATATTTGAGTGGTAAAATCAATGAAATTATAAAGATTTATAATTTATATCCACATTATTTGGAATATAGTCATGAATATACTTTTCTTTTAAAATTTCGTATATTTGAGATCTGCTTGATTCACATCTTTTTTCACATTCTTTTTCAAAAGCTTCTTGAACGCTCATTCCTGAATCTATTAGTTTTTTAAATTCTGACTCAATATCAACCACATAATTCTCAATATACCAACAGTTAACATTATAGGTATCACAGCTCATTGGAACATCTGGAACTAAAACTTTTGCTGATTCAATCATATCTTCAGCTAAATATTTTTCAGCTAATTTAGATGTTTCTTCTGGAACTTCCATTAAAATTTCATCATGAACTGTGTTAATTAAATAAGCACCAATATCTTTTAATCTTTTATCATCATGAATTCTAATAAGTGCTGATTTTGTTAAAGTTGCCGCACCACCTTGAACTCTTGAGTTAACAGATTGACGTTCAGCTTGAGCAATAAATCCTGTGTTATCTTTTATCTCAATTCCATCTTTAAGTGCTTCATCTTTAATTTTTAAATATTCGTTTCTGAATTTACATTTTTTAATTTTTTCTTTATATTCATTTGTTTTACTTGAATTCACAACTCTATTTTTACAAATAAGGAATGGATTAAAATCAGCCTCAGTGTTTTCTGATAAATCTTTAAATTCATATTTAGGAAGTAAAATATCAGGTAATCTTCTTCTTCGACCACCAACATCTTCCACATAACCTAATTTATAAGCTGATTCATGTGTTTTGTTGATCCATTCTTCAACTTTAGGAAAAGCTTTAAAAAATTTATTAATAATTTCCTGTGCTTCTTCTCTTGATTTACCAATTTGTTCACCAACAGACGCAGCACCTCTTCCATATGTTATTCCGAGTAAAATTGATTTCGCGAATGTTCTATATTGTTTTCCTTCTTTATTTTGATGTGTTTTATAACCACAAACAATTTTTTCACCTTCAATGTTTAACACCGTTCCTTCAGGATAAAACTCTAAACAATCTTCATATTTACGATCAAAAGACATTGCGGCAATATACGAATAAAGATCTTTTCCATCTTGATAAGCTTTAATCATCCCTGGATCTTGAGAATAATGAGCTGTTAATCGCGGCTCCTGTGCTAAGCCGAGTAATCAGCGCCGATAATACGGTAGCTAGTTTTTACTCTTAAACCTTGATTACTCATAAAAATATCACCTCCCTTAAATATTGATATCAATAATACATACAATAATTTAACATAACTCTATACATAAATAATATAATTATTATCTGATTTTACTATATTTTTAATTTTAACAATATTATTATCAATTAATAAATCATCATTTATTTTTATTTTATTTGCTGAAATGAATCCTTGAGGAGTTTCAACTGAATCAATATTAGATACAGTATATGAATTATTTTCAGGTTCAACAACGCGGTAGCTCTCTTTTGCCCTAAACAACATTCTAATACTTTTTTCATGTGACGGAATATTTTGGAAGTTAATAGGATCACTTGAACTTAAACGACCAGTTGCCGCCCCATATTGATTAAAATGTGTTCGAACTCTACCATCAGGCCACTTTTTTGCAAGCTCTGGAATAGCGTCAATATATGTGGTTAATAGTTTAACTAATTCTCTTCTCTCTAATAATAATTCACAAATAGGTAATTTTAAAACTTTATCTATTGCTTTTAAATCTTCTTCTCCAGTACCTCTTGGAGATTTTTTATTTACAACTGGAGCTTTTAATACATCATAAAACAAGATTGCTAATTGAGTTGGTGAGCTTAAGTTAATTGGATTTTGTAACATCTCTGATTTAGATTTACCCCCAGCTTCCCCATTTCTTTTTGTTGATTTAGCGTTTGCTTCCGGTGTTAATCTCCAAGTGTTTATTTTATCTTTTAATTTATCTAATTCAATAGATAATTTATTATCAACCGCATTTAGTTTATTATGGAATTTATTAGATAATAATTTACCATATTCCATATCAACTTCCATTCCAGCTAATTCCATTTCAGCAATAACTTTTACTAAAGGCATCTCTAATGTTTTTGCTAAGTTGAATAATTTACTATTATCATTTAATTTAAACTTAGCTATTTGCCATTCATAAAGCTTATAAGTCATCAATGAATCGGTTGCGGCGTAATACGCAAAAATAGATGGATCAACATCAGCGTATTCAACTCCATTAAATAAATGATCAATGGAATATTTTTCTTGAGAATTATCAATCTTTTGGATATATTGTTGTTTTAATCCAGCACTTTGTTCATTTTCATCTAATAACTTAGCACCAATCATTGTATCCCAATCAATATTAATACAAACACCACATGTACATTTTAATACTTCATAATCAAATTTACCATTATGTAAAATCGAGTATGTTTTAGCTGAAATAACTCGCTCTAATTCTTCTTTAACGTCGTTTTCTGTTAATTGATTTTCGAGAAGTTCTTGAGTATCTGGATTTCTATGATTAATCGGAATATAAGCTTGCTTTTCATCTTTTGTGTATAAACATAATCCCATTAATTTACAGGTAACTGGATCAAGAGAATTATTTGTTTCTGTATCTATTGCTATAATATTGTTGTTGATACATTTAGTGATATAATTATGAAAAGTTTCTTTATCTCTAATACAAATAATATTATCTGATTGTTTTCCTAATACTCGAATAACTTCTTCATCTATTATTTTTAATTTATCTTGAATTGATATTTTTTTACTTTTTACAATTTTTTCAGCTGATTTTTTATCATCAAGATCTGGAGATTGTGTTTTTTCTGTTTTAATTTTTTTAACAATATCTTTTACTTTTGGTTTTTCTGGAATTTGAAATTCATCTCCCCATAAACTATCCGTCATCTATTAATCCTCCTGTTCTTATAGTTAAATATGTTTTATAACAATATTATTATACAATAAAATCCTCTATGTTTCAAGAGGATTATTTAATTATTTAATATGTGTATCGTCTTACAGGTGTTGTATTTTGATTTGTTCCTTGATTTGGAGTTCTTAATTGTTGACCACCAAATCCTCTAGCTGTTGCTGGATTAACTTGACCAACAATTGGTGTTTCTTCCTCTGCTATTGAAGCTGGAGCGGTTGGTGCTGCTGTTCTATCATACGGTGTTTGATTTAGTTCTTTATTTACATATGGATTTGGAAAGCTTCCAGTATCAAGATATATGTTCATATCAGCAGCTGTTCTTTCATGAACAAAATTATCTAAATAATTTGGATTCTTTTCAAATTCAGAAAAATCTTTTACATAAATTGTTGATTTATATACATTTGGATTTGCTGGTAAAATTGAATATGTTGTGTTAACATCACCTTTTTTACCATGACGAGTAATCTTAAATAACATATCGCTTAAATCACCATAATCATCAATAAATGATTTTAATGTTTGACGGATACGGGTACCCTGTTGCCAAATCATCGCATCAGCAATAATGTTACCATTTTCATCTTGATTGTAAGCAACTAACGGTACAAAAATTTTAAAACTCATTTTATTACCCGCTTCACATAATGGACATTTTTCAACTGGATCATTAAATGATGATCTTATACAGCTAACGATTCTGTATCTTTTCTTATTATCTTCCATATTTTCAACAGTGTGAACAGATGATACAGCGATATCAGCGAGTGTGTGGATGTTAAATCTTACAATAGCTGTTTCTCCATCATCTTTAAGAGCAAAAAAACGAATCAATGATCTTTGTGATTGTTCTCCACTCTTACTATTAAATTTTTCATATTCTTCATAACTAAGTTTTGCCATAAATTAATTTCCTCCTATTAGTTATTTTATTATCAATATTATATACAATATTTATTTGTGAATCAACTAATAAATTAAATCTTTTTTATTTAATTTTTCAAATTGATCTTTAGTTAAGTCATTAACATCTTTTCCTTTTGGAATCTCAACAACGGTGATAAAACCATTATAAACATTTTTAGCAAATTTCTCTATTCCTTTTTTACCGGCTTCATCTCCATCAAAACATAAATAATATTGAACAATTCCAGATTTATCTAATAATTCATATTGATGTTCTGTTCCGGTACCTAATAAAGCAATTGCTCTATAACCCCAACTCTCTAAAGTGAGTGCGTTTATTTGACTCTCACAAACATAAACAGATTTTACCTTATCTTTTATAATATTATAAAGTAAATATACATCTTTATCAATATCTTTATCTATAATAAATTTTTTTGAATTAACGCTTCGACGAGTCATAAAAGAAATTCTACCAGATAAATTTCTCACTGGAAACACTATACATTCGCTACTTTGATCATAACAAACATCATATTTTTCACAGATCTTTTTTGATAAGCCTCGTTTTTCTAGGTAAGGGTGCCATGATTGAAACGCGAACAAAGAATCATCACTAATTTGTTTCTTTATGGATTTTTTAGGTTTGCTTATAGCTATTGGTTCATCAATTTCTAATTTATTTTCATCTAAAACATAATCAGTAAAATTATCTTTTAACCAATTATTAGCCCAGCTTAAGCTTCGATCACACGCTTCCGAGATAAATGTTGCTAAAGATCCTTTATATCCACATGAAAAACAGTGAGCTGTTCCCCAACATGTTTTTTCATCATCTCCAATGTAAATATTACAACTCGGTTTATTTTCCATACCGTCTTTATGAACCGGGCAACTTATTCTCACATTATCACCTTGATAAACAATATCTTTTAATTTACCTGGAACACAACATTTTTTTAATTCAGTTAAAATTTCTCTAATATCTTTTTTAATAACATGATTATCAATAATAAGATTATTCATACTTAATCAAACACATCCTCATCTGTTGGTTTATTATAATATTTATTTGATGATTCATCTTTATCCACAGTATCATTTGTTCCTGGAATATAAATAAATTCACCTTTATTAAAATCAACTCTATAAGTTAATTTTTTATCATTTACAGAATCTCTAGATTTAACTAATTCAATATCTAATAAACTTTTATCATCTTTATGACGTTCAAAGAAAAGAATAATTGTTGAATCTTGAGCAATTCTATCCGATTGAGCAACATGTTCTGTACCAACTCCAGTATCAGTTGACGCTCTGTTTTGTTGAGAAACACTTATAATAGGAATTCTTTTTAATACCTGTAAATTTTTTAAATCTTTAGAGATGTTACTTGCTCTCTCAACTGGATTACGTGCTTTTCGATCATCTTCCAATAATGAGTGTTGATCAATGAATAAAATATCCAACTTATCTTTTTCAATAAAAGCTCGTAAAGCTGAAACACCGGCGGCACCATTAATCATTTTAGGGGTTAAAACTTTAATTGACCCTTTAAATCTATTAGGTAAATTATCAATATATGTTTTATAATCAGCTTGAATATTTGAACTTCCATGAACTAAAGCTCCATTAGAGATATGTTGAATTAAAGTATCAATACGATATCCAACTTTTCGTTCACTCATTTCCCCTGAATAAATACCAACATTTAAGCCTTGCTCAGCTGCGGCAACAGCAAATTTTAAAAGTAACCATGATTTACCAACATTAGTTCTTGCAACAATGGTTGCTAATTCTTCTTCTCTATCCCAACCGCCTATAATTGAGTCAAGTTCCGGTAAACCTGTTCTCACATAATATTTATCAAAACTTTGTAATCGTTCAATATAAGCGTCGTATCTTGATGTATCCCTTAAGATATCAATGGATGATAAAGCAACACCACATGTTAAATCTTCATAAACTTTTTTATAAGTATCTAAAGCTTCCTCAGTTTTATTTTCAATTAATAATTTTCTTACTTTGTTAAAAGTTGCCGCGAGTTGATTATTTTGCTTTTCTTTATAAATTTCATCAATAAGATATTGAATTGGTTCAGTTACTTTAATTAGATCAAAATCAGGAAATGACGCTAAAAATGATTCTTTATCTGGAATACTTCCATATGTGTTAAAATGATTTAATATATAATTCCATTCTGATTTATAAGCTGGAAAAAATGAATCATCTAATCTATTTAAAATAATTAATGATGTATCTTTTGTATCAATAATATAATTTATAATTTGCTCTTGAACCATTATCTAATACCTCTCTTATCTTTTCCAAATATTTGAATACCCTCGGAATAATTAAATACTCGACTATATAATCGATCACCTAATATTTGATGTAATTCATTATCAGAAACGTTTGATGTGTAAATGTTACTTTTACCATTGTTAACCCTTTGATCAATAATACTTAATAGATGTGAAATTTCAAATTCGGTTCCATTTTTAGATCCAATATCATCCCAAATAACTAAATCACAATCAGTAACATTTTCTAAAATATGTTGAATATATTCACTTTTTGTTGATATATTAGCTTTTAACTCAAGTAAAAACTTTGGAACACTAATAAATAATACAATTGGTTTCATAGGTTTTTTTAACCAAACACTATTTATATAATCTCCAGCTAATCGTAAAGCCCAACTAGTTTTTCCATTTCCAGTGTTGTTTGAATATAAATAAATATTTTTTCCATCATTAACAAAAGTTTCAATATCTTTTTCAATATTAGCTAATCGAGTAAATGATTCCTCATCCGAACCATCTTTATCAATAAAAAGCACCGGTTTAGTTCGTTTAATTTCCGGAATATACGCTTGATTAAAATAATAATCAACTTTATAATTTTTCATACAAAATCTTTTATCACATTTATTTTCATATAAACAACTTGAACAATCATTCATAATAATATCCTCCAATCTTATTAAAATACAATATCGCTTAATTCATCTTTAGAGGTTGCAACTTTTTGTTCTGTAACTCTCACTTTATTGTTCATATTTAGACCACTAATATTTTTATTTTTCTCTAAATAATTAATAGCCCATCCTAAATCACGATAACCTTGAGTTGTTGCTGTTTTTACAATAGCTAAAGCTAAATCTAAGTTTCCTTTAGTATAATCATTAAGTGTTTGTTGTGATAATTTAATTGACGCTTTTGATAAGAATCCACCTGGACGAGCGTAAACACCATCAACCCAATCACGTAAAGCTGTTAATAATTCGTAATTAGAGCACTCAATAGAGTCTTTAAGTTCTTTAATTATATATTGACGTTGTGATGTTTTAAGACCTTTTGGTTTTGTGATACTCATTTGTTTTTTCACATTTTCACATAATTTAACATCTTCCGATGATAATAAAGATAAATATAAATTAAGATCAAGATATAAAACATCAGGATTATCATCTGATTTTTTTAAAATAGAGGTCTTTAATAAATTTAAATCACAAATTAATTGTTCCTCAACTGTAAGTGAAATCATTTTATTAATATAGGTACGATCAACTTTAAAATATTTATCATCAACTAATTTATTTTTTACCGTTGCTTTTCTATATATATTTAAAAGTTCAGTAAAATAAACAGCTGTTGGTAATCCAAATAATTGAATTGTTTTGTAATTAACTGTAATTGAATTGCTCGTATCAAAAATATCTAATAACATAGTGCCTCTCTTAATTCTTTATCCTTATTCATTTTTTCAATTGTTTTTGTTACAATCTGAGATAATTTAGTTTTGTTTGATTTTAGGATTGGTTCAAAATCTATAAGAACATTTTCAGATACAGAATATTTAATTGCGATCTTTTTTAACATTTTTGAATCATAATTACATAAATTATTGACTAATTTAGTTAATTTAAAAACGTTGATTGTTTTACCTTTATCGTCTGTTTTCAAACAAAAACAATCATCATTACAAATATTATCAATAATTAATCCTTCAATAATTTTATTACGTTCAAATAAATGAGCTATACAATATTTTAAATTAACATCAGATTGATTATCATTATCATCAATTCCAAAATCATTAGCTAATATCTCACTATGATCTCCAACATTATCCTTTAATGTATCTAAACTCCAACTTCCAAAATTACATCTTCTTTTATCCATATTAGCTAAATAATAATATCGTCTTCTCGTTGACCATATACCCATATTTAAACATTTATCTGGACCCTGTGGATCTTGATAAATAGATTTAGTTGGATCCAACCATGATCGTGCTTTTAAAATATATAAAATAGCGTCAACAACCATTTCATAACAATCATCAATAGAAAATCCAGAATTTTTTGAATCAATATAATGACGTCCGATGTATCCCCATTTTTTCAATAAGATACAAGCAAAATAGCCTGATCTTTTTCCTTCATCATGTTCATTTTTAATATAAAGGTTACATAAGGTGTTAACATCCAGTTGTTGCCAGTTTTTTTCAACACTTAAGGCTTCTTTAATATAATTTTTTCTAATTTCTTCAAGCATACTTATTCCTCCTTATTTATTACAAATATATTATAAGTAATCAATCGATATAAATCAAGTATATTTTAAAAAAATTATTTAATAATCACAGTAATTGTTTTAGTTGTATTATTTTTCACTAATTTTATCTCTTTTCCTATTAATGATGGAATTTTTGTTGTAAATATTATCTCACATTTTTCATTAACCATTGGTTGTTCATCTATTAATTTTATTGCTTGTTCTAAAACAGCGTAAACTCCTTGAATAACAGCGTATTGAGCTAATGTATCAAAATCACCTTTAATTACTAATTTCACCATGTTTATTTTCCTCTCTTGATTTTGTATGTTCATTTCTAATATCAAGCTCCTGTTGAAGATTAACACAAAATTGAATAGCGCTATTAATAATTTCTAAAGCTTTATTATTTTCAATAAATCTATAAACATTGGTTTCATTTTGGTTCTTTTCTTCATATTGTTTTTGTAATGTAACAAAATAGTTTCCAGTTCGGGTAATAGCTTCCTGTGCTTCTAATGGTGTGTTCATTTTTTATCCTCCTTATGTAAATAAATAATTTGTTGATTTGTTGACCCTCTCCATTCATTATTATGAGATATATCTCTTAAAAAATCAATGTATCTTCCAGTAATAATTACATCAATAAACTCTAAAACACTTTTATCACAAATTTCATCTAATTCATATCCAGTATAACACCAAATTGTTTTATTAGGAATATTTGTTCTAATTATCTTTAAAAGGTCTTTAACAGCTGTAATGTTTTGAGGGCAAAGCGGTTCTCCACCACATAATGTAAATCCGCTAATATAATCTTTTTTAAGAAGAACTAATAGTTTATCTATTTCAGCGGTGGTAAATGGTTTTCCAGCGTAAAAATCCCAAGCTTCTTTATTTTGACAGTTAAAGCAGTGAAGAGGGCAACCGCTAACAAATAACGTTACCCTAACTCCTTCTCCGTCAGCTATATCACAATCTTTTATTTTCATGTAATTCATAGCTAAAAATCCTCCAATTAATTATACAATATAAAAATATAAAAGTAAATATTTATTCAAAATTTTTGTACCATTCTTCTTTCCAATATTCAGTGTGCCACTTCATCGGATTGAACCATCTAAAAATACTATGTTTATCTGTTTTTAATTTAATATGATTCATAGCAATATAGTGAGGTAAACAAACCATATATCCAACAATATCATTCCATGAATAAAAATTAAAACATTCTTTAGTGCAATTTTTTAAATATTCAATAACATTAGCGTCTTTAGCAAACCAACATTTTACTGAACCAAAAGTAAATAAATGTGATTGTATTCCAAAATTAAAAAATAAATCTTGAGCGCATAATTGAGCTAAAGCGGAACCTAAAGACCATCCAATGATTTCAACTTCTTTCATTCCGTAAACAGTTACTAATTCTTTAAGTTCGTTTCTAATATACCATTTTATAGCACAATATAATGATACCCAACCTCTAGAGGCTTTTAATTGGATATCTTTTCCTTCATATTGAAAACTATCATAGTATTTTTTAGGAAAATCAAAATTACATAACCATTGATTCCATTTATATGTTTCTTTAAAATATATCTGATAAACATCTCGATCTTTATCAAACATTACACAATAAGCAACATCATGTTTATGACCTATATGTTTATATTTAATATTTTTATAATCAACTATAAATCTAGGTTTTCCTCCATATTTACCGAGTGATTGATCTGAAAAATATTGATAAAAAGGTAATCTAATGTATTTATTCATATGTATATATCCTTATTATAAATGTAAAACACGATCTTTAATTTCTTGAGTTCTACCTTGATTCCAACCTTGAGTGCCGATATATCCACATGTTCTTCGAGCTATGTTCATTCTAGATTGATCAGTATTTCCACATTGAGGGCATTTCCAAATAAGCTTATGATTTTCATCTTCTATAATTTGAATTTGACCATCGTAACCGCAACATTGGCAATAATCTGATTTTGTGTTGAGTTCAGCGTACATAATGTTGTTGTAAATAAATTTAATTAATGATAAAACAGCTTTTGTATTTCCCAGTAAATCAGGAACTTCAACATAACTGATTGCTCCACCTGGACTTAATTTTTGGAATTCACTCTCAAATTCTAATTTATCAAAAGCGTTAATATGTTTAGATACATGAATATGATAAGAATTGGTGATATAATTTTTATCACTCACTCCTTTAATAATTCCAAAATGTTCTTGAAGTGATTTAGCAAATTTATATGTTGTTGATTCTAAAGGAGTACCATAAACTGAATAATCAATATTTTCATTTCTCTTCCATTCTGAACATTTATCATTAAGGAATTTCATTATTTTTAATCCTAATTCTTTTCCATCTGTTGATGTTAAGTCTTCTCCAATTAATGAATAAACACATTCCCATAATCCAGCGTATCCTAATGAAATTGTTGAGTAACCATTATAGAGTAATTTATCAATTTTTTCACCCTTATTAAGTCGAGCTAAAGCACCATATTGCCAGAGAAGCGGTGCAACATCAGATGGAGTTCCAAGTAGATGTTCGTGCCTTACCCTTAAAGCTTTATGAGCTAATTCGCATGTTTCGTCTAATTTTTTCCAAAATTTATCTAAATTCTTTTTGGATTCGCAAGCAACGAATGGTAAATTAACCGAGCAAACCCCCTGATTAAACCTGCCGTAATATATATGTTTTCCAGGAATATAATTTTTAGCGTTTGTAATATTTCCAACATTAGTTTCAGTAAAGCGATCTGGAGTTAAAAATGAACGGCAGTTATGACTTATAATTCCTGATAAATCAAATTTATCATTATCTGTTTCAAAATCATATGTTTCAACTTTACGTGATGATATTAAAACATCTGTTATCTTATATTTTATATTTAAATCAACAGCGTCAAATATTTCATCACCAATTTTAAGATTATCAGCTCTAATACGTCCTCGAGTTGTAGCAAGCGGATGATCTTCTGTGATAAATAATGATTTTATTTCATTGTTCTTTTCATATTTTATTTCATATAATTTTAATGGTGATGTTAAGAAATTTTTCATTATAGCTCTAATAGGAACATATTCATTGTTTGATTTAATCAATATATCTGGAGTTGTTATTTTCTTTATCCATGTAAATCCTTTATTAATATAGTTGCTATAAGAAATGTGTTGTAAAGCTAATTCACGAGTTATTGAATCAAAATTTCCATTTTTTATTGGATCTTTTTGATTTACACATTTAGAATCTTTATTTTTGAAATCAACATATTTAGATTCAACTTTTAATAAATCATTGATATCACATGATTCAAGAATCTCTAAATGAATATTATTTAAATTATAATCATCAATAAAGTAATTATCACCTAAAGTTCCTTTATGTTTAAAAGCTACTCTATGTTCTCTATATCTTCTTCCAATATTTTTACTGCTTCCTACATAAAACAATCCAGTTGGTGTATGTGTTAATTTATAAACACCACAAACATTATCAAAAGTTTTCGCAGGTTGCCCAATATATTTTCGAGTATTAAATCCAGAAATAGTTTCTTGATATCGCGTTTCTTTATTTATCATATCATAAGCGTCTTTTATTTTTATATCTTTATATTCTTGATCATTAATTTTTATAGATACTGTTTCATCCTCAGCAGCAGCGCCCATACATGGATAACAATCTCCTTTTAATTCCAACATAATTTTTTCTGAAATATAATCTGGAACCATTCTTTTAGCAGTACATTTAGCCGCTAATTCTGTTA
>OLNF01000368.1_pt1 | contig 39082 bp, 25 predicted proteins | sample 1673061 | NCBI WGS metagenome assembly OLNF01 (sample SAMEA3136751, study PRJEB25190) | human gut metagenome
TTTTTTTAGTTTTTCTCTCAAAATTGGAATTTGCGTTGCATCAAAATACTTTGCACTCTCATGACGGATAATGTCATAATACTCACTCAGTTCCCTGCAGGCAGCTTCTGCATCACAGCCCTTTATCATTTTGGCACTGATCTTATTAATGCGCATACAATCTTCATTTCCCCTGATGGGACGCCATTTAGATCCTAAAGATTCTGTGATCAGATCCGTATACCAGTTCACATCTGTATTATATTCATCCTTATCATAATACATGAAATCTGCACCTTCCATAACCGGGACCAGACCATATCTGCGCAGGATTTCCACTGATTTTTTTGCAACTTCCGGGGGCATCTCTTTATTAAAAAGACGTTCTCCATCCTTTTCAATGGTAGCCCCGCAGGCACTGATCATACCGGTAAACGGAAGCTCTTCCAGATACCGGGAAACAAAGGCCCTGCTCCTGCCTGTGCAAAGCCATGCGTCATGACCGTTTTCTCTTAATTTCTTCAATGCCTCCTTTGTGCTCTGGGGTACACCCTTTTCCATATCGCAGAGTGTTCCGTCTGCATCAAAAAACACTGCTTTTCTGTTCACTTTCTTATCTCCTGATTTTTATATTTACGTTTATCTGCCAGTGTACCTGCAAACTATGCAAAAAACACTGTCGCTGCCTTAACCAGGCTCTCTGTATCTTTCGCACCTGTTGTTTCATATACAGAATGCATGGCAAGCTGTGCCAGACCGATATCCACTGTTTTCACAGGAACCTGGGTATTGGAAATATTTCCCAGCGTGGATCCGCCTGCCATATCCGAACGATTCACAAAGGTCTGATATGGTACTCCGGCTTTGTCACAAATGTCTTTGAAAATTGCCGCAGATACACCGTCTGTGCAGTATTTTTGATTTGCATTATATTTGATCACAATTCCGCCGTTTATTACCGGACGATTTACAGGATCTGTTTTGTCTGTATGATTTGGGTGAAGCGCATGAGCATTATCTGCGGATACCATGAAGCTATCTGCAAGAGCCATCAGATATTCTTCCTCTGTTCTCCCAAGTCCCATATTGATCCGTTTAAGAGTGTCTTTCAGAAAAGTAGATGCCGCCCCCTGTTTAGTGGAGCTTCCGACTTCTTCGTTATCCAGCACGCAGTGTACTGCTATACTCTTTTTGTGTTCACCACGAAGGAATCCTTCAAAAGAAGCAAAGGCACATTGAATATCGTCTAATCTTGGTGCAGAAACAAATTCTTCATCCGCACCCCAAATAGTACCGGCTGTTCTGTCATATAAAAACAGATCATGGCCCAGGATATCCTTCTCTTCTACTCCTGCTTCTGCTGCTACCTGTTTCATAAAACTTCCTTTTCCCTCATAGCTGCTGTAAAGAGGAAGCATATCTTTCTGTACATTATATTTATAGCCGTCATTGACTTCACGATTCATGTGGATAGCAAGATTCGGAATTATCAGAAGATCTTTGTCTACAGTGACAAGCTTCTCCTGAATTTCGCCATCTTTTCTCACTATCAGGCGGCCTGCTACAGATAATGGTCTGTCAAACCATGGAGCAAGAAGCATACCTCCATAGCGTTCTACATTAAGCTTAATATAAGCTTTCTCTACCTCTATCTCCGGATTCTCTTTAATCTTAAGCGCCGGAGAATCACTGTGGCTTGCCATAATATGAAATTTCCACACTGGTTTCTTTGGAATACTGAATGCAATAAGAGCGGAATTATTTCTGGTTACATAATAATTTCCGCCTGGAATGATTTCCCAGTGTTCTTCTTCTTTGAGTTCTTTATAGCCTTCTTTTTCCAGACGTTTCTTCATTTCTTCTACTGCCTGGAAAGCAGTCGGACTTTTCTGAATAAACTTTAGTAATTTTTTTGCTGTTTTTGTGTTCATTTTATCAATCCTTAATGATAAGCGCCATAAATACCAGATCTGTATCGCCGGTGTTTGCAATGCCATGGCCATGGTTGTCAGGTGTAAATGTCATATCTCCAGCTTTTACAGGGCGTTTGGTTCCGTCGTCGTTATACTCACCTTCGCCTTTGATGATGTAGTAGGTTTCACTTTCGTTGTGATGTTCGTGGTAGCCTAAGGAACATCCTGGTTCAAGGGTAACTTCTGCATAGAGTCCGCATTTGCCGTTTAACTGTTCAGCGTCTAAGATTTCTTTGATAATTACATGACCTTCGCCGCCTGCTTTGTGTTCTTCACGTCTGATTTTCATAATAGTTGTCCTCCTGTGGGTGTTTTCTTTTAGGTTATATCATAGCACTGTTTCGGGAAAATAGCAAAGTAATGTGGTGACAAATTGGACGCTCAGAAAACTCTTCAGAGTGAGTGCGGTTTCGGACGCTAAGAGATACTAAGTCCTCAGAAATCTGCTAAAAGCATAAGCTGCCTTATCAAACTCGCTCCGTTGCAAACTGCGCTCAGACAATGATGCAGTCAGCTTATAACGCAGATTTCTGAGAACTTAGTATCTCTAAGCATCCTGCAAATGCACTCACTCTGAAGAGTTTTCTGAGCTGACAATTGGTCGTGGAACTTGAAAAGGAGTTAGCGGCTCTGCGAGCGCTAACTCCCCTGTACATATATAATTATATTTGTGTATATTTTCAAATTTATAGTTGTTATATTGCCAGTAGTCAGCGCGGGACGGGATGTTGTTTTTGGGCTCTTTCGAAGGTTCATTGTAGTTCTTGGTATTTGGAAATCTGCTCATGCCTTTAGCAGATTTTCAAATGCCTAGAAATACAATGGTTCTGAGACCAAGCCTAAAAACAACATCCCATCCCGCGCGTCCCCTTTCAGATCACTTACAGATTCTTAATTCGTTCGATTGCTTCGAGTGTGTTCTCATGAGTTCCGAATGCGGTGAGACGGAAGAATCCTTCGCCGTGGGCACCGAAGCCGGAGCCTGGGGTTCCTACGATGTTGGCTTTTTCGAGGAGGTAGTCGAAGAATTCCCAGGAGGTCATTTTGTCTGGGGTTTTGAGCCAGATGTATGGAGCGTTTACGCCGCCGGATACGGAGTAGCCTGCTGCAGCTAAGCCTTCGTAGATGGCTTTGGCGTTGCTCATGTAGTAGCCTACCTGTTCTTTGAGCTGTGCTTTTCCTTCTGGAGAGTATACGGCTTCGCCTGCGCGCTGTACGATGTATGGAGCGCCGTTGAATTTTGTGCCGTGGCGTCTTGCCCAGAGGCCGTGGAGTGCTACGCCGTCGCGTACCAGATCTTTTGGTACGACTGTGAAGCCGAGGCGGACTCCTGTAAAGCCTGCGTTTTTGGAAAAGCTGCGGAGTTCGATGGCGCAGGTTCTTGCTCCTTCGCATTCGTAAATGCTGTGCGGCACGTTTTTTTCAGAGATATATGCTTCATATGCTGCGTCATAGATGATGACGGAACCGTTTTTGTTTGCGTAGTCTACCCATTCCTGAAGCTGTGGTTTGGTGATGGCACCGCCGGTCGGGTTGTTCGGGAAGCAGAGATAGATGAGGTCCGGGACTTCTGTCGGGAATTCCGGGAGGAAGCCATTGGCTTCTGTGCATGGCATGTAGATTACATTATCGAAGTTGCCGCGTTCTTTGTTGTATTCTCCTGTACGGCCTGCCATTACATTTGTGTCTACATATACAGGATACACAGGATCGCATACTGCGATTTTGTTGTCTAAACCAAAGATTTCCTGGATGTTTCCGGAATCGCTCTTTGCACCGTCGGATACAAAGATTTCATCTGCTTCAATGTCACATCCTCTGTCTTTATAATCATTCTTTGCGATGGCAGATCTGAGGAATTCGTAGCCGAGGTCCGGGGCATAGCCATGGAATGTAGCTGCATCTCCCATTTCGTCTACGGATTTATGAAGTGCTTCAATGATTGCCGGAGCCAGAGGCTGGGTTACATCACCAATTCCAAGTGAAATAACATTTGCCTGTGGGTTGGCTTCTTTATATGCTTTTACTTTCTTTGCAATTGTGGAAAACAGATAGCTTCCCGGTAATTTCAGATAATTGTGATTTACTGTTACCATGTTCGATTTCCTCCCTGGCATTTTCGCAGCTTTTATATGCTCATGTTTGCAGGGGCTGCTGTGCCTTTCCATTTTTATTTTGTCTTTTCATTTTTCAATTGACAAGGTTTATATCTGCAAATACATTTTGTTCGAGTTTTATTATACTTAATTATTTAATAATGTAAAGTATCAAAGTGTTTTTTGAGAATAATTTTTACTTACTTTTTTACCCCGGGCATAATGTCCGGGGTGGTTTGTTTTATTTGCGTTTCTCTACTTCTTTCATAAGTGTCTCACGGACACTTGCAGGGTTTGCTTTGCCTTTCATTTCCTTCATGATCTGACCAACGAAGAATCCCATAACTTTGTCTTTACCGCCGAGGAGTTCTGAAAGTGGTCCTGGATTTGCGTCAAGGATCTTATTGATAGTTTCTTCCAGAAGTCCGGTGTCTTCTACGATCTTCAGGCCGTGTTCTTCGATATAGGATACCGGATCGATATCTTCATCGAAAACTTTTTCAAATACTTTCTTGGCGTTCTGCGGGCTGACTTCTGCTTTCTCTACCATTGTCAGAAGATCTGCAAGGTGTTTCGGTGAGAAGGATACCTGTTCCGGATCCATTGCTTTGTCTTTAGTCAGGCGAAGTACTTCACCCATGAACCAGTTTGCTGTCTTCTTTGCATTTCCGTAGATTGCGGCTGTTTCTTCGAAGAGTCCTGCAAGATGACGGGATTCTGTAAGAATTCCTGCATCGTATGCCGGAAGTCCGTATTCTTCCTGATAACGAGCCTGTTTTGCCTCGCGGAGTTCTGGCTGTTCTGCTTTGATCTTTTCGATCCATGCATCGGAAATATGGATCGGAGGCAGGTCTGGATCAGGGAAATATCTGTAGTCTTTGGCATCCTCTTTGGAACGCATTGCATAGGAATATTCTTTGTTGTCATCCCAGCGGCGGGTTTCCTGTGTAACTGCTTTGCCTTCTTCGATCAGCTCGATCTGACGCTCTCTTTCGCCTTCAATCGCTCTGGCAATCGCTTTGAAAGAGTTCAGGTTCTTCATCTCTGTTCTGGTGCCGAATTGTTCTGCACCTACTTCACGGACAGAGAGGTTGACATCAGCACGCATGGAACCTTCCTGAAGTTTACAGTCAGATACGCCGAGGTACTGCATCATGCAACGGAGTTTTTCCAGATAGGCGATGACTTCTTCGGAGCTTCTCATATCTGGTTCGGATACAATCTCAATCAGTGGAACACCGCTTCGGTTATAGTCTACAAGTGAACAGTCTTCCCATTCGTCATGGATCAGTTTACCTGCATCCTCTTCCATATGCATTTCATGGATACGGATTTTCTTTTTGCCTGCGGAGGTTTCAATCTCTACCCATCCGTCGTGGCAGATTGGCAGGTATAACTGGGAAATCTGGTAGTTCTGCGGGTTATCCGGATAGAAATAGTTCTTACGGTCAAATTTGCAGTACTGGTGGATCTGGCAGTTTGCCGCGAGACCCGCTTTCAGGGCAAATTCTACTACTTTTTTGTTCAGTACAGGCAGGGAACCCGGCATACCTGTGCAGACCGGGCATGTATGTGTATTCGGTGCTCCTCCGAATTCAGTGGAGCATCCGCAGAAAATTTTTGTTTTTGTAGCAAGTTCTACATGGACTTCAAGTCCAATGACTGTTTCGTACTGTTTCATTATCTGGTGCCTCCTTCTCCTGGCACGGCAAAGGAGCCGCGACTGGTTTCATAGGCGTGTGCTGCACGCAGGATTTTCTTTTCCATGAAGCAGTCTCCGATCATCTGGATACCGATTGGGAGACCTTTGCTGTCTTTTCCGCATGGAACTGTGATTCCAGGAAGACCGCAGAGGTTGACTGCTACTGTGTAGATATCTCCAAGATACATGGCAAGCGGATCTTTTAAGCTTTCTCCGATTTTTGGTGCTGTAAATGGAGATGCAGGTGCAAGGAGTACATCGTATTTGCCAAATGCCTCGTCAAATTCTTTCTTGATCAGAGCTTTTGTACGGAGTGCTTTCAGATAATATGCGTCATAATAGCCGGAGCTTAATACGAATGAGCCAAGCATGATACGTCGTTTTACTTCTTCACCGAAGCCTGCCGTTCTGGTCTTTTTGTACATGTCGTGAAGACCTTCGTATTCTGCTGCACGGAAGCCATATTTGACACCATCAAAACGTTCCAGATTAGAGCTTGCTTCTGCACTGGCGATGATGTAATAAGCCGGGATCATGTATTCCATAGTCTTGATGGAGAAGAATTCTACTTCTGCTCCCAGTTCTTTCAGAGTATCGAGAACGCTCATAAAGGATGCCTTTACTTCCGGATCAAGTCCTTCGGCAAGGTATTCTTCAGGAACGCCGAATTTCATTCCTTTGATATCTCCGGTCAGTTCTTCTGAGAACTGGAGATCTTCTCTTTTCATGGATGTGCTGTCTTTTTCATCGTGTCCTGCGATGATTTCCAGAAGAGCTGCGCAATCGGCTACGTCTTTTCCTACCGGACCGATCTGATCCAGGGAGGATGCATAAGCTACCAGACCATAACGGGATACCGTTCCATAGGTTGGTTTAATTCCTGTTACACCGCAGTAGGAACTTGGCTGACGGATAGATCCGCCGGTGTCTGAACCAAGTGCCAGATAGGTTTCTCCTGCTGCTACTGCTGCGCAGGAACCACCTGAAGAACCGCCTGGTACGTGTTCTAAGTTCCATGGGTTTCTGGTGATGCCGTAAGCGGAAGTTTCTGTGGTACTTCCCATGGCAAATTCATCCATATTTGTTTTTCCGATAATGACCAGTCCAGCTTTTTCCAGACGGTCGATGACTTCTGCGTTATACTGCGGTACAAAGTTCTCAAGGATCTTTGATGCGCAGGTGGTTTTCTTTCCATTAATACAAATGTTGTCTTTGATTGCGATCGGAACGCCGGCAAGAGGACTGGTGTAAGTACCGTCCTCAATGCCTTTCTGTACTTCTTCTGCACGTTTGTATGCTTCTTCTTTGTATGTGTCAAGATAAGCGTGTACTTCTGAATCCTGTTTCTCAATCTGTGCAAAAACAGTTTTTACTCCATCCAGGACGCTGACCTGACGCTGTTTTATTTTTTCCCCGAGCTGCAGGGCTGTTAATTTTTCCAACTCCATTGTCCTGTCTCCTATCCTATGGTTTTCGGAACCTGATACTGTCCTTCTTTTGCTTTTGGTGCGTTTGCGAGCATTGCTTCTTTATTGTCACCGTTTGTGACAACGTCCTCACGGAATACGTTCTCGTCCTGGAAGATATGGGACATCGGCTCTACTTCAGATGTATCCAGCTCATCCAGTTTCTCTACATAATCAAGCATTTTCTGCATTTCGGCTTTGGCTTTTTCCTTTTCTTCTTCTGAGAGGGAAAGTTTGGCGAGGATGCAGACATTTTCCATTGTTTCATCATCTATGATCTTTGCCATGATTTTCTCCTTATATCGATTACTATTTTATCGACTGCCATGCTGTTACAACATAGGCTCTTTTATATGACTTCTGCTTCCTGTTATGGTTCCAGACGGTTCATATCTCTTGGGAAGAGACAGGTTTCACGAACGTTCTCTTCTCCGAGGAGCTGCATAGTCAGACGTTCCAGTCCGATTCCAAGTCCACCGTGAGGCGGCATACCATGTTTGAATGTGTCAAGATACTGTTCCATGCCTTCCTGGGTCATGCCTCTGTCTTCGATCTTCTGTACCAGTTTGTTGTAGTCATGGATACGCTGACCACCTGTTGTGATCTCAAGTCCTTTAAATAACAGGTCAAAGCTTAATGTAAATCTTGCATCTTCCGGATCATCCATTGCATAGAATGGACGTTTCTTTGACGGATAATGTGTGACAAATACGAAATCTAAGCCATATTCTTCTTTGAAATATTGTCCGATCAGTGCTTCTTCTTCCGGTTCCAGATCAAATGGGTTTCTGATCTTGCGGTTGTATTTCTGGGATACCAGTTCTTTGGCTACGTCAAAACGGACTGCCGGAATCTTGGATACATCCGGGATATCGATCTTCAGAATCTGTACTTCTTTTTCATATTCTGTTTTCAGAAGATTCATTGCATACTGCAGGAATCCTGTTTCCATTGCCATGATTTCTTCAAAACTGTCGATGTATCCCATCTCGAAGTCCAGACTGGTATATTCATTTAAGTGACGTTTGGTGTTATGTTTCTCTGCACGGAATACCGGGCCTGTCTCAAATACTCTGTCAAATACACCAACCATCATCTGTTTGTAGAACTGTGGGCTCTGTGCAAGTACTGCAGGCTTGTGGAAGTAACTGAATTTGAAAAGGTTTGCGCCGCCTTCTGCTCCTCTTGCTCCGATCTTCGGAGTGTGGATTTCTGTAAATCCCTGTCCGTAAAGATAGTCACGGAATGCTTTTGTCAGTGCTTCCTGGATTTTAAATTTGGAACGCTCCTGAATGTTTCTCAGGGAGATTGGTCTGTAGTTTAATTTGGCCTCCAGAGAAGTGTTCAGTTTCCATTTATCGATTGCCATTGGAAGCGGCTCTGCAGGTGTTGATAAGATATCGATATGACGGATACGAAGTTCTCGTCCGTGGGGTGCTCTCTCTTCTTCATGCAGGATTCCTTTCACCCTGATCGTCATTGCTTCCTTCAATTCATGAATGGAAACATTTGTCTGTTCATTTTCATAGACTGTCTGGAATAAGCCTTCCCTTCTTCTAAGAATGATAAATGCCACGTCACCCATATTACGGATGCTGTGAACAGCGCCTTCGATTACGGCTTCCTGGTTCAGAAAATTATTACCTACGAGTTCCTCCCAGGTATTGATTTCTTTTTTCCATGTTCCATCCATAAATTCCATTTCCTCATCCTCCATTTCTTCTTTTCTGTAAACCTTTGTGATATATCCGGCGGAGTTCTGCTTCAAAAATCAGTCTGCGCAGATGCAAATGACTTTATTAGTTTTTACTCCCTGAATATCAAAAAGGCGTAATCAGAAAATCCGGAGATACTTGTCCCCTGGACTCTCTGATTACGCCTTTGTAATCATTCTTCCTGTCATTATCTATTTTATGTTTATTTGAGTTCTTTCTATATAAATATGACTAAAAATATATTGTGTATATTATCACATATTCTATGAAAATAATAGGGTTATTTTTTACAAATTTTTCTAATTATTTTCGGATATTTTATTTATGAATACAATGAATTGCTTCATAATCTTTAAAAAGCAAATCCTGTTCACAAAATCCCCCGTCTGCCATGGCTTATTTCAGTAATATATGAATTCTATTTCTTCATAATCACTTAATTAAAGCTCATCATACATCAGCATAAGCAGCATCTGTGCTGTTTCAACCATATTGGTTCCGGAATCCATGCTGCATTTCTGAATATGTCGGTATGCCTCATCTTCTGTCATCTGGTTTTTTTCCATCAGGAGGCGTTTGGCATTTGAGATATAGTTCTGTTCTCTCTCTGATCTGGGCTTTGGTTTTTTCTTTTCTTTTTTTATCCGGCGTTCCAGACGGTAGAGAATATCATTGACTGTTTCTACCAGCACACTTGCTTTCATCGGCATCTGCACAGTGCTGACAGAATTCGGAGCTTCCTCTATAATACGCTGGGAAGCCAGAAGCAGCATTTCAAAATACTGTGGCAGATCATCAAGAGCGTCTTTATAATAGGCATCCGTCAGCTTATACCCGCATATCAGAACACCGCTGTCAAGTTCTGAGATACTTGCCAGAGCGTTAGAGACAGAGCTGCAGACAGAGGCTACTGTGAGCCCGTGTCTGTTAAGTATTGTGCGGATTTTCTTTGCGTCTTCAATTTTCGGTAACGCAATCACAATGCTGCTGCTCATAACTCTGCCACTCCTCTTTCTGTTACACCCTGGTTAGATTCTATACAGGTATTCTTCGATTTCCCAGGCTGAAATTTCTCTTGTATATCGCAGCCACTCTTTTCGTTTGGCAGCTGCATACTCTTTACAAAATTCTGTTCCAAGTACTTCTTTAATCCAGTCACTCTTCTCAAAGTAATCAATTGCTTCGTTTAAATTTCCCGGAAGATTCTCAATCTTCATTGCTTTCTGGTCTGTTACAGATAATTCTCTGCTGGAAGACTTAGTCGGGTAAATTTTCTTATGGATTCCATCCAGACCTGCTGCCAAGCATACTGCAAATACCAGATATGGATTCGCAGCTGCATCAGGACTTCTTAACTCAATCCTTGTCTCCATTCCTCTGGATCCTGGAATTCTTACCAGTGAATTCTGGTTGTTCTTTGTCCATGTCAGTTCTGTCGGTGCTTCATAGCCCGGAACAAGACGTTTGTAAGAATTTACAATAGGATTGGTGATCAGTGCCATCTCTTTACTGTGAGCCAGAAGACCACCTACAAAGTAATAAGCTTCTTCACTTAATTCCTGTGGATTTCCCGGATTGACAAATACATTTCTTCCATCTTTAAATAAAGAGAAATGAATGTGCATACCGGAACCATTTACTTCTGCACGCGGTTTCGGCATAAAAGTAGCGTGAAGTCCATGGCGTTTGGCAATGGTACGGACCGTCATCTTGAATGACATGATTCGGTCTGCGATTGTACGCACTTCACCATATTTGAAATCTACTTCATGCTGGGCAGGAGCAGTTTCATGGTGGGAAGATTCTACTTCGATTCCCATGTCTTCCAGATTTAATACTATATCACGTCTCGCATTCTCGCCCAGATCTACAGGGCTGACATCCAGATAGCCGGCTTTCTCATGTGTTACGGTAGTTGGAACTCCGTTGTCGTCTGTGTGGAAAAGGAAGAACTCACATTCCGGGTCTACCAGACAGGTATATCCTTCTTTTTTTGCTTCGCGGGCTGTTTTCTTCAGAATATATCTTGGACTTCTCTCATGTGGGGTTCCGTCCGGGCAATAGATGTCGCATAACATTCTGGCAACTTTTCCCTGCTGTGGTCTCCACGGAAGAATTGCAAACGTATCTAGATCTGGTCTTAAATACATATCCGGTTCGGATTCTCCTGCAATTCCTGCGATAAAGGAACCATCTACAATACATCGGTTATCCAGTGCACGGGGAAGTTCCCTGGCAGTTATGGCGATGTTTTTCAGTGTTCCGAACATATCTGTGAACTGAAGACGAATGAATTCTACGTCTTCCTCCTCAGCCATCTGTAATATTTCTTCTCTGGTATAATTCCCCATTTCTATTCACTCCTTGTCAGCATTGTTTTTCGCTGTTCTTACTTTCTTAATGATTCTTCGATGCAGGTTACTCCTGCCTGGAAGTTTTTTCTAAGTTCTTTTAATTCATGATATAAAAAATGGCGCACTTTCTACAGTTACTTTTCTATAGAAAGAACGCCTTTGTTCATGTAGGCAATTATAGCAATGTGACTATTTTTTGTCAACTGCTATTTTTAATCTAAACCAAATCCTAAGCTCTTTTCACTCTATCCAAGAATATCCTCAATATATTTTCTCAATCCATTCTTTGATGAAAAATCATATTCTCCATTCTTTTCTGTATAATATTTTTCTATATTTTCCATTAAAATAGTCTCATTAGATGGAATGGTATCTGCATATCCTTTTCTGGCTAATTTCCATGGTAGTTCTTTATGTGTAATCCTTTCCAGCACTTTTCCACTATATTCCCCAAATGTGTCAACTACTAAATCTATCGCTCTACGTTCCTCTTCCGTAAGAGCATCTTCTCTTCCTTCAAAAATTGCAAATCGTGCATCTTCAATAGGATTATATTTAAAATCTCTAAACATATCATATACCTCAGGGTATACCGGTCCATGTACCCATGCCTGACAATTTTCATAGAACATTGGTCTTTTATTCAATGCGTATGATATTCCCTGAATAAAATAGAGCAGCTTTTGAAGCATAAGTGGTGTGACCTCTTCCAGCCTCTCAAAAACATAAGAAATAACTCTCAACATTTTATCTGAAACAGAAAAAAGATTCTCAATCTGTGTAGCAGCTTCCATTGCTTTGTTATAAGCTGCTGAAGCAATTTTCTCCCTGTTTTCCTGCAGTTTTCTCTTCATAAAAGCAGGGGAAGATAACGCAGTTCTTAAAATATCAGAATATTCTTTAGAGGGAATCTGCCCTAAAAGATACCTCGTGATCGTCACTTCGCCAAATCCAAGTGCCAGTGATAATGGCCCTTTCCCTATTTTGTATATCTTCATAAGTTTCTCAATATCTTCAATAGAAACAATTCCCTCATACATTCTATACTGCTCATCAATTTCCTGAACATTCCTGTCAATCAATCCAGGAATACTCATTTCTTCGCCACATTCATCGCACACTGCTACAGTAATACTGAATATATATTCTTTGTCTTTTATAGTTTTTATAATATTCTGCTTCTGCAAAGTGTATGTCGTATCTTTTCTGCATTCTATACAAAAATCAGTTCTCCTTTTATCTGCCATTTTCAGTTCCTCCCTATCAGATTATTATTTAAAATAATATTTTATTGGATATCTTTGCTCATGCAGCGAAACTACAATCACATAACAATTCTCCATCTTGTTAAATTTTATGTATAAAGATACAGTCTTACTTGTATTTCCCATCCTTTCCAAAAGCTTTACATCTTTGCCAAAAACATACAATAATTCATGCTCATATCCTTTATGCTCATTTTGAAGTATTTCTGAAAAATCTGTTGCTTCTAATCCAAGTAGTATATCTTTTGCTATCGTTTCATCTATAACGTAATTCACAAATAACTCTATATTATCCTGTCGACGAGAGTTTTTTTCAATTCTGTACCTGTTATTTTGAATAGCTTCTTTTACTTCCGTCAAGTAAACCTCTATTTCATTTTGAGTTATATCCAATATATACACCTCCACGCGTATATAAATGATCGCTTTTTTATTTTTTCCTATCATTATTATAATCTATGATTATTTTTTGTCAATATCTTATCATGCATTTCCACAAAATATAAAAAATGCTGCTGTCTAACATTTTATTTGTTAAACAACAGCTATTTTTCATGCTGCTCTTCATTAACTGTTACTTTGAAAACACTGCATCATTCTTTCTTATGGATTTCTATTCCTTCTTCTAATGCAGCTTCAAGCCATGATTTTTTTTCATCCAGAGCATTTGCACTTGCACTTTCCATTGTTTTCCCACAAGTAATACACCCAGGAAGATCTGGATACGAAACTACGAATCCTCCTTCAGTTTTATCTTCTACAACTACCATCCGATAAAACATTGACATATAATCGTCCAGTGTCTTTTTCATCCTCCACCTCACTTTCTACCAGCACTTCCTTAACCGGCTCATTCTTTGTTCTTGTAACAGCTATACATCTAAAAAATCAAATTAGTTTAATTATTACTGTTTTCTCTTCTTTAAATACTGTTTCTCCAAATGACTTTAAAAATTCCATATTAATTTCACCATATTTCTCATATTCGCAGCTTCCAATAAAAATATAATCAACATGATACTTATTAAGCAGTTCCTGTATTTCTGTTTTATTTGTTGAGGTATAAATAGTTTCCACATCTGCTTTTCTCTCATTTTCTTCTTCCAGATTGTTTCTCCATAACCACTCATGAACATACCATCCTAATACCGTCGGCAAGCCAGTCATTGCAGATACACGGTTGTCGTAATCTTTATAGCTGTCACCGCAGGCTTCGAGAACAGTTGGCTGTCCGGTAACATTTTGTTTTATCCATCGTATTGCTGCCGCATCTTCCGGAATGGCATTTTCCAGATAACCGGTGGCATTTAAGGTCTGGTATTTACTTTTCAGAGGAAAGCCTGTAAACCAGTTACTTGTAGCATTTATCAGATATCCGCAGGTGGATACAAGAAGTATGATTGCCATTCCTCCAAAAGCTATCTGTACTTTTGGCAGTCTTATTTTCTGATATCTTTCATTCAGCTTATTTTTCTGCAAAGTTCTTATTCTGTCTGTCACAAAAGATGCCAGAATATATGGCATCATAAGAGCAAAAAGTATATACGCCTGATAAGTCAGCTTAAACATGGTATTTGCTCTCGGTGCTGTTTTTTCATAGATATCTCTTACATAAACGATTTCAGGAATCAGGATCAGTCCCATTGCGCAAAGAGAAAGTATAACTGCGTACAGATCAGAAAAATTAATTTTGCAGAAAAAACTGCTTATCTTTCTTGCTTTAAATTTTCTGATCTTCATCAGTATAACTATTACAAACGGTATGCATATAAGCAGCGGAAACGCCCACAATACACAAAACTGATAAAATGCCGTATGGATTTTCACCAGTCCGATTCCCTGCACCATGACACTTTTAAACTGAAGATGAAATGGTAAAGAAACCAGTACAGCAGTAAGTAAAACTTCTATCCATTGCACAATGCTCCATTTTATTCCAGTTCCCATACCCGAAAATTTTATATCTGTGCTGTCGGAATATCTCTTCAGATTTTCAAAGAACAGCGTTCCACATATTACTACATAATAAATCATAAAATCCCAGGTATTCGAGAACATAAAAATTCCAAGAAAGAGGCCAAGCAGGAACACATCTTTCTGCCGCCAACTCTTTCCAGAATTTCTTTTTATCCATGCGTATAAGATTCCTAATACCGTTAAAACCAGAAACACATTAATCACATGTGCATGCAGATCACCTAACACAAAGGAATATGAAGGAAATTCATGGATTGTTTCATCTCCTGTTACAGGCGGATCAAATCCTATAAAACGTGTTGTACTAGGAAACCAGTAATTTTCTCTTAATCCCAGAAATGTGAGAATTTTTCCATAAATAATATAATGAAGATTTCCACTCATGGATACGGATAAACCTGCCAGAATTCCTCCAAAGTCAGCTGCCCATCCGCCATCTTTTCCACTCTCATCACATTGTAATCTGAATTTATCCTTAATCATCTGCCGCACAAGACTAAACGGAAGTATAAAAGCGAATGCTGCAATCATCGTACGCATAAGATTATATGTAATCTCCACCTTTGTTCCTGTCAGTTTTGTAAGAAATACGGCAAAGTATTGTCCTCCATAATAGTAATTAAAAGTTTTTCCCGCATACCACATATCCTCTGCCGGAAGTGTCGTACTCCGCATCATAGACTGCATAAATCCAAAATCCATATATTTTTCAGTTCCATGAGCTGCCGGATGAAATCCTGCCATATAGGTCCATAAAAGGAACATTACAAAAAAGATTATTTCTTCCCTGTAGATTAATTTTGCCTGTTTCCACGGGAAAATTTCTTTTTGTTTTCCGTACATACCATATACAACACTGAGCAGTCCACACAAAATTGTAATTACAATACAACTTAACGTTGTAAAATGAATTAATTTCAAAGAAGTCAAAAGCCATTCTACATATCCGCATATCACTACTGCCAAAACTTTTGAATACATCCAGCCATTATCATCAAAACCGTGAAAAATTCTGGCAGTTACCGGCATGAATACAAGTCCCATGATCCATAAAATTCCCCACCAGATCATAAACGTAAAAAAATCTGTCCCTAATAGCCAGAATGCTGTTCCTATGAGTAATATCGTTGCCAGCATTTTAATTAACTGCCTTATTTCTATCTTTTTCATACACAAGAAAAGTCTCCCTGAAATATTTTTGCTGTTATAATATCTCAATGCCCTTCGCATTTTGTAATCATCTCTTTTTAGCAAGCCATCCATATATAGTATAATATATCAGTCTTCTCAGACTGATATAAGATTGAAAAATGCTTATTTAGGCTAATCAAAAAATGCTGCTGTTTAACATCTTTATTCGTTAAACAACAGCACCTTTTTCATACTTTTTTATTATTTTTTACAGATAGGAGTATCCCATCAGTGATTCATCCACCGCTTTCGCAGCTTCTCTACCCTCACGAATCGCCCATACTACCAGTGACTGACCTCTGTGCATGTCTCCTGCAGTAAAGACTTTATCTACAGAAGTCTGATACTGGTCTAGTTTGGTTTCTACGTTGGTTCTGCCGTTGATGGCTACTTTGAATGCATCTGTTACGTATTTCTCGCTGCCGAGGAATCCGGCTGCGATGAGGACTACGTCTACAGGGATGACTTCTTCGGTTCCTTCTACTGGCACCATCATCATACGACCTGTTTTCGGGTCTTTTTCACTCTTTAATTTGGTGAGTTTGGCCTGGCAGACGTTGCCGTTTTTGTCTTTGATAAATTCTGTGACAGTTGTCTGGTATACTCGCGGATCGTGTCCGAATACTGCGATGGCTTCTTCCTGACCGTAGTCTGTTTTGAGGACTCTCGGCCACTGTGGCCACGGGTTGGATGGGGTTCTTTCTACCGGCGGCTTCGGCATCATCTCTAACTGGATCACGGATTTGGCGCCCAGACGGATGGAAGTTCCTACGCAGTCATTTCCTGTGTCACCACCACCAATGACCAGAACGTTTTTACCTTTTGCAAGTTCATATGGAACTTTGGCAAAATTGGAATCCAGGAGTGCTTTGGTTACCTGTCCCAGGAAGTCTACTGCAAAAAAGATTCCTTTTGCATCACGACCCGGAACTTTAATATCTCTTGGGTTGGATGCTCCGCAGGCGAGGATGACACGGTCGAACTGTTTGAGGAGTTCTTCTGCTTTAATATCCTTTCCTACGTTTACATTTGTGACAAATTTCACTCCCTCTTCTTCCATGAGATGGATTCTTCTGTCAACAACAGATTTGTCCAGTTTCATGTTCGGGATGCCGTAGCGGAGAAGCCCGCCTACACGGTCTTTTCTTTCAAATACAGTTACGCTGTGACCTCTTCTGTTTAACTGCTGGGCTGCTGCCAGTCCGGACGGACCGCTTCCGATGACTGCGATGGATTTGCCTGTACGCACTTCCGGGATCTGCGGAGTTACCCATCCGTTCTCGTAGGCTGTCTCGATGATCGCACGTTCATTTTCTTTTGTGGAGACCGGTTCTCCGTTTAAGTTACAGGTGCAGGCTGCTTCGCAGAGTGCAGGGCAGACACGGGAAGTAAATTCCGGGAAGCTGTGTGTCTTGCTCAGTCTTAAGTATGCCTGTTTCCAGTTGCCTGTGTAAACCAGATCGTTTGTCTCAGGTACCAGGTTGTGCAAAGGGCATCCGGATGCCATTCCACCTAACATCATACCTGACTGGCAGAACGGGACGCCGCATGCCATGCAGCGTGCGCCCTGAAGTTTCTGTTTCTCTTTATTTAATGGGGTCCTGAATTCTTTGAAGTTTGCGATGCGGACCTTTGGCGGCAGAACTTTTGCCGTCTCTCTCTCATATTCTAAAAATCCTGTTGGTTTGCCCATGATTTCCTCCTCTTCGCCGCACTTGCTGCGGCAATAATGGTATGGCCCACGCCACCTTTTTATTTATTCAAAAAGATGACGGGGCAACATTGATAAGTTCACACGATATATTCAATTATTATCAATGTTTAGCGCCAATACTTTCATAGAACGCTTCCATCTGTGCCTGCTGACTGTTGAGTCCTTTTTCTTCCAGTTTCGCACTTAAAGTGATCATCTTCTTGTACTCATTCGGAATGAGTTTCTTGAAGTGTGGCAGATAGTAGTCAAAATCAGCGAGAACTTTCGCACCGAGTTTGGAGCCTGTAGCTTCTACATGGGCTTCGATCAGGTCGCGGAGTTCTTTTTTGTCATATTTGTTTTCCACTTTTTCGATGGAAATCATAGCCTTGTTCAGGTTCTTGTAGAGGACATTGTCTACATCCAGTACATATGCGATACCGCCGCTCATACCTGCTGCAAAGTTCTTGCCAGTCTTACCAAGTACGACTACGCGGCCGCCTGTCATATATTCACAACCATGCTCTCCCACGCCTTCTACAACTGCGGATGCACCGGAGTTACGGACTGCGAAACGTTCACCTGCAACACCATTGATAAATGCGGTACCGCTGGTTGCACCGTAGAGGGCAACGTTACCTACGATAATGTTCTCTTCTGCTTTGTATGCAGCTTTCTCCGGAACTTTCAGAATCAGTTTACCACCGGAAAGACCTTTTCCGAAGTAGTCGTTGCTGTCACCGGTCAGTTCCAGTGTCAGACCTTTCGGAATAAATGCACCGAAACTCTGTCCGCCGGCACCGTTGCAGTGTACAGTGATAGTGTCATCTGCAAGTCCGTCTTTGTTCTTTCTTGTGATTTCTGCACCGAGGATGGTTCCGAATGTACGGTCAATGTTTGTCAGGTTTACAGAAAGCTCTGTTTTCTGACCTTTATTGATGGCATTTGCACATTTCTTAACCAGAACCTTTTCATCCATGGTCTTTTCCAGTTCGAAATTATATACGGCTTTCGGGTCAAAAGTAACTTTCTGGTCTTTGCCTGCGAACGGATTGTTCAGGATCGCACTTAAGTCTACTTTGCCCTGATGTGGTTCCTGTACGTTGTCTGTCTGAACAAGGAGATCTGTACGGCCTACCATTTCACTGACTGTACGGAATCCGAGCTTGGACATGTATTCTCTTAATTCCTGTGCGATGAAACGCATGAAATTCTCTACATATTCCGGTTTACCTTTGAATCTCTTACGAAGTTCAGGGTTCTGTGTTGCCACACCAACCGGGCAGGTATCCAGGTTACATACACGCATCATAACGCATCCCATGGTTACAAGCGGAGCTGTTGCAAAACCAAATTCCTCGGCACCCATTAATGCTGCGATCGCAACGTCACGACCACTCATAAGCTTACCGTCTGTCTCAATGCGGACACGGTTTCTCAGACCATTCTTGAGCAGTGTCTGATGTGTTTCTGCAAGTCCAAGTTCCCATGGAAGTCCTGCATTGTGGATAGAACTTCTCGGAGCTGCACCTGTACCTCCGTCATAACCGGAGATCAGAATAGTTTGTGCACCGGCTTTTGCAACACCTGCTGCAACTGTACCAACACCTGCTTCAGATACCAGTTTGACAGAAATATCTGCATATTTATTTGCATTCTTAAGGTCATAAATTAACTGTGCCAGGTCCTCGATAGAATAGATATCGTGATGCGGTGGTGGGGAGATCAGGCTGACACCCGGTGTGGAATGACGTGTCTTGGCAATCCAAGGATATACTTTCTTTGCAGGAAGATGTCCGCCTTCACCAGGTTTTGCACCCTGCGCCATCTTGATCTGGATTTCTCTTGCAGATACAAGGTAACGGCTGGTTACACCGAAACGTCCGCTGGCAACCTGTTTGATCGCGGAGCATCTGTCATCGCTGCTTCCTGCGGAATCCAGTCTTTCATCACTTTCACCACCCTCACCTGTGTTGGATTTTCCATGGAGGTGGTTCATGGCGATTGCCAGTGTCTCATGTGCTTCCTGTGAAATGGAACCATAGGACATGGCACCTGTCTTAAATCGTTTTACGATATCATCTACGCTCTCCACTTCTTCAAGTGGAACCGGAGTCTCAGCAAACTTAAAGTCCAGAAGACCTCTTAAGTTTCCATGGTTTTCTTTGTCTACCAGATCTGTGTACTGTTTGAACAGATCGTAGCTTCCTGTCCATGTGGACTGCTGCAGAAGGTGGATAGTCTGCGGATTGTAACGATGTTCCTCTCCCTGGCTTCTCATCTTGTGTGCGCCTACGCTGTCCAGAGTCAGGTCTGTCGGAAGTCCTAATGGGTCAAATGCTTCTGAGTGAAGCTTCTCTACATTCTCTTCAATATCATCCAGAGTGATTCCGCCTACACGGCTGACTGTACCAGTAAAGTATTTCTCGATCACATCTGAGGAAATACCGATTGCCTCAAAGATCTGAGATCCCTGATAAGACTGGATGGTGGAAATACCCATCTTGGAAGCAATTTTTACAATACCGCTGATCACTGCATGATTATAATCATCTACTGCTGCATAATAGTCTTTCTCCAGCATATGGCTGTCGATCAGTTCATGAATAGTCTCAAGGGCAAGGTACGGGTTGATAGCACTTGCGCCATAACCAAGTAAGGTTGCAAAGTGATGTACTTCTCTTGGCTCTCCGGATTCCAGGATAATTGCAAGGGAGGTACTTTTTTTCGTCTTTACCAGATGCTGATGAACTGCGGATACTGCCAGAAGTGACGGGATCGGCATATGGTTTTCATCTACTCCTCTGTCTGAGAGAACAAGGATGTTTGCACCCTCGCGGAATGCTTTATCTACTTCTACGAAAAGACGGTCAATTGCTCTCTCAAGCTTGGTGCTCTTATAATATAAGGTAGAGACAACCGCTGTCTTAAAGCCCTCATGTTTGAAGCTCTTGATCTTCATCATGTCTGTATTTGTCAGGATCGGGTTATTGATCTTTAATACCTGACAGTTTTCCGGTTTCTGCTCCAGCAGATTTCCGTCTTTGCCTACATAAACACTTGTACTGGTAACGATTTCCTCACGGATTGCATCGATCGGAGGATTGGTAACCTGTGCGAAGAGCTGTTTGAAATAGTCAAATAATGGTCTGTTCTGTTTGGAAAATACTGCAAGCGGTGTATCTACACCCATGGCTCCGATGCTCTCTGCGCCGTTTAATGCCATGTTTCTGATAGAGGTACGGTACTGCTCATAAGTATAGCCGAATGCTTTCTGCAGACGTGCTCTCTGCTCTGGTGTGTACTCTTCCGGTCTTTCGTTCGGGATCTTGATGTCTTTTAACTGTACCAGATGACTGTCGAGCCATTCACCATATGGCTGCATTTTTGCGTAGCCCTCTTTCAGCTCGTTGTCGTCAATGACTTTTCCTTTTACAGTATCTACAAGGAGCATTTTTCCAGGATGAAGACGCTCTTTTAATACGATCTTCTCTTCCGGGATCGGCAGGACACCAACTTCTGAAGAAAGGATCATATATCCGTCGGATGTAATGTAATATCTGGATGGACGAAGACCGTTTCTGTCAAGAACCGCACCCATAACATCACCGTCGGAGAACAGGATAGATGCAGGTCCGTCCCATGGCTCCATCATGGTTGCATAATACTGATAGAAGTCACGTTTTGCCTGTGAAATAGTGTCATTGTTTGCCCATGGTTCAGGGATTGTGATCATGACTGCAAGTGGAAGTTCCATACCGCTCATTACCAGGAATTCCAGTGTATTATCAAGCATTGCAGAGTCGGAACCGTTTCTGTTTACAACAGGAAGCACTTTGTGAAGCTGACCTTCCAAATATGGAGATTCCATGTTCTCTTCTCTTGCAAGCATCTTATCTGCATTTCCACGGATTGTATTGATCTCACCGTTATGTACCATAAAACGGTTCGGATGTGCTCTCTCCCAGCTTGGGTTTGTGTTGGTACTGAAACGGGAGTGTACCATAGCGATGGCTGATTCATAATCCGGGCTCTGGAGGTCTTCGAAGAAAGTACGAAGCTGTCCAACCAGGAACATACCTTTGTAAACGATGGTACGGCTGCTCATGGAAACTACGTAAGTGTTATCATTACTCTGCTCAAACTCACGTCTTGCAATGTAGAGCATACGGTCAAATGGAAGACCTTTTTCCACATCTTCCGGTTTTTTGATAAATGCCTGCATAATGCATGGCATACATTCTCTTGCTTTGTGGCCAAGTACTTCCGGAAATACCGGAACCTGACGCCATCCGAGAAGTTTCAGTCCTTCTTTCTCGAGAATGATTTCAAACATCTTCTTTGCCTGTGCACGTTTGATCTCGTGCTGCGGGAAGAAAAACTGTGCGATACCGTATTCTCTCTCATCGCCAATCTCAAATCCCTCCTTCTTACAGGCTTTCTTAAAAAATTTATGAGAAATCTGAAGAAGAATACCTACACCGTCACCGGTTTTACCTTCTGCATCTTTACCTGCACGGTGTTCCAGATGTTCTACTATTCTTAATGCATTTGCAACGGTATCGTGGGTTTTCTTTCCTTTGATGTTGACAACTGCTCCGATACCGCAGTTGTCATGCTCAAATTCAGTCCGGTACAGGCCTTGCTGTTGTTGCTGCTGTTCTCTCACTTCTTTCATAATCTCCTCATCCTTTCTATTTCTGCTGTTGTTCTTCATTAGTATCAAGTACTCTCCAGCGTACTTGCTGCGAGCTGCGCGTCATGCTTTGCATGACATTTTCCTCTGCGCAGCTCTGCAATCCGCCGGAGGCTTTCAAAAGTAATTATTTACTTTTGAAGTCTACTGCCGCCTGGATGAATCCTCTGAATAAAGGATGTGCATGATTCGGGCGGGATTTGAATTCAGGATGCGCCTGGGTTCCTACATAGAACGGATGCCCTGCGATCTCGATCATTTCTACAATACGGTTATCAGGAGAAGTTCCTACAATGTTCATTCCTTTCTCCTGAAGTTCTTTACGGAATGCGTTGTTTACTTCATAACGATGTCTGTGACGTTCGTGAATCTCTTTCTTGCCGAAAAGTTCATAAGATTTGGAATCCTCTGCAAGAATGCATGGGTAACTTCCAAGTCTTAAGGTTCCGCCGATATCCTCGACATCTTCCTGATCCGGCATCAGTGCGATTACCGGATGTTTGGTATCCGGATCAAGTTCAATACTGTTTGCATCTTCGTACCCAAGTACATGACGGGCAAATTCTACGATCGCCATCTGCATTCCCAGACAGATACCAAGGTATGGGATCTTGTATACTCTTGCATACTGTGCTGCAAGGATCATTCCCTCTGTACCCCTGTTTCCGAAACCACCCGGAACCAGGATACCATCTACATCGTGAAGACGCTGATCCAGATTCTTCTCTGTCAGTTCTTCGGAATCAACCCATTCAAGTTCTACTTTTGCTCTGCAGGAAATTCCGCCATGTTTCAGCGCCTCCACTACACTGAGGTATGCATCGTGAAGCTGTGTATATTTTCCTACGATTGCAATCTTTACTGTTTTGTTCGGATTTCTCAGGCTTTCTACCATTGCTTCCCAATCGCTTAAATCCGGCTTTCTGTTTTCCAGACGAAGACTTGAAAGAACGACATCTGCAAGTTTCTCTCTTTCCATTGCAAGAGGAGCTTCATATAAATACTCTACATCCAGGTTCTGAAGTACATGGGATACAGGTACATTACAGAATAACGCGATTTTTTCTCTGATGTCTTCTGTCAGTTCATGTTCACTTCTGCATACCAGTACATCCGGCTGGATTCCCATTCCCTGAAGTTCTTTTACGCTTGCCTGAGTTGGCTTTGTTTTCATTTCTTCAGATGCCTTTAAATAAGGAATTAATGTTACATGGATCAGGATCGCATTGTCATGTCCCACGTTGTGCTGGAACTGGCGGATGGCTTCCAGGAATGGCTGGCTTTCGATATCACCGACTGTTCCTCCGACCTCGATAATGGCAATCTTGTTTTCCTCCGGTGATTTGGCACGATAGAAACGGCTCTTGATCTCATTGGTAATATGGGGAATGACCTGTACGGTACCTCCGCCGAAATCTCCGTGACGTTCTTTCTGAAGAACCGACCAGTAAACCTTACCTGTGGTCACGTTGGAATTTTTGTCAAGGCTTTCATCAATGAATCTCTCATAGTGTCCCAGGTCCAGATCTGTCTCTGTACCGTCATCTGTTACAAAGACTTCTCCGTGCTGAATCGGGTTCATAGTTCCCGGATCAATATTAATATAAGGATCAAACTTCTGCATGGTCACCTGGTAACCTCTCGCTTTCAGAAGACGTCCCAGAGACGCTGCTGTGATACCTTTTCCAAGACCGGAAACAACTCCTCCTGTGACAAATACGTATTTAACTGCCATTTTGATTTCCTCCTCCATCATCCTTTGTTTATAAATAAAAAGGCGTCAGATGCAGCTATCAGAGGGCACTTGACCCATCTGGTATTCTGCATCTGACGCCTTTGTCAGATCAGCATATCCTAAACAATATGTGTTTTCCTTTAAAAATATGCTATACTATAAAACATTTTTTTTCGTTTGTCAATAATGAATTTTCTTGTTTTTCAGAAACCCTATATTCTGCATACAACAATAACCATAATACAGAAAAGACAGGTCTGTAGAAATTCATCTGCCAGGCCCGTCTTCTCTGCAATAATTATTCGGTTGTAAAAAAATGTAAAATCTATGCAACTGCAAATTTCTTCAATGTACGATTAAATTCCGGACTCTCTCCGTGACAGTCAACTGTCAGCTCTCTGGTCAGATCCAGGCTGAGTACACCAAGGATTGACTTTGCATCAATTAAAAATCTGTTATAATATACATCAATATCAAAATCGCATCTGCTTGCCGCGTTTACAAATTCCTGAACTTCTTCGGTTGCGTTTAACTTAATTTTACTCTGTGACATTGTCATCACCCTTTCTGAAAATCTGAAAACATTGGTTTGTCTTGTATCAGATGCACACATTATCTTCCTCATTTCAGAATTTGTCAAGTTTTTTTATATGTCCAATTTTAGTAAGCCAGAGGCTTTTTATTGTGCATTCTGTTCACTTTTCCCTGTTTTTACAGAATCATTTTGTATTTTATATGTATCTCTCTTCTGATTGGTTTTACCACTTTATGAGATTGATTCCATATATTTCGACAGGTTTCTGCTATTTTTATGAACTTTTTCAAAAACTCCCGTTTCCTAATTTCTAACCTTTTCACTGCTTAATTAAGTTTAAAAAGTCTTCTTCAATTAAGGAATGTCCCTACTTTCATTCTCTCAGCACTTCACAATATCCGCAAACTCTGCGTTCGTATAATCCGGAATCTCCATAGGATAATTTCCATCAAAACATGCTTTGCATAATGGCAGACCGCCTGCCATTCCCTCCAGATAATCTGTCTGCATATATCCGAGAGAGTCTGCGCCGATCATTTTACGTATCTCCTCTGTACTGTGACTTGCTGCAATGAGCTGGTCATTGGACGGCACATCCGTTCCGAAATAACATGGATGCAGGAACGGCGGTGAACTGATACGTACATGGACTTCCTTTGCTCCCGCCTCTTTTAACATATGGATCAAGTTTGCAATGGTTGTTCCACGAACGATAGAATCATCCACCAGAACAATTCTCTTGCCTTTGACAACAGATTCCAGCACACTCAGTTTCAGATGAACACTGGACTCACGCTCCTCCTGAGTCGGCTTGATAAAAGTTCTTCCAATATAACTGTTCTTATAGAAAGCAAATGCAAACGGAATTCCGGATGCTTCGGAATATCCCTTTGCAGCAGGGAGTCCGGACTCCGGCACACCTGTTACGATATCCGCTTCTACAGGATAAGATTTGGCAAGAGATTTGCCGCCACGGATTCTGGCATCATAGACCTTAACTCCGTCAATAGTACTGTCAAGTCTTGCAAAATATATGTACTCAAATACGCAATGCGCACGTTTCGCAGCAGCTGCCGCAAGATCTTTGTTGGACTTCAGTCCGTCTTTTGTGATCGTAAGGATCTCACCAGGCTCGATGTCACGGATAAATTCTGCGCTTACAGATGTGAGTGCACAGCTCTCAGAAGCAATGACATAAGCATTTCCTCTTTTACCAAGACATAATGGCTTCAGTCCATATGGGTCACGGACAGCGATCAGCTTTCTCGGGCTCATAACTACCAGGCCATAAGCACCTTTGATCTTCTTTGCAGTCTTTAACACAGCTTCTTCTACTGTCTTGGAATGTACACGTTCCCTTGCAATATGGAACGCAATAACCTCTGAATCTGTAGTTGTATGGAAAATCGCTCCATTCTGGATCAGTTCCCATTTCAGTTCCGGTGTATTGACCAGATTTCCGTTATGCGCAAGTGCAAGGGTTCCTTTTACATAAGATAATACAAGGGGCTGTGCATTCTCTGCAACAGAAGCTCCGGTTGTGGAATATCTTACGTGACCGATACCAATGTCTCCCTCATATTTGCGGACAACATCCTGTCTGAGAACCTCGCTTACCAGTCCCAGGTCCTTATGAAATTTCACATTTCCACGCTCTCCCTTAGTATCAGAAACTGCAAGTCCGCAGGATTCCTGTCCTCTGTGCTGCAGAGAAGTCAGTCCATAATATATGGACGGAACAACATTGCCGCCATCCAGATCATAAATTCCAAAGACGCCGCACTCTTCTTTTATTCCAGCCATCTGATTTCCTCCGATCGTATTCTCTTTTGAATATCTTTTTCAGAATACTGGTACATTCAAAAAAATAAAAACGATATACCAGTCTATGTCAGCAAAACTTTTCTGTCTATCAGGGATGAGACATCTAATAAATATCTATCCGTCCAATATGCCGCTATTTTGCTGAATTCATACTTACAAACCAAAATTATAATAATAGAAACAAATTTGTCAACCTATCCTTTTTTTGCCACATCTCAAAAATTTTTTCTGAATTTTTTCAAAAAAAGTGCTTGACATCTGTTTTCATTTCGTTTATAGTACAGCACATAAAGCAAAGGCGCTTTGGATAGATCACAAGAGATCGCATCCGAAGTGCCTTTTTCGTTTTATAAAACTTTCGTTTCATAGAAAATTTTCGATGAGGAATTTTCTATGAGACGAAACCCGCTGACAGTCACAAAGCTGATTCGTAGCGGCATTACACATATTCATTCTGAGAAAAACAAAACCGAAAGGAGAGTACCTATATGGCACAGAATATCCCTGAACTGTATGGCAGCCTGGTCTTCAACGACAAAGTAATGAGAAGCAAACTGCCAAAAGACATGTACAAAGCATTAAAGAAAACTATTGAGAACGGTACACACCTCGAACTTGATGTTGCCAACTCCGTTGCAGTTGCAATGAAAGAATGGGCTACCGATAACGGTGCAACTCATTATACTCACTGGTTCCAGCCAATGACAAATGTAACTGCCGAAAAACATGACAGCTTCATTTCTCCTACAGGAGACGGACAGGTGATCATGGATTTCTCCGGAAAAGAACTTGTAAAAGGCGAGCCGGATGCTTCCAGTTTCCCGTCAGGCGGTCTTCGTGCCACATTCGAGGCAAGAGGATATACAGCATGGGATCCTACATCACCAGCCTTCATTAAAGACGGAACTCTTTATATTCCTACAGCATTCTGCTCTTACAGCGGAGAAGCACTTGATAAAAAGACTCCTCTCCTTCGTTCCATGCAGACGCTTGATAAAGAAGCAACAAACCTTCTTCATATAATAGGAAATAAAGAAGTAAAACATGTCAATACAACCGTAGGTCCTGAACAGGAATACTTCCTGGTAGACAAGGAATTATATAAACAGAGAAAAGACCTTGTATTCTGCGGACGTACACTGATCGGTGCCCCTGCTCCTAAAGGACAGGAAATGGAAGATCATTATTTCGGTGCTCTGAAACCTCGTGTTGCAGCTTATATGCATGACCTGGATGTAGAGCTCTGGAAACTTGGTATTCCGGCTAAAACAAAACATAATGAAGTTGCTCCTGCACAGCATGAGCTGGCTCCTGTATTCGATACAACAAACGTTGCAGTTGACCACAACCAGTTAACAATGGAAGTAATGAAGAAAGTTGCTGACAAGCATGGACTTGTATGCCTCCTTCATGAAAAACCTTTCGAAGGAATCAACGGAAGTGGTAAACACAACAACTGGTCCATGATCACTGATACAGGTGTAAACATCCTTGATCCAGGAAAAACACCTGCAGAAAATACACAGTTCCTGATTTTCCTGACAGCTGTTATCAAAGCTGTTGATGAATATGCAGATGTACTTCGTATCTCTGTAGCAAGCGCAGGAAACGATCACCGTCTTGGTGCAAACGAGGCTCCGCCTGCTGTTGTATCCGTATTCCTCGGTGATGAACTGACAGAAGTATTAAAAGCAATCGAAAATGATGAATATTTTGCAGGAAGCCGTGCAGTCCAGATGGATATCGGTGCAAAAGTACTTCCTCATTTTGTAAAAGACAATACAGACAGAAACCGTACTTCACCATTCGCATTCACAGGAAACAAATTCGAGTTCCGTATGCTTGGTTCCGAAGCTTCCGTTGCAAACCCGAACATCATCTTAAACACTGCTGTTGCTGAGTGTGTTCACCAGTTCGCAGAACAGTTAAAAGATGTACCGGAAGACAAAATGGAAGATGCAATCCATGAACTGATCAAGAAAACAATCATTGATCACAAACGTGTTGTATTCAACGGAAACGGTTACACAGACGAATGGATCGAAGAAGCTGAAAAACGTGGTCTCTTCAATCTGAAATCCACACCGGATGCACTTCCACAGTGGATCGCAGAAAAGAATATTGAACTCTTTACCAAATATCATATCTTCACAAAAGAAGAAATTGAATCCCGTTATGAGATCTGGCTGGAATCTTATTCCAAGATCCTTAACATTGAGTCCCATACAATGGTTGAAATGGTACAGAAGGACTTCCTTCCATCTGTATTTACATATATCGACAAAGTTGCAGCTACTGCTGCTACCAAGAAATCAGTTGTTTCAGATGTAAGCACTGCTGCTGAAGGAAAACTGATCAAAGAGCTGTCACAGCTTGCTGATGAGATTTCCACAGGTCTTGAGACCTTAAAAGCAGACACTGCCAAAGCGCTTGCTACAGAAGATCCTCTGGCAAATGCAAAAGCATACCAGACTACTGTTCTTTCCGACATGGAAGACTTAAGAAAATCTGTAGACGCAGCAGAAACTCTGATCCCGGATGCGCTGCTTCCATATCCTACATATGACAAGCTTCTGTTTTCCGTCTAAGTAACAGGTAATAACAGGGGAATATCTTTATGAACTCTACTTCATAATTCATTATCGATTTCCTCATCCATTAATCACACGATATTTTGATATTCCCCTGTTTTACATATAATTTTGATTTAAAAGCGCATAGCATACAGTCACATCGAACATCTTTTTCATCACATCAGATATGTTATGCACTATAAATAAATATGGATTTTATATTCGCAAAAGCGCGATGAACTGGCCATAGATCAGACATCGCGCTTTTTGCATTTTATAAAATATGAGGAAATTTTTATGAGGGAGGAATATTATTATGGAATTTTCCGCAGTAAACACAATTTGGGTGCTGGTCGGCGCCGCACTGGTCTTCTTTATGCAGGCCGGATTTGCAATGGTAGAAACAGGCTTCACAAGAGCCAAAAATGCAGGTAACATTATCATGAAAAACCTGATGGACTTCTGTATCGGAACTCCGGTCTTCTGGCTGGTCGGCTTCGGTCTGATGTTCGGTACAGGCAATGGATTTATCGGAAAAATCGGTGGTATCGCCACAGAAGCACACTATGGTTCAGGAATGCTTCCTGATGGAGTTCCTTTCTGGGCATTCTTAATCTTCCAGACAGTGTTCTGTGCAACATCCGCAACAATCGTTTCCGGTGCAATGGCAGAACGTACCAAGTTTCTTTCTTACTGTGTATACAGTTTTATGATCAGTCTTGTCGTTTATCCTGTATCCGGACACTGGATCTGGGGCGGCGGATTTATCAGCCAGATGGGCTTCCATGATTTCGCAGGTTCCTGTGCAGTACATATGGTAGGTGGTGTTGCAGCCCTGATCGGCGCCATCATCCTTGGACCTCGTATCGGTAAATACACAAAAGATGGAAAATCCAAAGCAATTCCTGGTCACAACCTTACAGTTGGTGCCCTAGGTGTATTTATTCTCTGGTTCTGCTGGTTCGGATTCAATGGTGCTTCCACAGTAAGTATGGAAGGCGATGCAATCGTAAGTGCAGGTAAAATCTTTGTTACTACTAACCTTGCAGCAGCTGTTGCAACTGTAACTGTTATGATCATCACATGGGTTCGTTACAAAAAACCAGATGTTTCCATGTCTCTGAACGGTTCTCTTGCAGGACTTGTAGCAATTACAGCAGGATGTGATACAGTTTCTCCTACATCCGCAGCAATCATTGGTATTGCTTCCGGTTTCATCGTAGTATTTGGTATTGAATTTATTGATAAAGTTCTGAAGATCGATGACCCTGTTGGTGCTGTCGGTGTTCATGGTTTAAATGGTGCATTTGGTACTCTCGCTGTTGGTCTTTTCTCTGACGGCGCAGGCACAGGCTGGAAAGGTCTTCTTACAGGCGGCGGTTTCCACGGATTTGGTGTTCAGTTTACAGGTATGATCATCACAATTGCATGGGTTGTTGTTACTATGACAATCATCTTCCAGGTAATCAAACATACAATCGGACTTCGTGTTACTCCTGAAGAAGAAATCGCAGGTCTTGATTCTAAAGAACACGGTCTTGCAAGTGCTTATGACGGTTTCGCAATGGCAGGTGTTCCAACTCCTATGGGAACTTCTGTAAAAGCTCCTGTTATCACAGCCAGACCATCAGCTCCTGCAGAATCAGTTCCTGAGCTTCCAAAAGAAGGAGTTCACAAGCTTACAAAAGTTGTCATTATCACTCGTCAGAACAAACTTGATGAATTCATGCAGGCAATGAACGAGATTGGGGTTACAGGTATCACAATCACAAACGTTCTTGGATGTGGTGTACAGAAAGGTGCTCCATCTTACTATCGTGGTGTTGAGATGGAAATGAATCTTCTTCCTAAGATTAAGATTGAAATTGTTGTAAGTCTTGTACCTGTACAGAAAGTTATCGAAACTGCCAAAGCAGTCCTTCATACAGGTCAGATTGGTGATGGTAAAGTATTTGTATATGACATTGAAAATGTCGTTAAGATCCGTACAGGCGAAGAAGGTTATCTCGCACTGCAGGATACAAAATAAGATTATTTACTGGTAATATAAACAAGAGACATCAACGAACTTTATCGCTGATGTCTCTTATTTTTTGCCTGTCCCCAAAACAGTTTTGGCTTATAAACTGTTTGTTCTCATCTGAAATTATTCATATTTAACTGATTTTCTCCAGAATAGCCTGTAATAAGTCTCCCTGAAGATAATAAGTCGTCTCAAAATGAAGATATGACATTGACACTTTGTCCCACAGGATCAAAATCTTTGGTGGAAACTCTTCATCACCATCCCAAAATTGAAATAGTACAGAAAAGCCTGACATAACAGGCATCTCAAATGTCAGATCTGCTCCTGCCAGACGTTTCTGAAGTTTTCCTCCAAGACAAATACATGCCTTTTTTACCTCTTCTACTTTACCTGAAAATGCTTTCTCATATTTTTCTGTAAACACGCCTGTCGACGGGCTGCTTCCGGTTCTTACAAATCCCCCAACCGGCTGCCACTGTCCTGTCAGTGGAGGCAGTACTTCCTCTTCAGAATGGCAAAGCAGATCATAGATTGTCATAACAATGGTATATTCCTTGCAAATCTGCCATTCTTCCTTCCTATATTCGATAGCTCCATCCGTACGGTTAATCCGATACTCTGTTCCTATATATTTCAGATACAAATAATCTTCATCGTTTTTTAACCCATATTTCTTTATCAGCTTATCCTGATCATATTTCAGGAACCATTCTCTTCCGATATATACCTGTTTTTCATAATTATTTGTAATATTTTTCTCCATATCTGTACCTCCAGTCCGCCAAAAATTCTACTCGCGGGGTGACAGTCTCGGCAGATTCCAACGATAATGCGCTGCCAGATAACGGATCAGCACTACTACGATCGATGATACCACCATCGCCTCTACATTTCCCACGAATCGATTCATATAAACACACACAACAGCGCCAATAATCGAAGCACAGGCATAGATATGTTTTACAAAAATGTACGGAGGTACACTTGCCATCATGTCTCTGAGCAGGCCACCGCCTACTCCTGTGATAGTTCCAAGGAATACAAGCAGGAATACATTATCCATATATCCCTGACGAATTCCTGTGTTTACTCCTACTACCGTAAAAATCCCCAGTCCGACAGAGTCCATCACCAGCATAATTTTATCGTAAGTTTCTCTTCTGTGTCCCTGCAACAGTTCTCTCTTAAAATAAAAAATAAAGAAAACAATGCATGAAGTAAGCACTGATACCAGTGCATACACGGGATTTGTAAATACAGCCGGAGGGATCACTCCCAGAACAATATCTCTGATCATTCCTCCGCCTACTGCTGTGGCAACTCCCAGAACACTGACGCCAAAAATATCCATATTCCGCTCTACGCCCACCATCGCTCCAGAAGCAGCAAAGGCCACTGATCCTGCCATTTCCATAACAAATGTCACAATTGACTGATAATCCATATTTAGTTTTTACTCCTGATTTTATTTTGTTACTGTTCACTCCGTGAACCTTATTTTTCTTTTTACATAATATCAGAGCCAAAAGACATTCCCCAATTTTTCTTTTGGCCCTGATATTAGAATAACACAGTATTTACTTATCTAGCAATAACTGTTTTACGGATGCACCTTTAAATAGCGTACCATCCACTGTAAATCTATCAATCATCGTTGTCTTCGGATTTTCGATCAGATCGATCAACTTCTCTGCCGCGATCCTGCCAATAGCAACCGTGTCCTGACAGAGTGTTGTCAGCTTTGGTTCCAGTATCTTCGCAATGGTGATTCCATCATATCCCGCAATAGAAATATCCTCCGGAATCCTAAGTCCTCTCTCCCTGATTTCATTAATCCCTCCGATAGCCGCATAATCATCCGGATAAAGAATACAGGTCGGCGGATTGGGCAGATCCAGCAGCTCTGCTGTCGCCTTCGCGGCACTGTCCGCGTCTCTGTATGGACTCTCCTTAATATAATCGTCGGGAATCTCCACTCCCATTCTCTGCAACGTCCGGTAAAAACTGGTAAGACGTATTCTGGTTACTGACGTATTATCTCCGTGAATATACGCAATACGCCTGTGTCCCTGATTATAAATATAAGTAACCAGTTCCTCCATACCCTGACTGTTGTTGGAAACAACTGCAATGTTTCCGTCAAACACATGATCAATGGTCACCACCGGAATCTCTGAACGGATCAGCTCCTGCACCTCATCCGCATAAAAATCCACGCATGCAATGACCACTCCATCGACGCCCCTGTAGCGACAGTGTTCGTAATAACTCAGCTTCTGACCGGAGATCCTTCCACTCGTAAAGGTAATATCATATCCTCTTTCTTCTGCTGTTCTCTTAAAGCTCTCCAGCACATGATTAAAATAATCATGGGTAAGTCCACTGGCCGCTTCGTCAACAAACATTACTCCGATATTATAGCTTCTCTTGGTCTTCAGCGTTCTCGCTGAAGAATTAGGCAAGTATCCCATTTCTGAAGCTGTTTTCAGAATCAGTTTCCGTGTTTCTTCACTGATATCAGAATAGCCGTTCAATGCCTTGCTGACACTGGCCACAGAGACATTACACTTTTTCGCAATCTCTTTCATCGAAACCATAGGTATGCCTCATTCTTTCTTTTTCCTAAAATTTTCGTAAACGTTTTCGTGTTTTCATTGTATAACTACTCGCACAAATTTTCAAGCTGTTGCTTTGTTTTTTTGTGCATGTTTGCCATTTTTCGTATGATTGCACAATTTTCAACCCTATTTTTTTCTCTTTATTACAAATCCATTTCATCATATTAACGAAAATAGCCTTTTATTTTTTGACATTTATTTTTCCGCAAAACAGTTGATTTTATCACAGTCTTCCGCTATACTAGGGGAAAATAGCAGTAATGCCACGATAACCATGCGTTTTTATTCTAAACTTATTCGTTTTCGTGTCTAAATTTTCTGTATATTCAATCAAATCAAGTAAGTCTCTCACTTCACTTCTAAAATATTGAACATTGAGTCAGAAATTTACTTGTATCAGAAAGGGATTTCATCCTTTCTGATAAGTTGTAAAGCAACTATTTGCTTATGAGCAAACAGCGAAGCGGATGATGTTATCCGTTTAACTTAATTACCCCAAATCAATACTAAAACAGGAGGACTTCTTATGAAATTCGGCTATTTTGATGACAATGCCAAAGAATACGTCATCACCACACCTAAGACACCGCTGCCTTGGATCAATTATCTTGGTACTCAGGACTTTTTCAGCCTGATATCCAATACCGCCGGCGGCTATTCATTCTATAAAGATGCCAAGCTTCTCCGGCTGACGCGCTACCGTTATAACAACAGTCCGATGGATCAGAACGGGCGCTATTACTATATCAAAGAAGGAGATACCGTCTGGAATCCCGGATGGCAGCCGGTCCAGACACCGTTAGATTCTTACCAGTGCCGCCACGGACTCGGATATACCGTCTTTGAAAGTTCAAAGAACAGCCTGAATGCGAAGCTTCTTGCTTTCGTTCCCGTTCATGACAACTGTGAGATCAATCTTCTTACACTGACCAATTATACGGATGCGGAAAAAGAATTCGATCTTTTCAGCTATATTGAATTCTGTCTCTGGAATGCAGCGGACGATTCTTCAAACTTCCAGAGGAATTTTTCTACGGGTGAAGTGGATATACAGAGTAATAATACGGTGTGGTGGCTGCAAACTCAGCGGCACAGGTATCTACCATCTTGTAAGCTGCGGTGATACCGTATGTTTTACGCATTTCTTTTACCGTTTCTTCTGTCTTTCCGTTCAGTTTTGCAATCACATAATCCGGAAATTCCATGCGTTTTGCTTCTCTCAACAGATCTTCGTCCAGTTCTCTGGTCTTCAACGCATATTCCATCTCAGTCAGGATCGCGATCTTATCGATAAACCAAAGATCGATCTTGGTGATCTCATGGATCTCCTCCTGAGAAATTCCAATACGGATCGCCTGTGCAATTCTCCAGATTCTCATATCATCTACAATATGAAGAGCTTCCAACATCTCTTCTCTGGACAGATTGGAAAAATCATAGGACATCAGACTGTCTACATGCTGTTCCAGGGAACGAATGGCTTTCATCAACGCACCTTCAAAGTTATTGCAGATACTCATAACTTCACCGGTGGCTTTCATCTGTGTGGTCAGAGTACGTTTTGCACTGATAAATTTATCAAATGGCAGACGCGGGATCTTGACAACACAGTAGTCTAACATCGGCTCGAAACTTGCATAGGTTTTTCCGGTAATAGCATTCGGGATCTCATCCAGGGTATAGCCCAGAGCGATCTTTGCAGCTACTTTTGCGATCGGGTATCCGGTTGCCTTACTTGCCAGTGCGGAAGAACGGGATACTCGCGGATTTACCTCGATGACACAGTATTCGAAGCTGTCCGGATTCAGCGCATACTGTACGTTACATCCACCGGTGATGCCCAGCTCTGTGATAATATTCAGTGCGGAAGTTCTCAGCATCTGATATTCTTTATCCCCCAGTGTCTGCGACGGTGCCACAACGATACTGTCACCGGTATGTACACCAACCGGATCCAGGTTTTCCATATTACAAACGGTGATGCAGTTGCCTGCACTGTCACGCATTACTTCGTACTCGATTTCTTTCCATCCGGCGATACATCTTTCTACCAGAACCTCGCCCACACGGGAAAGACGCAGACCATTTTCCAGGATCTCGATCAGTTCCGCTTCGTTATGAGCGATACCACCGCCGCTTCCACCCAGCGTATAAGCCGGACGAAGAACAACCGGATAACCGATCGTATTGGTAAATGCAATACCATCCTCTACGGTTGTAACCACCAGGGAAGCTGCAACCGGTTCACCGATTTTTTCCATGGTATCTTTGAATTCCTGACGATCTTCTGCTTTTTTAATTGTCTGGGAAGTAGTACCGATCAGTCTTACATTATGTTCTTTTAAGAATCCTCTCTCTTCCAGTTCCATCGCCAGGTTCAGTCCTGCCTGACCACCCAGTGTCGGAAGTACGCTGTCCGGTTTTTCTTTCAGGATCAACTGCTCCACAACTTCTACAGTCAGCGGCTCGATATAAACTTTATCAGCGATATCTTTATCGGTCATGATGGTTGCCGGGTTAGAGTTTAACAGGACAACTTCCACGCCCTCTTCTTTCAGAGAACGGCAGGCCTGTGTTCCCGCATAGTCAAATTCTGCTGCCTGGCCGATGACAATCGGACCTGAGCCAATCATCAGTACTTTTTTAATCTCTGGATTTTTTGGCATTACTCTTCTCCTCCCATCATTTTGATAAACCGGTCAAACAGATAACCGGAATCCTGTGGTCCCGGGCATGCTTCCGGATGGAACTGTACTGTAAAAATATTTTTTCCTGTATATTTCAGTCCTTCGTTGGTTCCGTCGTTGACATTGATAAATGCCGGAACGGCAACTTTCGGATCCAGATTGTCGGTGTCTACCACATATCCGTGGTTCTGAGAAGAAATATACACTCTTCCGGTTTCCAGATCTTTTACCGGATGATTGCCTCCTCTGTGACCGTATTTCATCTTATGGGTATCCGCACCGGTTGCCAGTGCCATCAGCTGATGTCCCAGACAGATTGCAAAGATCGGTGTGTCGGATTCATATAATTTACGGATCTCTTTGATCACTTCCGTACACTCCTTCGGGTCTCCAGGGCCGTTGGAGAGCATGATACCGTCCGGGTTTGCAGCCAGGATCTCTTCTGCTGTGGTGGATGCCGGATAAATGGTTACCTCGCATCCTCTCTGATTCAGAGATTTTGCGATATTGTTTTTTGCACCCAGATCCAGAAGGGCTACTTTCTTTCCGCTGCCTTTCAGCACGGTCTTTTCGGAGCAGGTTACTTTCTCCACTACTTTTCCTGTAGTATATGCTTTCAGTCTCGGAATGATAGCATCCAGATCATAATTTTCATCCGTTGTGATCATACCATTCATGGTTCCTTTTTCTCTCAGGATTCTGGTCAGAGCGCGGGTATCGATCCCTGCGATTCCCGGAATGTCAAATCGTTTCAGAAAGTTCTGAATTGTATCTTCACACCGGAAATTGCTTGGTGTTCTGGAAAGTTCTCTTACAATATATCCATCCGGCCATGGTCTCAAAGACTCCGTATCCTCATAGCAAATACCGTAATTGCCGATCAGCGGATAAGTCATACATACAGCCTGTCCTGCGTAAGACGGGTCTGTCAGTACTTCCAGATAACCTGTCATGGAAGTATTGAACACGATCTCGCTGATGACTTCTTTTTTGGCTCCAATGCTGGTTCCGGTAAATACATGTCCATCTTCAAGTATTAAAAAAGCTTTCATCATTCCGTTTCCTTTCTTTTTTCTTATGTAGGCTGTTTACAGCCTGTTTATATCTTTTTCCGCATAAAAAGGGAGAAATTTCCCGTGAAATCACTCCCCCTTGCGTAATCTTAGAAATTTTACCACAAAGTCTTTTTCATTTCAATACTCTATTTTAGAAAAGTGTCGCTTTCTGCGGGAGAAATATTTTTTAATCTTTTTTTATAAAAAAGTATTGACACTTCGTGTTTTATACTGTATAGTATCACTTGTCGCTGACGAAGCGGCAAACAATTTCATAATTAAGAGTTGTGCAGGAATGGCGGAATTGGCAGACGCGCAGGCTTCAGGTGCCTGTGGTAGCAATATCGTGCGGGTTCAAGTCCCGCTTCCTGCACTATTTTTTTGTCTTTGTACAGACTGACTTCTGTTCTATATTTATTTTCTACAATCGTAAAAAGATCGCTGCATTCACATTTTTCTGTAAACACAGCGACCTTTTCTTTCATCTCTTATTATAACTGTTCAATATCCTCACAGTTTCCTTTTATTTTTCAAGCACAAATGCTTCATACGGGCGAATCGTCATCTGTTCTTTGATTTTTCCTTCCGGATAGTTTGCGATCAGATAACTTCCCTTGCGGAATTCCTCCGGAATCTCTACTGCTACTTCTTTTTCACTGAAGTTACATACCACCAACAGTTTTTCCTCTCCCAGTGTTCTTGTATACATATAGATTTCTTCGGATTCCGGCAATAACAGATCATAAGTTCCGTATACGATGATCTCTTTTTCTTTTCGCAGTGCGATCAGCTTTCTGTAATAATTAAATACAGATTCCGGATCGTCGACCTGTTTCTTCGCATTGATCTCTTTATAGTTCGGATTGACCATGATCCATGGTTCTACAGTGGAAAATCCTGCATAAGCACTGTCATCCCACTGGAACGGTGTTCTCGCATTGTCGCGGCTCTTACGGCACAGATAACGCATCATTTCTTCCGCGGTAAATACATGCTGCTCTTCTACCAGTTCTCTGTAAGCATTGATGCTGTCCAGATCACGGAACTGATCGATCGATGTGAACGGAACGTTCGTCATGCCAAGTTCTTCTCCCTGATATACATAAGGAGTTCCCTGCATCATGTGAATACAAGTTGCCAGCATCTTTGCAGATACATCATGATATTTTGCGGAATCATCGGCATATCTGGATACCGAACGTGGCTGATCGTGATTCTCCCAGAACAGACTGTTCCAGGCAATATCCTCCAGACCTTTCTGCCATTTGGTCAGAACAGCTTTCATCTCGCACAGATCCATCTTTTTATCGGTCCATTTGTTATCCGCATCAGCATCCACATCCATATGTTCAAACTGGAATACCATATTCAGCTCTTTTTCATCGCTTCTTGCGTATTTTTTAGCTTCTTCCAGAGTCACACCGGAACACTCGCCTACGGTAATGGTATCCGCATTGTTTAATACTTTTTCACGCATCTCCTGCAGATATTCATGGACATGAGGACCGTTTGCCGGCTCATTAAAGCTTGCGTATCCATTAATTCCCGGCTTTCCATCCGGCAGATCCGGCTGTTTGGAAATCAGACTGATAACATCCATACGGAATCCATCTACTCCTTTTTCCAGCCACCAGTTCATCATGTCAAATACTTCTTCCCGGACTTTTGGATTATCCCAGTTCAGATCCGGCTGTTTTTTGGAAAACAGATGCAGATAATACATATCCGTTTCTTCATCATAATCCCATGCCGGCCCGGAGAAACAGGAGCCCCAGTTATTCGGTTCCTTTCCATCTTTTCCATCTCTCCAGATATAATAGTCACGATATGGATTGTCTTTAGACTTTCTACTCTCTATAAACCATGGATGTTCATCGGAGGTATGGTTGACTACCAGATCCATCACGATCTTGATTCCATGT